>Ga0209415_10012774_pt1 | contig 13945 bp, 11 predicted proteins | sample PeaSoiSIISIP2007_FD_187696 | JGI IMG/M metagenome (GOLD analysis project Ga0209415, IMG submission 187696) | Peat soil microbial communities from Weissenstadt, Germany - SII-SIP-2007 (SPAdes) (version 2) | ecosystem: Environmental > Terrestrial > Soil > Wetlands > Peat | place: Germany... | reverse complement strand
GCGCGCACGGTGAACATGACCGCGCCCAGGGCGCAGCGGGCCCGCAGCAGGCTGTCCGGCCCGCCGTTTCCGGCCAGCAGGGCCGTGATGGCGCCGAACACTTCCTTCGCCCGCAGGTGCTGGCCCCCGCCACCGGAGGAAGGATCATGGAAGACGGTTTCGACGAGCAGGGCGTGGCGCGACATCATGTCGGCCAGCTGGGTGAGCAGGTCCGCGGGAGTAGGCGGCGCCGGGGCGGACATCGCCTGCAGCAGGAGATTCATCTCCACCCGGATCGGCTCGGTCACCGCAGCCAGGATCTGTTCCTTGGACTCGAAGTGGTAATACAGGGCGGCCTTGGTCATGCCCATGGCCTCGGCGATGTCGCGCATGGACGTTCCCGCATAGCCGTGTGCCGAGAACTGCTCGAGGGCCACGGCCAGGATCCGGCGGCGCGTGTCGGCCGCCGGAGTCCGGTGGCCGGCCGCCGGGTGAACACGCACTTTCCCAGCCTCCCGTGGTTGGACAGCCGCGACTCGTCACGGTAGCGTTTTACCGTCCGGTCGGTAAGTACGTTATCAGGTTTCGTGGAGGTTACGCGGTGGCGTCTCTCGGCAGATGGTGCTTTCGCCACCGGTGGATTGTGCTGGCCGTGTGGGTGGTGGCGCTGATCGGCTTCACCGTGGCCGGCCGGGCCGCCGGGACCGACTTCTCCACCGCGTTCCAGCTGCCCAACACGCCGTCGACCCAGGCGACCAACCTGCTGGAAAAGAACTTCCCGGCCGTGTCGGGCGACTCGGACCAGATCGTCCTGCACGCCCGCTCCGGCACGGTCCGGGACCCCGCGATCGCGGCCGCGGCCACGAAAATGCTGGCCCAGGTGGCGGTCCTGCCGCACGTGCGGGCGGTTACCAGCCCCTACGGCCCGGCCGGGGCCGGCCAGATCTCCCGGGACGGCACGATCGCGTTCGCCACGGTCCATTTCGACGAGCTGGGCAACGTGCTGCCCAAGAGTTCCGTGAAACGGGTCATCTCGGTCGCGCAGAGCGCGGACAGCCCCCAGCTGCAGGTCGAGCTGGGCGGCCCGGCCATCGAGAACGCGGAGGCCCAGTCCTCCTCGCGGAGCACCGGCCTGGGCGTGATCTTCGCCCTGATCGTGCTGGGCCTGGCCTTCGGCGCGCTGTTCGCCGCGTTCCTGCCGCTGATCACCGCCCTGGTGGCCATCGGGATCGGCTATGACGTGACCGGGCTGCTCAGCCATACGTTCGCGGTGGCCAGTTTCGCGACCATCCTCGGGGTGCTGATCGGCCTCGGGGTGGGCGTCGACTACGCCCTGTTCATCGTGACCCGGCACCGGACCGGCATTCAGGGCGGCCGCAGCATCGAGGACTCGGCCGCCAACGCGGTCAACACCGCGGGCCGGGCCGTGTTCTTCGCCGGCCTCACGGTCTGCATCGCCCTGCTCGGTCAGTTCGCCCTGGGGGTCTCGTTTCTCTACGGGGTGGCCGTCTCGGCGGCCATCACCGTGGCGCTCACCATGCTGTCCTCGCTGACACTCCTGCCGGCCCTGCTCGGATTCTTCGGCATGAAGGTCCTCAGCCGGCGCCAGCGTGCTTCTCTTGCCGCTAACGGTCCGACCGCGGAAGTGGTCACCGGGTTCTGGCGGCGGTGGGCGGAGGGGATCCGGCGCCATCCGGTGCTGCCCGCCCTGGCTGCCCTCGCCGCCGTGGTGGTGATCGCCCTGCCGGTCTTCTCGCTGCGCCTCGGCCTGGACGACGCAGGCAGCGACCAGTCGACGACCACCACCTACCAGGCCTATCAGCTGCTGGCCAAGGGCTTCGGCCCGGGCTTCAACGGCCCGCTCGAGCTGGTCGGCAGGCTGCACTCCAAATCCGACCTGCCGGCGTTCGAGGCCGTCGTGGCCAAGGTGTCCAGGGAACCTGGTGTGGTGGGCGCCACCCCGGCCGTGCTGAGCCCCGGCGGCACGGTGGCCGTGGCCAGCGTCTACCCGTCCACCAGCCCGGAGGCCACCCAGACCACCGTGCTGCTGAACAAGCTGCGCGGCACGGTCATCCCTGCCGCCCAGGCGGGAACGGGGGTGACCGTGCTGGTCGGCGGGGCCACGGCGACCCAGCACGACTTCGCCCACGTGCTGTCGTCCAAGCTGCCGCTGTTCATCGCCGTGGTCGTGGTCCTGGCCTTCCTCCTGCTGATGGCGGTGTTCCGCAGCCTGCTCATCCCGGCCATCGCCTCGATCATGAACCTCCTGTCGGTGGGAGCGGCCCTGGGCATCATGAACGCGGTGTTCAACTGGGGCTGGGGGACCTCGCTCCTCGGCATCCAGGGCAACAACCCGGTCGAGGTGTTCATCCCGGTCCTGCTGTTCTCGATCCTGTTTGGCCTGTCCATGGACTACGAGGTGTTCCTGGTCAGCCGGATCCAGGAGGAATGGCTGCTCAAGCGGGACAACGGCGACGCCGTGATGCTGGGGCAGGCCGAGACCGGCCGGGTCATCACCGCGGCCGCCTCGATCATGATCCTGGTGTTCGCCTCGTTCGTGCTCGGCGGGAGCATCATCATCAAGCAGTTCGGGATCGGCCTGGCCGGGGCCATCATCATCGACGCCTTCGTCGTCCGCACCGTGCTGGTCCCCGCGCTCATGCACATCATGGGCCGGTCCAACTGGTGGCTGCCGGGCTGGCTCGACCGCATCCTGCCCCGGCTCAACGTGGAAGCCGCCGATACCGTCGCGCGCGAGCCGGGGCAACCCCGGTCCAGCGCCCCGGCCCGCTGACCGCCCTTCGGGCACCGTCCGCTGGCCCCTGGGTGGGCCGGGCCGCCGAGATCTTCGCCGCGCTCGCCGCCGGGTCCCCGGATCCCTGACCGGGTTCCCGGATCCCTGACCGGGCCGGGCATCCAGGCCCTTGACGAGGACGGCGGTCGCTCATAGTCTATAAAAACGATAGGTTTTATAGACTATGTGAGGTTGATGTGCCTTTCTTCGACGGATCGACGGGCCGGGTCTATTACCGGGCATGGCGGGCGGCCGGGCCCGAGGCCCCGGCGGTGGTGTTCTTGCACGGCTTCGGGGAGCACTCCGGGCTGTACCACCGCTTCGGCGACGCGCTGAATGCCGCGGGAATCGACCTCTGGGCGCTGGACGAGATCGGCCACGGGCTGAGCGACGGCGAACGGGCCGAGATCAGCTCCATCGGCGACCTGGTGCACAACGGGCGCCGGCTCGCGGCGCTGGCCGACGCGGCCCGGCCGGGCCGCCCGCTCTTCCTGGCCGGGCATTCCCTGGGGGCGGCCGCGGCGGCCGTCAGCGCGTCCCGGGACCCGTCGCGCTACCGCGGGCTCATCCTCTCGGGCGCGCCGCTGTCCCCGCTGGAGTGGGTCACGGCGGTGGCCGCCGATGGCGATGGGGGCGCCCTGTCCCTGGACCTGGGTGACCTGTCCGCGGACCCGTTCTACCTCGACGAGCTGGTGAATGACCCGCTCGCCTTCACCAGCGCGGCCGGTGCCCGCAGCCTGCTCAACACCCTGCCGCCCGCCTGGGCAGAACTGGCCGGGACCCTGGGCCGCCTGCCGGTGCCGGTGCTGTTCGTGCACGGCCGCGAGGACCCGGTCGTCCCGGTCACCGTGGCCCGCGACTGGGCGGCCCGGGTGCGGCGCGGGGAGCTCGCCGAGTTCCCCGGCGCCCGGCACGACGTGCTCAACGAGACGAGCCACCGGGAGGTGGCCGCCGCCATCTCCGGCTTCGTCCACGCGGTCACCGGAACGGCCGCCCTTGATCCCCAGCCCGCCGGTGCACGAGGAGCTTGAGATGACCACCACCCCCGGCACGGCAGGCCTCGTGCCTGCCGGATCTGATCCCGGCCCCGCCGCCCCCTCCGCAGGCCGCGAACTGGACCGCAGGACCGCCACCGGCTTCGAGGTGTTCGGCCAGTCGCTGGCCGCCACCGGCCCGAGCATCGCCGTGGCCGGGACGGTGGCCGTCGTCTACCTCTCGGCCGGGAAGGGGACCATCTGGTCCTACGTGCTCGCCACGGTTGTCGTGGTCCTGGTCGGCTACAGCATCGCCCAGTTCGCCCGGCGCACGGCGGCGGCCGGCTCGCTCTACTCCTACACGGCCTCCGGCCTGGGCCGCGGCACGGCCTTCGCCGGGGGGTGGGGCCTCATCTTCGGCTACCTCGGCATCGCCGCCGCCTGCCTGGCCGGCTCGGCGCTGTACTTCGGCGCCTTCCTGGACAAGCTGGGAGTGAACGGGGAGAGCCGCACCTGGCAGCTCCCGCTGCTCGTGGTGTTCCTCGTGCTCACCGTGGCGGTCCCCGTCCGCGGGGTGCGCATCTCGACCCGGCTGGCCGTCATCCTGGAGATCGTCTCGCTGGTGGCCATCGTCGTGCTGCTGGTCGCCCTGCTCGTCCACTACGGCGCCCGGGTGGACACCAGCCAGTTCAAGGCCACCGGTTCCAGCGCCACCGGTATCGCGCTCGGCACCGTGCTCGCGGTGGGCGCCTTCGTCGGCTTCGAGAGCTCATCCTCGCTGGGCATCGAGGCCCGCTCACCGCACCGGGCCATCCCGCGGGCGGTCCTGTTCACCGTCCTGGCCGCCGGGATCCTCTACATCATCTCCGCCTACACCGAAGTGCTCGGGTTCGGCTCAGCGGCCTCACTGGCGCAGAGCAGCGCCCCGCTCAACGACCTGGCCGCCCAGGCCGGCGTGGGCTGGCTGGCCTACTACCTCGACCTGGCCGTCACCATCTCCGCGGCGGCCTGCGTGGCCGCCTCGCTGAACGCCGCCGCCCGCAGCGTGTACAGCCTGGGCCGGGAGCAGATCCTGCCGGGCCGCCTCAGCCACGCTCACGCCAGGTTCAAGACACCGCATGTCGCGATCTACGCCCTGGCCCCGATCGTGGGCGTGGTGCCGTTCGTCCTGGTGGCCATCGGGGTCGCCCCGCTGAACATCTTCGGCTACCTCGGCACCCTGGCGACCTTCGGCTACCTGCTGGCCTACGTCCTGGTCTCGGTGGCCGCCCCGATCTTCCTGGCCCGCCGTCACGCGCTGACTCCGCTGCCGGTCGTCGTCGCGGTGCTGGCCACCGTGGCGATCGGGTACGTGATCTACAAGAACCTGGTCCCGGTCCCGCCCGCGCCCTACAGCCTGTTCCCGTACCTGTTCCTGGCCTGGATCGCCATCGGGGTGGGCTGGTACCTGGCCATCAAGGCCCGCGACCCGGCCCGCGCCGCCCAGCTGGGCACCTTCCAGGAGCATGAGACCGCCGACCTGGAAAGCCGCATCGCCACCGAGCTGTCCGGTTCCTGAGGAGGACCCGGGATGACCGTGTCCTCGGTCGACCTGACCGACCACGACACCTTCGCTGACCAGGTCCCCTACGAGTGGTTCGACGTGCTGCGCCGCACCGACCCGGTGCACTGGCAGCCCGAGCGGCAGGGCCGGGGCTTCTGGGCCGTGACCTCGCACGCCGACGTGGTAACCGTGTCCCGGGACTGGATCACGTTCTCCTCCGAGACGGGCGCGAGCGCGCTGGAGGACCTGGCCCCCGATGCGCTCGCCGCGCGGCGCTCGATGATCGACACCGACCCGCCCCGGCACGCCGAGCTGCGCTCCCTGGTGGCCGCGCCGTTCACGCTGCGCTCCGCGCGGGACTACGAGGCCCTCGTCCAGGCGGTCAGCCGCCAGGTGCTGGACGACGCGCTGGCCCGGGGCCGTTTCGACTTCGTCGAGCATGTGGCCGCCGCCGTGCCCATCAAGGTGCTGTGCCGCCTGCTCGGCGTCCCCGAGGAGGACGAGGGCCTGCTGATCGCGCTGGGGGACCAGATGATCGCCAACACCGATCCTGACCTGGCCTCCGTCCTGCTGGACAGCGCGCAGAGTGAGCAGTTCCGCCTGCTGCCGTTCCGGAGCCCGGCCGCGCTGGACATGTTCGCCTACAGCCGGCGCCTCGCCGAGCAGCGGAGGCGCCGGCCCGGCCCGGATCTGATGTCCGCGCTCGTGCACGGGAAGGCCGGCCGCGCCCCGCTGCCGCCCCGCGAGATCGATGTCATGTTCCTGCTGCTCGTCGTGGCGGGCAACGAGACGACCAGGCAGGCCATCGCCCTCAGCGTGCAGGCGCTGCTCGGCCACCCGGACCAGGCCGCCGTGCTCCGGGAGGCCGGCGACCGGGAGTGGCGCCTCGCGGTGGAGGAACTGCTGCGCTGGGCCACGCCGCTGCACCACTTCCGCCGGACGGCCACCCGGGATACCGAGCTGAACGGGACCCGGATCGCGGCGGGGGACAAGGTCGTGGTCTGGTACACCTCGGCCAACCGCGACGAGGCCGTCTTCCGTGACCCGTACCGGCTGGACCTGCGCCGCTCACCGAACCCGCACACCACGTTCGGCCGTGGCGGCCCGCACCGCTGCCTGGGCGAGCATCTCGCCCGGCTGGAACTGCGGGTGCTGCTCCGGGAGCTGCTGCCGGTGCTGCCCCGGCTGGAGCCGGACGGCCCGCCGGCCCGGATCCGGTCCAACTTCACCAACGGCCTCAAGCGCTTCCCGGTCCGGGTCACCTAGGTCACCGGATGCGGGGCGGGGGACAGGGCCGGCTTCTGGTGGCCGTACCTGGCCCCGGGCGGCCGCCGCGGGCCGCCGCCGGCCGCGGGCTCGTGCCTTCCGGCCCTTGACGGGACCGGGAAATGCCGCAATATACGTAATGTCAATAGGAAAACTAGGAAGTGGCACCTGATGAACGCCGCACAGCCGGCGGCCCACCCCGCCGGCACGCTGACCGGGGAACTGGCCGAGGCGATCGGGCGCGGCCAGGTCACCGAGGTCGAGGTGGCGTGGCCGGACCATAGCGGCCACGTCCTCGGCAAGCGCATCCCGGCCGCCCGGTTCGGCGGCCGCGCGGTGGGCGCCGGGTTCCCGTTCTGCGGCGCCGCCCTGGCCTGGAACACGGCCGGCGATGTCCAGCCGGACGTGCGGATCTCCACCGCCGGCACCGGGTTCCCCGATCTGTTCGCCGTCCCGGACCTGCCCACGGCGAGGCCGCTGCCGTGGCGCCGTGACGCCTGGCAGGTGCTGGCCGACGTCGTGGACCACCACCGCCACCCGGCCGCCGCCTCCCCCCGGGCCGTGCTGCGGGGCGTGATCGGCCGCCTCGCCGGGCTGGGCTACACCGCCCGGGTCGGCGTGGAGCTGGAGTGCTACCTGCTGACCCCGGACGGGGCGCCGGCCCAGGAGGGCATCCAGGCGTACTCGCTGGAGAAGTCCAACGAGCTGGACCCGCTGCTGTCGGCCATCGGGCGGCTCGAGCCCTACGTCCCGGTCGAGGGGATCCTCACCGAGTACGGCCCGGGCCAGCTCGAGGTCAACCTGGCGCACCAGGAGGCGCTGACCGCCGCGGACGACGCCTTCCGGCTGCGGTACGCGATCAAGGAGCTGGCCCGGCAGCACGGCTGGCTGGCGACGTTCATGGCCAAGCCGTTCGCGGCCCTGTCGGGCAGTTCCTCGCACGTGCACGCGTCACTGTGGCAGCAGGGCCGGCCGCTGTTCGCGCCGGTCGGCGGGCAGGAGAGCCCGCTGGCCCGGCAGGCGGTCGGTGGCCTGCTCGAGCACCTCCCGGCGGTCACCCTGTACGGCAGTCCCACGGTCAATTCCTACAAGCGGTTCGTCCCCGACGCGTTCGCGCCGGTCACCGCCACCTGGGGCGGCGACAACCGGACCGCGGCCATCCGGTCCCTGCTGGAGACGCCTGAGTCGAGCCGGATCGAGCTGCGGACCGGGTCGGCGGACGCCAACCCCTACTGGCTGGTCGCGGCGGTCCTCGCCGCCATCGTGTCCGGGCTGGAAACCGGGGCGGACCCGGCCGGCCGGGGCGAAGGCGACCTGTCCGGGCAGGCCAGGCCGCTCCCGGCGTCGCTGGCCGATGCGGTGACCGCCGCCCGGCAGGACAAGGTGCTGGCCGACATCCTCGGACCCGACGCCGCGCACGACTTTGCCGTCCTGGCCGAGTCCGAGTGGCGCGAGTACGCCCGCCAGGTCTCCTCCTGGGAGACCGACCGCTACCTGAGACGAGCCTGACCGGCTCCCTACGAGAGGATCACCCATGGCCATCATCAAGACGTCCGTCGTCCCGTTCGTGCTCACCGCGACGGGCACCGGGACCGCGCAGCAGCTGACCGCGGCCGGTGACGCCGGGCACCAGTTCGCCGCCGACGCCTACCCGGCCTTCGGCGGCCAGGACGCGGCGCCGAGCCCGCTGTTCTACGCTCTCGGCGCGCTGACCTCGTGCAACCAGGTCACCGCCACGCTGGTGGCCCGGGACCTGGGCATCACGCTCGGCAGCTGGAGTTTTGAAGTCCAGGGCGACCTGGACACCAGCGTCCTGGTGGCGGGCACGGAGGGCAACGCGAACTTCGACCGGGTGACCGTGCGGGCCACCGTCGAGACCGATGCCACCGACGGGCAGTTCGCCACCCTGGCCGCGGAAACGGAGCGGCGCTGCCCGGTGAGCCAGCTGTTCAAGCGCAGCGGCGTCGAGTGGGACAGCCAGTGGATCAAGGCCCCGCTGCCCGCGGTCTGACGCCAGGCCCGGGCCGCCGGGCCGGAACGCCGCCCGGCCAGGACGCGGCTAGTACGAGCCGGCGTCAAAGAACCAGCGCGCGATGTCGAGCTGGGGCAGGGCCCGGCCGCCCATCCACAAGCTCATGATCTTCGAGTCGCGCCAGTGCTTCTCCACGTCGCCTTCCCGTGCGTACCCGAACGCGCCCATCAGGTCCATGGCCTGGTTGACCACGGAGGTGAGCTGGTCGGAGACGTACAGCTTGGTGACCCGGGTGCGGGCCAGCATCTCCGGCGTGTCCCGCGGGCCGTACAGGTCCGGGCGGTCGAGCATCCGCGCCTTCAGGTAGGTCTCCGCCCGGCTGGTCTCGATGGCGGTCACGATGCCGGCCAGCACGCCCGCGGTGATGGTGTGCTCCTTGAGCTGCTTGCCGCCGACGACCCGGGTGTCGCACCAGTCCCGCAGCAGCTCGAAGACGCCGCGCATCACGCCGACGCACTGCGCGGCGGTCCCGACGTTCCCGGAGGCGATGAAGGCCCGCGCGGCCGCCGCGTCCGCGCCGGGCCCGTGCGCCCGGAACTCAGCGGGCACCCGGACATGATCGAACCAGACGTCGCTGTTGCGGTCGGCCGCCATCCCGGCCTTGCGGTAGGGGCTGCCCTGGGTCACGCCGGGCGTGCCGGCCGGGACATAGATGATCGCGAAGGCGTCGGGGCCGCCGCCGGGATCAGTGGTGCAGAACACCGCGAACACGTCGGCCAGGCCACCGGAGTTGGTCGGCCACAGCTTGTGGCCGTTGATGACCCACTCGTCGCCGTCCTGCCGGGCCGTGGTGGCGATATGGCGCCCGCCGGTCCCGTCCAGGTTCTCCACGTCCGAGCCGCTGCGGGCGTCGGTGATGGCGGCCGAGCCCACGTACCAGCGGTCGGTGGCCAGGAATCTCGGCGTGAACAGCTCCATCAGCGGCCGGTTGGCACGCGGCGGCATGACCGGCGACATGGCCCAGGTGGAGCAGCTGGCCGCGGTGGCCAGCCCGGAGTCCGCCCGCGACATCTCCTCCAGGCACAGAGCGGACGTGATCGCGCTGAGCCCGCCGCCGCCGTACTCCTCCGGCCAGGCAGCCCACTGGTACCCGACATCCAGGCACAGCGAGGTGAGCAGCCGGTGGCTGACCTCGTGCCGCTCCCAGTCCTCATCCAGCTCCCGGCGGACCGGGATGACCTGCTCATCCGCCCATTCCCGGATGGCGCCGAGCAGCTGCGCGGCCTCCGGTGGGACCCATTCGAGCGGCAGGGAGAACGGGTCGCCGGTCCTCATCCGAGTGTCCTCCGGGGGGCATGCACGGCTGCTTGGGCTGATGCCTGTACCGTGCCCCCGGGGCCGCCGCCGGGCCAGGGGCTAACGTCCTGGCCTTCGTTCCCGCTCCGCGGCGCCGTCCCGGACCCGGGCGATGACCTCGGCGTAGCCGCCGACATCGGCGTAAGGGCCGTAGCCGCACAGCAGGAACGTGGTCACGCCGATGTCGTAGTAATCCAGCATGGCCTCGGCCACGCTGGCCGGCGAGCCGGCCAGCGCGGTGGAGATCGGCCCGCCGGTGGCGAAGTCGGGCACGTCCTCGGCGGCCGCGACGCCCTCGGGGGAGTCCAGGACGGCCTGGAGGGCTGCCCCGGACGGCGCTGGCAACATCTTTATGGTGACCGTCGGCCGGGATATGTGGCAGGCGGGTCCGCCGCCGCCCGCGGCAGGCCCGCGACGGTCCTGCGGTTCGACGCCTCGGCGGGCGTGGTGCTGGCCGCCTGGCTGGGCATGACCGGGGCCCTCGGCTACGCGGGAAACCTGCTCAACCCCGGTACTCGTCCGGGCCCGGCTTGGGCGGCGATGCCGGCCTGGCCGGCGCGGCCATGATCGTGATATCGAAAATCCTCGAGCCTGGTGCCGCCGGTGAGTACCTCGCGGCCCGTGCCGCCGGGCGCCCGGTCACCGGCCGGATCGGCCGTGATGAGCACCTGCGGCCGGTCATCCAGACTGCCTGACGTGGCCCGCGGCTGGGTCAGCCGCGGCGCAGCAGGTTGGTCAGCTCGCCGTCCAGGTCGATGAACTCGCCTTCGCGGCCGGCCGGGATGACCTGGAAGGTGCGCAGCAGGAAGCCGGCCAGCGCGGTGAGCGGCGCCTCGAAGTGGGCCTGGCCGAAGGGCGACGACAGCGAGATGTTGAGCACCCGCTGCCCGGACGGCGTGTCGGCGGGCCACACCCGGACGTCGCCGTCGCCCGCGGGCTCGGTCATCCCGCCCGCCAGCAGATCACGGGCGAAGATCCACTCAACCGGCTCATCCATCCCGACGTGAAACGCCATGCGGATGGCGTAGGGGTCCTCACCGCGGTAGTGAAGACTCGCCGTGAGCGGAACGCCATCGTGTTCTGGAACCACGAGTCTGAGGCCGAGCTCGGCTGCGACGGTGTTGCTGCTGTTCATTGCCTCGCCAAACCTTTGCCTTGTCTGATCCCGGAACGCCGGGCTTCATCCATCCAGCGCTGCCGTCTCACAGGGTGACAGGGCACGCAGGCACGAAAGTCTTCTCCAGGAGGATTCCGCGAACGCTGCCACCACTAACCTCGGTCACTACGCACCAAATCGGCCGTGACCAGGGCAAACGCTTCTCGGGACTCAACGCAATCATGACCCAGCCCTGTTCCAGGGGCCAGGAACAACACGATGTGATCTAGGTCTCACCCGGGACGGGCCCGGAATTCTGTAGCGCATCCCGCACGCACCTCCGGTTTGCGTTCAGATAGCGAACAGTCGTGCTTTGTCCGATCGGGAAGCATACAGGCTTCGCACAGGTGAGCACTACCCGCCGCGCCACTTTCGCACTACGCCCAGTCGCAATCGCGACATTCACTCCCTTAATCCGCGAGGCACAAATATCAGCATTCATTGGGACAAGCCGCGGGCACGCCCAGAACGGGTTTTTCGGGCACGGCGCCGCGGCCAGGCGGTGCATCAGCCGGGCCCCGCCGGGGTCCCCGGGCTGCGCCGGCCAGGTCACCGTGGCACCGCCGGGCCGCCAGATACGCTAGTCTGTGTTCGCCCGCCAGCACGGCGGCCGCGATGCACGGCCCGGGCGATTGGCTCAGCGGGAGAGCGCCTCACACCGAGGCGACCGACCGGCCAGAACCGCCAGGTGGCAGGCGGTCTTCGAAAACTTCACAGCGGGGCACTGGTTCGGACGCTGGTTCGGGTCGCAGGAGTAGGCCTGAGCCAGTGGATCGAGGCGGTCTGCCCAGGTCAGGGCGATTGGCTCAGTGGAAGAGCGCTGCGTTCACACCGCAGAGGTCGCTGGTTCGAACCCAGCATCGCCCACCAGCCGAACAGACCCCACCGCCTTGGCGGATGGGGTCTTTCTGCGTGCCGGACGGGGGATGAGACCATAAGCCCGGGAGCGCCGTAGGCACGATCGGCGTGGCCCGGCCGCGTGTCGATGATCAGTTGGAGAGAGCGGATCATCATGAACTTCCGCACCGTCTCGCGCACCATGGCCAGGCTGGGGTACGCGGCCGTGCGCCTGCCGCTTGCCGTCCTGGATGACCACGTCGTGGCCCGCTACTGGGATGAGCGGGCGCGGCTGCGCGTCGGCTTCGAGCGGTTCCTCGGCTCGGTCGATGAGGTCGCCAGCTGGCTCCTGGCCGGGGCCGGCGTCCCCGCCGAGAGCGTCCAGGCCGGCGCCGGGCAGGCCGGCGCGGGCCAGGCCGGCCCCGGGGAGGCTGGCGGCCCGGCACGGGAGGAACAGGCCAGCAAGGTCGAGATCATCTTCACCCTGCCCGGGGAAGTGCAGGCCGGCAGCGTGGCGTTGTGCGGGGAGTTCAACGGGTGGTCGGCCCATGACATCCGGCTGGAACGCGGCGGTGATGGCTGCTGGCGGGCGGGGGTGGCCCTCGAGCCGGGCCGCACCTACCGGTACCGGTACCTGCTCGACGGTGAGCGCTGGGAGAACGCCTGGCAGGCCGACCGTTACGTGCCCAACCCGTACGGGAGCACCGACTCGGTCGTCGTGGTCGAGTAACCGCTGCCCGCCCGGCCTGGAGGACCGGGTGCCGCGCTCGCGGCACCCGGTCCGTGCATGGCCCCGGCTGGTCCGTAAGTTTGCCCGGGCCGGGCTACGGCCTGGCTACTGCCGGGCCCACTGCTGGTTGCTGCCGCCGTTGCAGGTCCAGATCTCCACCGCGGTCCCGTTCGCGGTGCCCGCGCCCGTCACGTCGAGGCAGAGCCCGGATTCGCGGCCGACGACCGTCCCGTTGGAGCTGAGGGTCCACTGCTGGTTGGTGCCACCATTGCAGTCCCAGATCTCCACCCTGGTGCCTGCGGCGGTGGCGTTGCCGGGGACGTCGAGGCACTTGCTGCCGTAGACCTGCAATTCGCCGTTCGACAGGTAGTCCCACTGCTGGTTGGCGCCGCCGTTGCAGTCCCAGATATCCAGCAGGGTCCCGTTGGCCGTGGCCTGGCCGGGGACGTCGAGGCACCGGTTGGAGCCGGAGCCGCGCAGCACGCCGGTCCCGGTGCCGGTACCGCCCCCGCCGCCGGCGTTGCTGGTTTCTCCCCAGCCGTACTGGAGCCGGTCGAGCCCGGACTGGTTGGTGACGCTTACCGTCCCGTTGGTGTTGAGGGTCGTGATCGCGCAGGAGGCGTTCTCACAGGGGCCGGGCCCGGCCGTCTGGGTCGTGCCCTTGATGCCCGTCCACAGGACCGAGCCCATGCCCAGGCTGCGCACGGTGTCGGTGATCCCGTACAGGTAGGAAATATCGTTGACGCCGTCCCGCGGCCCGTCGTAGTTGACACCGGTGTTCATGGGCACCCCGAACTCGGTCAGCACGGCACGGCTGGCGTAACCGCACAGCTCGCCCTCGAAGTCACTGACCCAGGCCGCCTCAGTGGTGTGGGAGTCGCCGAACATGCCGTAGATATGGATCGACAGCAACGTGCCGTTCAGGGCCGAATCGGCACCCACGGCGCACAGGTTCTGGTCGGAATACAGGCCCGGCACGATGACCCGGTCACGGGGGACGCTGGGATAGCGCGCCAGCCAGGTGGTCGCGGTGCCGGTCAGCTGGGTGGCGCTCATCGCGTAGGGCTCGTTCATGATGTCGAAGTAGAAGTTGCTGCTGCCGCCGTACTTGTTAATGACGGTGTCCCACATCTGGTAGAAGGACGTCGTATCGCTGATCGTGCCGCCCTGCAGCCACGGGCAGATGATGACGTTCATGCCCAGCGCGGTCGCCGCGTCGAAGGCCGCGGTGTAGCTGTTCCACCACGAGGACGAGGTGGTCGCCGCGTTGATCCCGAACCGGACGGTGTTGGCGCCGAGGCTCTGGAAGCCCTTGAGGATGGTCGTGGCCTTGGCGTA
>Ga0209415_10012773_pt1 | contig 13945 bp, 13 predicted proteins | sample PeaSoiSIISIP2007_FD_187696 | JGI IMG/M metagenome (GOLD analysis project Ga0209415, IMG submission 187696) | Peat soil microbial communities from Weissenstadt, Germany - SII-SIP-2007 (SPAdes) (version 2) | ecosystem: Environmental > Terrestrial > Soil > Wetlands > Peat | place: Germany... | reverse complement strand
TTGTGCGTGCGGATCCCGTCATAGCCGCCGTTGCACCCCATATGCCACGCCGACATCACATCCTCGATCGCCTGGATTTCCTCGATGGCCTGCACACGCCGCTCGACAGCCGCCAGCCGGTCTTCCAAGCTCGTCATCCGTCAACGTCCTTCCCGATCCACTGAGCTAACACGAGCTATCCGGCACAAGCCCTCGATGTCAGGAGGACCGCGCCGCTCATGTCCCACCCGCCATTGCGCGAACGCCCCTACAAGCCTGCCAAAAATATTAGTCGACGTCTAGTCCGAAAACATCACAGCCGCCCCGTTCCTGATGCTCGGCCCAGCAGCAAGCTGGCCTGGGTCAGGTCGGCGTCGATCTGACCCACGACCGCGGCGACGACATGATCGCGAGCGGGCCGGTCCGTGCCGTGCCGGTACCGCCACAGCACCCCTTCCGCGATGCATGCGATCTTCCAGTACGCAAAGCCAAGGTAAGGCGCGAGATCATCGACCGGGTACCCGCTATGCCGGGCGTACATGGCGATGACCTGATCTTTGGCCGGGAAGCCCGGCTCGGCCGTCGGGGCCGGCGTCAGCCCGACGCCCGCGTCGTTCGGCGACCCGGGATAGTCCCAGTACGCGCACAGCAAGGCCAGGTCGGCAAGCGGATCGCCGAACGCGGCGAGCTCCCAGTCCACCACCGCCGCCACCTCTCCGGAGGCGTGCAGCAGGCAGTTGTCGACGCGGAAATCACCGTGCAGCAAGGTCGTGGCGACTCGATTGGGCAGCTGTTCGTCCAGGCGCGCTCGCAGCGCCTCGAACCGGCGAAGCCGCGGGCTGTCCGCTGCCGCCACCGCGGATACCCACCTAACGATCTGGCGGCGGAGGTACTCGCCGCGGACCAGGTGCTCAACGTCCATCTCGCGCGCGGACGTGCGATTGACGATCGTCAGTGTCCGGACCAGCGCCTCGCCGATCCGTGCGCGATCCTCGGCCGGCACGGACCTGATGGAATCGACGTCGGCAATCCGCCGGCCGGGGACGTATTCGACAACGCTGAACTCGGCGCCCCACACCGACGGATCGCCGCAGTAGGCCAGCGCGGCCGGGGCCGGCACGTCGGTGTGCGCCAGACCGGCCAGAACCGCGTGCTCACGGGCGGGGTTGTATGTCCCGGGCTGCGCTGCCCAGGGCGGCCGCCGTAGGACGACCGACCTGCCGCCGGTGTCATCGACCCGGACCGTGATGTTCGAATTCCCGCCACTGAGCCGGCGAAAGGTCAGCGGCGCGACCAGCAGCCCAGCGCCGCACAGCCAGCGGGTGAGCTCCCCCTCCGGGCCGACGGGCTGCGTCACCTCATACGCTCCTGCGACACGGGTACTCCTAGGGCTGATCCGGTCGAAGGGTCACGAACAGGGCCTCCCCTTCGGCGACGACGGTCTCGCCGTCCAGCAACGTGGCACGCAGGACGATCTTCCGACCCTCGTGGCGTTCCACCCACGCGTGCACTCGCAGATCGGTCTCGATCCTTGTGATATTTCGGAAGTCGGTGCGCAAGTAAGCCGTCCGGGATGCCGGTCGGCGGTCGCTATTCGCCAGCCGCCCCAGGGCTTCGTCGAACAGCAAGGCGAGCGCGCCGCCGTGCACGGCACCGTTGCGCCCGTGGTAGAACGCGCTGAACCTGACCCGCCCGCGCATGTCGTCGCCGTTGTCCTCGTCGATGACGAGTTCCGGGGACATGGCCTGGCCGCGGCCCGGAGTAGGGAGGCGGCCGACGATCCGGTCCGGCTCCGGGACACGGTGCGCCCGCAGTTGCCGGGTGATCGCGCGCAACTGCCGGGTGACCTCCGCGAGCAAGTCCGCAGGCGGGCGTGCGGCGGCGAAAGCGTCGTCGACGTCCCTGAGCGCTGTGGCCGCTTCTTCCACGGCGAGTTCTTCCACAGCGCGCGCCAGGGAATCCGGATCCGGTGCTTTGCGCTCAGCCGGAGGCACTCGGCTCACCCGATTCTGGACCGCGCCGAAGCCGTGTGAGGACCTCGGCTATGACCTCCGCAGGACAGCCGGCCTCCAGCAGGACTTCCCGCGTGTGCTGGCCGAGGCCGGGCGCCATGCGCTGCACGGCCGTCGCTCGCCCGTCGAACAGGATCGGCTGCCGCAAAGCGCGCGCGCCAGCGTTGCCGGCAACGGGCACGATCAGTTTTCTGCTGACCACCTGCGGGTCGTGGGCCACATCGTCAACTGTCCGCACCCAGGTCGCGCTCACCCCGGCGCGGACCAAGGTCTCGCAGATCTCGGTGCCCCGGCGGCTCAGCTCCGCGCGCAGGCGTGCCACGATCTGATCGCGCGACTGCTCTCTTTGCTCGGCGGTCAAACCCGCGAGGTCGGTAATTCCGAGCGACTCACACAGCCGTTCCCACTGAAGGTCCTCACCAGCGATGCTCAGCGCCATCAGCCGACCGCCGCGCACTTCGAAGACGCCATAGCCGGGATCCCGCGGAGGGTAGGGCGCGGGCGGCCAGCCGTTGACCGCTGGCACAAGCGCGAGCGCCTGCCAGGAAAGCAAGGACTCAAGCATCGAGATGTCGACGACGCAGCCGCGCCCGCCCGCGGCGCGCCTGATCAGCGCGGCCAGCAGCGCGATTACGGCGTACATGGCCGAGCTGACGTCGGCGAGCGGGAGCGGGTCCCGTTGCCAGCTGACCGAATCGTGCACGAGGCCCGCCCGCGCCTGGATCGCCAGATCGTGTGCCGCCGCGGCCGCGTCGGGACCCGTCTGCCCGAACGCTGAGATCGACACCACGATCAAGTCAGGGTTGCTCGCCCGCAGTACGGCCGCGGAGAGGTTGAGCCGGTCCATCACGCCCGGCCGGAAACCCTCGACCAGAGCGTCTGCCGACCGGGCAAGCGCGAGCAGTGCCGCACGGCCCGGCACCGACTTCAGGTCCAGCGCCACGGCCCGGCGATTGCGATTGAGGGTCTCGAAGCACCCCGGGAAGCGCCGAGTGGGATCGCCGGAGTCGGGGTTCTCGACGATGACGACGTCGGCCCCGAGATCAGCGAGGATCGATCCCATGAACGGGCCGGGAAACTGTTGCGCCAGCATGAGCACGCGCAGGCCGACCAGCGGCTCGGCCGGCGTGTCCCCCGTGCGCGCGGCACGGGCAGATGGGTTCGGCATGAGGGCTAAGTCGCAGGGGTACGGAAGGCGGTCCGGATGTCGAATCCCGCGGCGGCGGCACGTCGCAGGAGCTTTCCCGCGGAGTTCCTCGGGAGCGCAAGCGAGGTGATCGCGATGTAGCGGGGCACGGCGAAGTTCGCCAGCTGACCGCGCGCGTGCCAGTAAAGTAGCTCGGGATCCGCGGCACCGCGGACGACGACCGCGACAGTCTCGCCCCACCGTTCGTGGGGCACCCCGAACGCGGCGCATTCGGAAACGCCCGGGTAACCGCCGACCACCCGTTCCACGTCAGCCGGCAAGATATTGATTCCGCCCGAGATGATCAGATCCTTCCTTCTGCCGACGAGCGACAGGTAGCCATCGTCATCCAGGACACCCAGATCACCGGTATACAGCCAGCCGTCGCGGATCGCCTCAGCCGTGGCCGCCGGATCAGCCCAGTACCCCGACATCACCTGCGGACCTGCGACTATGACCTCCCCGACCTCGCCCGGGCCGACGTCGCAGCCTTCGCCGTCCACCACCTTCACATCGTTCCACGGGCCGCGAATGCCAACGGTGGCCGCCTTCGACGCGTACTGCTCCGGCGGCACCATCGTGACGGCGCCCGTAGCTTCGGTCAGGCCGTACGCTTGCCGCAGGCGCACGCCCTTGGCCGCCCAGCGCCGCAGCAACGTCTCGCTCGCCGGCGCCCCTCCGGTGATCGCGGTGCGGACGGACGAGAGGTCGGCCGCAGCGAAATCCGGCAAGCCGGCGATGGTTTCGTAGGCCAGCGGCACGCCGGTCAACGACGTAACCCGGTCGCGGGTGATCCGCTGCAACGCTAGTGACGGCTCGAATGCCTCGACGATCAGCCGGCCACCGACGATGAGGGTTCCCAGGAAGGTATTCGTCACGCTGCCGTTGAACGATAGCGACGTGTAGCACAGCGATATCGTGCCGGAGTTCCAGTCGTCGAATCGCGAGAACGTCTCGGCCATGGCCCGGATGTTGTCATGCGTCAGAGTCACCCCCTTGGACCGACCGCTCGTCCCCGATGTGAACGAGATGAGCGCGGGATGACCCGGCTGCAGCGGTACCGTCGCGATCTGGCCCGCCTGCCGTGCCTGCGACATCGTGACGTCCGCGGCACAGCCATCATCCAGGCTGATCGTGGCCAGGCCCGGCCGGGCGGCCAGGACCGCGCGGTGGGCGCGCTCCGCGGCCGCGTCGACCGCGATCGCCCGGAGCGCGACACGGTCGGCGAGATAGGAGATGTCGCGCGAGGGCAGACGCGGATTCAGCGGGACGACGACCGCGCCGATCCGTAGGGCGGCGATGACGACGATGCACCATTCGGCCGAATTTCCCGCGAGCACACCGATGCGCTCGCCGACCTCGACTCCGAGATCGCGCAGGCAGGCGCCGACCCGGCGCGTCGCTTCTTCCAGCTCGGCCCAGCTCAGGTCCGTCGCGCCGGCGCTGAGCGCGATCGCGTCCGGGCTCCATCGCGCCCGGAAGTCGACGGTCGACGCGATGTTGAGCGACGTACCCGTCATGGCACGCGACGCCTTATGCCCATTTGATCACCCAAGCGTCTCAATCCCCGCGCGAACTGCTGAGATAAACCAGGCAGGCGGCCGGGGTGTCGACCGCGGCCGCCTGATGTCTGGGTCCGGTGCGCCGTCAGGCGCCTATCCCTCGATCATGGACCGAGGTTGGTCGGGCACTCGGAATTTCCGCCGTCGGTGGTGACGAACTTGCCGCTCTGGATGGCGCCGCCGAAGTAGCAGTAGTCCTCGGGATTCCCCCCGCTGCCGCTCGTGTTGTACGCAACGGGGGCGGTGATGCCTGGCACCGAGAAGCCGGAGGGAAGGCTGCGCATTGCCTGGATGACGTCAGCCCTGGTCGGGTTGTTGCCGAGCTTGGCCTGCTCCATTGCCGCAGCCCAGAACTGGAAGGACGACCAGACTATCGACGCGTTGCTCAGGTACGACTGCGACGAGAGGACGCCGGGCGCGTACTCCTTGAGGGCAGTCTGGAAGTCCTGCTGGGATGGGAGATCTGAGGCCCAGAACGGGAACGATGTGTTTACGAATTGGGCACCGTTCATCACCGGATTGTTCTCCCAGGTTGGGTCGTAGGAGCCTGACGTGGCGAGGATCAGCGGCTTGTAACCCTGGCTCGCGCAGTCGGAGAACACCCGCAGGCCAACTGACGCGCCATCGCCGACAAGCATGGCGTCTGCGCCCGCTTGCTTGGCCGCGAGGCAGGTCGAGGTGTAGTTCGGAGCCGTACTGGACACAGCGGCGTAGTAGACAACCTTGGCCCCGCCCAGCTGGCCGGCGAAGGTCTTGGCGGCCAAGCTGAAATCGGCGCCGTACGTGGCGCACGCCGGGGCCTCTATACAGACGACGACGGCGAGCTTGGTCTTGCCGAGCTTGCGCATCGCATACAGGACCGCCTTACCGTACCCGCCCTGGGTCGTGCCGGTGGGGAACCATGTGGACTCGGTCTGGTAGGCGTTCGACCACACCGTGCCGCCGATGACCGGCATCTGGGCCTTAGCGGCGAGGTTGTACCAAGCATTCGACGTGTTGCTGGCCGGCGACACGATCGCTATCACGTTCGGGTTGTTGATCAGCGACTGCGCCGCGGCGATCCCGTTGGCCGGGATGCCTCCGTCGTCCTTCATGATGACGTTGACGGGGTGACCGTTAATGCCGCCGTGCGCGTTCGTCCACTTCTCCCAGGCGGTGGCGACCTCGAATGACCCGCCCAGGCCTGGTGCGTAATCACCTGTGATTCCGGCGATGGTGCCGATCGTGTACGTAGAGCTCGACGCGGCCGATCCGGAAGCTGTCGACGCGGGAGTTGTCGCTTCGCTTGAGGTCGATGACGACGACGAACATGCACCGACGGCCAACACGAGCAGGGCGCAAAGGCCGGTGATAAGGGGTGCGCGCACGCGTACCCAGGCCCTCGCACGTGGGTGCGAGGTCAGCGGTATGGACATAGAACTCCTCCAGTCATGGCCCACTTTGGATTCGTGACTGAACCCATCCGTCTTTGGCGGTCTCGGATACTCCGGTCACGGTCCCGCTGGCAGTGGTCATGCGAATGCACGACCTCCCCAGGTGGCTCCGGCTGGATTGCCGACGCCACGTGGTCAAATTTTATTACTGTCGACGTCGACGTCAAGACCGGTTTTGAGTTCGTTACACAAGTGCGACAGTCCGTCGCTGCGACACCTGTTACGTGGCGGGCCGCCGGCGGGCCGACCGGATGCGCTGCGCGACCGGCCGTCACTCGCCGTCCCGGCAGTGGGGTTGAGCTGGCAGGTTAGCCGGGGCCGACCGGCCGATGGCGCTCTGATTATAGTTGACGTCGAATACGAAAATTGTGATGATGTACTAGCTCAGCCACCAGGTGGCGTGTCCATCGGATGGGGATGCCTGTGAATGACTCAGATCAGATCCGCCGCCTCGCCGACGAGGCGGCCATCCGGGCGGTGCTCGCCGAGTATTGCCTGCGGCTCGAGGTCAACGCCTTCGAGGAGTGGCTCGATCTGTTCACGGACGACTGCGAGTACGAGATCTTCCGCCGTCAGCTCAAGGGACGGGCAGAAATCGCCGAGATGTTGTCGAAGGCTCCGCCAGGAATACATCTCGGCGGCCCCGCGCGGGTGGAGATCGACGGCGATATCGCACACACGGTGCAGAACTTCGTGTTCATCAACGCGGGGACCAACGAGCGCAATGGGGGATGGTACTACGACACCTTGATCAGGACAGCCGACGGCTGGAAGATCAGCCATCTGAAGCTGAAGTTCCTAAAGTAAGGCAGAGCGGGACAAACCATGACCTGCCCCCACCGGCCTGCGGTCGCGTCCGACGACGCCGAGACGGTCGTCCTGACCGGGCAGTGGCGTTACCCCGCCCAGTTGCTCGGTGCGCAGCAGCTCACCTCGGGGCCTACCGTTCACGACGAAGCGGTGGCGGCGGCGCTGAACTTCAGCGGCGCGCCCATCGAGGGACCTACTCACTTTTCTCAGTTCGTCCCCCTGGCCATGAACCTGTGGGGTGAGTCCTGGCTCGCCTTCTCCTGCATCAGCGCGCATTTCACGTCACCGGTGACCGAGGGCCAGCGCACGCAAGCCAGGGTCGCGGCCGTGCCGACGGCCGACCACGCGGCCATCAGCATGTACTCCGACGAAAGCCGACTCGTTCTCGAGGGAACGATCTCGCTGGCATCGAGCGTCGTGACAACCACGTGCGCGAGTCGTCTCGCGGCGGCAAGGCAGCCCGCTGACCTGCGGATCATAGACCAGATCAAGGTCGGCATGTCAAGTCGGCCAAGCGTCGCGCAGATGACCTTCGACGATCCTGTCGGACCGCTGTATCCCTTCACGCTCAACGACAAGCTGGCCGTCATCACCGAGCCGCACGACTGGTACCGCTCCGCGGACAACCCGTGGGGTGCCCCGATTGTGCCGCTGGAGATGATCGCGCCGCTGCTGCACCAGCACAATCACATGGAGGCGCTGCCGATTTCACGCACGGCTGTCGGACTCTTTCTCGATCAGGAGATCCGCGTGCACGATGGCCCGCTCTTGGTGGGCGAATCCTATGTGGTGCGGCGAGAGGTGGCGGCGATCGGCGGGAGCCGGCGTACCGAGTCGTGCTGGCTTCGTACTGAGGCCGCCGACGCGACCGGCCGCGTGCGTGCCACGATGTTGCTCCACCTCGGATTCTTGCGGGACTCTGTCGCCGGATGAGCGTGCGCGTCTGTGTGAATCCCTTCAGCAGCCTCAACAACAGCCTCGCTGAAGACGTCGAACTCTGGCGGTCCTTGTCGGTCCACCTGGTTGGCGTAAGCGCGCCGAAAGTCCGCAGCCTCGGCTGGGCGAATGCGGTCGCCTTGTTGTCCAGCGAGCCGCTGGACATCGAGTACGTGGTACATCCGCTGTATACCCCCGTCGATGACGAGGCGGGCTGGGAGACCGAAGTGCGCGATCTCCTGGCAGCCGTCGACGCGGCACACGCCCTCCACGCGCGTTCGGTTTACTTCTGCAGCCCGCCGGCGGGCGCCTTGCGGTGGGAGCAGGCGGCCGTCGCCTTCGCCCGGCGACTGGACCCCGTGCGCACCAGCGCGGCGAAGCATGGTGTGGAGCTCGCGGTGGAGGCGGTGCACTCAAGCCGACCCGAGATCGGATTCATCCACACCGCACGAGACGCCTTCTACCTGGCCCAGATCATCGATACCTCGGTGTGCCTGGACCTATACGTGCACTGGAACGAACGCGGGTTCGCGGGTCTCGTTGCCGAGAACCTGGCCCGTCTCGCGATCGTGCAGGTGAGCGACTTCGTGATCGGCGGACGGTGTCAACCTGATCGCGTGCCGCCTGGCGACGGCGATCTTTTCATGGCGCGCGTGCTGGGCGACGTGCTCGACGCCGGCTTCGATCGCGTCGTGGACATCGAACTGCTCGGGCCGAGGATCGAAGCGGCTGGCTACGCGACCGCCATTCGCCGCAGCCTGGAGTGGGTCGAGGCGACGCTCGCCCAGCGAGGTGGCAACTAGGATGCGGTGGTCCCGAACGCACCCTCGGCCGCCAGGGCCTCGTATTCGCGCGCGGGTATGCCGATCTCGGCGAGGATGTCACGCGCGTGCTCGTTCAGCCGCGGCAGCCCGACGCGGGACTGGGCGAATCGCATAGGGTTGGCCGGCGTCGAGATGGTTCCGCCCAGACCGTCTTGGACCTCCTGAAAGAAGCCGAGCCCGCGCAGCGCGCCGTTCTTGAGCACCGACTCGGGCGTAGCCACCCGGCCGCTCGGTACCCGGTAGGCGAAGAGCCGCTCAACTACCGAGTCGGCGGATCGCTGCGCCGTCCACGCGCTGATCACCGCGTTGATCTCGGGGATGCGGCTGTCACGCTCACGGTAGGTCGCATACCGCGGGTCCTGAGCGAGTTCTGGCCTGTTAATGGCGTCAGCGATGCGGGTGAACAGCGTGTCGCTGTTCACCCCGATCGCCACGAATCCGTCGGCACACGCGAAGATGCCGTATCCGGCCACGTCGGCGTCGGTGGGGTCGTCGACCGCTATCTGCTGTCCGGTGATGGCGGACGCGTTGATCGCCAGGAGCGCCTTGACCATCGAGATGTCCAGGTGCCTACCGACACCTGTGCGCTCGCGTTCGTAGAGCGCGGTGACGACCGCGCCGTATGCCGTCACGCCGGTCCCCATGTCTCCCAGGGGCATGCCCAGCTTCAGGGGCACTCCGTCGGCGGTAGTCATGCTGGTGATCGTACTCTCGGCCTCGGCGACGATGGCGAGTCCGCCGCGAGCCGCCAGGTCGTCCGCGTACTCAACGCCTCCGTAGAGGCTGATCGAGACCGTGATCAGCCGCGGGTCCCTGATCCGGAGCTGCGCGAAGTCGATGCCGCGCCGGGTCAGGGCTCCGGGTGCAAAGTTCTCGACGCAAACGTCGACGGTCGCGATCAGCCGCTCCGCAACCGACAAACCCGCGGGCGTGCGGAGGTCGAGGCAAATGCTTCTCTTGCCCCGGTTGATGGCCGCGTGGTACGAGCTCACAGTCGCACCATCGGCTGCCTGGCGGCGCGGGCCGCGCACGCGCGAATACTCTCCACCGGGCGGCTCCACCTTGATGACGTTGGCTCCGGCATCGGCAAGGAGCTGGGTGCAATAGGGCCCGGCGAGGACGTGCGTGAAGTCCAGCACGCGCACGCCATGCAATGGCCCGGGATCGCCTGTCATCGGCCGGGCCTCCGCACCGCGGGCGTCCGCATCAGGCGGCACGTCAGGCCGGACCGCTCAGCCGGCCGGCCGACTGCGCGGCAGTCCGAGCCGCCGCTCCGCGATGATGTCTCGCATGATCTCACTGGCTCCCCCATAGATGGTGCCGACGGGGCTGAGGCGAAACAGGGCCTCAACGGCGCCGTCCAGCGGTCCGGCCGGCGCCTTGAGCATCGCGGCAGGGCCGATCAGCTCGACGAGCGCCGACGAGCGCCGCTGCTCCGCTTCGGTGGTGTACAGCTTGGCCATCGCCCGCTCAACCGCGGCGAGACCGCCGGCATCGGAGACATACCTGACCCGGGCCATGAGCACCCGCCCTACCTCTTCCTCGAGAGCGGCGCGTGCCAGCGTCTCTTGCACGCTGGGATCGTCGAACAGTGCCGCACCGTCGGCGGACTTCGCGGTCCGTGTCCACTCGGCCAGCCGATCGACGAGCGTGGGCCCGGACCCTTCGAGATCTATCCCGCGCTCGTAGGCCAGCGCCACGCGCATGACATCCCAGCCGCCGCCGACGTCGCCCACTCGCAGCGAGTCCGGGACTCGGACATCGGCGTAGTACGTCGCGTTCGTGCGCTGCCCGCCCATGGTGTGGATCGGTTCAATGGATACGCCCGGGGCGGTCAGCGGGCACAGGAACATCGTCAGGCCGCGGTGCTTCGGCCCCTCCGCGGAGGTGCGCGTCAGCAGGAACACGTGGGTCCCGAGATGGGCGGTGCTCGTGAACATCTTGCTGCCGTTGAGCGTCCACCGATCATCGCTGCGCTCCGCCTTCATCCGTGCCGCCGCGAGGTCCGACCCGCAGCCCGGCTCGGTGTAGCCGATCACGATCACGATCTCGCCGCGCAGCGCACCGCGGACGAACCGCAGCTTCTGCTCGTGTGTTCCGGCGCGCAACAGCGTCTGGCACACCAGCCAGGTGGTGAACCACCCGTCCATCCGCATGCCGAAGTCGGCGATCTCCTGGAAGATCGCCGCAGCCATGTTCGGGTCGACCTCGGAGCCGCCGTACTCAGCCGGCCACCCCGCGCCGAGTATCCCTTCCCGGGCCAGAATCGCGTGCAATTCCGGGCAGTGATGCGATCCGGTCTCCTGCTCCCGCTGCGCCCATTCATGCCTTAGGTGTCGCTCGGCCCAGGTGCTGGCCGCTGCCCGATGCCCGGCGAGACGGTCCGGCTCGGTGAAGTCCATCAGGCGACCACCGTGTCCGGACCGGAGTCGGGCGCGACCGCGTAGCGAGTCCGCGCGAGACTCCGATACGTCTCCCGGGTGGGACCGAGCAGCAGCGGCCACGCCTTGGCTCGCCGGTAGTAGAGCTGAATGTCGTATTCCAGCGTGAAGCCGTATCCGCCGTGTAGCTGCAGGCTGGCACGGCAGGTTTCGTACGCGGCTTCCGCCGCGAAGAGGAAGGCCATCGTGGTCAGCCCGGCACGTTCGTCATGAGCGGTGTCCCATGCCCATGCCGCCTTGTACATCAGCAGCTCGGCGCCCTCCCCGGCCGTGGACACGTCAGCAAGCCGGTGCTGGACGCTTTGAAACCACCCGAGCTTGACGCCGAAAGCCTCCCGGACCTTGACGTAATCCACGCCCATCTTCAGGGACTGCTGCTGCAACCCCACGAGTGATGCTGCGGTGAGCAGCTGCCACAGCAGCACCGCCTCGTCGAAGGCGGCGGCGCCAGCCGCGCCCTGGGCCAGGACACGGCGCTCTGACCAGCCTTGACGGAGGTCGAGGTCCGCCACAGGCACCGACCCGAAGGTGGCTGGCGACGGCTGATGCGGTCTGGCCCCCGCGCGCCGCAGGGCCATGAGCTGACTGCCGTCGAAGCAGACGACGACATCCGCCACGGCACCCGCCGGAACGAGCGGAGCCAGCGTCCCGGTCACCGGACGAAGACAGACAGTCGGCAGGACGGTCCCGAGCGCAATGTCGGGTATCAGGTCATGCCCGGCCGGCAGACCGGCGAGCAGGTGGGTCGCCGCGAGGACTTCGGCGAGTGGGACGGACGCGAGGTGACGTCCGTGCTCGACGGCGACGACCGCGAGGTCGCTCGTGGACGCGCCGCCGCCGCCGACCGACTCGGCCACGCCCATCGTCGGCGCGCCTGCCGACACCGCCGTGTCCCACAGCCGACTGTCCCAACCGAGTGGTTCGGCCGCCCGGATCCGGGCCGGGGTGGACTCGGTGCGGAAAATCTTGCCGAACAGATCCGCCAGCGCGAGCTGGTCTGGCGTCAGCGACAAGTCCATGGCGTCAGTCCGCCTTCGTGAAGCGAAACAGCGTGACGTTCTCCCCCGGTACGTCTAGGTACGTGATCTTCAGCGGCAAGCCAACGCGCAGCTCATCCACCGGAATGCCCACCGTGTTGCCGAGAACCAGGCAGCTGCGTGGCTCCTCCTCGAGCTTGGCGAGCACCACGGCATAGGGGACCTCGTCGCGGAAGGCGCCGGGTCCCCGGTGCACGATGCTGTAGCTCCAGACCGTGGCCCGCCCGCTGACCGCCGTCCAGGTTTGCCGCTCGCTCAGGCAAGACCGGCAGGCGGGCAGGCGGATCCAGTTGTAGTGTCCGCAGTTGTCGCAGCGGGCCACCCGGAACTCACGCTTGGCTAGTCCGTCCCAGAATTCCTTGTTGCCAGGCTCAATCTGTGGAAGCGGCTTCAGGTAGATCACGGGTGACTCCAGTCGTATCTATCCGTGCTGATCCTCGTACGCGGTTCACTCGGCGCCCAGGATCAGCACGCCTGCGATGCCGTGTACCGCCCAGCCCTGGGACAGCACGGCGCCGATCCTCGCGTCCGGCACCTGACGCGCGCCGCATTCCCCGCGAAGCTGCCGGACGACCTCAATGACGTGCATGCCCGAAGGGTCACCGTTGTGGCTGTTGGACAGCAGGCCGCCGTCTGTGTTAGTGGGGAGCTTCCCGCCCAGCAGGCAATGTCCTTCCTTCACGAAATCCGCGCCCTCGCCGATCTTGCAGAAGCCCATCTCCTCAAGGTCACGGATCGTCGTGATCGTGAAGCAGTCGTACAGTCCCGCGACATCGATGTCATCCCTGCTGACGCCCGCCATCGAGAACGCGGTGTCCGCCGCCCTGCGTACCGCTTTGCCTTCTTCCGGGAACCACGGCTCCGGGATGGTGCGGTAGAAATCCGCGCAGACCGATTCGGCACCGCCGAGAACCCATGCAGGAGTTTTCCGGCACGATGCCGCCACGGCGGCGTGCGTCAGCACGATCGCGTATCCGCCGTCATTGTCGAGAGCGCAGTCAAGCAGGTTCAGCGGTTCGCAGATCGGCCGGGATTCGAGCACCTGGTCGACGGTTATCTCACCCTTGGGCCCCATGATCGAGCCTGGATTGAGCGTCGCGTGGTACCGGGTGAACACGGCGACCTCGGCGAGGTCGGCGTGCGTGGCGCCGAACTCATGCATGTAACGCCGTGCCCACAGCGCGTACCAGGTCGCCATGTAGGCCCCGGCTTGCTCGAAGGCCCAGTCCGGCACGCGGGGTGCCGTCGCTTCCGCCTGCACCCCGCGGGGCCCGAGCTGCCATCCGGCCTTGCCGTAGAAAAGGACGACGACACCGCACATCCCGGCTTCGATGGCCGCGGCCGCCTTCGCGAGGCCGCCCGCCGCGACACCGGTTTCCATGAGCCGCAGCGGACGCTCATCGAGTTGCTCCGCCCAGAACTGATGCGCGGTCGAACCGGGCAGATGGTCAGAGCCGTACATCGGCACGATGCCATCGACATCGCCGAGCGCAAGGCCGGCGTCGTCAAGCGCGCCCCTGATCGCCTCCAGCTGCAGGGAGAACGATGTGCGGTCGGCAAGCTTTCCCTGCTTGGTGGTGTATACGCCGACTATCGCTGCCTGCCGGCTTCTTGGCATCGTCCCCCTCCATCCCGGCGAAAGCCGCGGGGTCAGGCGACGTCGGTCTTCTCGAAGCCGCTGTCCAGGAAGTCGGGCCGGTCCTCGGTCACCACAATGGCCTGCAC
>Ga0209415_10012772_pt1 | contig 13946 bp, 5 predicted proteins | sample PeaSoiSIISIP2007_FD_187696 | JGI IMG/M metagenome (GOLD analysis project Ga0209415, IMG submission 187696) | Peat soil microbial communities from Weissenstadt, Germany - SII-SIP-2007 (SPAdes) (version 2) | ecosystem: Environmental > Terrestrial > Soil > Wetlands > Peat | place: Germany... | reverse complement strand
CAGTCGTACGCCGAGCTGATCTTCACCCCCCAGGTCGCGGGCGTGAACGCGACGGAGAACTGGTCGCTCGGCGTCGCCGTCTTCTCGATCCGGAACGAGTCCGCGAACTCCCAGGCGTGCGGCCCGAAGACGGTCAGGAACATGTCGGTCATCTGGAACGACAGCCTGTGGTGCGTCGCGGACGAGGTGCACAACGGCTCCGGCTTCCTCGGGCCGAGCCCGATCCCCGGCGGGACGTGGTACAACGTCACCTTCGCCGGCCAGAAGGGTGGCTCCGCCGGGCTCGCGATCTGGGCGAACGACTCGACCAATTCGACGAGCGCGAACAACCTTTCGTTCCAGCTGAACGCGACGAACACCCAGACGTTTCCCTTCGAGCCGTTCTACAACGCCTCGTGTCCGGACACGTGCTTCCTCAATTGGTCGTTCCCGTTCGGACTCGGCGTGGGGATCGGCATCTGCCCCCCGGGGTTCAATGGCGGCTGCAACTCCTACAACCAGACGACGTGGGACGGGCTCCCCACGCCCGGCTTCGGGATCCCCCAGTATTTCGTGAGCCCCTCGGCCGGGTACTCCGGCGACTACGGGTACTTCGCGCCCATGTCGGGCAGCGCCGAATGCAGCTCGTCGGCGGTGGTCCCGGTGGCGACGTGCCCGGAGTTCAACTTCAACGGCGGCACCGGGTTCTACCCGTACTTCTCGTGGAACGGCTCGCAGCTCAATTTCGGCGACGGACGTCCGTACACCGTCGACGACCTCGGAGGCGAGTACACCGAGTACATCCAGAACGGGCCGATCCAGCACGACCTCGTGCCGACGTTTCTCGATAAGGTGTCGAACGACAGCCGGGCCGGCTACATCCGCCCCGGGCTCGCGCTCAACATCTCCGCCTCGGTCTCCGACCTCGGCACGGTCCGCGGCGTGGCCGTTCTCTACACGCTCAACTCCGGGACTCCGATGAACCTCACGATGACCCGGCTCTCGGGGACCGCTCAGCGGGGCGTCTACAACGCGACGGTCCCGATCGGGGCGAACGGCTGGATCAACTACACGGTGATCGTGACGAACAACGCGTCGTTCAGCGTCACGAGCCAGAAATACACGGTCTACCGGGGGGCTCTCCCGACGTTCCAGGTGTACGTGACCACGGTCCCCGCGTCGTGCACGAACGCCACGATCAACGGGACCGTGTACCCGAACGGGAGCGTCCTGAGCCTCCCGCCCGGCACGTACCCGGTCTCCTCCACCTCGTGCTTCCCGTACCAGTTCTCCTACTGGCAGACGACCGCCGGGCTCCGCGTGACCGTCACGAACGGTTCGGCCGGCAACCTCTCTCTCAGCCGGTCCGGGAACCTCACGCCGGTCTGGCACTACGTTCGGCCGCTCGTCACGGTCCAGTTCCTGACGACCCCGCTCGGATGCGGCTCCGTCCAGGTGAACTCGGTCAGCTACATGCCCGGCCAGAACGTCTCGCTGCGGGCCGGCATCTCCGGCTCGGTGTCGAACCTGAGCGGGTGCGGCGGGGAGAGCTTCGCCGGATGGACTCTGACGGGGAACGTCACGCTCGTTGGCAGCACCCTCACCGCCGGCGGCAACGGCACCCTCACCGCGAACTACATCGCCACCGCGAGCGGGGTGACCCTGACGTTCGACACCAACCCGACGATCTGCGGCGCGGTCCTGTACCGCGGCGTCGGCTACACCGAGGGCTCGACGCTCGTCGTCAACTCCACATCATACCCGGTCGCGCCCGACCCGTGCGCCCACTTCGGGTTCTACCAGTTCGTGACCTCGGGCGGCGCGTCCATCTCGAACGGGAGCCTCACCGTCACCTCGCCCGGGACGGTCCTCGAGCAGAACCAGGTGTTGACGGAGGTGACGATCGTCACGAGCCCGTCGTACTGCACCGTCAGCTTCGACGGGGTCCGGGAGCAGAACGGGACGGTGCTCGTCCTCGGGAACAACACGACCCACATCGTCTCGCAGAACCCGTGCACCGGCCACTACGCGTTCAGCATGACGGTCACGCCCGGGATGAGCCTCTTCGGGAACGTCCTCACCGTCAACGACTCGGGCACGCTGTTCGGCGTCTGGCTCCCGGGCACCGCGCCGTCGTCGTTCCTCGAGTTCCAGACCGACCCGGGCACCTGCGGGTCGATCAACTTCCTCGGCGCCAGGTGGTACGACACCAACTACACGAACGTCGCGGCGAACACCTCGGGCGCGGTATCGGGGAGCGCCTGTCCGGGCTACGGATTCGTCCGGTGGCAGTGGACCGGCGGGGTCATCGTCCACTCGGGCGTCGCCTACGTCAATTCCTCCGGGTCGCTCGAGGCGGTGTTTCGGCCGCTCGCGAACGTCGGGATCCAGACGACGCCGTCGTGGTGCGGCTCCGTCGTCCTGAACGGGGCGGCGTACACGAGCAACGCCTCCGCCCAGCTCACCGAGGACTACCCGTACTCCGTGGCGGCCTCCCCGTGCGCCCACTACTCGTTCTCGGGGTGGAGCGCCACGGTCGGCGCGATCATCGTCGGGGCCACCGTGTACCTCTCCTCCGATGCGATCGTGACGGCGGTCTTCGTGCCGACCCCGTACAACGTCACGGTCCTCGTCTCGCCCGCGGGCTGCGGCTCCCTCTACCTGAACGGGGTATCCGAGACCAACGGCACCTCGCTCAACATCACCTACGGTACCTACCCGACCCACGCGGCCCCGTGCCTCGGGGACGTGTTGCAGAGCCTCGCCGGGACCGGCGGGGTCTCCGTCGTCGGCTCGAACGTGACCGTGGGGGCGAACGGCACGCTCGTCGCCATCTACGAGCCGATCCCCCCGAGCCTCACCCTCCAGGTCCCGACCGGCTCCTTGGCGGGCGATAGCGTGCTCCTCGCCGCGACGGTGGCGGTCCCGGTCCCCCCGTATACCTACAATTACGCCTGGAAGTTTGGGGATGGGGGTTCCGTGACGACGCCCGCGAACTTCACCCAGCACACGTACCAGTCGCCCGGGAACTACGTGGTGACGGTGACCGTCGTCGACCCGTACAACCGGACGACCTCCGCGAGCCAGACGATCGACGTCGTGGCGAACAACGGCGCCGGGACCACGAAGATCCCGACCAGCACCCTCGTCATCCTCGGTGTCGCGGCCCTGGCCATCGCCGCCCTCGTCGGGGTGGCGCTGTGGCGCCGAGGCCGACCGCCGGCCGCTCCGGCCGCCGAAGGGACGAGCCCATCCGGGAGCGCGGACGAGCCGCCCGCGCCCGACGAGTACACGATGGCCGCCCCTCCCCCCGAAGACATGGCAGGACAAGGCTCAAATACCGAGAACCAACGATGAACGCAACCCCCATGATGGACGGCGCGCACCAATCGACCCGAACGACCTCCCGACCTCTGCGGACGATCCGCGCGGCCGCCTTCGCGGCCGTCGCCATCGCCGTTCTCATGGCGCTCCCGCTGCCGGCCCTCGCCGGTTCGACCCCCTACCTCGGGAGCGCGGCGTCGCCCGTCGGCCACGCCGCGGCCCATTCGCCCGCGGCGGCGAAGTCGCCCCACGCTTCGGCGGCTCTCCCGCCGTCCATCGCCCAAATGCTCAACCTCGCGAAGCACGACCCCTCCGCCCTTCGAGCCTCGCTCTCCCTCCGGCCGTCCGGGACGTTCGCTGTCGGAGGCGGTTCCGGCGCGTCGTCTGGTCCGGCCCTCGCGGCGCCCCACCCGGCGGCCCTGAGCGGCAACACCTACGTCGGCGGGACCCAGTGTTCGCTCGGCTCGACGGTCGCGGCCATCAACGGCACGAACTCGACCCTCCTGGCCGGCGAGAGCACCCTCTACCTGGAGTTCAACGGGACCGGCGGCTCGTTCTGCAACACGGGCTCCTCCCAGAGCGCGTCGCTCCTCAAGCAGGGGTACCTCGAGATGGAACGCTCCACGGACGGGGGCGCGACCTGGACGCCGAGCTGGCTGCCTCAGAATGCGAGCTGGACGACGCCCTCCAGCCCACTGAACGGCTCGGTCATCGGCCAGTGGATCCCCATCACCTCCCTCGCCCAGCCTCCGTATGCCTCCCCCTCGATCGCCGTCGGCTCGAGCGGCACCGTGCTCGTGGCCACTCAGTTCATGCCCGGCTGCTGGCTCGTCGGGGCCTGCACCTCGACCACGTCGGTCGGACCGGCCGGCGTCGCCGTCGCGCGGTCCACGGACGGCGGGACGAGCTGGTCGAAGACCGCGGTCCTCGAACACCAGCCGTACTTCCAGAACATCACGCCGACCGGGGCCTGCGTGGGCCTGATCAGCGCCGGGGATTACAACGACTTCATGCCCTACTCGCCGACGGTCGCCATCAACCCGTCGACGAACGACGCGATCGCGGCGTGGGAGCAATTCCAGCTCGCGATCGTCATGACCTCGACCGTCTGCAACCTGTTCGTCTTCGGCACGGTCCAGGTCTCGACCTCCGCGGACGGCGGTGTGACCTGGTCGGCTCCGGTCAACGTCTCGGGCAACGAATCGTACAACCCGCAGATCGCGGTCGGGCCGTCTCCCAGCTACACCGACACCCTCGTCTGGCAGAGCTGGCTCAACGCGACGGTCGACAACACGACCGGCGCCTTCGGCGCCAACTGGGCCGTCACCACGTCCTCGAACAACGGCGCCACCTGGACGACCCCCGTCGATACGACCTCGGGACCCGGCTCGGTGGCCCTGCTCTCCCGGGCCGCCTCCGCCCCGGACACGTTCGGCGTGACCAACCAGCCGTACCCGCTACTCGTGGCCGGCCGGCCGAGCCTGGCGATCGACACCGGGGCGACGTCGACCCATATTGGGAACGAGTACATCGTCTGGGCCGACAACCAGACGCCCGGCGCCACGGACCAAGGGTTCGCGCGCATCGGCTTCCAGGAGCACGTGGCCGGCGGATCGGGCTGGTCGGCGATCTCCTACCTGACCCCCGCGACGCGCTCGACGGCGTACCTGGAGCCGTCCGTCGCCGTCGCCCCCGACGGGACGGTCTGGGTCACGTTCTATGCGCTGAGCGAATCGTCCGGCGATCTGACGACCTGGGCGGTCTACTCGACCAACGGCGGGACGACCTGGTCGACCCTCTCGCAGATCACGACGGCGAACAGCGTCCTTCCCGTCGGCCTCGAGTCGATCGGCGACTACATGGGCCTCGTCGGGACCACGGCGGGCGCCTTCGCGACCTGGATGGACTGCCGGACGGCGTCGTGCACCGGCGCGGTCAACACGACCGTCATGGGGGACCTCGTCGAGCCGGTCGCGCTCACCTCGAACATCACGGGCGTGAACCTCACCGTCACGACGAACGGCGCCTCCCAGACGGTCGCCCTCCCCGGCGGCGAGGCGTGGTCGATCGGCAGCACCCACACGGTGTCGGCGCCGGGCTGGTTCCCGCACAACGCGACGACGGTCTCGTCGTTCGTGAACTACACGGGCGCGGTGAATTCGACCTCGTTCCTGGCGACGTTCGACTACACGGGCGGCTCGTCGGTCTCGGCGAACTACCAGTACGTCCCCGGCGCGTTCATCGCGGGCACGTTCTCGCCGAACACCCCGCAGTCGCACCTGACGATCGACGGGGCCGTGGTGACGCTGACGCCGGTGAACGCGTCGACGGAGACGTTCAACTACTCCGTTGCGAGCGGCCGGACCTACTACGCCAACGCCACGGCGTCGAACCTGTACCAGCCGCTCCTCAATCACCCGGTCGGGGTCGCGGCGGGCCAGACGTCGGTCCTGACCATCAACCTGCAGAAGACCGTCGGATGGCTGACGGGCCGGGTCACGCCCGCGAACTCGACGCTGCTCCTGAACGGCGCCCCGGTGGCCATCAACGTCACGAACGGCGTCTACAACGTGACCGAGCCGTGGGGCTCGTACTGGCTGAACGCGACCGGCTACGGCGTGACGAACTTCAGCCGGTTCGTGACGGTCTCGCCGGGCCAGTCGACCTCCACGTCGATCACGCTGATCGGCGGCTGGATCAAGGGCACCCTCGCGGCGGTGTTCCCGGGCGTCACGGTGACGGTCGACGGCGTGCCGGTGAACAGCTTCCTGCCCGCGGCGACGTTCAACCAGTCGTTCCTGGGCGGACGGCACACGGTCGAGGCGACCGCGCCGGGCTACAACACGTCCTGGGTCAACCTGACGGTCAAGCCCGCCCGGACCTCGCTCGTGACGATCACCCTGACCAACCAAGGTACCATCGTCGGGCAGGTCACTCCGGTCGGCGCGCTCGGTGTGGCGCGACTCACGGTCAACAATGTGAGCCGCCCGGGCACGGGCGGCAACGAGCCGATCAACGGGGCGACCGGCGACTTCGCGGTCAACGTGACCGGTGAGGTCAACTGGACGGTCTCGGTGACCGCGAACGGCTACAAGACGCTCAGCCAGGTCGTCTTTGTCCGGCCGGGCAAGCAGACGGCGCCGGTGATCATCAACCTGGTCGCCGTGGTCGTGAAGGGGAACTGCACCACGAACAACACCTGCCCGCAGAACAGCACGAAGGCTCCGAGTTCGGGGATCTCGCCGCTGCTGATCGGCGGCATCCTCGTGGTCGTAGTCCTAGTGGCCGCAATCGCGGCGGTAGTGCTGATGCGCCGCCGCGGTGGCAGTGGCGGCGGGGACTCCGGTTCGCAGGACAACCAGATGGGCCCGGAGACCGCGGAGCCGTCGGACACCTACGGTGCCCCGCCGTCCGCGCCTCCGCCCGGCGCCGAGTAGGCTACGGGTCGTTCCCTCCGACCGGCCGAACCCTTTCCCCCCGTCGAGGGGTGCTCCCGCCCGGTGGGTTCCGCTCCGGCCCTTAAATGCCGCCGACGGCCTAGGCAGATGATGCGCCGGACGTCGTTCGCCACGCTCTTCGCGGTCCTCGTGGCCGCCCTCCTCCTGCTCCTCGGGTTCGCCCCGGGGCTGGCCCACGCCAGCGCCCGGCCGTCCGCCTCGGGACCTGACCAGCGCGATTCGATCCGTCCGTCGGACCCGGGTCTCGCCGCCGCGAGCCAGACCCGCCCCGCGGCGCCCCCCTCGCTGGCCTGCCTCGTCCTCCCCCGATCGACGCCCTGCCTCCCCGGCGCCGACTCGCCCGTGGTCGACCTCCTTTCGAACGCCTCCGATTCCGGCGCCCGGTTCTCGGTCGGCCTCGCCCTGCCTACGGCCGGGTCCAACCCGGCGTCCGTGCTCGCGTCGTTTTGGGTCGGCCTCTGGGTCACCGGCGCGCCGTGTTCGATCGACGGGGCGTCCTACCTGTCGGTCACCCTCTATCCCCCGTACAGCCCCTCCGTCGTGCCGGCGTCTCCGGACTGGGTCGCCCAGGTCCCGGTCCGCGACCTCGCGCCGTCCGGGTCGTGCGACCCGCTCTGCCAGAACGCGAGCGCCGCGGGAGCGGTCGGCAGCGTGCCCGTCTGCGAAGACAACATCGTCCTCGGAGGGGGGTGGGCGTCGTCGCCGGCGGTCGGACGATTCGCGCCCGGCGACCAGCTCGCCGTGACGGTGTGGGGGTCGGTCGGGTCCGTCTCCCCGCTGAGGGTGTGGGTGAACGATACGAGCAACGCCTCGGCCTCGGCCGGCTGGTCGTACGGAGCCGCCTCCACGGTGACGGGGGATGCCGTCGGCCCCCGATTCGATTCCTCGAACGCTTCCGACGGAGGGTGGGCGACGCCGTACGACGTGGCGTTCGGCTGGACGGACTGCCCCACGGTCCCTGGCCCGACATCCTGCAACAGCTACGACGGTCCTGCCCTCGCGGCGACCGCGGTTCCGCTGGTCACCGGCGCATCGTACTGGAACTCGTCGACCGCGGCGGTCGAGTCGTTCCCCTGGATCGCGACCGCGTCATCGAGCGGCGCTTGCGGGGGGCCGCAGACGCTCGCGAATTGCCCGGACGCCCTCACGGACGGCGGCACGAGGGCCTATCCGACACTCGCTATCGTCCCGAACGGCGCGAACGCCTCGGCGTGGCAGATCGGCTCGGCGACCGGGGCCCTCGCCACCTACGGGGGCGTTGGCCAGTACAATCCCACCGGCGCCGGGACCTGGCAGGCCCCGGCCGAGGTCACGATCGATTCGGCGTCCGGCGTCGCGGGCAACGCCACGGTCAACCTGACGGTCGCCGACCCCCGCGGGGCGTCCGCGGTCCAGGTCGAGGCGCTCTGGTGCGCCGCCGGCGGTCCGAGGCTCGCGGAGGTCGAAGTGGCCCTGACCGGTACACTCGCGCGCGTCACCGTCCCGTTGAATGTCGCCAGCGAGAACGGCACGCTCCGCTACTGGGTCGCGGAGCGGGCCCGTGGGAACGTCTGGGGCCCGTCCGTCGCCCACGCCCTCGCGATGACGGGTGGGACGAGCTCGTGCGCCGTCCCGTCTCCCGCGGCGCCCGGTTTCAGCGCGACCAACATCGCGTCGGTCGCGGCCGGTTATCACCTGACCTGGACGGAGAGCTCCGCCGACGTCCGCGGCTACCTCGTCACGGTGAACGCGACGACCTCGGGCTTCTCGGGCACCTACTCCGTCGGCAACGTCACCGCGACCACGGTCACGGGCCTCCCGACGCCGGGGTCGTATCGGATCACGGTCACCGCCGAAACGTTCGCGAACACGACCGCGGCGACGACCGCCTCGGCGGGCACCTCGCCGAACTCCCCCCTCGCCGTGGTCGCTTCGGCCGTGGCGGGGACGTTCTGGCACGGGGCCCCTCCCACGCCCGTGAACGTCACAGTCCGCGGCGGGGCCGCCCCGTACCAGGTCGTCCTTGTCCTCGGCAACGGCAGCACGACGAACGTCACGGCTCCCACGAACTCGACCACGGTCCCCGTCGCGCTCGGCGGGGGGATCGGCCTCGCGGACGTCCGGGTGACCGTCACGGATGCCAACGGCGTCGCCGCGACCGGCACGCCCCTCCTCCGAGACGTCTGGTCGGGTCCGCTCGCGCCCCTCGCGAACATCTCGGCCGGGGGCTCGCTCCTCGGGGTGAACTGGACCGCCTCGAGTTCCCCCGCGGGACCGGTGCTCCGGTACGCCGTGTTCCTCACGGGGAACCAGAGCCGCGCCGCCACGCCGTTCCGCGCGGGGTTCTCGAACACCACGCAGAACCTCTCCGACGGCGGCGTGGAGATCTGGAACACGACGGCGCTGTCGCTCGGCCTTCCCTTTGTGGACAACGTCACGGCGTACGCGACCGTGGTGCCCGAGGACGCGTTCGGGTCCGGCTTCGCGACGCCCGTCCCGCTCACGGCGACACCCGCTCCGCTCGCCCCCGGCCCGATCGAGGGGGGTCCAGGCGGACCCGCCCCCTACGATGCGACGTTCTCGACGCGCATCGCCACCGGCACGAACGACACGATCGACGAGGCGATCTACTCGTTCCCCGGCTTCGCCTTCACGCTCGCGAACGTCACGCGGACCAGCCCGACCGAGGCGTACGCCAACACGACGGCCCGGATCGCGACGGTCGGGCTCATCGGGGTGCTGCTCCACGTCGCCGACGTGTACGGCGGGACGGCGATCGTCCGGACGAGCGTCCTGATCAGCGCGGGCGCCCCCCCGATCGTCTCGGCCTCGGCCAACCCATCTCCCGCCTACGAGGGGACCCTCGTGAACTTCACCGCCTCCGCGACCGGCACCGGCCCGTTCGTGTACCATTGGCAGTTCGGGGACGGGACGAACGGGTCCGGCGCGAGCGTGGGCCACTCGTACGGTTCGGCGGGCACGTTCACGGCGCTCGTCACCGTCGTCGACAACGGGACGGGCGGGTCGGCGATCGGGTCGGTCCCCGAGACCGTCTACGCCCCGCCCGCCGTCGTCATCGTGACGAGCGCGGGCCCGAACGGCTCCGACAGCCTCGCCTTCCATGCCCGCCTCATCGGGGGCTCGGGCGCCGGGTCGTACGTCTGGGCCTTCGGCGACGGCGCCGTGGCCCACGGCGAAAACGTCACCCACGACTACCACGCGACCGGGACGTTCGTTGTGAACGTCACAGCGACCGACGCGTCGCTCCGCACGGCCTACGCCAACACGACCGTCGACATCGGCGGGCTCTCCGGCACGACGAGCTCGGGGCCGTCCCTCGGGTCGTTCGGCCCGCTCTCGGCGGGCTTGCTTGCCGCGGCGGTCGTCGGGTGGGCGGTGGCGGTGATCGCGGTGCTGCGGCTCCGGAGCGTTCCGGAACCGTCCGACGACGACGACGATGACTGAGGCGAGCGGCTACTCCGGCTCCTCGCCGGGCTTCGCCTCGGCCGCCGGGGGTTCGGTCGACTCCGGGGCCGTCTTCCGTCGCCACAAGTAGATCGCGAGGCCGGCCACCGCCACGACCCCGACGATGGTGGCCACCAACCCGACCGTGAACGAGGACAGCTTCAGCCCCGAGCCCCCCGGGGACGGCGGCGCCGACACGAGGTGGACCGTGAGGTACTCCGTCTGCGCCGTAGAGACCGTGACATTGCCCGTGAACTCCGCGTAGCCGACGGCGCTGACGGTCACGAAGTAGGTTCCCGCGGGCAGGGTAACGCTCGCGGTGCCGGACGCGCCGGTCGCCACCGGCGTGCCATTGACGAGGACGGTCGACGTCGCCGGCGTGACGACGACGACGAGGGTGCCGTTGTTCGACCCGCCGGAACCCGTGGGCGGCGTCGTCGCCGGGCCCAGGGACGTCGCCCCGGCGACCGGTAGGGCGAGGAGGACGGCCAGGAGGAGAACGGCGAGGCGGGCGTGCATGGCGGAACCGCCGCGGGACCAACCATCCGGTGCCATAACGGAGCGGATGCGGGGCCGAGCGGCTCGTCGGGGCCCCGGTGGGCCGGACGAGAGGTCGACGGCACTTTTCCGGCACAAGATAGATATGCGATACCACCCTCCGCGACTCCGCCCGAGGCCATCCGGGGGCGTGAAGGCGCTCCCGGATCGGGTACCGCGCGGAGAGCACACGATGGGGTCCGAACCGCTCGCCGCGGCGAACGAAGCCGCGACGGGACGGGGGGGACCGACGGTGGTTCCCGTCGTGACCGCCCCGCCGGCCCTGCCCCGCAACTCGGCGAGCGAGGTGTTCGATTCCGTCCTCCGGCAAGGGCCGGAGCTGTTCAAGGGGGACCGCGAGATCCTTCGGGAGACGTACGTCCCGAACCGGCTGCCCCACCGGGAGCACCAGATCCGGCAGGTCGCGGAGATCCTCGCGCCCGCCCTCAAGGGCAACGTGCCGTCGAACCTCCTCATCTACGGGAAGATCGGGACCGGGAAGACCGCCGTCGTGGCGCAGGTGCGGGCGGACGTCCAGCGCCGGGGAGAGTTCAGCCGCAAGCTGACGTTCATCGCCGTGAACTGCGGGAACGTCGAGACGCCGTACAGCCTGATGCAGACGATCGGCAACACGTTCGCCCCGAAGGAGTCCGACCGGATCCCGACGGGATGGTCGCTCGACCGCGTCCAGGCGGCGATGCGCGACCTGATGGACGCGAAGGGCGGCATCGTGCTGTTGATCCTCGACGAGATCGACCGGCTCGTCGCGCGAAGCGGGGACGGGGTCCTCTACACCCTCTGCCAGGTGAACACCGAGCTCGACAAGGCGCGGCTCGTGATCATCGGCATCTCGAACGACCTCAAGTTCACCAACAACCTCGATGCGCGGGTCCGCAGCCGCCTCAACGAGGAGAAGATCCTCTTCCCGCCCTACGACGCCCCGCAGCTCCAGGACATCCTGCGCGACCGGGCCGCCGAGGTGTTCCGCGACGGCGTTGTCGACGCCGGGGTCATCGAGCGGTGCGCGGCGTACGCGGCGCTCGAGAACGGGGACGCCCGTCGCGCGCTCGCCCTCCTGCGGCTCGCGGCCGAGATGGCGGAGCGGGACCGCTCGAAGCGGATCACCTCCGACCACGTGGTGAAGGCGAAAAGCCGGCTCGAGCAGGACATCATCGTCGAGTGTTGCCGGACCCTGCCGCCGCATTGCAAGGTCCTGATGTACGCGATCCTGCAGGCGTTCGAGCGCCGGCGGGAAGGGGTCCAGACCGGGGACGTCTACGACGGCTACACGAGGCTCGCCCAGCGCTTGGGGCTGCAGCCCCTCCACGCCCGGTCGATCTCGAACTACCTCTCCGAGCTCGAGAACCTCGGACTGATCCGCGCCACCATCGTATCGCGGGGCCGCGGCGGCCGGACCCGCGAGATCGTCGTCGACGTGCCGGTCTCGGAGACGCTCCCGGCGCTCCTCGACGACCCGCTCCTCGCGGCGCTCGCCCGCCCGCGGAGCCTCAACCAGACGATCCTCACGAACTTCGACAACCCGGGCCGCACCGGCCCCTAGCGCCCCCGGCTAGGCCGACGCCGACTCGGCGGGGGCGGTCGTCGGCACGTCGGCGCCGGCCCGTCGTCGGGCGCGCTCCTTCCGCAGCTCGGATAGGTCGCGGTCGAGGTCGCGCATCTCCGCCGCATACCGTCGCAGCCGCATTCGGGCGATCGCCTCGAGGGTCGCGATCTCCCGGTCCACGGTCTCGTCGGAGCCGCGGTAGCTCGTCACGGGGGTCACCGGGGGTCGATCTGCGCCTTCTGGAGGTGGCTCGAGAAGTCGACGAAGACGGTCTTGACCTCGGTGAACTCCTCGATGGCGGCCGACCCGGCCTCGCGGCCGCCGTTCCCGGTGTTCTTCACGCCGCCGAACGGCAGCTGCACCTCGGCGCCGATCGTCGGCGCGTTCACGTAGGTGATTCCCGCCTCGAGCTCCTGGACGGCCCGGAACGCCCGGTTGACGTCGCGGGTGTAGATCGAGGAGGAGAGGCCGTAGTCGACGTCGTTCGCGACCTTCACGGCCTCCTCGAAATCCTTCACCTTCAGCACGGAGAGCACCGGGCCGAAGATCTCCTCCTTGCTGATCCGGGAGCCGTGCCGGGTCTCGACCACCGTCGGGGAGATGAAGTGGCCCTGGTCGTAGACGCCGCCGCGGAGCTTCTCGCCCCCGGTGAGGAGCTTCCCTCCTTCCTTCTGCCCGATCGCGATGTACTCGAGGACCTTCTTCTCCTGGTCGGCGGAGGCGACCGGACCCATGTCCGTCTTCTCGTCGAGCGGGTCGCCGACGCGGAACGTCTTCAACCGGGCGAGCAGCTTCCCGAGGAACTCGTCGTACACCCGCTCGTGCAAGATCAGCCGGCTCGTCGCGGTGCAGCGCTGGCCCGAGGTCCCGAACGCCCCGAACAGGACCCCTTCGAGGGCGAGGGGCAGGTCGGCGTCGTCCATCACGATCTGCGGGTTCTTCCCGCCGAGCTCGAGGTGGACCATCTTCAGGCCCTTCGCTCCCTGCTGGTACACTTCTCGACCGGTTTCGACGCCACCGGTGAACGAGATCGCCCGGACCCGCGGGTCGTTGATGAGGGCGGTCCCGACGACGCCGCCGGACCCGGTGACGAGGTTGAGGACCCCGGCGGGGACTCCCGCCTCCTCGTACGCCTTCACGACCTCGACGGCGCAGAGCGCGGTGTTCGAGGCCGGCTTGAAGACGACCGTGTTGCCGCAGACCAGCGCGGCCGCGATCTTCCAGTTCGGGATCGCCGTCGGGAAGTTCCACGGCGTGATGCACGCGACCACGCCCTTCGGCTGGCGGACGGTCAGGCAGAATTTCCGGTACAGCTCGGAGGGCACGGTCTCGCCGGCGAGCCGCCGGCCTTCGCCCGCCATGTACTCGACGAAGTCGATCGCCTCCTGGACGTCCCCGCGTCCCTCGGCGATGACCTTCCCCATCTCCTTCGTGACGACGCGGCCGATCGATTCCTTGCGCTGCCGCATCACCGCGGCGACCTTCAGCAGCATCTCGCCCCGCTTCGGCGCGGGAGTGTCCCGCCAGGCCGGGAAGGCGCGCGCCGCCGCGTCGACGGCCCGGGTCGCGTCCTCCGGACGGGCCGAGACGAACGACCCGAGCGTCTCCCCATTCGCGGGATTCTGGGTCGTGAACCGGGA
>Ga0209415_10012771_pt1 | contig 13946 bp, 10 predicted proteins | sample PeaSoiSIISIP2007_FD_187696 | JGI IMG/M metagenome (GOLD analysis project Ga0209415, IMG submission 187696) | Peat soil microbial communities from Weissenstadt, Germany - SII-SIP-2007 (SPAdes) (version 2) | ecosystem: Environmental > Terrestrial > Soil > Wetlands > Peat | place: Germany... | reverse complement strand
TTGCGGATAATCTGCAGCACCTTCATGGACTGGTTCGCCCACTCGATGCGCTTCTTACCCAAATCGGCCAGATCCAGGTTCTTGATGTCGCCATTGACTTGCGCGGCTGTTGACATGCTTCTCCTCGGTGGCGCGTTAAGCGCGGAAAATTCTGATTACCAGACTGACGAAGGCAATGAGAATGTTAGATTGCTTACTTCGTTATTTGCAGAATACACAAACTCCCGGGCCCGGTCAGGATATCGAAATGCTCCTTGGGTCATGCGCCTTCCGGCCTGCGCCGAAGTGGCACTTTGGTCAGTGTTATCGAGACACCGGGTGCCCCATGTCTCGCCGCTTTTGCGAGACGTGGGGATTTTCCCGGGAGCCCTACTTGCGCGCCGCGACCGGCTGTCCCACTCCCGCGTCGCTGGCCAGTTTCGCCGCTTTGTCGGTGGCTTCCCAGGTGAAGTCGGCGTCGCTGCGTCCAAAGTGTCCGTAGGCCGCGGTCTTCCGATAGATCGGGCGCCGCAGGTTCAGCGAATCGATAATCCCCCGCGGAGTCAGCTTGAAATGCGACCGCACCAGATCTGGAATAATCGCAGGATCCACTTTCGCCGTGCCAAACGTTTCGACCAGCACGCTGACCGGATCGGCCACGCCGATCGCGTAAGCCAGCTGCACTTCGCAGCGGTCGGCCAGCTTGCCGGCGACGATATTCTTCGCAATGTGCCGCGCCATGTAAGCCGCCGAACGGTCAACCTTGGTCGGATCTTTGCCGCTGAAGGCGCCGCCGCCGTGACGTCCCATGCCACCGTAAGTGTCCACGATGATCTTGCGTCCGGTCAGCCCGGTATCGCCCATGGGGCCGCCGATGACGAAACGCCCGGTGGGATTGATGTGGTACTTTGTGTCTTCGTCGAGCAGGTGAGCAGGAATCACGGCCTGAATCACGTGCTTCAGAATGCCCGCGCGTAATTCGTCGTTGGCGACAGTCTCGGAATGCTGGGTCGAGATGACGACCGCGTCCACGCGGAGGACTTTGCCGTTGGCGTCATATTCAACTGTGACCTGGGATTTTCCGTCGGGTCGAAGGAAGGGGAGCGTTCCATTCTTGCGCACCTGCGAGAGTCGCATGGTGAGCTTGTGCGCCAGTGAGATGGGAGTGGGCATCAACTCCTCGTTCTCGTTGACGGCATAGCCAAACATCATGCCCTGGTCACCGGCGCCGCCGGTGTCCACGCCCATGGCGATGTCGCCCGATTGCTTGTTGATGCTGGAGATCACGGCGCAGGTATTGCAGTCGAAGCCGTAGACGGCGTTGTCGTAGCCGATGGAGCCGACGGTGCCGCGGACTACGCTTTGGAAATCGACGTAAGCCTTGGTGGTGATTTCGCCGGCGATGACGACCAGGCCGGTCGCGGTAAGGGTTTCGCAGGCGACGCGGCTGAAGGCATCTTCGGTCAGGCAGGCGTCGAGGATAGCATCAGAAATCTGGTCGGCGATCTTATCGGGATGGCCTTCCGTCACCGATTCGGAAGTGAATAAATAGCGGTTTGCTGCCAAGTTATGTGTCTCCTTGCGGCGTTTAAGCCAGGTTCTGGACTTTACCTAGGGGCGGGACCAGCGGAAACCAACGCGGTCGCGAAAGGGCAATAGCATCGTGGGATGGCCCTAGAAACAGGCTAACAGACGAGTTCCCTACGCGCAACGGTTTTAACGCTAACTGCAACAGATTGAATCTAATAGCGAAATTGGCAGGGCGGGTGGCAGGGATTGGCGGTTAGGCGGTGCGAGGATCGCCTGATCGCGATAGGCTACGCCACCGGCATTTTGCAAGGGCGGGTGACGATACCATCCGTGCCAATGTTCGTGCCGGGGCGTCATTTCGAACAAGCGTTCTTGGCGACCTATTATTCGCGCGTTCCTAATCAAACCCTCGCCACTGCTCCCAGGTTCACAGCCACCCGAAGACAAATCGCCTCAACCCCAAAACCATTTTCCCTTCCCGCCCGTCTAAGGCGGCGAGCGCTTTCACTTCCGGAGGCACCAATGAAAAACCTCTTTCTTGCAGCATTCTTTGCCCTGTTTGCGGTGGGCCCAGTTGCCATCGGCGCAGCCGCGCAAGCCCCCACTGACAACCCCGACCACACTTCCCCCAGCTATGACATGAAACCTCAGTCGCTTCTCGACCTCGAGAACATGCAGAATAAATTCGTCGAACTCGCCAAGGCTCTCCCCGCCGACAAACTCAGTTGGCGGCCTTCCCCCGACTCGCGTTCTTTCGCCGAAGTCTTCCTGCATGTCTCTGGCGAGCGCTACCAGATTCTTGCCAACATGGGGGCCCAGCCCCCCGCAGATTTCGATGGCAAGACGTTTGAAAAATCCACCACCGACCGCGCCAAAATCGTTGCCGAACTCACCCGCTCCTGGGAGTTCGCCAAATCCGCCATCAATGGAATGACCAACGCCGACTTCGCCAAGCCCCTCCCCAAACTCGGCCCTGACGCCAATGCTGGTGACGTAGTGTACCTCCTGGTCGCTGACGCTCACGAGCACCTCGGCCAGTCCATCGCCTACGCCCGCGAAAACAAAATCGTCCCACCTTGGACTGCCGCCGCCAAAAAAGCCGCCGCCCCAGAAAAGATGAAATGAAAAAAACAATTGAAGACGAAGCAAGACTGGACCGGGGAGTTGGCTCAGTCTTCGTAGTTCTTGCCGGCTGGCCCATCTTGACTGTTCTCGCCGACGCCATACTAACCGAGGCTGCCCCGGTCTTCGCGGTTTTCGAAGGCCGGGGATTTCGGCTGCACCGCGACCTCAAAAACCAAAACAGAATCATATGGTTTCAGCGGCGGGAATCCCCCGCCCTCCGAAAACCGCGGAGAGCGAGGCATCCTCGATCACGGTAGTCTTGACAAACTACAGAAAAAGGTTGGGCTCGTCCGCCCGGAATTTGTTTTGGGACGTTCTCCATGAAAGGCGGGACGGGGCCCTCGAAATCGCTGAACTAAGACAATCGTTTTGCGTCTAACATCGGGGCTTCGGAGCAGGTCATCGGCGTGTGTGACCTCCAGGAAAGCCTTTAAGCGCAGAGATCGCGGAGGAAATCCGCGGAGGGCGCGGAGAAGCGCCCGATTGCTCGAAATAGTCCTTACCGAATGGAAAGAGAGGGACGATGCGGAAGAATCTTCTTTTGAAGCACTTGCTTGGGTATGCCTTGGCTTTCTTGCTCAGCTTGCCCGCGTTTTGCGGGGATGGTTCTACGTTTCGCGGGGATGCGCGGCATAGTGGAGTCTACGATGCGGCGGGCGTGGCGGCGTTCAGCAAGGTGAAGTGGCAGTTTCACACCGGTGGACAAGTGACTTCGTCGCCGGCGGTGGTGGGCGGAACCGTGTTTGTGGGGAGTGCGGATGGAAATCTCTATGCCATCGATCGTGAGTCGGGAGCGCAAAAATGGAAGTTTGAGACCAAAGGGCGCGTGGTGTCGTCTCCGGCGGTGGCCGGCGGCGTGGTTTACTTCAATTCTTACGACGGCTACTTCTATGCGGTCGAGGCGGCTTCCGGTCAGCTGAAGTGGAAGTTCCAAACCGAGGGCGAGCGGCGATTTACGGCCAAACATCTGCACGGTTCGCAGCCGGCGGAAGAGAGCATGCCGGACCCCTGGGATTGTTACCTCTCGTCTCCCGTGGTGTGGAGTGGCGTGGTTTACTTTGGCAGCGGGGACGGAAACATCTATGCGGTGAATGCCGCGACGGGCGCGCTGAACTGGAAGGTGAAAACCGGCGACGTAGTGCACGCGTCGCCGGCGATCGCCGACGGAACCCTTTACGTCGGCAGTTGGGACAGCTACTTCTACGCGCTCGACGCGACCACCGGCAAAGGAAAATGGCGGTTCAAGACGGGGGATGATCCCGATATCCACAACCAGGTTGGCATTCAGTCTTCGGCGGCAGTGGTGGATGGAACGGTTTACTTCGGTTGCCGCGATTCTCACTTCTATGCGCTCGACGCGGCCACGGGGCAGAAGAAATGGGATTTCCCGAACGATGGTTCGTGGGTGATTACTTCACCGGCTGTGAAAGATGGCAAGGTTTACTTCGCGACTTCGGACTCAGGACTGTTCTATGAACTCGACGGCAAGAGCGGGAAAGTACTGTTTCAGCTGAAATTTCAAGGGTGGCCGACATTTGCGTCTCCCACGATTGCGGGAAACATGGTGTACGTGGGGTCGACGGCGGGAAAATTGATGGCCATCGATCTGGCAAAACAGAGCGTGGCCTGGACGTTTGAAACGGAAGCCGCGAAACAGAAGAAACCGGGTCTTAGCACGCCAGAGGGAAGTCCTGATTACGCTGCCGCGTTCGCTTCGACCTTCTACGACGACATGATCGTCGGGTACACCAAACTGCTGGGAGTAGGGGCGATTCTGTCGTCGCCGGTGGTGGTGGAGAAGGTGGTGTATGTGGGGAGCGCGGATGGGAACTTGTATGCGCTGGAGTAATGGCGGGCTTCTGCCTTTCCCACCCTTCGACTTTCGCTCAGGGCAGGCTTTCTCGCAAGGAGCGCGAGAAATGGGGCACCCGCATGAAATCAGGGAGTTCTGCGAGGGTTCCTACTGCTTTCCTATTATTGACCCTTTGTTATCCATCCCTATAATCGCCCCACTTTAACTCTGTGGGGAGTTCTCGCTAACGTTCTGCATTCTGGGGAGAAATATGAGCAGTTTCAGGAAGCTGGGGTTTGCGCTGGTGGCAGTGTGGGCGGGATTGTGCGCTGTGAGTTTGAATGTGGCGGCGCAGCAGATCACGGGAAGCATTCGCGGAACTGTGCTCGATCCAAGCGGCGCCGCGGTGCCGGCGGCCGCGGTCACAGCAAAGCAGGCGGAAACCGGGTTGACTCGTAACACCGCCACGGATCGCACCGGGGCCTACGTGCTGGTCGAGTTGCCGATCGGGCACTACCAGGTCGAGGTGCGGGCGCACGGCTTTCAGAAATATCTGCAGCAAGGAATTTCGCTGGATGTGAACGAGACGGCGACGGTCGGGATTCATCTCAAGGTCGGGTCAGAGACGCAGCAGGTGAACGTGCAGGCGGACGCCGCGCTGGTGCAGAACACGGTCAGCAGTCTCGGGGAAACCGTGATGGAACGCGAGATCCTTGACCTGCCTCTGGACGGGCGCAACTTTTCGCAGTTGGGACTGCTTCAGCCCGGGGTGGTGCCCCTGACTCCCGGACTGCTCGAAGCGGGAGGGCCGGCGCGCGAGGGCCAGGCCTATGCGGTGGATGGGCAGCGGCCGGAATCGAACAATTTCCTGATCGACGGCGCCGACAATGTGAACGCGGTGGACGCCGGGTTTGTCCTCAAGCCACCAATCGACGCGATCGCCGAGTTCAAAATTCTTACCCACAACGCGAACGCGGAATTCGGACGCAACACCGGTTCCACGACCAACATCGTCACGCGTTCCGGGTCCAATGTATTTCACGGCGCGGCCTGGGAATTTCTGCGCAACGATGCGATGGATTCGTCCGATTATTTCACGCAAAGCGTTCAGCCTCTGAAACAGAACCAGTTCGGAGCGACCTTTGGCGGGCCGATCGTCAGAGACAAGACTTTCTTCTTCGGATATTACGAAGGCTTCCGCAACCGGCAGGGGGAGACAGTGCCGGCGACGGTGCCATCGGCGGCGGAACGGCAGGGAAACTTCGGGGAAGAGTGCACGGACATCCCCGGTGCAACCATCAGTCAAACCACTGGCCTGTGCAGCAACCCGAATGGGCAACTCACGTCCTTTGGGATACCGGTGCCGTTCAACCAGGTGCCGTCCAAACCAAATCCCATTTTTCCGCCGCCCCTTTTTGCGCCGATCGATACAACAGTCGTCCCACATATTTTGCCGTTTTTCCCGCTGCCGAACGTCGGAGGCAATGGATTCATCGCTACGCAGACCCTGAGCGAAAACAATGACCAATTCGGATTGCGCCTGGATCATTACCTTTCGCGCGCGGACACGCTGAATCTCCGCTACATGTACAGCGCAGGACCGACCACGGATCCGCTTTCGCCGGCAGGAGCGAATGTTCCGGGTTTTCCGGTGGGAGAGGACGATCGGGCGCAGAACTTTGTGGCCCAGGAGACGCATATCTTTTCCCCGACCACCATCGGCGTGGCGCGCTTTTCGTATCTCCGCAATAAGTTTTTGCTGGATCAACACATCAATCAGACACCGGCGTCAGATTTGGGCTTTACCTACCAGCCCACGCTGCCTTTGGCCGCCGGGCCGCCGTTTATCCAGATCGGGGGATATGCTTCGGTGGGCGACCCCATCACCGGACCGCGCAACACGTTTCAGAATACGTTTGACCTGTCGGGGTCGTTGAGCTGGATCCACGGCCGCCACGAGTTGAAATTTGGAGGCGGCTACCGGCGCGACCAGATCAATGGGCTGCAAGGAATCGCTACCAACGGCTTCTTTGTGTTCGCCGGCATCCCCTCATTCGAGGGCTTTCTTTACAACGACGGCTTTGCCAATTTTCTTTCGGGCATTCCAGTGGTGTTCTTGCAGGGTGGCGGGAATTTTAACCGCGAAATTCGGGATCGAGCCTTGAATGCCTATGGGCAGGATACGTACAGAGTTACGTCGCACCTGACCTTGAACCTGGGACTGCGTTACGAACTGCCTTTCCCCTCCACCGAGAACCACAATGAGGTGAACCTGTTTGTTCCGGGGGCGCAGTCGCAGGTGTTGCCTTCGGCGAAGTTGGGATTGCTGTATCCGGGTGATCCGGGCGTGCCGGCGGGGTTGATTCCGACGCAGAAGACGGCTTTTGCGCCGCGCTTCGGGGTTGCGTGGGATCCGCGCGGCGACACGAAAACGGTGATCAGCGCGGCCTACGGCATTTTCTACGAACCCTATTACACGGGAGAAGGCGGTCCGCTCCAGGATCCAATCAGCGCGCCTCCCTATCTCAAAACCTTGCAGTTAGGATTTCCCATCAACTCCTTCGCCAATCCGTTTTATAGTCCGGATCCCTTCGGAGTGGCTTTTCCCACGCCTATGACGTTGCTGGTGGTTTCGCGCAACCTGCATTTGCCCTACGCGCAGGATTGGAATCTGAACGTGCAGCACTCCTTCGGCGCGAACTGGCTGTGGCAGGTGGGCTACGTGGGCACGACCGGGGTCCGGCTGCCGCGATTCATCGAAGGGGACCCCGCTGTCTTCGTTCCGGGCATGAGTAATTCAGCCGCCTTCTGTGTGCCGCAAAGCCCCCCATGTCCGATATCCAACGAAAACGATGTGAACGAGCGGCGACTTTATTCCGGCTGTACCCTCACTTCGAATCCAAACATACCTTGCATCTATGGATCAGTCGGCGAAATCGCGAGTATCTCGAACTCCAGTTACAACGCATTGGAAGCCAGCCTGCGCAAGCGGTTCAGTCACGGGCTTTCTTTCCTGGCGTCGTATACCTGGTCGCACTCCATCGATGACGTGTCTTCGTTCAACATAACGGGTTCGGCGTCGCAGCCAGTGGCGGGAGAAAACGATCTGGCGCAGAATCCGTTTAATCTTGCGGCGGAGCGTGGCCCGTCCATGTTCGATGCCCGCAATCGTTTGGTGCTGAGTTATCAGTGGAGCTTGCCCTTCCTGCAACACTCCAGCCAGTGGTACGGGAAGGTTCTCGGGGGCTGGCAGTTGAACGGGATCTTTACGGCGATGAGTGGCACGCCGCTCACGGTATTCGACTCCAATGACGTTTCACTGCAGGGGCAGGCGCCGGAGATTTCCGGATTTTCGAGCAACCGCCCGAACGTAATTGGTAATCCAAATTCTGGGCCGCGTACTGCCGCGGAATGGTTCAACGTGAACGCGTTCCAGAAACTCGAACCCGACCCGCTTGGGCGGTTTGAGGTATTTGGCAACGAAGGCCGCAATGCTGTCGAGGGCCCGGGATACGTGAACTGGGACTTCTCGGCGCTCAAGAATATTCGGGTGACGGAATCGAAGGAGATTCAGTTTCGCGGGGAACTGTTCAATGTGCTCAACCACACCAATTTCCGGTTGCCGGTCAGCGACATTGAAGCGGCGACTTTCGGGCAAATTCAAACGGATGTGAGCCCGCGGGTGATCCAGGTGGCGTTGAAGTTCCTTTTTTGATGAAGATGACGAGTGGCGGGGCACCGGCCGTCACTGCGAAAGTAAAGCGGGGGTGCGGTCGGGGGTGTTGCGGGTGAACTTTTTGACCACAAATTCTTGAAAGAGGTTGGCGGCGCCGGTGGTGCCGATGCCGACCAGGGCGTTTTCGAAAGTCAGTCCTAGTCCGTGGCGGTTGGCGGCGGGATAATAAATATTCGAGATACCGCCAGCGGCGAGGCTGCCGAGAACGTTGGAATAGTTGGGCTGCCAGCGTCCGTTGTCGCCTTTGCAAATCACGGCGTTGGCCAGCGCGTATAGAGTGCGGGACCGCGCACTGCCGGTGCCTTTATAAAAGTAGCGGGGGTCTTGCTTAAGGATCGTGGGGAGGATGGCGGCGCCGATGAAGGTGCCGGAAACGAAGTCGGCGAACGAGGCTCCGTAGCGCTTGCCGTAACCTTGCGCGCCTTGGCCGTATCCGTTGAAATCGTCGTCTCCCTGCTGCACGGCGGCGAAGGCGCCAACCACTGCAAAGCTGAAGGGATCGATGACGGTCTTCCAGGCCAGTTCGAACTTCTGCCGCGGGTTCAGCGGAACGGGATGAGGGTCGTAGCTGACATAGAAGTTGGGAATGAAGCCGAGCACACGCTGCTTTTCTTCATCTTTCACCTGGGCTTCCGCGACTTGCGGGCGAGAGAGCGAGACTTCCACATCCGTGACAGTTGGAGCAACCTCCAAGGGGATGGTCTCAAGAATGTAGACCTGGCCCGGACTCAGAGTGCCAGAGGTTACGCGCGTGGTGAAGCCCGCCGCCGTAATGGTGAGGCGGAACGGGCCGGGAGCGATGTTAGTGAAAGAGAATTGACCGTCGTCGCTGGATAAAATCTCTCTTGCCGGGGACTGATCTTCCCGAGACTGATCTTCCTGAGACTGATCTTCGCGAACGAGGCGCACTTTGGCTCCGGCGATTAGCGCTCCGCTGGAATCGACCAGCGTCCCGATGATACTGGCTGCCGGGGGATGGTCGGATGCCTGACCGACAGCCGGAACCGGGATGGTTTGCGGAATGGTCTGTGCAGGGCTGGATTGCTCCGGGCTGCTTTGTCCCAGGCAGGGCAAAGCGAAACGCAGGCTGACAAACGCCACTACTACGAGCGCAAGCTGGGATTGGCGGGTGCTGAACAGAATTCTTTCTTTCCTCTCCTGTGCTTGGCGAAATAAGGCAAACACACTCTCGCGTAGACTCGGTTCGGTGACAGCCTTGCCATGAAGCGGCGAGGCGCATCTACTCTGCTGTTCTTTTTGTGAGTACCTAGAACGAGGCTGCCTGATCCTTGCACTTTTTGCAAGGTTCAGGGATCGAGTCTCACTCCAAAGTAAGATGACGAAATTGGCGAGGCCGTTGCCGGACAGAAGCGATCCGGATAGGACTCCCAGCGAAGGGATGGAACAGAAACGGGGCGGCTTTAAGGGCCGCCCCGTTTTCTGCGTTCGTGGGGGGTGGGGCAACTTGTGTGGATCGGAATCCCTCGGGCGATTCAGGTCCGATTTAATAGCGGGCCTGCTTGACCCAGAGCCGGACCTGTTCTTCCACCGAGAAGCGTCCGGCGGCAGGGCGGGCGAATCGGGATTCCATGGAAAAGGCGTGGGCTTCAAGCGGCACGGTGAAGTGAAACCTGCTGTTCGCGAAGCAACGCACGAACGAGTCGACATAGCGTTCCAGGCCTAAGACCTGGAACTGCACGGCGTGGACCAGGCCGTGAAACAGCGAGCGGTCGGTGATGCTCTCGTTGAAGACGACGAGGTCGAAGAAAGTGAGGGAATCCATGTGGGTGACCTGAGGAAGATTTTCGAAACCTAAGGCTTTGGCCTGTTCGTAGAAATCAGGGGTGGAAACCCGGGCGCCTTTGAGTTCGACCACGCGAACCTGATGGAGCAGGGCCTCGGAAAAATAGGGCCACATGGCGGCTTTCTGCAGGGCACTGAGGGGAGTCGCAATGGCGGCGTAGTGGTCGCGCTGTTGGCGCAGGTACGCGGAAACGCAAGCCACCGCCTGGAGCATTTGTGATTCGCTGAGCTTGGGCGGTCCCGCGGACGTAGTCCTGGGCGCGGGCAGCAGGCGCTCCAGGCCCGAGTAGTACTCGTGCAGAGCGTTGGCGGCCTGGAAGGATTTCCGCAGGATTTCCGGTTCGCCGAAGCGGACCAGATCCTCGGTGGAAAAGCGAAGGCGAAGCTGATGGGTGGCGCAATGGGCGCTGATGAGCTCCAGTTGAGCTTGCCGAAGCTCCTGGTTCAGCTGAATGATAGCAACTCTGTCGTCCGGGTTCTCCCAGGAATACATTGCAAAACTCCTAAATGCTGCACGATTCGTTCGGGGAGTGCCGAGAGTGCAGATTGGTTTTTACCAGCGTGGCGTTACAGCACCAATTCGACCCGGGGAACCGTTACTCGTTACTCCATGGCGTCCGCGGGCTTTCCAGCAAGGGGTGGGCTGTGGTATATATGTATACAGCGTTATGTGTACGTTGTCAACATAATAATTGAGCACGAGGTTCGGAGGAGAGACGATGCCGCGGCAACCGGATCCCGATCTTGAAGGGCGCATTCTAGCCGCCGCCAGCAAGCTGTGGGCCAAGGGCGGCGAGAAAGCTCTCACCATGCGGGCTGTCGCAAAGGCGGCAGGCACGAACACGCCTGCGCTCTACCGCCGGTTCAAGGACCGGCAAGACATCGTGTGGGCGCTGGTGCAGCGGATGCGGGCCGAGATCACCGCCCTGCAGGAAGCTTCGCAGACGCCGGAAGAGGGGTGTGAGCGCTACGTAGACTACGGCCTGAGCCATCCCCATGAATACGAACTGTTCTACCGGCATGAATATGAACTGTTCCGCGCGTCGCGTGCCGGCCGCGCCCCGAGCCGCGAAACCAGGCCCGCCCTGGACGCAGTGAAAAGGAAACTGGCCGAAAGGCTGGGCGGGGTCCCTGACGACCACACCCGCCTGGCACTGGCACTGTGGATGTTGTGCCACGGAGTTGTGATGCTCACGATCGGCAAGTCGCTCCGTGACTTCGAGCCAGGTGTGCGTGAAGTCTTTACCGCCGCGCTGGCAGCGCTGCTGCGGGAGAGCGGGAGTATGTCCGGGAAATGAGACGTACTGGTGCAGTGGCGCTGCCGCGCCGAGCGCAACCCTCGTAACTTGGGGAAGGTTACGTCCGGGGCCGACGACGCTCCCGCTAGCCTTGCTGGCCGCCTTGGTCTTCTGGCGATCTTCCGGTTGTGGCCCGTTGAAAATAAGGCACTTATTGTCGGGAACCCGGAACGGCCCTGCGGAGTCTATGAGAGAAGAAGTAACCGCGTCTGGCGGATCGGTAAGAACGCCTCCGGGAATGTGGGTCCCGGGCTGAATTTTCCATACGCGGGCGGGTGGAAAATCCTATAATCGAGGAACGCCGGAGGGTTATGGCGGGAGCAACCACCTTGAGTGATCTGGCAAGTCCGATCGCGGCGCAGACGCAGGAAGCGGCGATTGTCGCGGAGTTGAAGGCCGGGTCGGAACAGGCCTACGCCTGGCTGATTGGGGAATTTCAGCAGCCGGTGTATGGGCTGGTGTACCGAATTGTGGGCGATCCCTCGGACGCGGCGGAAACCGCGCAGGAAGTTTTCCTGAAAGTATTTCGCGGGATGAAACAGTTTCATGGGCAGTCGAGCCTGAAGACGTGGATTTACCGCATTGCGCTGCATGAGGCGGCGAACCGGAGACGGTGGTGGTTCCGGCACAAGGTGCAGGAAACGTCGATTGAGGCAGCGGAATCGGATAGCATGCCGGAAGGATCGCTGCGGATGCAGGTGGCTCTGACCGATCATGCAGATTCTCCGTTCGACAATGTGGCCCATCACGAGGTACAGCGCCGGGTGGAAGAGGAACTGCGGAAGATTCCGGAGCCCTACCGCACGACGCTGATCCTGCGGGATCTGGAAGAAATGTCGTACGAGGAAATTGCCGAAGTGCTGGAGATTTCGCTGGGGACAGTGAAATCGCGATTGACGCGCGGGCGGGAGGCGCTGAAACAGCGGCTGACGCCTTACATACGAGAAGTGGGAGCGGAAATGGGGTTGACGGCGCCGCAAGAACAAGAAAAAGAGCGGGCGCCACGGGCTTCTGGTGGGGGGAGAAGGGTTGAGGTGATTTCATGAGTGCACAGGAAATGCGGTGCACGGAGGCGAAGCGGCTATTCTCGCCTTATCTTGATGGAGCGGTTACGGGCAAGCAGATGCTGGGAGTGGAACGGCATCTGGCGGGCTGCGCGGGATGCCAGCAGGAATACCAACTGCTGCGCCAGACGCAGCGCATGCTGGTGAGCGTGGGACGGCCGAAGGCGCCGGAAGACCTGGGATTGAAATTACGGCTGGCGATTTCGCGGGAAGCGGCGTACGCGCGGCAGCCTCTGCTGGGTCCGCTGGTGCGGCTGGAGAATGCGTTGAACGCGTTTATGGTTCCGGCGGCGGCGGGATTTCTGAGTTCGCTGGTGATTTTCGGGCTGGTGATGGCATTCTTTGCCATCCCCTCGACGCTGAAAGCCGATAACCAGGACGTGCCGCTGGTGATGGTGCAGAAGGCGCCGGAGTTGCAGCAGAGCTCGTTCGGCATGAACCCGATCAACGACGAGTCGCTGGTGATTGAAGCCTACATCGACGCCAACGGGCGGGTGCAGGATTACAGAATTCTTTCCCAGCCCGACGATGCCAAAGAACTGCAGCCGCAGGTGAAGAGCATGCTGGTGGATTTCATGACGTTCACCACATTCCGGCCGGCACTGTCGATGGGCAAGCCGACGGCGGGTCGGGCGGTGCTCTCGTTTTCCAAAATCAGCGTAAGAGGGTAGCGCGACTCGCGCCCGCGATGCCGCCCCTCCGCCCTCAGTGCTATCATGCAGCGCAGTGAAACGAATTCCCTCCCTTGACGGGCTCCGGGCCATTTCGATTGCGCTCGTGATCGTGGGCCATTGGGTGTCCCGCCATTACGGCTCGGCAGTGGCGCTCTCATACGCGAACCTTGGAGTACGAATCTTCTTCGTCATCTCTGGCTACCTGATCACGACATTGTTGATCAAGGAGCACTCCAAGACCTCCACGATCAGCCTGGGGGATTTCTATGTTCGCCGGGCCTACCGGATTCTGCCTGCGGCGATGGCGTTCATGCTGCCGGTGTTTGTGGTGTATGGGAGCCAGTTGCGGTGGTACCACATGGCGGCGGCGCTGGTATACGTGGCGAACTTCGACCCGCTTCGTCCCTGGTTCCTGGGACATCTCTGGTCGCTGAGCGTGGAAGAGCAGTTTTATTTTTTGTGGCCTAGCATACTGAAGAAGTAGTACCAGCACCGGATTGGGATCTTGACCGGGGTCGTGTTGTTGGCGCCGATTTACCGGCTGGGCTGCTACGCACTGGGGCTTCCCGACGCCGGGAACGAATTTTTTCCAGCGGTAGCGGATAACCTCGCGATCGGCTGCCTGCTGGCTATTTTTGCGCCGCGTATCCCGAAGGTCAAACCATGGCTGGGATTTCTCATGCTCGTCCCGGTCATTTTAGTTCCCACGTATATGGCAGTCTCTCGACTGCACACGGTTGTGTTGCTATTTTTCCTGTGGCCGCTGATGTATGCCTCGATTGCCGGCACTCTGCTGCACGTGGTGCAGTCGCCTTATCGCGTACTGAATCTGGGCCCTGTGGTGTGGCTGGGAAAGATCAGTTATAGCCTCTATTTGTGGCAGCAACTGTTCGCTTACTATCCCTACGGCCGCCCTCTTTATACGCTGCTGTTTGCGGTGGGATT
>Ga0209415_10012770_pt1 | contig 13946 bp, 14 predicted proteins | sample PeaSoiSIISIP2007_FD_187696 | JGI IMG/M metagenome (GOLD analysis project Ga0209415, IMG submission 187696) | Peat soil microbial communities from Weissenstadt, Germany - SII-SIP-2007 (SPAdes) (version 2) | ecosystem: Environmental > Terrestrial > Soil > Wetlands > Peat | place: Germany... | reverse complement strand
TAAATGTGAATGGCGGCGCGGTGCTGGCCGGTTAGGGATGGGGATGAGGAAGAAAAGGTCGGGGCTTTGGCGCCGGGTGCTCGGGTTGGCGCTGTCTGGCGCGGTGCTGGCGGTGCCGCAAACCACTCGTACGCAAACGGCCGATGCCGCAGCGCAGAACGCGCAGAAAGCGCGCGACGTGCTGAACGCGATGGGCTACCGGCTGCGTCCTTACGAGGTGAACGCGGGGGACACCGACCGCGCGATCGAGGAGTGCAAGCAGATCATCTACGCGGCGCTCCTCCACCGCACGAACATCCTCCACGCGATGTGGAAGTGTAAGCCCATCCTGAACGCGGTGAAGGTCGACCGAACGCAGGCGAAGCCCAAGGTGAGCATCATCGGCGAGTTCTGGGCCATGACGACCGAGGGCGACGGCAACTACGGCCTCCAACGCTTCCTCGAGAGCGAGGGTGGCGAGTGCGACATCCAGCTCGTGACCGCGTGGATCCTCTACACGCTCTGGGAGGCCGAGCACGACACTCTGGAGCGCTCGAAGCTGCGCGGCGCGGACGTCGCGAAGTACGGCCTGGGCGAGCTGTCGGGCTGGGCGGTCGGGCAGAAGATGCTCGGCGTCAAGGCAGGGCAGCACGTCGTGCGCGGCCTCTTCCAGACCTTCGCGCACGCCGCGGGCCTCTACGGCTACCACCTCCCCGACATGAACGAGATCGCGGCGCTCTCGCACGAGTACTACAACAACGATCTCCGCGGCGGCGAAGGCCACATGGAGGTCGGCAAGCTCATCATGAACGTCACGAAGTCGAAGGCGCACATGACGCTCAGCGTGAAGCCCTTCGGGTGCATGCCGAGCGCGGGCGTCTCCGACGGCGTGCAGTCGGCGATCACCGAGAAGTTCCCGGGGACGATCTTCTGCCCGGTCGAGACGAGCGGCGACGGTCGCGTCAACTTCTACTCGCGCGTGCAGATGTACCTCTTCAAGGCGAAGAAGGCGGCCGTCGCGGAGTACGAGCGGGCACTCCAGGAGGCGGGCGTCACGCGCGACGAAGTCCGGGCGTTTCTCGACGCGAACCCGAAGTACGCGAGCGCGCTCCACAAGGCGCCGCACGTCTACTCGGGCTGCGCGGCCGACGTCGCGGCCGAGGTCGGGCCGCTCATCCGGATGTCGCGCGGCGAGCGTCTACGGGCGCGCCTCGTCGGGACGGCGAGGGCCACGGCGAAGGCCGTGAGGGGCTCTCCGCACGTCGTCTCGGAGCTGTGGAAGGACACGGTCGACGCGGCGCCGAGCGTCGCCGCGCGGGTCAAGGAGGACATCCTCGTCTTCCAGGAGACGCGCAAGATCGCGAAGGCGAAGGCGAGCGCGGCACCCGCGCACGAGGCGACGGCGCACGCCGCCGAGTAGCCGCGTGCGGCCAGGGAAGGCGGCCTCGCGTCGCCTTCAGCCTGGAGCGCCTGCGTCCATCACCGGTGAAGGGCCCGTGCCTGCGTCCAGCGCCGCGGGCGTGAGGTGCACGTTGCACGTGCCCGCGGTGTTGCACTGGATGTCGTCCGCCCCCTGGACGCACGAGGTGATGATGCAGTCGAGCGTGATGTCGCCCGACGCGGTCGCGGCGCGGCCGGTGCACTGATACGAGTTGCCGGCGACGACGTTGCCTTGCATCGTCGGGTCCTGGAGGTTCCAGTTCCCCTTCGCGAGCTGGTAGCCCGTCTGGCTCGCGAGGTCGTTGAACGAACCCACCGTGGGCAGCTGCACCGCAGTCGGCTCGACGACGTTGATGGTGCAGTCGTTCGCGGTTCCGACGCTGATGTTCACGTACCCGTTCTCGGCTTCGCAGCCCTGGACGACGTAGTAGCGGAGCGTCACGGGCGTGGAGCCTGGGCACGATCGGGTCAAGGGCGACGGGGTCCCGCAATCCGCGCCGGCGAAGCTCGCCGCGAAGCCGAGGAAGAGGAGGTATCTCATCGTGCGCCGCACGATACACCGCTTTCTCACCGCGCCAGCAATTCCCGAGCGATCCGCAGGATCTGCACCTCGTCCGTCCCACCGCCGATCTGGAAGAGCTTGGCGTCGCGGGCCATCATTTCGACGACGCTCCCGGACATGTAGCCCGCGCCGCCCATCAGCTGGACGGCCTCGAGGGCGCACTCGGTCGTCGCGCGGGCGCAGTAGAGCTTGCTCGCGCTCGCCTCGGCCGCGTCGAGGGGGACGCCCGTGGCCTCCGACTCGAGCTGGCGGAGGAGCAGCGAGAACATGAGCGTACGGGCCTGGTAGATGCGCGCGAGCTTGTCTTGCACGAGCTGGAAGCTGGCGATGGGCTTGCCCCACTGCTCCCGGGCTTTCGCATACCGCAGGGACTCCTCCAGGCACCGCTCGACGATGCCGAGGCACATCGGCGTCATCCCGAAGCGCTCTCCCTGGAGCGACGACTTCGCCGCCGTCCGCGCGTCGCCCGAGTCCGGCCGCTCGCCCCCGAGCAGGCGGTCCATCGGCAGCGCCACGTCGTCGAGGAAAATTTCCCCCGTCGGGGACGCGTGCATCCCCATCTTCTTCAGCGGCGGCCCCACGCTCACCCCCGGGTCGCTGCGGTCGACGAGGAACGCACCCACGCCGGCGCCCTCGCCGTCCTTCTGGCCCTCGGCGCCCTGGATGCGCGCGTAGACGAGCATCACGTCCGCGAACGGGGCGTTGGTGATGAACGTCTTGGACCCGGTGAGGCGGAAGCCGTCGCCGTCCCTCCGCGCGCGGGTCTTCATCGAGCCGAACGCGTCGCTGCCCGCGCCAGGCTCGGTGAGCCCCCACGCGCCGATCTTCTCGAGCGTCATCACGGGGAGCGCCCACCGCGCGCGCTGCTCGGGCGTGCCGCGCGCCATCACCGCGCCGCCGAAGAGACCGATGGACGCGCCGAACGCCATCGCGAACCCGGGGCAGACGCGCGACAGCTCCATCATCACCAGCGCCGTCATCACCCCCGCGTGACCGCGGCGTCCGGTCGCCTTCGGCTCCTTCGCCGCGTCGAAGGCGGCGCGCGCGACGTCCGCGATGCCGAACGTCGCGCCCATCTTGCGGATGAGCGGGTACACGCTGAGCGTCCCGGCCTCGAGCTCGGGCACCTTGGGCTCGAGCTCGGCACGGCACCACGCGCGGATGGCGGACTGGATGGCCTTCTGTTCGTCGGTGAAGTCGAGCATCGTGGACTCCGTGGCCAGAGAGTAGACTCATCCCATGCGCGCCGTCCCGGGCTTCCTTCCGTCGTGAGCGGCCTCGGCCCGTTCCCGCCCGAGGTGAAGTTCATCACGGACCAGCTCAGGTCGCGGGCCAAGCGCGGGTGGCTCGTCGGAGGGTGCGTGCGCGACCTCCTCATGAAGCGGCCGCACGCCGACTGGGACCTTGCGACGGACGCGCTGCCGGACGAGGTGATGCGCATCTTCCCACGCACGATCCCGACGGGCATCGACCACGGCACGGTGACCGTGATGGTCGGCAAGACGCCGATCGAGGTCACCACCCTGCGCGGCGAGGGGGCGTACTCGGACGGACGCCACCCGGACGAGGTCCACTTCGTGAGCGAGATCGAGCGCGACCTCGCGCGGCGCGACTTCACGGTGAACGCCATCGCGATCGATCCGCTGGACGAGGCCATCGTCGACCCGTTCGGGGGGCAGAACGACATCCTCGCCCGGCGACTCCGCGCCGTGGGCGACGCGCGCGAGCGCTTCCAGGAGGACGGGCTGCGCGTCCTTCGGGCCGCCCGCTTCGTCGCGACGCTCGAGTTCGAGCTCGACCCCGCCACGTTCGAGGCGATCCATCCGGCGCTCGACACCTACCGCAAGGTCTCGCCCGAGCGGGTCAGGGACGAGTGGGTGAAGACGATGAAGGCGAAGCGGCCGTCGCGCGCGTTCGACGTGATGCTCCACTCGGGCATCCTCGGCGTGACGTGCCCCGAGCTCGTGCTCGGCGTCGGGATGAAGCAGAACCGCTACCACGCGTACGACGTCTTCCGGCACGCGATGGAGTGCCTCGACGCGTGCAAGGGAGACCCGATCCTCCGCATCGCCGCGCTCTTGCACGACGTGGGCAAGCCCGCGACGCGCGCGATGAGCGAGAAGACGCACGACTATACGTTCTACGAGCACGAGCGCGTGGGCGCGGAGATCGCCGACCCGATCTGCCAGCGTCTGCGGTTCTCGAACGACGAACGCGCGCGGATCGTCGCGCTCGTGAGGCACCACCTCTTCCACTACACGGACGAGTGGAACGACGCGACCGTTCGCCGCTGGCTCCAGCGGGTCGGAAAGGACCGCGTCGAGGACCTCTATGCGCTGAACGAGGCCGACGTGCGGGCGAAGGGGCTCGATCCCACGGCGGATCTCGTGGCGCTGGCGGCGCTCGAGGGGCACGTCGAGAAGGTGCTGCTGGCGGGGGCGGCGCTGTCGACGCGCGACCTCCGGGTGAACGGCAACGACCTCATGCGCGAGCTCGGACGACCTCCCGGACGGTGGCTGGGTGAGCTCCTCTCCGCGCTCCTCGAGGCCGTGACGAACGACCCGGCGCTGAACGAGCGAGACGCGCTGATCGCGCTTGCGCGGTCCATCGTGGCCGCGCCGGCGGCGCCGTCGGGCTGAGCTACTGCCCGTACCAGGCGCGGCGGGGTCCCACGTCGGCGTGGATGAAGCGGTCGTTCGGCGAGAGATAGACGCCGACGCCCCCGTCCCAGCCGAGGTCGCGCACCTCGCGCGAGAGCGCCACCGGGTCGATGGGGGCAGGGGCACCGTCCGGGACGACGCGGAGGTCGAGCGCTTGACCGAGCGAGTGCTGGCTGTGCGACGCGACGTGGTGCCCCTTCTTGCGCAGCGCCTCGTTGAGCTTCGGGCTCCGGAAGCCGCTCACGACGTCGATGCGCGCGAGAGGGTGCGCGCGGGCGAGCGCGCGGACGAGGGCGAGGAGTCGAGGGTCGATGGCGTGGGTCGTGCGCATCACCGGGTCGCCGAGCATGGCGTCGAAGCGGGCCGGCGTGGGGGAGAGCTCGTCCAGGGGGAGCCGCAGCGGCGAGTGCGTGTCGACGAGGGTGCCGAGCAGCGTCGTGTCGGCGAGCGCGAGGGCCCCCTTCTTCGGAGCGACCTCGACGCGGGGAGGCGGCGTCGGCGCGACCTCGAGCGCGACGGGCCGCGTGACCGTCCCTGCGGCGAGCGCGGCCGCGATCACGGACGCCCAGCCGGTCGCGAGAGGAAAGGCCGAACGAGCGACGACGAGCATCCGCGCTCTCTCCTCATGCCACGCGCCTCTCGGGGGGGCCAAGCTTGACGGAGGGATGGCCCCGTAAGAGCCTGGGAAACGCATGCCTCGTCGCCTCGAGAGCCTGTCGGACGTCGAGCTCCTCGCGGCTCTCGCCGAGGGCGAGCTCGACGCCGCGGCGTGCCTGTACGACCGCTACGCGCCGATGCTCCTTGCGCTCGCGCTGCGCATCGTGCGCGAGCGCTCAGAGGCCGAGGACGTGGTCCACGACGCGTTCCTCCTCATGAGCGACCGCGCGACGCAGTACGCCAAGGAGCGCGGCTCGGTCGTCGCGTGGCTGGTGACCCTCGTCCGCAACCTCAGCATCGATCGGACGCGAAGGCGCGTGCGTCGCGGAGCCATCCTGAAGCGCGCCGCGGCGGAAGAGCGCCCGGCCGAGGTGTCCACGCCGGAGGCGCTGCTCTCCGACGCGGGCGTTCGGTCGCGCGTCCGCCGGGCCCTCGCGCGCCTGCCAGACGTCCAGCGCGCGACGCTCGAGGTCGCGTTCTTCGAAGGGCTCAGCTACCCCGAGATCGCCGCGCGCGAGAGCCTCCCGCTCGGCACCATCAAGTCACGCGCGGCGCGCGCGCTCGCGTCGCTTCGCGAGGCGCTCGACGTCGAGGGCGTCCACCTGGGCGAGCGGGCGTCGAGCGAGCCCCGTCCGTGACCGTCCGCCGCGGCTACTTCGGCGGCATCGTCGGCGGCGGCGCGACGACCGTGACGGTCACCTTCGTCGTGACGCCGGCGCCGGACCACCCGTCGGTGAACGTGTAGGGGCTGCCGATGGCGGTGGCTGCGCCCGTCGACGGGTTGATCTGCAGGAGCGACGCCGGGACGTTCGATCCGCCGTCGTAGCAGCCGTAACAGCGCGCGAAGCCGTAGACGTTGCCTTCCCACGCACCGAGCCCGAAGATCTCGGCCTTCGTGGTGCCCGGACCGTCCGCGGTCGCGGTGCCGCCGTAGATGCCGCCGAGGAGCGACGCCGTGTTCACCTTCGCGGCCGCGTTGGCCTGGAGGTTCGTCATGTTGATGCCGGCGAGGTAGTCGTTCGTCTTGGTGCAGGTGACTTTGCCGGTGGACGAAGACTTGCTGCACGAGCGGATCGTCGCGAGCCCGGTCGGCGTGCTGCCCGACGTGTAGAAGACGAGGTCGCCCGAGACGGAGAGGAAATTCGACGCGTTGCTCGGGTCGGCGCCGAAGTTGCCGACGTCGACCGCGGGCCCCGTCGCCGGGATGGCCCACACCTCGCCGTTGCTGTCGCCGCCGATGAGCGTCTCGCCCGTGGGGAGCGTCGTGATGGGGAGCGTGTTGGGCGGCGTGAAGGCGAGGGCGTAGTACTTCGTCGTGAGCGTGCCGCCGTCGGCGAGAGTCGGGTCGGTGTTCAGGAAGAGCGTCAGCTGGACCTTCGCGCCCGGCCCGGGCGTCGCGGGGAGCGTCGCCTTGTAGATCATCTGCTCGCTGTTCACGTACACGTCGCCCGCGGCGTCCACGGCGAGGTCGGTGATGGTCGTGTCGTAGTAGCTCCCGCCCATCCCCGTGAACGTCCCGACGTCGGTGATGGCCATCGTGCTCGGGTCCATCGAGTAGAGCTCGGTGTCCGTGTGGGCGTAGATTGTCGTCTTCGACGTCATCGTGACGCTGCCGTCGGGCGGGGGCAGGCCGGAGTCGTGCGTCTGGAGGATGCCGCCGTCGCTCCCGGGGTTGACGATCCCCCCTTCGCCTCGGGCGGTGCTGCCGTCCGTCGGGTGGAAGCCGGGAATGCCGCTATCGCCCCCTCCCATCGGGAAGCCCGACGACGTCGAGGACGAGCACGCGACGAACGCGCCGGCCGCGCCCAAGCCCAGGAGAGCCAGTGAAATCCCTACGACCTGCCGCATCACGCCAACGCCTCCTCGAGCCGAGCCCGTGTGGTCGCATGTCCTACGTCTCGAATCGTGCGCGCGCAACCCGACGCGCACGAATTCCTCTCGCCTTCCGCCCCCGTTGGATCCGTCCTCCGCGATTGGACCGCTGCGCGGCGCGCGCGTGACGCCTCTGCCGTCCGAAAGCGACGCTTTCCCCGGTTACCATCGCCGGGATACCGTGCGCGCATGCCCCATTCGCACGAAGAGAGCGCGCTCACGCAGCGGGCGGCGCCGGGACCCTCGCTGTACCTCGTGAAGGTGCGACCGGAGGGGCCCGTGAAGGCCACGATCGGCATCATCCACGGGTACGCCGACCACGCCGGCCGCTACGGGCACGTCCAGGACGCCTGGGCCGACGCGGGGCTCGCGTCCGTCGCCATCGACCTCCGCGGTCACGGGCGCGCGGCGGGCGCGCGAGGGTACTGCGAGCGCTTCGGCGAGTTCCTGGACGACGCGGGGGAGCTCGCGCGCGTCGTGCGTGCGGACGCCAGCGGCGGGCCGTGCTTTCTCTTCGGCCATAGCTTCGGCGGTCTCGTCGCCGCGCTCTCCGCCATCCAATCGCCGTCCCCCTGGCGCGGCCTCATCCTCTCGGCGCCCTTCTTCGGCCTCGCGATGGACGTCCCCGCGCCCAAAGTCCTCCTCGGCCGCGTGGCCTCCAGGCTCGTCCCCGGTCTCGGCATCCCGAGCGGCCTCTCGGGCGACTACCTCACCCACGACGCCGCGCGCGCGGCCGACTACGACCGCGACCCGCTCGTGTTCAAGAAGGCGACCGCTCGGTGGTTCACCGAAGCGAACAAGGCGCAGGCCGAGGCGCTCGCGCGCGCGGGAGAGCTGCGACTGCCCCTCTACGAGACGTTCGGCGAGTGCGACCGCGTCGCGAAGAACGCGATGGGACGCGCCTTCTTCGACCGCGCGGCGTCGGCCGACAAGACGTGGAACGAGCGCAAGGGGGCGTTCCACGAAGTGCTCAACGAGCCCGAGTGGCGCGAGCTGTCGACGTCGATCGCCGACTGGGTCCTCGCGCACACCGGGCCGTGAGCGCGCGCTACTGGCAGAAGCCGACGGAGTTTCCCTCGGGCTTGATGGCGACGCACGTCTTGCCGCCCGAGCAATCGCTCGTGGCCTGGCAGATCTGGTAGCCCGACGCGCAGGTCGCCGAGCACGCCGTCCCGGCGAAGCCGCCGAGGTACGGGAACGCGGGGTTGGACCCGCACGCGGGGTTCGACCCGACGGTGACGCTGGAGCCCGATTTTGCCACCACGCAGCAGATGGTGCCGCTCTGGCTCGCGCAGTCCGGCGTCCCCTCGCAGCCCCAGCTCGTGTCGCCCGCGGCGCACGCCGAGGAGCTGCACGTCGAGAGTGTCCCCGCGCTGGCCGGCGTCTCGCAGCAGAACTGGCCCGCGGTGCAGTACGAGGCCTTGCCTCCGGCCGGCGCGCTGAACGGGCAGTACATTCCCCCGCTCCCCGTCTCCGGGTACAGCTGCGGCGGCTTCTCACAGCTCCCGCTGCTGCTGCCGCTCCCGCTGTTGCCGGCGCTCGAGCTCGAGCTTGCCCCCGACGTGCCGATGACGCTGCTCGTCGAGCTCTGGCCGATGCTCCCTTGCGTGGAGTTGACGCTGCTCAGGTTCGACGCCGCCGACACCCCGGTGCACGACCCGGCCCCCTGGGCCTGGGCGAGGAAGCTCGCGCAGTTGGTGTCGTTCCCGCCGGCCACGAGCGTCGTGCACGCCGATTGGTTCGTCCCGCTCAGCGTGGCGCAGCACACGCTCAGCTCCGCGCAGCCCCCCCCGCCCGTCGTGCCCGTTCCCTGGCTCGAGCTGCACGCCTCCGCCGATAATCCGAGCGCGAACGCCGTCACCGCGCCAACTGTCCACACCATCTTCCCGAGCTTCATCGTCTGCTGCCTTTCCAAAGTAGTCTCGCCCGCACGCGGGCTCGTTACGCTCACGCCGCGCAAACGACGAGGCCCGCGGTGCTCGCGGGCCTCGTCGCTTCCCTGCGTCTCGCTCCCGGTCAGGGGGACGTCGTCACCCAGGACTCGCCGGTGCCGGTGCACGCCGACTGCGCCGCGGTCGCCGTCGTCGAGTCGTAGTAGCAAGCGCCGCCCGAGCTCGTGAAGCCCGACGTGGTGGTCGACGTCACGCAGCAGCCGACGAGGCCCGTGCTCGGGCAGTCGCCCGCCGCGAGGCCGCCCGTGCAGGAGTAGCCCGTCACGTTGCTGCTCGCGAACGAGCACGTCTCGCCGGAGCCGCTCCCGTTGTTCTCGAAGCACTTGACCGTCGTGCCGCCGGAGCCCGAGCCCGAGCCGGTGCCCGACCCCGACCCGGACCCGCCGACGCAGTAGCCGATGTCGTTCCCCTTCGGCTTGATCGGCGTGCAGGTGCCGCCGCCCGCGCACTCGCCGCTCGCCGCGCACACCTGGAACGCCGCGCAGGCCGAGGGCATCATGCAGGTGGTGCCGGTGAACTTGGAGACGTAGTTGTAGGGGGCGAGCGTCCCGCCGTCGGGCGCGCAGCCGGGCTGGGCTGCCTGCGGCTTGATCGAGCCGGTGCCGCAGCAGATGGTGCCGGGCGTGCCCGAGCAGTCCTGCGAGCCCTCGCACTGCCAGTCGGTGTCGCCCGTCGCGCACGCCGTCGCCGCGGGGGTGCACGCAGCGCCGGCCGTCGGCGTCTCACAGCAGTGCGTGATCCCGCCCTGGCAGTACTCCGTCTTCCCGCCGTCAGGCTTGCTGAACGGACAGTAGAAGCCGCTGTCGGGCGTCTCGGGATAGACCTTGGTGGCCGGGGCCGCGTAGCAGGTGACGCTCGCGCTCGCGCTGCTCGAACCCGAGCCGCTCGTGCTGCTCCCGCCGCCGCTGCTGCTGTTCGAGCCGCCCTTCGAGCTCGTGCCGCCGTCGCCGGTCGGAGTCGGGGTCGTGCTCGAGCTGGAGCACGCTTCCGCCGCCATTCCCATGCCGACGGCGGCGACCGCACCGAGGATCCAGGACAGATTCATGGACTTCATTACGCTATGGCCTTTCCTTTAGGGAGCCCGCTTCGCGCGGGCACGCTCGTCGTTGGTCGCGGCGTATAAGCCACGTGATCGGAGGCAAGTCAACCCAGGTTGGGTGACATGTGCGTGCGCGCAAGGCTCAGCGTCCAGGCCGGACGGAGAGTTCCAGCGTGCCCACCCCTCCGCCGCCCGCGCGACGCCGACCCGTTCAGCGGCGCCGGAAGCTCAGCGTGCCCCACGCCGGCGCGAGCCCGAGCCGCACCCGCCGCGCGTCGTCCCACGAGACGGCGCGATCGGCCGCCGCGACCGCGAGCGCCGCGAGCGCGAGCCCCGCGCAGATGTCGATGAGGTAATGCCACCGGAGGAACATCGTCGCGACGATGATCTGCGACGCGCAGAAACCGACGACGGGCCACGAGAAGCGGTACGGCAGGAACTCCTTGCGGAAGCGGAACGCGAGGAGCGCGAACATCGACGGCACGGCCGTGTGCAAGCTCGGGAAGATGTCCTTCTGCGCGCCGGCGCCGTCGACCGTGGCCTGCACGAGGCCCCAGAAGAACCCGCCCGTGAGCTCGTGCTCGAACGACCCGGCGAGGAAGTGGTACGGCCCGTAGCCCGGGACGACGATGTAGAGGAGGTGGCCCGAGCAGAACGTGAAGAAGATCGCCGTCGCGAAGCGCGAGAGCATCCGGACGTTCTTCGCGAAGAACATGAACGGGAAGATGTGGACGGCGAGCAGGAAGAAGTAGCCGAAGTAGAAGAACGCGAACCACTCGGTCACGGGCGGCGACACGAAGCGGTCCCACGCGAGGGCGGGCTCGTAGTGGAAGACCGCCCGGTCGAGCGCGAAGAGCGACGCGTCGACCGCGCGCGGGGCGGACGCGGGGAGGATGATGCGGAGCTCGAAGTACGACGAGAGGACGGTCGCGAAGAGTGTGACGCGGTAGAGGAGCGCGCTCGCGAGACCGCCGCGCTTGAGGATGGCGCCGCGGGTCAGGGCGAGGCCTACGACGAGCACGAGGAGGTGCTCCAAGACGACGCGCCCGGCGAGGGGGCGGTCGGGGCCCGCGCCGAAGAGGACGCCGACGAAGAGGAGCGTGAAGTAGGCGAGGATGAGCCAGTCGTGGGGCGCGAGGTCCTGCACGAACGCCGAGAGCCACGACCTTCGCGTGGCGACCGCGGCGGGGTAGGTCGACGAGACGGCGTGCTCGGCGCTATCCATGGCGCGCGGCTCCGAAGGGGCGTTCGGCCTCTGCCCACTCCGCGGCGTAGTCTCCGGCGGGGCGGAGCGCGATTTGCCCGGGGATCGGGAGCATCTCCGCCTGGCACGCCAGCCGGTACACCGCCGGGCGCGCGACCGGCCCGCGAAGCTCGGCGAGGAGCTGGCGCTCGTCCGCGTCGGGCGGCGCGAAGAGCGCGTCCCCCTCGAGGATCTCCACGCGGCACGTCCCGCACGTCGCAGAGCGGCACGAGAACGGCACCGGCGCGGACACGTCGTCGCACAGATCCACGAGCGCACCGCCACGAGGAGCGTCAGCGCAGAGCGGGGCTCCACCGGGCAGCGCGAAGAGGACCTGGGGCATGCGTGTGACCAATTTCCGCCGTCAGCCCCGTCGAAGCAAGAGCGCGTGCTCGGCGCGCGGACGGAGCTTGAAAGCGTCACGAGTAGCTTGGTGGAAGTGCGGACGCAACTGGGAGGCGCGCGCGACGCACACGAGCGGCGTCCTTTCGGCGACCTCGGCGACGATCTCTTCGGCGCGTAACGACGTACGCGCCACCGCCGAATCGGCCATCACGAGCACCACGTTCCCGCCGTGCCGCGTCACGCGCGCGAGCGCCGTCAAGAGCGCGTGGAGCTCGGAGGACCACCGCGCGCGCGCGTCCCCCGGGGAGAGCCCCTCGTAGGAGCGCCGGGCGCCCAGCTCATGCGCCTCGAACGCCGCGCCGTCGTGGCCGAGCCACCGCAGGCGGAGCGCGTGGTGCGCGAGGTAGTCGTAGGTGGCGACGTAGGGGGGCGACGTCACGACGGCGTCGACGGAGGCGTCGGGGACGCGGTCGAGGCGGGTGGCGTCGTCCGCGAAGACGGTGACGCGGGGGCGCGGGTGCGGCGCGAGGGCGTCGAGGTCGCGCAGGCGGCGGGCGAGCTCCTCGGTCTTGCGCGCGAGCAGGCGCGAGGGGTAGCCGGCGGCGATGCGTTTGGGGGTCTCGCGAGCGGCCGTGTCGCTCTCCTGCCGGCTGATCTTCACGAGGATCGAGGAGAGGACGAGCATGAGGTCGTCCTGCAGCGAGGCGTCGACGAGGGTGCGGATGCCGTGGCGAAGGCCGTCGAGCTCGAGGAGGACGTGAGGGTCGAACGCGTCGGTGTCGGCCTTCGGGAAGCGCCGCGTCGCGCCGGCCTTCGCGCGGCGCCGGGCGTCGGCGAACGCGGCGACCGACCTCGCGGCCTGGACGAGCGCGTCGAGCTCACGCTCCCCGCGCGCGCGGGTCTTCGCCCGTGAGAGCGCGACCGCGAGCGGGTTCAGATCGCTGCCGACCGCGTCGCGGCCGATGAGCAGCGCCTCGACGAGCACCGTCCCCGAGCCCGAGAACGGGTCGAGCACGGTGCCGCCGCGCGGGACGAACGCCTCGACGAGGCGCGACGCGGTGAGCGGGTGCATGCGCGCGGGGTAGGCGTGGAAGCCGTGGACGTGGGCGCGGTCCTCGCCTTCGGACGGGCCTGCCGTCTTCGGCGGAGCGGGCGGCACCGCGAGCGCGTGCGAGAGGCGCCGGGCCTCCTCGGGCTCGCCGCCCGTGTCGACCTCGCCGCCCACGTTCGTCAGCGCGCGTCGCTCGGGGCGAGCCGGGCGCGTCACGGATGGATGACGGTCGTGCCGGGGGGAGCGACGAAGACGAACTGGTTGGGGTTCACGGGCAGGTTGACCTGCGGCGTGAGGAAGTCGAAGCGGTTGCGGTTGCTCTGCCCGTCGAGGATGAGCACGCGGCGGATCTGCGAGGTCTGCTTGTCGACGTAGAAGAGGACCTTCGTGTACGCCGCGGTCGTCGTCGTCGGCACGCCGATGAGGACCCAGCCCCCCGGGAAGCCGAGCGGCCCTGCGCCTTCGCGGAGCTCGAAGTTGAAGGAGGCGGCGAGCTGCCCTTGCCCCGTGAGAAAGGAGAACGCGGCCGGGTACTGCGAGTTGTTCGCCGGCTGCTCGTAGAGCTGCTGGTTCTGCGCTTCGTACACCTTGACGGTCACGCCGTCGGAGACCACGCGGTTGCCGGCGGGCGTCGTGTACGTCCAGTCCATCTTCCCCGGCTTCTGGAAGACGACGTGCCCTTTCGACTGCTTCGTGACGGCGTACGCCTTGACGAAGAAGCTCTGCTCGAAGTCGCTCTGAAACGTCTGGCTCGCGTTGTAGACGGCCTGCACCTGGTTCACGACATCCTGCACCGGCGGGAGCGCCGCGGCGGGGGCGGCCTGGGGCGCGGGGGGCGGGTCGTCGGCGCGGGCGAGGACCGGCGAAGCAGCGGCGACCGCGACGGCGAGGCAGAGAAGGGGGAGGGCAGGGCGCATGGGCGGGCTCCGGACGTGGCGAGGCTCGTCGCGTGGGACGGACGATGGGCTCGGAAGATTCCCGGGCGTCCTCTAGCGTCGCACGACCGGGAGCGCAAACCGGTGGTCGGCGAGGAGCGTGAGGGCAACGGCGAGCGCGTCGGCGGCGTCGGCGCGCGGGACGGCGGGGAGCCCGAGGATCACGCGGACCATCTGTGCCACCTGGTCCTTCGCCGCGCGCCCCCCCCCC
>Ga0209415_10012769_pt1 | contig 13947 bp, 10 predicted proteins | sample PeaSoiSIISIP2007_FD_187696 | JGI IMG/M metagenome (GOLD analysis project Ga0209415, IMG submission 187696) | Peat soil microbial communities from Weissenstadt, Germany - SII-SIP-2007 (SPAdes) (version 2) | ecosystem: Environmental > Terrestrial > Soil > Wetlands > Peat | place: Germany... | reverse complement strand
CCTTGGCCTCCATCAGTCTTTCGGTCTCGCTTTTGTTCCCCGTTGTCGAGGGTTTCTGGCCGCTCCTGCTGGTGACACTTGTGTCTTTTTCCGCCTTTTCCGCCATGATGCCGCTGGGCGAAAGCCTGACCATGCAGGGAACGACCACCCACCATCTCGATTACGGTCGGGTGCGGCTCTGGGGGTCTCTCAGTTCCGTCTTGGTGGCAGGCCTTGGTGGACTGGTCCTGTTTGAGGCGCCGCGTTGGGCCATTTTATTAAGTTGTCTGGTCGGACTGAGCATGACGCTGGCCGCGTCCCTGTATCTTTCTGACATTCGAAGCAAACGAACCGATAAGCGTTCGCTACCGATCCGCTCTCTGCTCGTAAACCGTGTCTTTCTGCTTTTTTTGGCGACGGCAAGCCTGACTGAAGCCAGTCATATGATTTACCATGGGTTTGTCACCTTATATTGGCGGGCCTCCGGGCTGTCTGGGGGGCTGATCGGATGTCTGTGGGCGGAAGGCGTGATCGCCTCTCTTCTGATGTTTACCTTCGGTGGCACAGTGCTCTCTCGGTTTGGGTCGGGACGTCTGATGGCGGCCGCAGCGGTTGCCGGGGCCATCCGCTGGACCGTCCTGGCAATGACGACCGATCCCTGGATTTTGGCGGCGGCGCAGCTTCTGCACGCCCTGACCTTCAGCGCCAAACATCTGGCTGCGATGCATTTCATCAGCCACGCTGTGCCGTTCAACTTTTCGGCGCGGGCTCAAAGTGTCTATTCCTCGGTTACGATGGGTATCGTGCCAGGCATCTCGATGGCGATGGCCGGGCATCTTTATCAAGCGTTCGGCGGCGATGCGTTCCTGGTGATGAGTATTTTTGCCTTGGCGGGATTCGCTCTGTCTCTTCTCTTATTACGACAATGGAATGGCGGGCTGATCCTGGGAAAAAGTGCGTAGACTTCATCACTGGAACGATCGTGGCTTGAAGGAATCCCCGGCTTTGTCAAAGAGAATTCCGCGCTTGATTGCGACCCTTTCTCGGCGTTATCTTTCGCCTCGGTCGGCAGTTCACCAAGGCGTCGCCTTCCCTTGTCGGGAACGCTAAACCTGCTTTTCGTATCTGGCGCGAAAATGTGCGCCACTTGGCTCGATCCTCTGTGCCAAGCCGTAATGGCGACCAATGGCAAGCTTTCGTGGCTCGGCACGCAGAGTAAGGATTCGACCATGTCGCGTTCCGCTTACGCTTTTCACGCCCATGATATTTCGCTCTTGGCCCGTTCGTTGATCAAGCAATGGGGCGAGCACCCGTCGGCGCCTGGGCATGTGCAGATGCTTAATATGCTGGTGCGGGCGTCCGGCTACCGAAATTTCCAACATTTTCGGACTCAGGCCGAAATCAGTCCGAACCCGTTGCCGTCCGGTGCGGCGGTTCCCCCGGCCGACGATGCTGCGGTCTCGGGCGAGGTCAAGCGTCTGTTGCGCTATTTTGACGACGAAGGACGCCTGATACAGTGGCCTGGGAAATTCTCCCACCGGCTGCCGTGCTTGTGGTCGATTTGGGCGGGTATACCGGCCCGGCGCATTTTGGCCGAGCGTCAGGTGAACGCGTTTATTCGCGCCGGCGAGAGTTTCGGCGACCATGTACTGTTGCGTCGCGAACTGGTGGATTACAAAATGATGTGGCGCACACCGGATGGCAGTCAGTATCGGCGGATCGAGCAAGTGCCGCCACCGGCAGTCAGGCTTCTGTTGCGCCAGCTGTTCCAACGGCGCCGCCATTCTCGGGCCGGAAGCCCATGACCAAAGCCTTGGTCGCTTGTCCGGAATGCGACGCTTTGCATCGTCGCCGTTCCTTGGCGCGCGGGGAACGGGCCCGGTGCGTCCGTTGCCGCGCCCTCCTGTATCGCCACTCCCCTCTGCGGCCTCAGCAGATGCTGCCGTTGGTGCTGGGAGCCCTGGTGACCTTCGTGATCGCCAACGGTTTTCCCATCGTTGATCTTCAGGTTCAGGGGCAGAGTAATAGTGCCACTCTGTTCGGCAGTATTTTGGCGTTGTGGGGGGAGGGGCGTCAGCTGGTCGCCGTTCTTGTCTTTGCCACCACCTTGCTGTTTCCTCTGGTGGATTTGCTGTCCATGCTGACGTTGTTGTTGCTGTCCGGGCATAGCCGTCCGGCGGCATTATGGCGATTTGTTCAAACCTTGCGTCCCTGGGGGATGATCGAGGTGTTTATGTTGGGAACGCTGGTTGCCCTGGTGAAGTTGTCTCATTTGGCTCATGTTCTTCCGGGCGCGGCTTTGTGGGCCTTTGCCGCCTTGACGGTATTGATGGCGGCCATTCTGTCCTTCGATCCGCGGTCTCTGTGGGATGGTCCCGAAGGATCGGAGCCATGACCGGCCCCGTCTTGTCGGCGAGGGAGGCCGGGTTGGTGGCTTGCCCTTATTGCGGACTGGTCTGCCGCCACTCCCGCGCCGGATTTTGCTGCCCGCGCTGCGGTGGTGTATTGCACCCGCGGAAGGCCGACAGCTTGTCGCGCAGTTGCGCCTTTCTGATGGCCGCCGCCATTCTTTACGTTCCCGCCAATCTGCTGCCGGTGATGGAGACGTCCTCCCTGTTCGGGGCGGAAAAAGACACCATCTTGAGCGGCATCGTCTATTTTTGGACCTCAGGCTCGCAAGGGCTGGCTGGGCTGATCTTCTGCGTCAGCATTCTGGTGCCAATGCTCAAATTAGGGGCGCTCAGCATGCTGACCTGGTCGGTCCATCGCCGGTCTCGCCGCAACCGGCATCAGCGGGCGACCTTGTTCCGCATCATCGAGCAGGTCGGTCGCTGGTCCATGTTGGATGTTTTTGTCGTGGCGCTGATGGTTGGACTCGTTCATTTCCGGGGGTTGGCGGTGATCGAGGCGGGACCGGGAGCGGCGGCCTTCGGCGCCGTGGTGGTGCTGACCATGTTGGCAGCCAGAAGTTTTGATCCCCGTTTGATCTGGGATTGTGGAGATGAAGACCATGACTGACGTGCCTCCCAATCCTCCGTTTCAGGATTTGCCCGAACCGATGGTCGAACCTCCACGGCGATGGCGGCTCTCGATGGTTTGGGCGATTCCGCTGTTGGCGGCCGTGATCGGTTTGTCCCTGGTGGTGCAGGCCATATGGCAACGAGGGCCGACCATCACCGTCGACTTTGCGTCCGCCGAGGGTATCGAGCCCGGCAAAACGAAGGTCAAATACAAGGATGTCGATATCGGCGAAGTGAAGACCGTCCGGCTGGCGCAGGATCACTCGAGGGTGGTGGTGACCATCGAATTGGTGAAAGACGCCCAGCAGCTCGCGGTTACCGACAGCCGCTTCTGGGTGGTGCGCCCGCGTTTCGCCGGATCTGGCGTTTCCGGGCTGGGAACGCTGTTGTCGGGGTCCTACATCGGCGTTGATGCCGGCCATTCCTCGGACGATCGCTCCGACTTCGTCGGGTTGGACACGCCGCCGGTGGTGGCATCGGATATTCCCGGCCATCGCTTCACATTGCAGGCCGAGGATATCGGTTCCTTGGACGTGGGCTCACCGGTCTATTTCCGGCGCATCGAGGTCGGGCATGTGGAAAGCTTTGCCTTGCAAGCGGACGGACATCGCATCGCTCTGGGTATTTTCATCAAGTCCCCCTACGATCGCTTCGTGACCGCCAGCAGCCGTTTCTGGCATGCCAGCGGCGTCGACCTGCGCCTGGATTCAGCCGGAGTCCGGCTGGAAACCCAATCGTTGGCAACCATCTTGATGGGCGGAGTAGCGTTTGAAACGCCGGTTGGCGACGGTTCTGCCGCCGCCGCCGATGGCGCCGAATTCTCGTTGGCGGCCGATCACGCCCAGGCGATGAAATCCCCCGATGGCGCTCCGGAAACGGTCATTTTGCGGTTCCGTCAGTCGGTGAGGGGCTTGGCAGCCGGCGCTCCTATTGATTTTCGCGGCGTCGAGATCGGCGTGGTCCGCTCCATTGGGCTGATATTCGATCCCGCCGCCAATGATTTTTCCGTGCCGGTAACGGTCGATATTTATCCGGACCGTCTGACCTTTAACGCCGACACGAAGACGAACGATCGCACCCTTCGGATCACTCATGTCGCGGAGCTGGTCAAGCGCGGTTTGCGCGCGCAACTGCGCACGGGGAGCCTGTTGACCGGGCAACTTTACGTGGCCATGGATTTTTTCCCCAATACGCCGCCGGTGCGGTTTGATACGCTCGTCACGCCGTTGGAACTTCCAACCGTGCCCAGCGATCTGGAAGAGTTGCACCAGCAGGTGCAATCGATCCTGAGTAAACTGGATAAGGTACCTTTCGATACTCTGGGGCAGGACGCCCATCGCGCCCTGGTCAGCCTGGACGCCGGCCTGAAACGGATTGACACGCTGGCGCGGCATGCCGACAGCGATATGATGCCGGAAATTCGCGACAGTCTGCGGGAGATGCGCCGGACGATGGAAGCGACGCAGGCCTCGCTGGCGGAAGACTCGCCTTTGCAACAAGATACACGTCAGGCCTTGCGAGGCGTAGCGGACGCCACGCGCGCACTGAAAGCCCTGGCCGACAGTCTGAACCGTCACCCTGAGTCCCTGGTGCGCGGTAAGAAGGGAGTGGATCAATGAAGCCCATCTGGATCTGTCCGCTGGCCTTCGTTCTGGCGATCGCTTTGAACGGTTGCAGCACGTCGGTGCCGCCCCGTTATCACGGATTGACCGGGGCAGCGCCGTCGCAGCCGTCGGGAAGCGCCCGGTTGCTGGTGGAAATCCTGCCGGTGGCTGTGCCGGAGCGTTTGAACCGTGAGGAAATGGTGCTGACCGGCGTGGCGGGGCAACTCGACGTTCGCGACACGGATCATTGGGCGGCGCCGTTGTCGGATGAGATTCGCCAGGTTCTGACCGACAGCCTGTGGGGGTATCTGCGGGCGTCCGATGTCTATTTGTCGCCAGTCGCGCCCGGTGTCGGCGGGCTCGCCCAATATCGCTTGGCGTTGCGGGTCGAACGGTTCGAGGCCGTGCCGGGACAACGCGCCGCCGTCGAGGGCTCGTGGACGGTTCGATTGTTACCCCAGGGATACCCGACGACCTGCCGCGCCAATATCACGGTTCCCCTGCCGGCGCTGACCCCTGACGCGGCGGCGGCGGCCCTCTCCACGGCGACCGGCCAACTGGCCCGGCAGGTGGCCGACAGCATTGGCCGCATGGACCAGGGGCTGGCATCGGTCTGCCCATCGGAAGGATCGTAATCGGTGTCATGATGGTGTGACGCTTTTCTGACGAGGACCGTGACCCGAGGGGCGATTTCGGCTATTCTGAGACAGTAGGATTTGCCCCACGGTTGCGTGGGTGAAGGGGGGAGCAATGACCTCCGTACTTTTCCTCGCCATGCTTTTGGCTCTCGCCTTCGGGGCCGGCTGTTTTGGCCTCGCCTGTCTGTTGAAGATCCGTGAAAGTCGTCGGCGCGTGGTTTTCTTCGCCGGTTGTCTGCTGGGTTTTTGGGGGGGCTGTGTCGGCCTGTTGGCCGATCAAATCGGCGCCCTGTTCGTCAATTTACAGATCGGTATGGAGGAAAGCGTGAACAATGCCTTCCTCCAGCATTGGCGGACATCGGGGCGCGAGGCGTCGGGCGCCGATGCCGCCACGTTCCGCATGTCGTCACGGCTGTGCACGGCCCAGGACCTGGCATCAAGCCATGTGCGCGACTGTAGCCTGGCGCTGGGCGTCAACAGCGCATCGGTTTGCCGGCAATGGGTCCTCTATGTGCCGCTTTTCCTTCCCTATCTGCGCCCCTGTCCGGCGTTACGCACCAATGCCGAAATCTTGAACAATGTGATGGCCAGGGAGGTTTTGATCGATGCGATCAACCGGCCTTGCAGTTTTGTGCCGGCCGCGCAGGACTATGAGACGAGAAGCATACGCAAAGCCTTGCGCTGCGACGATGCGCAAAGCGACGATAACGTGCTGCTGATCGTCGATCAAACGGGCGGCGCCAAAACCTTGGTGATGCATCGCGGGAGTGCCCGACTGCCGTGATCTGGCGGGAGCGTGGGAAATACAGAATCCTGTTCGATCCGCGTTCCTCGGCGCATCTGTGTTATCCATCCGCCAGCGGCTCGTAATAGGCCGGAGGGAAGCCGGCGTGGTCGCGGGCCTGTCGGTTGAACGGTGCTTTCAGGCCCTTGGTGAAATGCGCGCGGACGATCGCCTGATAATGCCGTGCGGGATCCAGATCGGCCGCTTTGCAAAGATGGTCGAACCAGCGCACGCCCGTTGCGACATGGGCAATCTCATCGTTCAGGATGCCGTTCAGAACCGTGACGATGGCTGTTTCCCCCATCTCTCTCAGTCGCGCGATGGTCGCCGGCGCGGTATCCAGCGCGCGGGCTTCCAGTGTCATCGGAACAATCGCCAAGCGGGCCAATAGATCGTCGGACGTCTTTTGTGCCGCCTCCCAGAGACCGTCATGGGCGGGCAAGGCGCCGTAATGGGATCCCAGATCGCGGAGCAGGCTTTCCAGGCCGGTGAAATGTCGCCCTTCTTCTTCGGCGACGGTGATCCAGTCGTCGAAGAAGGCCCTTGGCAGAGCGGACGCGGCGAAGCGGGCGACCATGTCGCAGGCCAGATCGATGGCGTTCAGTTCGATGTGGGCAAGCGCATGCAGCATGGCGATTTTGCCGTCCATGCCGCCCAGACGCCGTTTGGGCATCTTGTTGGGTGGAAGCGTCAGTGGTCGGGACGGTCGGGCCGGACGATCCGGAGGGAGGGCTGTTCCCAGAGCGCCGATGGCGCCGGAGCGCCAATTTACCGCCGCCACCGTTGTCAGCCTGACTTTTTCCGCCGGTTCGGCGGCGCTTAGCGTGGCCAGGACGGCTTCGGTCAGGCTGACGGCGGCACTCACAATGTCTTCACGTCGTCCAGAACCTGGGCGGCATGGCCGGCAACCTTGACCTTGCGCCAGATTTTCCGCACCACCCCATTCTCATCGATCAGGAAGGTCGAGCGTTCGATTCCCATGTATTTTTTGCCATAGTTGATTTTCTCGACCCACACGCCGAAGTCCTCGCAGACCTTGCCGTCGATGTCCGAGACCAAAGTGAATCCCAGGTCGAATTTGGCTTTGAACTTGTCATGACTTTTCGGATCGTCCTTGGAAATGCCGAGGATGGCGGCATTGGCGCCGGAAAAATCCGGAAGGGCCGCCTGGAAGTCACAGGCTTCGGTGGTACAACCCGGTGTGTTGTCCTTCGGATAGAAATAGACGATCACCTTCCGTCCCTTGAGCGACGATAGCGTGAGCGTTCCGCCGCCGTCGGTGGGTAAAGTGAAATCCGGGGCGTTCGAACCGACGTCGATGGTCATGAATGGGTCTCCTTAAAATATTATCGGTCACGAGGAGCGATCTCCCAGGGCAGCGCGTAAAGCCCGGACGGGTTGCTCGATCAATTGGTCGTAATGACCGAGAACCTGCTGGGCCCGCTCGGCCATGAGGACACGCAGACCCTCGAAATGGGTACTGCCGGTCGCTCGTACCAGCACATCTTTTAATCGTCCCGGCGCGGCGTCCTCTTTGAAGCCGCCTTGGATGGTCTGGCGCAGTACTTGCTGGATGGCAGACCAAAGGCGAAGCGCTTCGCGGAGCTGGTCCGCTTGGCTCCCCGTCAGCAGATCCAATCTGTCGGCTTCGGCAAGGACATCGTCGGTGTTGGTGAGAATCAGCGAGGGGTGCTCCGCTGCCCAGCGCAACTGCAGATATTGGGCGATAAATTCGATATCGATCAGGCCACCGCGGAGATGCTTCACGTCCCAAGGGGAATCGGCCTTGTGCTCGCGGGCGATTCGTTGGCGCATGTCGGCGACGTCGATCAGCAGTTTGACCGGATCGCGCCGGTCTTGCAGCGTTTGGTGAATGATCGCCTCGATGGCGCTTCGCAGGGAGGCGTTGCCTGTAATGACGCGGGCGCGCGTCAATGCCATATGTTCCCAGGTCCAGGCCATGTTGGCGTGATATTGGGTAAAGGCGGCGAGGCTGGTGGCGATCGGTCCGGCGTTGCCGGAGGGACGCAGCCGCATGTCGACTTCGTAGAGCGCGCCTTCACCGGTTTTGACGGTCAGTGCATTGATGACCCGCTGGGTGAGTCTGGCGAAATAGGCGCTGGGAGAGAGCGACTTGACGCCATCCGAGGAATCGAGATCGTCCTCCATGTCATAGACCAGGATCAGATCGAGATCCGAGGTCGCCGTCATTTCACGGCTGCCCATCTTCCCCATGGCGACGATGGCCATGCCGCGGCCGGGAAGATGCCCGTGCTGCAAGGCGAACTCGGCTTCGACCCGAGGCTGCAAAGCTCTCAGCGTGGCGTCGGCGAGGTCGGACAGGTGACGCCCGGCTTGTGGCGGATCGAGCAGATTGCGAAGAGTTTGCAAGCCGATGCGAAATTTTTGCTCATTGGTCCAGCGACGCGCGATATCGAGCATTTCCTGATAATCGTCGGCTTGGTCGAGGGCGAGATTGAGCTCTTCGACCAGATCGTCCCGGCCTGGCGGTGGGTCGAAGAATCCGCTTGAGAGCACGCTGTCGAGCAAGGTCGTGTTGGCGGAAAGCCGTTCCGCCAGACGCGGGGCGTCCCCCATGATTTCGGCGACCAGATCGAGCAGGCTGGGGTTGGCCGCGAACAGGGCGAACAACGGTACTCCGGCTGGGAGACGGGATAGAAAATCGTCAAAGCGATGGAAGGCGGCGTCCGGATCGGCTGTGCGGGCCAAAGCCGCCAGCAGCGCCGGAGTCAATTCCGTCAACATTTCGCGGGCTCGCGTGCTGCGCGTCGCGCGTACGCGGCCATGATGCCAGCCGCGAATTTGCGCGCAGACCATCGATGCCTCGGTAAAGCCGAGGGCGGTGATGGTTTTCAGCGTTTCGGGGTCGTTTTCGCCGCCGGTGAACACCAGATTGCCTCCGGCCGAGAGCGGCGGCGCATCCTCGAAGAGCCGGGCATAATGCGTCTCCACGATCCGCAGTACTTTGGTCAGGGCCTCGGCGAACGGTTCCACCCCGTCGAAGCCCAGGAAAATGGCCACGGCCAATAGTTTTTTGGGATCGTCGGGCAGCGTTTGCGTTTGTTTGTCGTCGACCATCTGCAAACGATGCTCAAGCCGGCGCAAGAATTCATAGGCGTCGATCATCTCATTGGCGACGACGGGATCCACATGTCCGGCGGTGGACAGGGCGAGCAGGGCATCGGTGGTCTGCGAAATGCGCAGTCGGGTCTCGCGGCCTCCCCAGATCAATTGTTGCGTTTGGGCGAAGAATTCAATCTCGCGGATACCACCACGGCCCAGCTTGATATTGTGGCCGGCGACGGCGATTCGGTCGCCGCCGCGGTGAGCGTTGATTTGTCTCTTGATCGAGTGAATGTCTTGAATGGCGGCGAAATCCAGATGGCGTCGCCAGATGAAGGGGCGCAGAAAACTGATGAACGCCTGGCCGGCCTCCCGGTCTCCGGCCACCGGCCGGGCCTTGATCATCGCGGCGCGCTCCCAGTTTTGGCCAAATCCCTCGTAATAGATTTCAGCGGCTTCCAGCGAGATGGCGAGCGGCGTCGAGCCGGGGTCGGGACGAAGGCGCAGATCGGTCCGGAAGACGTAACCCTCCGGGGTCCATTCTTCCATCAGACGGACCAGATCCCGGGCCAGGCGGACGAAGAACTCCTGCACCGAACGTCGTCCGCGGTACTCCACTTTGGTCTCGTCATAGAGAACGATCAGATCGATATCGCTGGAATAATTCAGTTCATGCGCGCCGAGTTTCCCCATGCCCAGGACGATCAGACCGCATCCCTTTGCCGGGATGTCCGGGTCAGGCAGGATGATTTCGCAGGCCAGGTGGGCTCGGCGCAACAGATGGTTCGCCGCCAGAGACAACACCGTATCGGCGAGTTCCGACAAGGCGCCGGTGATTTCGTCGAGAGACCAAAGACCGGCGATATCGGCCAGACCGATGAGCAAGGAAGCGCGGCGCTTGGCGATTCGCAGGAGGCTCATGACAGCGGTGGTGCCGTCGGTCTCTTCGGTCGTTTTCGCGAGCTCGGCGAGCAAGGCGGGAAAGAGCGTGTCGGGCCCTTCGCTCAGCAGACGCCGGAAGAAGGCCGCCTCTCTCGTCAGGCAATGGGCAAGATAGGGACTGTTGCCGAAAATCGCGTCCGCCAAGCGACGTCGGTCCGGATCTTCGGCCAGTGTCCTGACAAAGTTGGCCAGAGCTTCGTCATCGCAAAGCGCCGCGACGTCCAGCCAATGCTCCCAGTTATGTCCGGCCATCACAGGATCGGCAGGCTGGGGCAGACGGCGTGATTTTTCGACAAAGGGCAAGGGATGCGATCCAAATGTTGTAATTTCCTTCAGACTGGTGCAAATCTCGGCCTCAGGTCAAGCTTACAACGGGAGATCGCGAAGGGTGGTGCACGGCACCGTTAGAAGTCTGTTCCAACTTCTCGGCGCCATCGGCATGTCGATCCTGGTCGTTATGGCTTGGTTCGGTTACCGGCTGTCCGAAGGGCCTCTCAGCCTGTCGTTTCTGACTCCCTATATCGAAGACGCGTTGAGCGCTCCGAGCGGTGGGTTTGCCGTCAAGTTGGAACAAACCGTCCTTGCTTGGAATAAAGAGACGCGAACCGTCGAGATTCGCGCCGTGAACGTGCGCGCCTTGGATGCAGACAAAGGGGTGGTCGCGGCGGTCCCCGAACTTCTGATTTCGCTGTCGGGGCCATCGCTGCTGCACGGTCAGATTGCACCCAGAAGTTTGCAATTACGTCATCCCATCATCCGCTTGCGGCGCGATGCCCAAGGACACATCCAATTCGGCATGGGCGATCCCGAGGAAACGGGAGACGAGTCGTTAGCCGTCATTCTTGACGCGTTTCACGTCCTCTTGACGCCTCCGGGTGGTGAAAGCCCGGGTGGACAGTTGCAACGAATAGAGGTCGACGCCGGCGATTTGGTGGTCGAAGATGAGGTGCTGGGGGTCCAATGGCACGCGCCGCGCGCCGATTTGCGGTTTAATCGGGATGAACGGGGCGTTGCCGGCCATGCCCGGATCGATCTGCAGTTGGCGGGCGAGCAGGCGCGGTTCGATGCCGACGGACATTTCAGCAACGCCGAGCAGGCCGTTCACGCGACGTTGTCCTTCGGCGGGATTCGTCCCTCGTTGTTGGCGTCCCTGGCCCCCGGGTTGCCCTTCCTCTCCGGGTTGCATCTTCCCACCGGTGGCACTGTGGCTCTGCGTTATGCCATCGACCAGGGATTGAGCGATGTCCATTTCGATCTGGTGGGCGGTGAAGGCGTCATTGATATGTCTTCGACCCTGGGCGTTTCCTGGCCCGTTCAATCGGTCTCGTTCAAAGGTGCGTTGAGCGGCGGGCTGAACAGGCTGAACGTTGAGGAACTGCGTGCGGACCTTGGCGGGCCGGTGGTTAGTCTCAGCGCCAATGTCGACGATATCGCAGGTGCAACCGTCATCGGTGCCGAGGCGCGTATCGACGAGATGCCGGTCGATGAGTTGAAGGGGCTGTGGCCGCCGGAGGTGGCGCCCAATCCGCGCAGCTGGATTCTTGCCAATTTGTCGGACGGCCGCGTTCGCGTGGCCACGGCCAAGCTGGCCGCCCATCGGTTGGCCGGCCAGGGGTTCGAGGCTCTGACAATCGACCATCTGGGGGGGGAGCTTTCGCTGGAGGGGGTCACCGTCCAATATCTGTACCCCATGCCGGTGGTGAGGAATGTCAGCGGCAGTGCCACATTCGATGCCGATGCCTTCACGATCGACGTCAAGAGCGGCGAGACGACGGGTCTGAACGTCTCCGAGGGCAAAATCATTCTGAGCGGATTGTCGGCGCGCGATCAATTCGCCGACATCACCGTCAAGGTCGCTGGCCCGGTTGCCGATGTGCTGCGCCTGATCGACAATAAGCCGTTGTCCTGGGCGAAGGCTCTCGGCGTCGACCCATCCAAGGTGAAGGGTGACTCGGTCACGACGCTGTTCATGCGCTTTCCCCTGCTGCAGAATCTGAAATTCGATCAGATGAAGGTTCGGGCGCAGGCTCAGGCCAGCCTTTTCGGCCTCCCCGATGTCGCGCTCGGTCTTGATCTGAGCGAGGGGAACTTTGCCATCGACGTCGATCCGAAAGGGTTGGATGTCAGTGGCAAAGGGCTTTTGGGCGGGATTCCGGCCAATATTCGCTGGCGCGAAAACTTCACCAAGGGAAGTCCCTTCCGAAGTCGCTATCAGGTCTCAGGCGTGTTGGGCGACGCCGAACGCAAGATCGTCGGTCTCGACGCCGCCCCCTTTCAGCCGCCGTTCATCAGCGGGCGCGTGCCCGTCGGTCTGACCGCGACCCTGACCGAATCAGGACGTGGCGATTTGGACATTTGGGCCAATTTGACCGAAACGACGATGCAGTTGCCGGGGCTTAACTGGGAAAAGCGCTCAGGCGTCGGTGGGCAGGCGAGCGCCATGTTACGCCTCGCCGACGGTCGTTTGAGCGAGATGCCTCGTTTCGCTCTCGGCAGCACCAATGGTCTCGATGTCGCCGGGCAGGGCAGCTTCGATAATGGGAAGTTGCGCAAGCTTGTCCTCGCGAAAACAAAATTCGGTCGCACCGATGTGCGCGGGACTGTGACATTAAGGGCCGACGATGGACCCGTTTTCGAACTTTCGGGAGGGAGCTTCGACGCCCGCGAAATCGTTTCCGGCATGCCGTCCGATCATCAGACCGACAAGGCGTCGGATGTCCCGAAACAGCATCATGAGGATGCCAAGCGGGACGATCTCCTTCCGCTTGCCATTCAAGCCAAATTTGGGCAGGTCTGGGTTTCCGACGAGGGGGTGGTCAAAAATGTCGTCGCCACAATGGCGCGCGACCACCGTGACTGGCAGCAGATAAGAATAGATGGTGTCCTGGCGACCGGCGCGCCCTTGCATATGGATGTCCAGCCATCCGGCGTAAACCGGCGGAGCGTCAAGGTGACCAGTAGCGATGCCGGCGCCGTCTTCAAAAGTTTCGACATTTACGAAAATGTGTTGGGCGGCCAATTGACCGTCGAGGGCAATTACGACGACGCCAATCCGCGCCAACCCCTAAAGGGTGTCGCGACAGCAACCGATTTTCAGCTGCTCAAGGCTCCGGCGTTGGCGCGTTTGTTAACCGTGGCCGCCTTGACCGGCATTGTCGATCTGTTGGAGGGAAGCGGGATACCCTTCGCCACATTGGAAGCCCCGTTCACGCTGACCGATGGTGTTCTGACGTTGAGCGACACCCGTGCGTCGGGAAATGCACTGGGGTTGACGGCCAAAGGTCAGATCGATCTCGACAGCGACGTTTTGGCGCTGGAGGGAACGGTCGTGCCGATGTATGCGTTGAACAGCGCATTGGGAAAAATTCCCCTGGTGGGGTCCTTGTTCTCGGTCGAGAAGGGGGGCGGTGTTTTCGCGATGAATTATTCGATGAACGGACCGTCCAAAGATCCGAACGTCGTCGTCAATCCATTGTCCGCGCTGACACCGGGAATGCTGCGGAAACTCTTCAACATTTTCGATAATGGAAGCGAGACGGAAGTGCGCCCGAAAGACAAGATGGCGCCTTAGAACGCGATGACTTTAGGTCGAAGCGGATCCGCTTCGCCGACCCTCCAAAAATCATCAGGCTCAGGCGTTGAGGCGAAATAGTCGTTTCAAAGCCCCATGACGGCGGCCCAACAGCGACTGCATCCGGGAGAGCCGCTCGGCGTCGGCCAATCGCTATTCGGGAGCGCACGGATGACCGCGTCCTGCCGGCGACAGTGACAAATGAGAAGTCTGAATTCGCCGTTCCAGCAGAGCCGATTGTTCGGCTTGCCCCCCTTATTGTGGAATGCTAGGATACCAACACTTGTATCCTAGCATGCTTGCGCGACGATAGACTGACCTGCCT
>Ga0209415_10012768_pt1 | contig 13947 bp, 14 predicted proteins | sample PeaSoiSIISIP2007_FD_187696 | JGI IMG/M metagenome (GOLD analysis project Ga0209415, IMG submission 187696) | Peat soil microbial communities from Weissenstadt, Germany - SII-SIP-2007 (SPAdes) (version 2) | ecosystem: Environmental > Terrestrial > Soil > Wetlands > Peat | place: Germany... | reverse complement strand
AGCCCAACGAACGACGCCGTGAGTTTGTGACGGGAGAACCAGCCTAATTCTGAGTTTCATGGCCGATTCGCCTTTGCCGCTGGGGACGAGGCTGCTGGCGGCGCGAAATAACCGGTTCGAGTGCGGACCGACAAACGTCCACGACCCGGCGTGCTTGCCTTCACTTGTATGGCGCGATAAGTTCCGTCGCGCTTTCGGTTGGTGGGGACGTAGGCGAGAGTGTACTGATTGCGGATGTCGTGAGCGATGCGTTCGCAGATGGGGGCAAGGTCTTTCAATGCTTCCGGCAGGAAGGTCTCGCCGCCGGTGTCTTTGGCAAGTTCTCTGAGCACATGCGGATTGCGGTCTTCGTCTTCCTCGTCAAAGATCCCGATGGTGTAGATGATTGCGTCCGACTGTCTGGCCAGGGCCATGGTCTGTGGCAGGTTGTGTTGACTGGTGTTGTCACCACCGTCGCTGATTACGATCAGCACTTTCTTGTCACGATTTCCAAGCTTCAGGTGTTCGAGAGCGACAGCCACTGCATCGTAAAGTGCGGTCTGGCCGTCGGCGTTCACCCGGGACAGGGCAACTTCCAATTGCGACACGTGGTCGGTGAACGGAGTGTTGTCCGGGAGGCCAAGGGAAACTTTTTCATTGAAATTAACCACGAAGATCTGGTCCTGGGGATTGCTGGAGCGGGCAAAGGTCAAGGCTGCGGTGATCACGTCGTGGCGCTTCGGTTTCATGCTTCCGCTGTTGTCAATGACCAGGCCGACCGTAACGGGGATATCTTCCTGGCTAAAATACTTGATGGGTTGAAGCACTCCGTCTTCGTAGATCTGGAAGTCTGCTTGGCCAAGTCCGGAAACCAGCGTGCCTTTGTGGTCGAGCGCCGTTGCCTGCAAGACCACCATGTCGACATTTACGCCGATGATGTAGTCGTGTGGCGGGGAGGATGCTTGACGGCGGGCAAGGGCCGAGGGCGCAATCAAAAGGAGCAGAGTAGCCAAGCACCGGAGTCTGGAAATGCAACTCTTCGCGATTTGCACGGATGGTCTGAGGTCAGGCAGCCTTCTCATCTGTCTAGTCCTTCGGCGCAGCCTGAAAGGGAGTGCCGCCGATCGCGCGCTGGCCGGTAGAGGAAAAGGGGTGGTACTTGACGCACCATCCCCTTCGCCATAGATTACGCGGTTAACTTACGTTCGCTTTGTGGCGATCGAAAGAGCAAAACCGGCGCCCAGCGCCAGCATCCCGATCAGTCCTATGAGCGGCAGCGGGCTGGCGGTTTTCGGCAGCGGCTCGTCAGCAACTACCGGCGGTGGTTCAACCACCTGAGCCAGTTCAACTGGCTCTCCCGTAGGAGCAACCGCCTCGACCGGCGCGGTTTGCAAAACCTCGATCGGCGCGGCGGCCACTTCGACCGAAGTCGCGAGAACGGGTTCATTCACTTCCTTAGCCAGTTCGATGGCCCTGGGCTTGGCATATACAAATTCCTCGCCCCATACACGCCCGGGGGAAAACCATGCCCTCAGAGCTTCCGGCTGCCCGGCAGGCCGCTCGCGGAACGTGATTACAGTCTTGTGAGTCGCGTGCAAACGTAAATTGGGGAGCGCCATGACCGTGGTGAAGACCTTGCTCTTGTCCTGGTTGTAGATCCGAACGATGTGACGGTTGGGTTCGTTCCACATAATCTCGAAGACATAAGTACCGGCCGGCAAGATTTGGGGATAGGTGCCCGGAACTTCGACGGGCCCGTTGAAGGTAACGACAGTTTCCCTGTTCAACTCATCAGCCGTTACTGTCGGCACGACGAGGAGGCACAGCGCAAAGAGGCAGAATGCAGTGGCTAACGCCTTGAAGGATTTCATGTTCTCTCCTGTAGTTTTCTCCGACTAGGTCGCACGGCGGTGGTGGTGGTGCTGCAAGAACTCTTTATGTTGTCGGTTTCACAAGAGATCTATAGCCGAAAATCCGGCGCTTTTTCAACCGTCGAGAGTGATTCGAGGTTCAGTATCGTGGTTTGACTTAGGGATTACTGGTCAATATTGACCTTAGGCGTCATTTGGCGCATCCGAGGACCGCATACATCCCTTTCTTCAGCGCAAGGAGCGAACCGCTGGCAGCCAAGAACCGCGATCAGATCACCGCCAGGAAATGTCGTAGCCTAACCCGTACAAGATGTGGTTCTCGAATTCCCACACCACGATTGTGTCCCAATCGGGTTCCTTGTGCTCCCAGGAGGCCGCTACGTGAGTGCGGTGCTGGGATGGGGTTGAAAACGCTGTAGCTACGCGCTCATCCGAGGGTTGAGGGCAGACTACCATGCCAGTTGGCTGTGGGCGATCCACGCCGTAGACAAGCAACTGGGCAGAAGTCAAGTCGGGAACTGCCCGAACCGAGATCATGCGCGGCTTGAAGTTCAGAGCGCGGGCGTCCCCTGGAAGGAAGTCCTGGGGGGTGCCGTAGAGAAGATGCTGGATGGGATTTAGATAGATTCCTTGCGAAATATTCTGCTGCGCTTGATGCCACAGGTCCATGAGCTGGGCATCGGAATGAATTGCGGTCTCATTTATGAAACCAGCGGGCAGGTCGGCGCCGCAGCCCGTCAGCAAAACTATCAACAGCAACAATGCCGCGCCGGCGGACGGCTGTGGCATGCGTAATCTACCGCGGGTCACGGCGGATCTGGCGTTCCTCATACGTTCGGAATGATGACGCGGGCATAGCGGCGCGACTGGTCAAACTTGCACATTCTTGGAAATAATCTGGAGCGTCCGAGGCGAGCCCGCCTCAGTTTCTCGAGGTTCCAGTCCGTGCGCCGGCCATGGCCAGGGCAACGCCGCCTGCGATCAGCACTACACTGACGATTGGCGATACCCGTTCGCTGTGACTGGTCTGGACGCCGATGTGGGTGTCCCCGATTTTGATGCCCTCGTTCTCATTGCGGGGAAGGGGCACGACCAGGGATGCGATGCCGAGCACCAGCAGCAGCAGGCCTGCAAACAGCAGCATTTTCACAACGGCTCCTTCGAGGTCATGCGTCACACCAAGGCGGAGGGAACCCTCGGCCGTGCAGTTGGGCGATGGCGGGCAATAATTGGCTGGCCAGACGATCCTTGGCGATGAAAGCGTCTACCAGTTTCAAGGCCTGCTCAGGAACATCCACGGTTGCGGAAAGCATGATGATAGGCGCCTGTGGACTAAGCCGCCTCATTTCGATGGCAACCTCGCCCCCGTTCATTTCGGGCATGAAGTAGTCAACGATTACGACGTCAAACGAGTACATGGAGGCCAGTTGTAACCCCTTGCTGCCGCTGGCTGCGGTCAGAACGGTATAGCCGAAGCTCTCGAGGAAGGACTTCTCGCATTCCAGCACATCAGGGTCATCGTCAATGCAGAGGAGTACTCCGCTTTTAAATTTCGTACCATCGGAGAGAGGCATGGATCACCTGCAAGAACCATTTTCAACACCCCAGCGCAGAAATCTGTTCAAAATTGCACAACCACACCTTCCGGGAGACGGAAGTCTGGGATCTATTTCTTGGTTCCTCCGGGCCGAGGCAAAATCAAAGAATCCGCAGCGTTGAACGGTTATTGCGCGCGCGAGGCGCGACGGTTTGGATTATTCAGTGTTCTTGTTCCGGGTGATCTTGGTTCTTGGGTGATCGGCGCAAGCATGCAGTGAAAACTCCCGGTCGCGCTGCGACTCAAAGTTCTGCATCATTTCATCGAAAGATTTGCCCGCGGGCGTTCTGGAAGCCTTAAAGACCCAGCCGCATTCGGAGCAACCAAAACCCCGAAAGCTCGGGTGTTCAGTCCAGACCAGCTTCCGAGTCATTTCGCTCCCCCTCGCCGCCCGCGGGCGTACGCGCGACGAAGTGTACATGCGCCCATTGAGATGGTCTGTCGGGCAGACTACACATACCTGGAAGAGTAGGGTTCGTGGGCACACTCTCGGCCGGGTTTGAAGTTGCGGAATCGCTTAAGGGCCGGTTCCGCGTTTCTAGCGGTCAGTATTGCTCAGTATCCGGGTCCTACCCGGCGTAGCGTTGATAGGTCTTCGAGTTCATTCCGCATTTGCGAAGTTTTTCGGTTCTGGTCCTTCGTCTGTCAAGGAGAGTTTGTGGAAAACAAAGGCCTCCAAATCGTGCAGTCTGGCGAGCGGACGAATGCCGAGGGAAAGCCGGTCAGCAACCTGATCCTTCTATCGATCTCCGATGGCGACTACAGTTCACTTCGTCCCCAGCTTGAGTACGTCAGTTTGCCAAACCATTTAATTCTTCACGAGGGGGGTGGAAAGCTGGAATTTGTGTATTTCCCGAACTGCGGTTTGATCTCGCTTGTGGTCGTAATGAAAGATGGAAAGACCGCCGAAGCCGGCATCGTTGGCAATGAGGGCTTTACCGGAACGCCGGCGGCGGTTGGCCTGAGCCGGAGCCCACTGCAAGCGGTGGTACAAATCTCGGGGGATGGGTTTCGGGTGGAGGTCGCAGCTTTGCAAAACACGCTGGAATCCACGCCGCAGCTGCAATTGATGTTGAGCCGTTATGCGGTAGTTCAGGGAATGCAGGTTGCACAAACCGCCGCCTGTAATCGGCTGCACGATATTCGGCAGCGCCTTGCACGGTGGTTGCTCATGACTCAGGACCGAGTGGATTCAGAGTCGCTGCCCATCACCCATGATTTTCTCGCAACCATGCTCGGGACAGACAGGCCTAGCGTGAGCGTGGCAGCTGGTGTTTTGCAGAAGCAGAAGCTCATCGAGTACACCCGTGGCGCGGTGAAGATCGTGAACCGCAAGAAGCTCGAAGACTCGGCCTGCGAGTGCTACGGGATTACGCAACAGTACAACGGCGAGCTGGGCTTGAAATAAGCCGGCAAGCGGAGACGGTTTCTGTTGCGATTGCTGTGCGGGCGCTGCGAGCGCGGGACTCAACCCGCGCTGTTCTTGTTAGCCTGTGACCGCCTGACCTGTCGCACCGCCAGCAGGAGCCGCAGGCAGCTCTGTGGTGACCTCGAGCGACGAGAAATACCTGTACGTTTGGCGTGCCGACGCCTTGAAGAGTGCGGGCGCAAACCAGTAGCACGCGCGGAGCGTTAAGGCTGGCAAAGCGATTTCGTAGGGGCTTTCAATCGTGGAGAACGACGTTGAGCAGTGAGCTGTGAACCTGGAGCCCGCCTTCCACCCCTCCGGCATACTGAATGAAGCCCATCTTCCGGAAGCGGTTCATGAAAAAGCTCACTCGTGAACGAGTGGTACCGACCATTTCCGCCAGAGTCTCCTGACTGATTTTCGGAACCACGGTCTCGGGGACGCCCTCCTTGCCGAAATGAGCGAGCATAAGCAGGACGCGGGCCAGTCTCTTTTCGCTGGAATTGAACAACTGGTCAACCAGATCCTCTTCATAGCGGATATTGCGGCCGAGTAAGTAGGCGACGAACATGTCGGAGAAGGCGTGTTCGCGATGCAGCGCTTCCATCATAGCCTTTTTCTCGATACGCAGAAGATGGCAATCCGTCATGGCATCGGCAGATCCCATGCGAAGCGCCTGCCCTGCCAGGGAGCCTTCGCCGAAAAAGTTTCCCTGGCCCAAGATACCGATGGTGGCTTCTTTGCCGACCTTGGAGACGACACTGAGCCTGACTTTGCCCTTCTGGATATAGAAGACAGCATCGGCCGCATCTCCTTGGGCGAAGATGCCTTGTTTGCCGGGAACGGTCAGACTCTTCCTGCCCTCGCCAATGGTGGCGAGGAAGGTGACGGGGTTGAACCCGCCGTTCTTCTTGGATGCGGCAACAGAACCCATATCAGCTTCTATTATAGTCCCAAGTGGCAAACTCTCGGTTCATAGTTATTTCTCCGACGCGGCCAGGCGTCGGTCGCGATGGGGGTCGGTACGCGGCTGCCCAGTACCGAGCTCACATTTCTCTCCGACCTTGGCGCCACAGGTTGGGCACCGCACTGCGAGTGCTTGCTTTTCGGTGACTCTCATGACTCCATAATGCAAGTTTATGGGGCCGCAAAATGGTCAATTTTGACCAGTGCAACCAACCCGTTCTTAGGGATGGTGACGAGGTTGAAGGTTGATAAGTGTCGGGATTGCAGACACTCCTTAGCGGGAACGGCGCGGGCCTTAAATTGCTGAACTGAGACTTTATGCTTGCGCGGCTCCGCGGTTAGAGCGAGAATCGCGGATGTGAAATGGCGCATCTAACGACCAGATGAAAGAGCCGGGAAAGTCCATTTTCGACCAGCAATACCGGGTGGTCGCGGTCGAGGGTGACCGCCTGCTGGTGCGGGGCGTCGTCAGCGGCGAAGTGCTGACGATCGTCAACCCCGAGCCTGAGACTCCTCTTACTCCGGAAGAATATCCGCCGGGAAAGCTAATCGCTTTAACCGACCCATCGCGCGCACCTGGGAATTAACTCTGGTCAATTTTGACCAGTCCCCAACTCCACTTTCGATGATACTGAAGTAGTCCCTTTCAGCACCTTAGTTCTCACCACATTAAGGACAGATGTCGCTACCCATCACAACGTTTCCCACGCAGGCACTGGAAACCGGCGGCCAACGGCCCCAGGTGCGAGACGGGGTCGCAGCGGTTCGCCCACGGTTGCAGTCGAAACCGTCGCTGCCCAGTCGAATCGCAGTGATCGGGAATTATCTTCCGCGGCAGTGTGGCATCGCGACCTTCACCACTGATCTGTGCGCAGCCATTTCAGCCGAGTACGGCACCGCTCGCTTGCTGGCACTGCCGGTGAACGACACCGAGCAGGGTTATGACTATCCCGCACGCGTGCGCTGGTCGCTCGCCCAGGACGACCTGACATCGTACCAAGCAGCGGCTGAATTCTTGAACTTCAACAACATCGACATGGTGTGTCTGCAGCACGAGTATGGAATCTTCGGGGGCTCGGCCGGAAGCCATATTTTGCATCTGCTCCGCGCCTTGAAAATGCCGGTGGTGACCACGTTGCACACCGTGCTGCGCGAGCCCAGCCCCGATCAACGGATGGTCATGGCGGAGATCGCAGAGCTTTCAGACCGGCTCATTGTCATGAGCGAGCTGTCCTCTCAGTTTCTGCAGGAAATCTTCAAAGTGCCGGGCAGCAAGATCGACATGGTTCCGCACGGCGTTCCCGACCTGCCGTTCCTGGATCCCAATTTCTACAAAGACCGCTTTGGCGTGGAAGGAAAAGCGGTGCTGGTCACCTTTGGCCTGCTCTCGCCGAACAAGGGAATCGAAAACGTCATTCGGGCGCTGCCGCAGATTTTGGCCAAACACACCAATGTTGCCTACATGGTTGCGGGCGCGACCCACCCTCACGTTCTGCGGCGTGAAGGGGACCGCTATCGCGAATCCTTGCAGGCTTTGGCCAAGGAAGTGGGAGTGGAGTCGCAGGTGATCTTCCACAACCGCTTCGTCAGCCCTGAGGAAATGGTCCAGTTCATTGGCGCCGCGGACATTTACATCACTCCGTATCGCCACGAGGCACAGGTCGTTTCGGGGACGCTTGCCTATGCTCTTGGAGCCGGCAAAGCGATTATCTCGACTCCCTACTGGCACGCAATTGAGTTGTTAGACGACCGCCGCGGCGCGCTCGTCCCCTTCCAGGATCCCACTGCCATCGCGCATAAGACGATCGAACTGTTGGATACGCCGGCGATACGCCACGCCATGCGCAAACGCGCGTATCTGTTCGCGCGGGAGATGGTCTGGAAGAGAGTAGCGCAGGGCTATATGGCAAGTTTCGCGCGGGTGCGCAGCGACCGCATGGAGAATCCACAAGTTCAGTTTTCGGCCCGCGCTACCCAGAAATCGCTGGACCAGTTGCCGGAGTTGAACCTGAAGCATTTGCATCGGCTGACCGATGACACGGGAATGCTGCAGCACTCCATCTTTACGATCCCGAACCGCAAAGAGGGATATACCACCGACGACAATGCTCGCGCACTGATTTTTGCAGTGCGACGGGAGCAATCGGGCGAGAATCCGCTTGCGACAACTGGCTCAGATTTGCTTACCCCGGAGTCGGCCTCCCGCTATCTGGCGTTTCTCGAGCATGCCTTCGATCCCTCAAAAGGCAGATTCAGAAACTTTTTCGGCTATGATCGCCGATGGAACGAAGGGGACGGCTCCGCTCACGGGAGCGAAGACTGTCATGGGCGTGCATTGTGGGCGCTAGGAACGGTGTTAGGCCGGTCCGAGGATCAGGGATTGCGGGGTGCTGCCGGGCGTTTATTTGAGTATTCCCTTCCCGCCGCGGTGGAATTCAGCAGTCCGCGCGCTTGGGCCTACACCCTGCTCGGAATTCAAGAGTATCTCGGCTCTTATCCCGGAGACCGTGACGCCCAGAGAGTAAGGTGCGCGCTGGCGCAGCGATTGCTAAAGATGTACGAGTCGATCCGCAGCCCGGAGTGGCAGTGGTTTGAGGATGTTCTGGCTTACGGGAACGCGCGATTGCCGCAGGCCATGTTACAGGTGGGCTCGGCGTGCTCGGATGACGGAATGATTTCCGCCGGCCTGGAGACGCTGGATTGGCTTTTGACCCAGCAACGATGCGAAGTCAATGGCCACTTCGTAGCGATCGGGTCGCAAGGTTTTTATCGCAAGGGCGGTGAAAAAGCCCGTTTCGATCAGCAGCCGATTGAAGCTGCCGGCGCGGTTTCGGCGTGTCTCGAAGCCTATCGCGTCACGGGTGACAGCCGCTGGCGCGGCGAAGCCTGGTCTGCCTTCAACTGGTTTCTTGGCGACAACGATCTGCAACTTCCCCTTTATGACTCCGTAACTGGAGGTTGCCGGGACGGCCTGCATCCCGATCGCGCCAATGAGAACGAGGGCGCGGAATCAACGTTGTCGTTCTTGATGGCCCTTTTGGAAATGCGCTCATTGCAAGAGTTTGAGCAGATGGAGATCCCGTCGTGACTAAAAGCGATGCTGCCAACGAAACGGTTCTCATGAAGCTTGCGAGTACCAGTTACGAGTCCCTACTTCTGCGTCATTCCGGCAACCCCATCCTCACCGCCAAGGATTGGCCATACACCATCAACAGCGTCTTCAATGCGGGCGCAACTCTGCTTGCAGACGGCTCAACCCTGCTGCTCTGCCGGGTGGAAGATCGCCGTGGCTTGTCACATCTTTGCGCAGCTCGTTCCCGCAACGGCGTCGATGGCTGGGAAATTGATCGTGAGCCGACGTTGATGCCGAGCCCGAAGGAGTACCCCGAGGAAATCTGGGGCGTCGAGGACCCTCGCATCACGTTCGTGCCTGAACTGCAGCAATATGTCGTCACCTACACCTCGTATTCGCGCGGTGGACCCGGAGTGTCTCTGGCGCTGACCAAAGACTTTCGCAGCTTCGAGCGTTACGGCGTCATTATGCCGCCTGACGACAAAGACTCGGCGCTTCTGCCTCGTCGAATCGACGGGTGCTGGGCATTGATTCACCGGCCCATGACCACGCTCGGAGCCCACATGTGGATTTCCTATTCTCCTGACCTGCGTTATTGGGGCCGGCACCGGCTGATGCTGGAAGCTCGCCGCGGCGCCTGGTGGGATGCCAACAAGATTGGATTGTCTCCGCCGCCCATCGAGACGTCCCGAGGCTGGCTGGTGTTCTACCACGGAGTGCGGCACACGCCTTCGGGCTGTCTGTATCGCTTGGGCTTGGCCCTTTTCGATCTGGAGAATCCGGCAAAGTGTTTACTACGAGGAGACTCGTGGATCTTTGGGCCGGAAGCCGACTACGAGCGCCACGGCGACGTCAACGATGTGGTGTTTCCCTGCGGCTACACCATGGATCCCGACGGCGACACCATCAATCTCTACTACGGAGCGGCGGATTGCTCCATCGCCCTGGCCCGCGCCAGCGTTGGTTCTCTACTCACCTGGCTGGACACCAACGGATGTTGTGAACGCAGGCGAGATCAGGACCGATGAACCCGCTGCTTTGGATTTTTCAATTTGTCTTTGGCTGCCGTCATCGTCATATGAGTCGCTTGTTCACCATCAAGCACCGGACGTACCGGGTCTGCTTCGATTGCGGAGGGGAATTCGATCTGCGGAGGTAAGCAGCGGATTTGCCGGCGCTCTCAAACCAGCACCTGATGTGAGCTATCTTGCTCAGACACAAAAGTCTGCACCTGTCATTCTTTAATCTCCTGAGTGTGTCGAGAGGGCCACGACCGCTAATTCGTAGCTTTCATTCATAGGTCGTTGCGGATGATCAACCAGTCACCGCAGCGACCCACATCCAGCCAAATTGGCATTCTTCATCCGTGTGTATGCCGCGAATCCTCCGGCGAACACGATTCGACCCTAAAGCTCTCGAACATCAAAATTAGGGCAACACCTCCGTGCGGATGAGAGGGGTTGGCCCGCGAAAAAAGAAAGGTCGACGATCATGCCTTTAATTCAACTCCTGGAAGTTCTCATCGTGGTGGGTGTTCTGCTGTGGCTGGTAAATCGCTACATCCCAATGCAGGGGACCATCAAGTCAATTCTGAATGGCGTCGTGGTCATTGCGGTTGTTTTGTGGCTGCTGAACGTATTTGGGCTGTTTCACAATCTCTCCAATATCCGTATTGGCAAGGGATGACGACGGGCAGCGCTCGCTCACAAACGCCCGGCCGCCAACGTGCCGCCGAGACAACGCAACCCGGCAGACCTCTGCCACCAAGGAGACATTCGTGAAAACAAAGATATTCCTAGCCGCCGCAGTGGCACTGAGTTTATCCGCACTGGCTCAAACCAATCCCCAACCCAACATGGATCTCGAGCCTCTGGCTCCCAGGCCCACGTTTCGAGTGACCGTAGTCAGCCGTAGTGTGGAGGCGGTCAACTATCAGCATCGCAGTGGAGCCACTAAGCTGGATTTCGCCGGCACGGACCTGATGCCTTCAGCGAATGGCGAAGCCAAAGTGAACAGCAAGCGTGGATCCATTGAGATCGAAGCGGAATTTGGCAATCTGCAAACTCCCACAACTTTTGGGAGTGAGTACCTGACCTATGTGCTGTGGGCGGTTTCGCCCGAGGGCCGAGCGGTCAACCTAGGTGAGGTATTACTGGGCGACAACCACCGTAGCAAACTGAATGTGACCACCGACCTTCAAGCCTTCGCCCTGGTCGTCACCGCCGAACCTTATTATGCCGTTCGCCAGCCCAGCAATGTCGTCGTGCTTGAAAACGTGGTTCGCGCCGACACCAGGGGAACTGCCGAGGCAGTCAATGCAAAGTATGAGCTCATGGAACGGGGCGGCTACATTCCCACTGGCTACAAGTTCGATCCAGTGATCCTGAATGCCAGGTTGCCGCTGGAATTCTTCGAAGCGCGGAATGCGCTGCGCATCGCCCAATCTGAAGGTGCCGAAACCTATGCCGGTGAAAGCTATCAGCACGCCGTCCAGTTAATGAACAATACGGACGAATTAGCTACCCGAAGACACAGTGAAAGAAAGCCAATGATCGCCCTGGCCCGCGAGACGGTGCAGACGGCCGAAGATGCACGGGCCATCGCAGTCAAGAAGATGGACGAGCAGCGCCAGGCCGATGAACGCCAGGCTTCGAGCGACGCCCAGACTCAATCCCAGGCGCAGGCTGACGAGGCGACCCGGCAGAAGGTACAAGCTCAGTCTGATACTGCAAAAGCACAATCGGATATGGCGGCAAGCCAAGCGGCATCCGCCGCCGCGGTAGCCGCAGCGCAGGCCGATGCCGGCCAAGCCCGTTGGGCTGCCCTGCAAGCGCAGCAGAACGCGCAACAGGCGGAAGAGGATAAAGCCGCCATGCGCACGCGATTGTCGGAGCAGTTGAATTCCGTTCTCCAGACGCGCGATAGCGCCCGCGGACTGATCGTCAGCATGTCTGACGTTTTGTTCGACACTGGACAATATTCATTGAAGCCGGGTGCGCGGGAAAAGCTGGCGAAAGTTGCCGGCATTCTGCTTGCCTACCCTGGACTCAACATTGCAGTCGGCGGCTATACCGATAACGTCGGCGGCGATGCCATGAATCAAACCTTGTCTGAAAATCGCGCCGGCTCGGTACGCGATTACCTGGTGAACCAGGGCGTAGGGACAGATTTAGTCACCGCAAAAGGCTACGGCAACACTTTGCCGGTGGCCTCCAACGATAACTCCGCCGGCCGGCAGCAGAACCGGAGAGTGGAACTTCTCGTGTCCGGCGACGCCATCGGCAACCCGGTCCCCACGACCACAGGAAGCTTGCAGTAGAGCAAACGTACGTAACAATTCGATCATGGAGGCAACACGCATGAAACTAGCAGGAATCATCAGCACCATGGCTCTGTCTTTGCTACTCGGAATCGCTGCTCCCGTCCTTGCACAGGAACAACACGAAGAGCAGAAGGACCAGCAGGAACAAAAAGACAAGGCTGCCAAACCAGAAGAGAAAAAGGCGCAGGAAACTAAACCCGCCGCAAAGCCGGAGGAGAAAACTGCGGAGGGAAACAAGAACGCCAAACCCGAAGAGAAAACCACGCAGCAACATCAACAGCAGGCTAAGGCTGAACAGCCGGCCCAGCGTAACCGCATACCAGACGCGAAATTCCAAGCCAACTTTGGACGGGAACACACCTTCCGTGTCAGCGAAGGCGATTACAGGAACCACCGCTTCCAATACGGCGGCTATTCGTTCGGATTCGTCGGTGTGTGGCCATCGAATTGGCTCTACACGCAGGACGTCTTTGTGGTCGACATTGGCGGGGTGTACTACCTGTGTAACCCGGTTTACCCGGGCGTTAACATCGCACTCAGCTTCACGCTGTAGCGGCAGATTCTAGTGCGGCCCTCAGCCGCAACTGATATAAGTCGTATCGGCGTGAGTCCACCTTGTGGGCTCGCGCCGCTTTCTTTTTTCGATTACGGCAGCGTGAAGGCAACGATCTCGTCGGTCTGTTTTTCTTCCGTCACCTTGGGATGCCCTCCGGCGGCAATTACTAGAAATTGCTTTCCGCCAGCGCGCGTCTGATAGGTCAGCGGCGTGGCCGCGCCGCTGGTGGGAAGCTGCGCCTTCCAGATTTCTTTTCCCGTCTCGACGTCGAAGGCGCGAATCGCCGGATCAATCACGGTGCCGGCGATGAACACCAGGCCTCCGGCAGTTACGATCGGCCCGCCCAGACTCGGCGCGCCTTGCGGGACCGCCGGATTGCCAGGAGCCATGGAGCCGAGCGGAACCTGCCAACGAATGGTGCCAGCGGCCATGTCGATGGCGGACAGCATCCCCCACGGCGGAGGTGCACAGGGCAGATGATGCACCTTCCCGAACAGGAGAGTGCGAAAGAGCCCGTACGGTGCCCCGTACTGCTGGGTGTAGTCTCCGTCTTCCGTGTGGTTATCGACTTCGTCCCAATATTTATCGGCAGGAACCACTCGCATCTTGGCCGGCAAATTATTGGTATTGACTACCAGCAGGCTATGTTGCGCGTCGTAGGCATAGCCGCTCCAATTCATCCCGCCGACATTGCCGGGGATCGATAACGAGCCTTGCACGCTAGGTGGAGTGAAAAGGCCATCGTTGCGCAAAGCCTTGATGCGTTCGCGGCAGGACTCGCGATCTTCCGGAGTGATGCCCCAGGCGTCGTCCGCCGAAAGTTTCTGGGGCGCGAGCGCCGGAGGCGCGAGCGGAAAGGGTTGCGTCGCGGAGGTCACTTCGCCAGGCACATCACTCTGCGGCACCGCACGCTCTTCCACCGGAAACACCGGGACGCCGGTATCGCGATTCAGCACGTACAGAAAGCCGGTCTTGTTGCCCTGGATCACGACCGGCAGGCTTTTTCCGTCGTGCTGCAATGTGGTCAGCAGCGGCGGTGAGGCGGTGTCGTAGTCCCAGAGGTTGTGATGCACCAACTGGAATCCCCAGACCAGTTCTCCGGTTTTCGCGCGCAGTGCGACCACGGAATCCGCCCACTTGTCATCGCCCGGGCGCAGCCCGCCCGTGTACTCGTA
>Ga0209415_10012767_pt1 | contig 13947 bp, 18 predicted proteins | sample PeaSoiSIISIP2007_FD_187696 | JGI IMG/M metagenome (GOLD analysis project Ga0209415, IMG submission 187696) | Peat soil microbial communities from Weissenstadt, Germany - SII-SIP-2007 (SPAdes) (version 2) | ecosystem: Environmental > Terrestrial > Soil > Wetlands > Peat | place: Germany... | reverse complement strand
GCCGCCCGGCCCGATTTGTCTCCAAAAAATCCTCGGAAGCGGGGGAGGTCGGGTGGGCTATGAAATATGCGGGTTAGCACCGCCAACGCGGGGAGCTATGCCGTAACCGTCTTCAACGGTTGCGGCAACGCCGCGAGCTTCAGCGCCACCCTCACCGTGCTTGTGCCCGGAATGGTGGCCGTCTGGGGCTACGACTCCCAAGGGGCGTGCGCGCCACCGGTGGGCCTGACCAACGCGGCGGCCATCGCCGCCGGCAGCGACCATGCCCTCGCGGCCCGAGACGATGGGAGCGTCGTGGCGTGGGGCGCGAACGGTTTGGGTCGGACCAATGTGCCCGCGGGGTTGACCAACGTCATCGCGGTGGCGGCCGGCGCCAACCACAGCCTGGCCCTCAAGGCCGACGGCACGGTCGCCGCCTGGGGCGACAACTCTCAAGGCCAAACCAACGTGCCCGGGCTTAGCAACGTCATCGCCATTGCCGCGGCGGCCAACCAGTGCCTGGCCCTCCTCAGCAACGGCACGGTCGTCTCCTGGGGCCAGACCTACGCGCCCGTGCCGCCCAGCCTGGCTAACGTCAGCGCCATCGCCGCCGGCGAGACCTTCTCCCTGGCGCTCATCGGCAACGGGACCGTGGTGGCCTGGGGCCAGAATGGCAGCGGCCAAACCAGCGTGCCCCCCGGCCTCGCAAACGTAGTCGCCATTGCCGCCGGCGGTTCCCATGCTCTAGCCCTCATGGCCAACGGAACCATAACCGCCTGGGGCGCCAACGGCTCGGGCCAAGCCACCGTGCCCGCGGGGCCGAGCAACTTCATCGCGGTGGCGGCGGGCAGCCTCCACAGCCTGGCCCGCAGGAATGACGCCACCACCGTGGCCTGGGGCGACAACACCTTCGGACAGTGCAATGCCCAGGTCACCAATGTGCTCGTCAAACTCATCGCCGCCGGCGCCTATCATTCCATGGTTGCCGCCTTCTCCCCGCTGGTGCAATATCCCCTCAACGTGACCAACGATTTGCTGCTGGTTTACAACCCCTCTACCGCCGACGGGGCAGGCGTCTTCGCCTATTACCTGGCCAATCGCCCGATGATCACCGGCGCAAACGTCCTGGCGCTGACCAATTGCCCCTCGACTTACACAATCACAAGGCCGGGTTTCACCACCAACATCCAGGCACCACTCACGGGCTGGCTTAACGCCAACCCGACGAAGCGGCCGCAATACATGGTGCTGTTCGTGGACGTCCCGGTCCGTATCAACTCGAATACAACCCCCTTTTACTACACGATTAATACCAACGTTAATCCCCAGGACAGCAGCGTGAGCTACTCGATTTACACGAACTCGGTTGGAATCCCGCCCTTCATCACGCACATCAACATGCGCGATCCGAACACCACGAACGCCGCCCCTTGTACGAACTACATTAACAAGCTTCGAGACTTCGCTGCGACTAATTCGCCGGGAAAGCTCCTCATCAGCGGCGCAGCGGGACGATACCCTGGAACCAATTACATCCTGGACAACGGTCGCCGCGGTGTGACTTTCTCGCAACTTAATCCGCCCGACGACAGGACCTCGGATTCGAATTATATCATCCTGGCCATCACCAATCTGGTCCAGAGTGGAGTCTCGCTCAACTCGATAGACTACACGAACGGGCCGCCGCTCGATCAGATTACGAACACCGGTGTCGGTGGGACAACTAACTGGACATCGTACAGCGGCGTACACATTACGAACGCGGCAAACGTGGCAGGGTACGTATGCTGGGGGGCCCACAGCGCGCTGCAGGACCAATATCCCCTGATCTCCACGGGCGACGGGTCCTTGCTGGTGAAGTGGCAGCCGGGCGCCTCGGCATGGTGGCTCATCGACACGTTTGAGTCCTTTAATGGCCAGCCGCACAGCGGCCAGGGTAACTATTGGGAATGGTTCTACCAGGCCGCCTTCGACTCGGCCACCAATTACGAGAACACGCCGGTTGGCGCCATAACTCACACCGACGAGCCGGACGGCCTTTTCAATTTGCCTTATCCCTACCTGGGATTGTGGGTGGCCGGCAAAAACTTTGCCATCTGCGCCTGGAACACGCGGCAAACGCCGTACTTTCAAGCTGTCGGCGATCCATTCGTAACCAGGTAACGCCATGCAAATAAAGAGGCTTCTGTTCTGCCTTGGAACCGTGGTGGCGCCCTTTTCGGTCGCCGCCCAGGGGACCTTTCAGAACCTGGACTTCGAGCAGGCCGTCGAGGTCCCAACCTACCCCGGGTCTCCTTTCCTCTGGGCTGCAGAGGCGTTGCCCGGGTGGACACCGTATGTTGGAGGCGTCCCCCAAACGGAGGTCGAACGCAACAGCGTCTTGCTCGGTGGTGTGGGACTCGCTGACCCCGCCGGAAGCTTCAACGTGCTCGACGGGAGTTTTTCAGCGCTCCTTGGGGGTCCGGGCCTCTCGGCTGTTCCCATTTCCATTGGCCAGTCGGGCACCATACCGGCTGGCTCCGAATCGGTGAGGTTCCTTGCGAGCGCGCCTCTGTTGGTTTCCTTTGCCGGCCACCCCATACCGATTACATTCTTGGGCCCCGGGAAACTCAATGGCCTCCTGTACGGGGGAGACATTTCCGCGTACGCGGGGCAGTACGGCCAACTGCTGTTCCAAACCTATGTCCTGTCCAGCGAAGGTCTCAATCCGCTGGATGACATCAGTTTCTCGACCCACGCGGTCCCTGAGCCCGGCGTTCTCACAATACTCGGTCTGGGCGGCTTAATGCTCTGCCTGCGGCGTCGGCGGCGCCGGGCGGTTGCACGGTGGCTTGGGCCAATGGCCTTCGGAAATCCAGCCGGGCTCTTGTCCCGGAAGGACGGTGCGAAAATAGCCCAGCGTGATAACGCTGGGATGGGTCGATTTTGCGTTTCACCCGTCGCGAAGGGACGGCTGAGCGCGCCGAGTGAGGAGCGCGTGATTCTTAGGGCGGCTTTCGGCCGTCCCTTCGGGACTTGGGGTCGCTTGGCCGCAAAACCCAGCGTTGAAACGCTGGGCTATTCTCGGATGTGTCTCCGGGACCAGGGCCGCCGGCCGGGGCAAGGAAATTTCCGAAAGGCATTGAGGTTAGGAGCCGCGTGGGCCGGAAGGCTGCTCGGGCTGTTGTTGCTGCTGACGCTGCCCGCCGCGGTGGAAGCCCAATTCGACTACACGACTAACAACGGCGCCATCGACATCACGCGGTACACCGGCCCCGGTGGGGCGCTGACCATCCCCAGCGCTATCAACGGCCTGCCGGTCACCACCCTTGACGCCTGGGCCTTCGCGCAGACGGGCCTGACCAGCGTCACGATCCCGGACACCGTCACCAGCCTCGGGTACGAGGCCTTCGCTTCCAACTACAGCCTGGGGGAAGTGGCGATCGGCAGCGGCGTGACCAACATGGGGTACGGGGCGTTCGAGTACTGCTTCAGAATGACCAACCTGGCGATCGCCGACGGCGTCACGAGCATTGGGGACCTTGCGTTCTTTTCCTGCTCTGGCCTGGCCAGCGTCACCATCCCGGACAGCGTCACCGGCATTGGGAACGGGGCCTTCTACGGCTGCGGCGGCCTGAGCAGCGTCAAGATCGGCAGCGGCGTGACCGGCATCGGAGACGACGCGTTCTCGGGGTGCGCCAGCCTGACCGGCGTGACGCTCGGGACAAATCTCATTGGCATCGGGGCCGACTCGTTCTTCGAATGCCCCCTGACGAGCCTCACGCTCCCCAACAGCCTCGCGAGCATCGGGGAGAATGCGTTCGGCGGCTCGGGATTCACCAGCGTCACCATCCCCAACAGCGTCACCAACCTCGGGGCGCGGGCCTTCCAGGGCTGCTCGAGCCTCACCAACGTCACGATCGGCAACGGCGTCGCCAGCATCGGAGAGCAGGCCTTCGATCACAGCGGCCTGACCAGCGTGGCGATCCCCAACCGCGTCGCCAGCATCGGGGATGATGCCTTCAATGCGTGCTTCGGACTGAGCAGCGCGGCCGTCGGCAATGGCGTGACCAACATCGGGGAGGGGGCGTTCTATCAGTGCTCCAGCCTGGCCAGCGTCGCGCTCGGCACGAACGTCGCCACCATCGGAGACTCCGCGTTTGCAGAATCGGGCCTGCTGAGCCTCGCGATTCCCGGCAGCGTCGCCAGCATCGGGGCCGGCGCCTTCGGTAGCTGCACCGGATTGACTGGCGTCACGATCCCCAGCAGCGTCACGAGTATCGGGCACGGCGCGTTCTACGGCTGCGCCGGCCTGGCCGCGATAACGGTGGATGCAAACAATCCCGCCTATAGCAGTGTTGGCGGGGTCTTGTTCGACCGGGGCCAGACCAGGCTCATCCAGTACCCGGCGGGCAACGCCGCAACCAGCTATGCCATCCCCGCCGGCGTGACGAGCATTGCGGACGGGGCGTTCGCGTTCTGCGCGGGCCTGAGCGCGATAACCGTCAATGCGAGCAATACCGCGTACCGCAGTGTTGGCGGGGCGTTGTTCGATCGGGGCCAGACGACGCTCATCGCTTACCCGGCGGGCAATGCCGCGACCAGCTATGCCCTCCCCGCCGGCGTCACCAGCATCGGGGACTATGCGTTCGCGGCCTGCCGCAGCCTCGCGAGCGTCACGATCCCAAACAGTGTCGCCAGCATCGGGCAGAGCGCATTTTACGGCTGCTCCGGGCTGGCGGGCGTCACGATTCCCGGCAGCGTGACCAACCTCGGGGACTCCGCGTTTCACAACTGCGCCGGCCTGGCCAGTGTCACCATCGCCGGCGGCGTCACCAACCTCGGGGACTCCGCGTTCTATTTCTGCCCGAGTCTGATCAGCGTCTATTTCGAGGGCAACGCCCCAGCCTTGGGAGCGTACTCTTATGTGTTCTTTGGTGACGAGGCGGCGACGATCTATTATTTGCCCGGCACGACGGGATGGGCCGGCTTCGCGGCCAACACCGGCCTTGCGCCAGTGCTCTGGAACCCGCAGGTGCAGACGACCGGCGGCGGATTCGGTGTGCGGACGAACCAGTTCGGGTTCACCGCCAGCGGCACCGCCGGCCTGGTCGTTGTGGTCGAGGCCTCCACGAGCCTGGCCAAGCCCGCCTGGCAGCCGCTGGGGACCAACACGCTCAACGGCGGCTCGTTCCACTTCAGCGATCCCCAGTGGACGAATTATCCAGCCCGTTTCTACCGGCTGAGGATGCCCTGAGGCCTGGGAGCAGTTCTCATGTTGGCCGGCGACGCCCCGCCGGGTGAGGGCACCCGGCCTACAACCCGACAAAACCGCCATCTTGTAGGCCGGGTGCCCTCACCCGGCGTCCCCAGGGCGGCTGACATCCCGGCTGCCCGAGCCAAGGCGGTGTCGCGCTTCGCTTGCCACCGCACTCCAAAACCCGCGCATTTCACCGAGGTGTGAACTCCGCAATTATTTTTGAAAAAAGTCATTGCAATCGCAAATCCCTTTGGTATATTTCGCGTTCCGTTCGACCCGTAAGGGTACGGACAGCATAATTTGCGGAGCCGATAACTGACCCCCTGTCCGGGGGCAGGAATGATGGCTCGGCACTCAAATCGCTGACTCGGGACAATTGATTGATTTATGCCAGTGAAGACATTTAGGCCGCTGACGCCCTCGACGCGCTATGTGACGTTCGCGGACTATAGCGACATCACGAAGGTCAAACCGGAGAAGAGTCTGGTGCAGACCCGCAAGCGCACTGGCGGGCGCAATTGCTATGGCCGGGCCACGGCGCGCGGCATCGGCGGGGGCAACAAACAGAAAATCCGGCTGGTCGATTTCAAGCGCAACAAGCACGGGGTCGAGGCCGTCGTCAAAGCCATCGAGTACGATCCGCGCCGCAGCGCGCGGCTGGCCTTGCTGGAATACAAGGACGGCGAAAAGACTTATATCATCGCCCCCAACGGGATCCAGGTTGGCGCCAAGCTCACCAGCGGTCCGGCCGCCCCTGCGGAACTGGGGAACTGCCTGCCCCTGCGGACGGTGCCGGTGGGCATGCCCATCCACAATATCGAGTTGATTCCCGGGCGCGGCGCGCAGATGGTGCGCACCGCCGGAGGCGCCGCCGCCCTGATGTCGCGCGACGAGGGTTATGCTCAGATCCGCCTGCCCTCGGGCGAGATTCGCCGGGTCAACGAGAATTGCTACGCCACCATCGGCCAGGTCGGCAACACCGAACACGAAAAGGTGGTCCTCGGCAAGGCCGGCCGCTCCCGCCATCTGGGCATACGCCCCATCAACCGCGGCGTCAGCCGCAACCCGGTTGACCATCCCAACGGCGGCGGCGCCGGCAAGTCCAAGTCCGGCGGCGGCTGGCAACAGCTTACGTCCCCTTGGGGGCTGCTGGCCAAGGGCTACCGCACCCGCAACAAAAGAAAACACTCGAATCGTTTTATCCTGGTCCGCCGCGATGGCCGGCCAATGAAAAAGGCATGAACCGGCAAGCTGTAACTCCATCACCCTGTTTCGCTTCTTCTCATGGGACGCTCAATTAAAAAAGGTCCCTTTGTGGACCTGCATTTGCTCGAAAAGATCCAAAAGGCCAAGGACTCCAAGTCCAAGGCCCCGATCAAGACCTGGTCGCGGCGTTCGACGATTACCCCGGATTTTGTGGGGCTCACGTTCACGGTGCATAACGGCAAGGTCTTCAACCCGGTGTTCGTGACGGAGAACATGGTGGGCCACCATCTGGGCGAGTTCTCCCTCACCCGCACGTTCAAGAAGCACGGCGCTCACACGGCCAAGGCGGAGGCCAAGTAACCCTATGGAAGTTCACGCGATAACCAGGAATGTGCGGATGTCCCCGCAGAAAATGCGCGAGGTGGTGCGGCAAATCCAGGGCCTGCCCGCCGCCCACGCCCACGCCGTCCTGGCCATGGTGCCGCGCAAAGGCGCGCGCGTGGTGGCCAAGACCCTCAAATCCGCCATCGCCAACGCCGAGGATCTCAAGACCCACAAGACCGCGTACAACGGCCTCAAGACCGAGCGCCTGCGCGTCAAGGAGGCCGTCGCCCAGCGCGCCGGCATCCTCCGCCGTTTCACTCCCAAGGCGCGCGGCTCCGCCGGCCCCATTCTCAAACGCAGTTGTCACGTTAAGATTACTCTCTCGGATGATTAATTGGTATGGGCCAGAAAACTAATCCTATCGGTCTGCGAATCGCCGTCAACCACGACTGGCGCTCGAAGTGGTACGCCGGCAAGAGAGAATTCGGCAAGCTCCTCACCGAAGACCGCAACATCCGCACTCTGCTCAAGAAACGCCTCGAATCGGCCTCGGTCCCCCAGATCCTGATCGAACGCGCCGCCAACCGTTGCCGCATCACCATTCAGACCGCCCGGCCCGGCATCGTTATCGGGCGGAAAGGCGCCGAGATCGATAAGCTCAAGGAGGAGTTGAGCCGCATGACGGGCAAGGAGATTTACGTGGACATCCTCGAGGTGAAGTCGCCCGAGATCGAGGCGCAATTGGTGGCCGAGAACGTGGCCCTGCAGCTCGAGCGCCGGGTCTCCTTCCGCCGCGCGATGAAGAAGGCCATCCAGACCGCCAAGGATTTCGGCGCCGAAGGCATCAAGATCCGTTGCGCCGGCCGGCTCGGAGGCGCCGAGTTGGCCCGCGTCGAGCAGTACCACTGGGGGCGCGTCCCGCTGCACACCCTCCGGGCCGACATCAACTACGGCTTTGCCGAAGCCAACACGGTCTATGGCAAGCTGGGCATCAAGTGTTGGATTTGCAAAGGCGAGACCCGCAACGACAAGCCCCAGCCCGACAAAGCCCAAAAACCCCAACCCCCTCCCCAGTTCCCACCGCCGCCGGCCCCGGCCCCGCTGGCCCCTGTGCCGGCGCTCGAACCCGCCGCCCCCTGATCGCCCCCGAAAGACCCTGTTATGTCATTGTCGCCCGAGAGAGTTAAGTACCGCAAGATGCACCGCGGCAGCCGCGCCGGCCTGGCCACGCGCGGCCACACGGTCGCTTACGGCGAATACGGCCTGATGGCTTTGGAGCGGTGCTGGCTCGACACCAAGCAGATCGAGGCCTGCCGGGTCGCGGTGGCGCGTCACATGAAGCGCCACGGCAAGATGTGGATCCGGGTTTTCCCCCAGAAGTCCTTTACGAAGAAGCCGCTGGAAACCCGCATGGGCAAGGGCAAAGGTCCGGTCGAATCCTGGGTGGCAGTCATTCGCCCCGCCAACATCCTCCTCGAAGTGGACGGCGTCACCGAGGCGGTCGCGCGCGAGTCCATGCGCTTGGCCGCGACCAAGCTCCCCATCAAGACCAAATTCATCTCCCGTCACCGGATGGGTTAAACCCGATTCGCCGCGCATGAAAAAGACTCAACGGAAAGAACTTCAGGAGAAGACCCTGGCGGAGGCGCTGGCGGACGAGCGCAACTGGCGCCAGGAGATTTTGAACCTGCGCTTGCAGCAGGCGAGCGCCCAGCTTGAAAAGCCGGCCCGCCTGCACGTCTTGCGCCGCAACGTGGCGCGCATGCAAACCCACATCTCGCAGCTTCGCAACAAACCTGCCTAGATCTCAGTATGGTTGACCTCCCCTCCTCCACCCCTCCGCCAAGCGCCCCCGCTCCCGCCGCGGCGTCCGCGCCCGCGGCGCCCGCCGCGCGGCGCGGCAAGCGCAAGGAACGCATCGGCCACGTCATCTCCAACCGGATGGCCAAGACCATCATCGTCCGGGTCGAGCGCCGTTTCGCGCACCCCAAATTCAAAAAGGTCGTCACCGGCTACAAGAAGTTCTGTGCCCATGACGAGACCAGCCAGGCCAAGGTCGGAGACCGGGTCCGCATCGAGGAGACCCGCCCCCTCTCCAAGACCAAGCGGTGGCGCCTGGTGGCCGTGGTCGAACAGGGGGCCGGGGTGGCGCCGGTCGCTGCGTGATGCCCAAACCCGCCATCAACCATGACCGCCCGGCAACCGGGTACTTTGATTTATGTTACAGGTACGTTCCATCCTCGATGTGGCTGACAACACCGGCGCCAAACGCGCCGCCGCCATCGGTGTCCTCGGCCGCAACCAGCGCTACGCCCATATCGGCGACATTATCAAGGCGCATATCAAGGAGGCCGCGCCCGACGGCACGGTCAAGAAAGGGGAAGTGGTGGACGCCGTAGTCGTGCGCACGCGCCAGATCATCCGTCGCAGCGACGGCTCGAGCCTCCGGTTCGACAGCAATGCGATCGTGATCATCGATAAGGAGTTGAACCCGCGCGGCACCCGCATTTTCGGGCCGGTCGCGCGCGAGTTGCGTGAAAAGAAATTCATGAAAATCGTTTCCCTCGCTCCCGAAGTGATCTGACCCGAAGCCGGCCACCCCGTACTATGCGCAAATTTCACGTCAAAAAGAACGATGAGGTGGTGATCCTTGCCGGCGCGGACAAACACAAGCGCGGCAAGATCATCGCGGTCCTGGGCAAGCAGCAGCGCGTCATCGTCGAAGGCGCCCGCATGATCAAGCGCCACACGCGCAAGAACCCCGCCAATCCGCAAGGGAAGATCGTGGAACGCGAAGGGTCCATTCACATCTCCAACGTCATGCGGGCCGAGTCCTTCGACGCCCGCGCGGCCAGGCACGCCGCCGCCGCACCGGAGGCAAACCCGGCACCGAGCCAATGAAAGCCCGACTTTACCAAAGATACATTAAGGAAGTGATGCCGGCCCTCAAAGCCCAGCGCCAATACTCCAATCCTCACGAGATTCCCCGCCTCGAGAAGATCGTCGTCAACATGGGCGTGAGCGCCTCGCTCGAAAAGAGCGCCATTGACGATGCCGCGAAGGATCTCGCGCTCATCACCGGCCGCAAAGCCGCCATCAGCCTCTCGCGGCACAGCATCGCCAATTTCAAGCTCCGCGAGGGCCAGGCCATCGGCTGTCACGTGACCCTCCGGCGCGACGCGATGTACGAGTTCTTTGACCGGCTCATTGCGACGGCCCTGCCGCGCATCCGCGACTTTCGAGGGCTGTCCACGCGCTCGTTCGACGGGCGGGGCAATTACTCGCTGGGCGTGAACGACCAGACGATCTTTCCCGAAATCGATCTGGACAAGATCAAACGGCAGCAGGGCATGGACATCACCATCGTAACCACCGCCCGCAGCAACGAAGAGGCGCTGGACTTCCTCAAGCTGATGGGTATGCCCTTTGCCGAACCGGCCAAAGCCAAGTAGTCCCCAATTCGAGATTGATGTTATGGCAAAAATGTCCTGGATAGAACGCAACAAGCGGAAAGCCCAGACCGTGAAAAAGTACGCCGCGATTCGCGCCGAGTTAAAGGCCAAGCGCGACTACGCCGGGCTGGCCAAGCTCCCGCGCGACGCCAACCCCATCCGGGTGGTTAACCGATGCTCCATGACGGGGCGGCGGCACGGCTTTCTGCGCAAGTTCGGATGCTCGCGGCTGACCTTTCGCGAAGGCGCCCTGAACGGCCTCATTCCCGGCGTGACCAAGGCCAGTTGGTAATCCTTATGAACGACCCGATTTCCGACATGTTGACGCGCATCCGCAACGCCCATCGCGCCTTGCTGCCGGTGGTGCAGGTGCCCCATTCGAAGATGAAAGAGAGCATCGCCGGCATCCTGAAAGGGGAGGGCTACATCGCCGACTTTTCCGTCCAGGCCAAGCCCCGGAGCCTGCAGCTCAGGCTCAAGTACCAAGGCAAGAAGAGTGTCATCGAGGGCCTGAAGCGGGTAAGCACTCCCGGGCTGCGCCGCTACGTTGGGGCCACCGAGATTCCGCGCGTCCAGGCCGGTCTCGGCGTGGCGGTCCTCTCTACGTCAGAGGGAGTGATGACCGGGACCCAGGCCCGCAAAAAGAACCTTGGCGGGGAATTGCTTTGCTATGTTTGGTAACTCTTTAACGCACTGAACGCTTTTAGGCCATGTCACGAATAGGAAAACAACCGATCGCGATTCCTCCCAAAGTGAAAGTGGAGGTTGCCGGCCAGCAGGTCTCGGTCGAAGGTCCCAAGGGCAAGCTCAACTGGCAATTGCCGCGCCGCACCAGCCTGAAGGTCCAGGACGGCAACATCATCGTCAGCCGCGAGGGTGACGACGCCCAGGCCAAGGCGCTGCACGGCTTGAGCCGCGCGCTGGTCAACAACATGGTGCGGGGAGTCACCGAAGGGTTTGTCAAGAAGCTCGAGATCCAAGGGGTCGGATTCAAGGCCGCGGTGCAGGGCCAGAACGTCACCATGAACCTCGGGTACTCCCACCCGATCGTCTTTGCGATTCCCGAGCAGATCAAGATTACGGTGGACGAGAACACCAAGATTACGGTCGAAGGACCCGATCGCCAAGTGGTGGGACAGGTTGCCGCCGAACTGCGCAGCTTTTACCCCCCTGAGCCTTACAAAGGCAAGGGCGTGCGCTATAGCGATGAACGGGTCATCCGCAAGGAAGGCAAGACCGTGCAGTAAATCAGTGCCATGAGAACCGAAAAGAAACAGAGTCTGGCCCGCAAACGCCGCTGGCGCGTGCGCCACAAGATCAGCGGCACTAAAGCCCGGCCGCGCATGGCCGTCTGCTTTAGCAACAAAAACATTCATGTGCAGTTCATCGATGACACCGCCGGCGTAACCCTCGCGGCGGCCTCGACGCGGAGCAAAGGCACGCCGGACCGGGAGAAGTTGAGAGCCAACGCGGCGAGCGCCAAGATCATGGGCGGGTTGGCGGCCCAGGCCGCTTTGAGCAAGGGGCTCAAGCAGGTGGTTTTCGACCGCAGCGGCGCTCCGTACCATGGCAAAGTCAAGGCCCTGGCTGAGGCGGCGCGCGAGGCGGGCCTCCAATTCTAACGTTTAACGAAAAGAGATACCGTGGTTGAACCCATTAAGACTGAAAGCGGCGAACGACATGCGGGGCGGGGGCCGATGCGCGGACGGCGCGCCCGGCCGGAGCCTGAGGTTTCGGTGGACCAGCAGACCGGCCACGAGCTGACCGAGAAAGTCGTCTTTATCAACCGTTCCGCCAAAGTAGTGAAAGGCGGACGGCGCTTTAACTTTAGCGCGCTCATTGTGGTCGGCGACAAGTTGGGCCGCGTAGGCGTTGGCCTCGGCAAAGCCGGCGAGGTAGCCGACGCCATCCGCAAGGGCGGCGAAATGGCGCGCTCCCAGATGGTCGGCGTGGCCCTCAAAGACGCCACCATCCCCCACGAAGTCCTCTCGCGTTATTGCGGGGCCAGGGTCCTCCTCCGGCCCGCTTCACCCGGCACCGGCATTATTGCCGGCAAGACCGTCCGCGCCGTGCTCGAATCCGCCGGCGTCAAGGATGTCCTCAGCAAGTCGCTCGGCTCGAAGAACGCCGCCAATGTCGTCAAGGCGACCCTCGGCGCCCTGCTGAGCCTGCGATTGCGCGAGGACATTTACAAGGGCCGCGGCCTGGCGCTCCGCAAGGAGGAACCGCTCACCCCGCCCCCGGCGGCGCCTGCCCCGGCTGCACTTCAGGCCCAACCTTAAGCACTATTTTCTATGCGATTACACGATCTCAAACCACGGCCCGGCACGCGCCATCGCCGCAAGCGTTTGGGCCAGGGCGAATCCAGCGGCCATGGCAAAACCAGCGGCCGCGGCGGCAAAGGGCAGACCGCCCGCTCCGGCAGCTCCATCCGCATTGGGTTTGAGGGCGGCCAGATGCCGTTGATTCGCCGCATTCCCAAACGCGGCTTCAACAACACCCGCCACGGCACGCGCTACCTGCCCGTCAACCTGGAAGCCCTCAACCGGTTTGATGACGGGGCCGCGGTCGATGAGGCCGCCCTGCGCACCGCCGGCCTGGCCAACGGCCCGGGCGACGGCATCAAGATCCTGGGCGACGGCGAACTGACGCGCAAGCTGACGGTCAGCGCCCACGCCTTTAGCGCCTCGGCCCGGGCCAAGATCCAGGCCAAGGGCGGCGCCTGCGAGGTCATCGCGCCCAAGCACGCGCGACCTGGCAAAGTGAGGGCGGCGGCACTTCGAGCTGCCAGATCAAAAGCGGCCGCATCTCAACCCGCCGGGGCCAAACCGCCGGAAGCTCAAGCTGCCGAACCCAAGGCACCGGAACCCAAGGCTCCCAAGGCTCCCAAGGCTCCCAAGGCTCCCAAGGTCAAAGCGCCGGAAGCTGAAGCTCCGAAGACCGAAGCGCCCGAATCACTGCCGCCTAAAGGCGGCGCTCCAACCGGCGCGCCGGAAGCTCAAGCTCCGAAGACCGAAGCGCCCGAATCAGAACCCCCGAAGACGCCCTGACACCTCTCCCTAACTGACCATGCTTTCCGCCATTGCCAATACCTTCAGCAATTGCTTCAAGATTCCCGAGCTCAAATCCAGGATTTTGTTCACCTTGTTGGTGCTGGCGATATGCCGGCTGGAAGCGGCGATCCGCGTCCCGGGCCTCAATGGCCAGGTCTTGACGGACTTCTTCAACAGCCGGGCCGGGCAAAGCGCGGGCAACTCGGTATTGGGCCTCTACAGCATGTTCACCGGGGGTGCCCTCGAGCATTGCGCCATCGGGGCCTTGGGTATCATGCCCTACATCAGTGCCACGATTATCATCCAATTGCTCACCGCCGTCTGGCCTCACCTGTCCAAGCTGGCCCGGGAAGAAGGCGGGCGCACCAAGCTCATCCAGTACGGCCGTTACCTGACCGTTATCCTCTGCGTGGGCCAGGGCTTCGTCATGGCACTGGGCTGGGAGAACCCGCAGAGCATTTTCGGCGCGGAGATAAGGCGCCTGGTCATGTACCCTGATTCCGCACTCTGGTTCTACCGCCTCCAGACCACCCTCGTCCTGACCACCGGCACCATCCTCTTGATGTGGCTCGGAGAGCAGATCACCGAACGCGGCATCGGCAACGGAGTCTCCCTCGTCATCACCATCGGCATCCTCGCCCGCCTCCCACAAGCGGGTATCGCCCTCCGGGACATGTTCTTTCCCAAAAACACC
>Ga0209415_10012766_pt1 | contig 13947 bp, 10 predicted proteins | sample PeaSoiSIISIP2007_FD_187696 | JGI IMG/M metagenome (GOLD analysis project Ga0209415, IMG submission 187696) | Peat soil microbial communities from Weissenstadt, Germany - SII-SIP-2007 (SPAdes) (version 2) | ecosystem: Environmental > Terrestrial > Soil > Wetlands > Peat | place: Germany... | reverse complement strand
TTGCGTTTCTCATGGGTCTGCGGAAGCTCGCCTTGCGCATCAAACCTGTATTCCCATAGTTGACGGCCGTTTTTTCGATCGAACGCCGCGATGGCGAATACAATCTTCGCGTCGGCGGCGCCATGAGGACGCCCGCCGCCCAACGCGTGCTCGCCCGAGGTCGCCGCGCCCGCGCCTTGAACCAAGGTCGGATGAACTCCCGGCTTCAACGCGTTCTCGCCGATCTGATACGTGACGAAAACGCGGCCTCCCGATACGATGGGCGTCGAGACGCCGAGACCGTGCAGAGCGGCCTTCCAGGCGATGTTCTTGGTCGCGCTCCATTCGGTTGGGTAACCGGCGTCGGTGGCGACACCGATGCCTGAAGGTCCCCGCCATTGCGGCCAATCTTCGGCCCAGCCGGGACTGGTCAACAAGCACAGCGCAATCAGTCTCGAGAACATTTCACGAGTGTACACCGGATGGGTCTAAGCTAAGGACAGTGGAACGAAAGATTTTCTGGCTTACCTTCACGGTGCTGGGGCTCGGGGCGGACGCGATTCTGCCGCTATGGTGGGCGCTCGGCGCAACCATCCCGATTTTCCTGGCAAGCTGGTGGGTCGCCTATCGCAGCGATTGGTTTTGAGCGAGCATTTCCTTCCAGGCGAGCTCATCGTGGCCGATGCTGAGCCGGTCGCCGCCGCGTACTAACGGGAGGCGGAGCAGACGCGGGTCGCGCTCAATCTTTGCGAGCAGATCGGCGTCGGAAAGCTTCAAGTACGCGAGCCCGGCATCGATGTACGCCTTGCCTTCGCGATCCAGCAATTCCGGTAGGCCGAAGCGGTCGATGAATCGCTTGATCTCACAAGGAGCCATCGGCCGCTGGGTCAGATCGACGAAGTGAATCGCGACCCGGCGCTCCTTGAAGAACCGTTCCGCGGCGCGAGTCGCCTGCGAATTCTTCACGCCGAAGATTTGAACGCTGGTCACGCCAGAAGACGAGCGCGCATCGGAGGATTCGTCGCCATATCGGCGATGGTCCACGCCATCGCCAGTGCGCCATCGAAGATCGCCTGATCTGCCGCGGGTTTGATGCAGTGCGCCGTGAACTCGGGCTGATGATTCGCCGCGGGCAGGCAATCGATTCCGATGGCGGGATGAATCGACGGAACGACCTGCGACACGTTGCCCATGTCGGTGGAGGCTGCGACGCGATCGCGCATGGGTCCGAGGTCCGCGAATTTCCGTCCGATCTCTTCGGCATTGCGCTGATACATCGCCGCCATGTCGAGGTCGTGCTTCATCTGCGCATAGGGCTTATCGCCGCCCAGGATCTCGAGTTTCGAACCGGTCGCGAGTGCACCGGCTTCAAAGCATCGCCGGACCTTGTCGCGCAAGGCTTCGAGTTCCTCCAGATTTTCGGATCGAATGATGTAGCGAGCCGAAGTGTGTGCGGGGACGATGTTCGGCGCGTCGCCGCCCTTGGTGACGATGCCGTGAATCCGGTCCGTCTGGCGGATGTGCTGGCGCAATAGACCGAGAGAAACCTGCGCCACCGTCAGCGCATCGGCGGCATTAATGCCCATCTCCGGGAAAGCCGACGCGTGAGCTTCTTTCCCGTGATAACACGCGTCGAACATGGAGGCGGCGATAATTTTCATAGTCGCGATATCGAACGGCGCGGGGTGGACCATCATCGAGGCGTGCAGGCCTTTGAATGCTCCGCGCTCCAGCATCAGAATTTTTCCGCTGGCGTTGCCGACCTCCTCAGCAGGCGTTCCGAGCACCGTGATCGTGACGCCCAGTTCGTCGGCGACCTTGGCCGCTGCGATTCCCGCACCCACCGACATTGCGGCGATCAGGTTGTGCCCGCACGCGTGGCCGATGCCGGGCAGACAATCGTATTCCGCGCAGATGCCGATGTTCAGCGGACCGCTGCCCGCCCGCGCGACGAACGCGGTCGGCATTCCGGCCACGCCCTTCTCGACCCGAAATCCCGCGGCATCCAACGTCTCCGACAGCCACGTGGCCGCGCGCTCCTCTTCGAAAGCCAACTCCGGTTTCGAGTGGATGCGATGGCTGAGGTTGATCAGGTTCGATCGTGCGGCTTCGAGCCGTTCCCGCGCGCCGGATTTTGCCGTTTGCATAGAAGCAATTAAACCACTTCTATAGCCGATTCAAAAGAGACTTTGCGAAAACGCGACGGCCCACCGCTCCCCGTGGTCGCAGCTCGGTTAGGGCCACCTGTCGCATCAGCCACTGATGGCGCGCGCCAGAGTCTGCGTGAAAACCCGCTATATTAACCGCTCCCTTTGGTCACGGCTCGAGTAAAGTGCCGATATGTGGAGGTGCAGACCCCGAGCCGCGACTGTAAGGAGCGGTTAATCGTCGGTTTTCACACAGGTGCAGCAAGCGGGCGTTCCCTCGCTTTCTTACAAAGACTCTATAGTGAGCGGATCGGGCTCGCCGCCGAAATACTTGCGCAGCGCATCCTGGAAGATGTGATTCTCAGACGCGACGTTGGCAAACAAAGTCATCGATGACCGGAATTTCAAATCGTCAGGATAACCGAAGATCTGTTGAACCGAGCGCCCTTCCACGAGATTCACGAATCGAGTGCACTCCGCGAGGCGCGGGCCCAGAATCGGGTGCTTCAGATACGCCCCCGCTTCTTGCCGACAGGAAATCCCGAATCGCTTCGCCATTTGACTGTGACCCAAACCGCAAAGCTGGGGAAAAATGAACCAGATCCAGTGGCTCCGCTTCTCGCCCTGGCGCAATTCCATGCAGACCTGTTCGTAAACTGGATTCTGGGCGTCCACGAAACGTTGTAGATTGAAAGGGTCGTTCACGCCTGACATTATCGTGCATGAATCGCAGAGATTTTCTGGCCCTGCTCGCCGCTCCCGCATTCGCCCAAAAGCCGGATTTTGAGCTGCGCATTTCGTCCGTGGACCATGAAATCGCTCCCGGACATATTTTCAAGACGATCGGATACAACGGAAGCGTCCCTGGACCGATTCTTCGCGTGGCGGAAGGGAAGTCGATCACCATCGACGTGCACAACCTCACGCCGAACCCGGAACTGGTCCACTGGCATGGGCTTTTTACTCCTTCCGAAGTGGACGGCTCAATGGAAGAGGGCACGCCGATGATCGCGCCGCATGGATCGGCGCGGTATACGTTCATTCCCAGGCCGTCCGGCACGCGCTGGTATCATACGCACGTTTCGGCCGGCCGCGATTTGAAGCGTAGTACATATTCGGGCCAATTCGGATTTCTTTACGTCGAGCCGAATCACGAACCCGGAAAATTCGATCAGGAAGTTTTTCTGGCCTTTCACGGTTGGGATCCATACTTCAGCACCATGGGCGACGATGAAGGCGGTCTCGAAGTAGCTTACAAGCGATATTCGATTAACAGCCGTGCGCTGGGCGCGGGCGATCCAATTCGCGTAAAGGAAGGCGATCGCGTGATGTTTCGCATCCTGAACGCCAACGCTACTCTGCATCATCGAATTGCGCTGGCCGGGCACAAGTTTAATGTTGTGGCTCTGGACGGGAACCCGGTGCCCACGCCGCGTGAATGCGAAGCGCTGGAACTGGGGCCGGCCGAGCGCATCGATGCGATCGTCACTATGAATCAGCCTGGGGCATGGATTCTCGGCGAGACAGACGATAAAGTGCGCGGCGCCGGGCTGGGGATCGTGGTCGAATATACGAATCGCAGCGGTGAGCCGCAATGGAAATCTCCAGGACCACCTTCATGGGACTACAAGATTTTCGGCGATCCGAAGCCGGAACCCGCGCCTGACGCGGAGCCCGTCCCGCTGGCCTTCAAGAAAAAGTTCGCGGGCAGCCGATGGGTGGATCATTGGACCATCAACGGGAAGGAATATCCGAAAACGGACCCGATTCGCGTCCGCGCCGGCAACCGCTACCGGCTGATTTTCGACAATCAGAGCGACGAGGCGCATCCGGTCCATCTACATCGCCATTCCTTCGAACTGACGAAGTTCGCGGGCGTTCCGACGCGCGGAGTTTTCAAGGACGTCGTGGTGGTGCCGGCACGAGCGCAAGTGGAGGCCGACCTGATCGCCGATCATCCGGGCAAGACCTTGTTTCATTGCCACCAGCAAATGCACATGGACTTTGGTTTCATGACGTTACTCGAATACGTCTAGTCGAAACGCGGCCAACGCGGGACACATCCTAGATACAGTGCAGTCGCGTTCAAAATCGCTGATATTCGCTTTAGGATGTTGCGTTTTCCTTTGCGAGCAAGCCAAGGCAACCGAGGCCGACGCGCTTGCGATCTCCGCGAATATTCAGGCCCTGCATCAGCCGTTCGGCACAATTCTCAATCCCATCTTTGCCGGGCCGACCAGCAATCAAGTCGTGGGGTACACGCGTTGTGGCGATTCGGCGATCTGGACGGGACACTATCTCGCGGCCGAAGCGTTTCGCTACAGCGTCACGCAGTCGGCCGACTCGCTGAACAATGTCAACAAGGCAATCGCGGGAATCAAGTCGCTGGCGGACGTGACCGGCACCAATCTGCTGGCGCGCTGTCTGGTCCCGCTGAGCTCGCCATACGCGGCGGGCATTCAGAGTGAAGAATCCGCGAACGGTATCTACACGAACAGCTCGGCTGGATATTTCTGGGTCGGGAACACATCGCGGGACGAGTACTTGGGCGTGATTTTCGGACTCGGAGTCGCTTACGATCTGGTGAACGACCCGGGCGTACAGGCATCCATCAGCGCGCTGGCGACGCGCCTGATCGATTTCCTTCAATCCAACGGATGGTCCGTGGTAATGCCCGACGGCAGCGTCAGCACTTCGTTTCTGGTGCGGCCCGACGAGATTCTCACCTTGTTGCAGGTAGGCCGGCACGTCAACTCCAGCGCGTTTTCGACGTCTTACGATGTGCAGCGTGTTCTGCTGGCGTTAGCGGTACTGGCGCCGATCTCGGTGGATGTGAGCAGCGACAGTTCATACTTCAAATTCAATCTCGACTATATTTCCTTCTATAATTTGATCCGGCTGGAAACGAGTTCCGCGAGTTCGATTTATCAGGGCGCTTACAGCGTTCTTCGTGGCTTCACGGCCGGAGATCAAAACGCGTTCTTCGATATCATCGATCGCGGATTGAACGGCGCGAATCCGGCACGCGACGCCGAAACTGCGGCGCTGCTGAACGAATGGCTGCAAAGATCCCGGCGCGATCCTACGGTAAATCTCAACGGTGTCGTTCCGGTTTGCGGATCTCAATCCTGCAACCCGATTCCGGACGCGCTGCGGCCTCCGGACGACTTTTTGTGGCAGGAGAGCCCCTATCAGCTCACCGGTGGCGGCAGCAGCATCATCGAAACGGCGGGCATCGACTATATTCTGCCGTACTGGATGGCTCGCTATTACGGAGTTGTATCGCCCATCTCGGTGCAGTCGGCTGCGGCGCCGAACGCGGCGGTGACTCCGCAATCGATCGCTTCCATTTATGGAACGAATCTTGCGGCAGGCACGCAGCAGGCCGGCGTGCAACCTCCGCCGCTTTCGCTGGGCGGCGTCACCGTTACGGTGACGGATTCGGCCGCTACCGCACGGATCGCGCCGCTCATGTATGTGTCGGCATCGCAGATTAATTTCGTCGTCCCGGATGGGACCGCGGCCGGTACCGCTCAGTTTGCCATTGCAAACGGCAGCGCCGCGCCATTGACCACGACGGGACCGGTGCAATCCGTCGCGCCCACTCTGTTCAGCATGAGCGGCGATGGAAAGGGCGTAGCGGCGGCTACAGCGATCCAGGTGCAGGCGTCGAATCCTCAGTTGCAGTCCCCGGTCGCGGTATTTGAGTGCAGTGCGAGCGGATGCGTTTCGACTCCCATCGCTCTCGGCGTGGACACTCCCATCGTCGTCGCGCTTTACGGTACGGGCATTCGGAATCGCAGTTCCCTTTCAAACGTGAGCGTTACTATAAACGGCGTAAGCGCTCCGGTTCAATATGCTGGAGCTCAGCCGACGTACGAGGGACTGGACCAGGTAAACGTCACGCTGCCTCTTTCTATTCGCGGCAGCGGTGAAGTGAACGTCGTGATGACAGTGGACGGCCAGACTTCGAACATCGTCACGATCAACGTAATGTAATCGCGAATCCATGAATCTTTACTCAAGAAATCGCGCCGGGTGGATTCTCACCGCGCCCCTATTTCTGTGGGCGGGCTGCCTCGAAGCTCAGTCCGCACCGTCCATCGAAGCTGGAGGAGTGGTCAACCCGGCCAGTTATGCGGCGGCTGCGCAGGTGGTGCCTGGAAGTCTCGCCATTGCATTTGGGAATTTTCTACTCGCTGCTCCGGTCCAGGCCGCCAACCAGCCGCTTCCCGATAATCTCGACGGGCTCTCGCTCACTTTCGGCAACGGCCAGCAAGCCCCGCTATACTACGCTGCCTCCGGAGACGTCAGCTTCCAGGTGCCATGGGAACTGGCGGGCAATACACAAACGACTCTGGTCGCTTCGATCAACGGCCAGACCAGCGCGCCACAAACCGTGAACCTCGCTCCGTTCGCGCCGGGACTCTTCAGCGTCAACACGGAGGGAACCGGGCAGGGCGTGATTTTCGATACTTCGTTTCACCTGATCGATTCCACGAATCCCGCCATTTCGGGACAAACGGTGGTCGTGATTTACGCCACCGGCCTCGGGGCTGTGAGCAATCCGCCGCCGACGGGCTCGCCTGCGTCCTCCGATCCTTTGTCTTCAAGTGTGACCATGCCGACCGTGATGATCGGGGGCGCAAACGCGACGGTGCAATTTTCCGGTCTCGCTCCGCAGGAAATTGGCGTGTATCAGGTCAACGCGCTGGTTCCTTACGCATCGGCCACGGGAAGCGCGGTGCCGGTTTCCATTTCGATCGGCGGTGTCACTTCGAACACCGTGACCATGCCCGTGAATCAGGGACCTCCGCCTCCGCCGAACAACGTGGTCCCAACGCTGGCGTCGATATCGCCGTCGTCGGCGCCGCCCGGGACCGGTTCGCTAGAAGTGATCGTCAATGGCACAGGATTCGGCATTTTCACGGCTCTCATCGTCAACGGCTTCGAGCATGCGTTCACGCCGGTCAGCGATACGCAGCTCACGTTCAACTTAATTGCACAGGACCTCGCCACGGCCGGAATCATAGAAGTGGCGGTCGGCAATTCGCCGCCTGGTGGGGGAGTTTCGAATGAAGCCACCTTCATCGTGCAACCGGGTTTCGGGACAGGAACCGCCGCTAATGCGGCATGGTCTGGCCATGCGCGCGACGCTCAGCATACGGCGCTTTCGCTCAGTCCATCCCAACCGCTCAACCACATTCACTGGAGCACCCCAGTTGACCTGAAGCCTCAATTTACTCAAGGCGAACTGCTTATCCACTACGGATCGCCGGTGATCACTTCTCAAAACACGGTGATCGTTCCCGTGAAGACGGGCGCCACGTCGGGATTCCGCGTGGATGCGCACAGCGGCACGGACGGCACTCTTCAGTGGAGTTTACCCTCCGATTATGTTCTTCCACCCTATAACTGGGTTCCTGAATTTGGTCCGGCTCTGACGCCCCCCGCGCGGCTCTACTTTCCTGGTGCGGGCGGCACCGTTTATTACCGTGACACCCCCGATTCCGCTACCGGCGCGCAGGGGCAAATCGCGTTTTATGGCCTGACGAATTATCAAGCCAGTCAGCAAGCATACGTGTCGGGAGTCATGATCGATACACCCATCACGTCCGATGCGGCGGGAAACATTTATTTCGGATTCCAGGTTACCGGCGACACGCCATTGAATCTTCAAAGCGGAATCGCGCGCATCAGCGCAGGTGGCGAAGGGACCTGGATCTCGGCAGCCGACGCCGCCGGCGACAACTCCATCATCGAAGTGATGCAGAACTGCGCTCCCGCGGTAAGCGCGAATCAGGGAATGATTTACGTCGCCGTCAGCAATGGCATTTCTGGATATCTCGTGGCGCTGAACAGCACTACGCTGCAGCCGGTGTCTAAGGTGCGGCTGATCGATCCATTCTCGGGCCTGGATGCGACTCTATCGGACGAAGGCTCCGCTACGCCGACCGTGGGCGTCGACGGCGATGTGTATTATGGCGTGCTGGAGAATCCCTTGGGGACCAATCATTATCGCGGCTGGCTGCTGCATTTCGATAGTCTTCTTTCGAAAACGAAAACTCCCGGCGCGTTTGGCTGGGACGATACTGCTTCTCTGGTCCCAAGCTTCATGGCGCCGAGTTATACCGGCGCATCTCCGTATCTGCTGATGACCAAGTACAACGACTATGCCGACGGCGGGGGCAGCGGGCAGAACAAAATCGCGGTTCTCGATCCCAACTCGACTGAGCAGGACCCGGTCACCGAAACGACGGTGATGAAGGAAGTGCTGACCATCCTCGGCCCGACGCCGAACACGTCGCTCCCGGGCGTCAAGGAATGGTGCATCAACACGGCCGCGGTCGACCCTGCGACTCATTCCATTCTGGCGGGAAGCGAGGACGGCAAATTGTATCGCTGGGATTTGTACACTAACACGTTGTCTCGGTCGATCGTTCTCTCTTCAGGTCTCGGTGAGGCGTATACGCCAACTCTGATCGGCCCGGACGGGACCGTTTACGCGATCAACAACTCGATTCTCTTCGCGATCGGCCAATAGTGGCATAAAATCAAACCTGTGGGCACGTGGGTTCTTTTGGTCGCGGCGATGACGTGTGTTTCGGGCGCGCCGACGTTCTATCAGGACGTTCTGCCCGTGCTCGCGCGTCATTGCCAGACCTGTCATCGTCCGGGAGAAGCTGCGCCGATGCCGCTGCTCGACTACGCGGGCGCGCGTCCGTGGGCGAAAGCGATCAAGCAGGTGGTGCTCACCCGCAAAATGCCGCCATGGTTTGCCGATCCGCATTTCGGAAAATTTTCAAATGACGCGACGGTGCCCGATTCCGACATTCAGACCATCGTGGCGTGGGTGGACGCGGGCGCGCCTGAGGGTGATCCGGAGACGGCTCCGAAGCCGGTGAAATGGATCGACGGATGGAAGATCGGCCAGCCCGACATTGTTTTCGAAATGCCGACTGCGTTCGAAATTCCAGCCTCCGGCACGCTGCCTTATGAATACGTGATCGTACCCACGAATTTCAAGCAAGATACCTGGGTGCGGCTGGCCGAGGCGCGTCCTGAGGATCGCGAGCACACGCATCATATGGTGATCAGCATCCGAGAGCCTGGCTCGCCATGGCTGCGCCGCGAACCCGTGGGAGTGCCGTTCACCTCCAAACCAGGCGACGACGACGAGACTGGCGCGCAGGGAGAATTTCTCACCGGCTACGGTCCTGGCGCGGTTCCGGAGCTGCTCGCGCCGGGTCAGGCGAAACTGATCAAGGCCGGCAGCGACATCGTGTTTCAGCTCCACTACACTACCGACGGAAAACCGGGCCGCGACCGGAGCCGCGTCGGATTGATTCTCGCTTCCAGTCCGCCTCGGGAACGCGTGCTGATGCTCGCGGCCGCGAATGTGCGCTTCACGATTCCGCCTGGCGACCCGGATTGTCGCGTCGACGCGCACGTGACGCTGCATGAAGAGGCGACCCTGGTGTCGCTGCTACCGCACATGCACCTGCGTGGAAAATCGTTCGAGTTCCGTGTCGTTTATCCCACGGGCGAATCGGAGACACTTTTGCGGGTCCCGAATTATGACTTCGACTGGCAGCTTTCCTACTATCTCGCGAGCCCCAAACGGCTGCCGGCGGGAACCAGGATCGAGTGCACCGCTCGCTTCGACAACTCGCCGAATAACCCACGTAATCCCGACGCAGCCAAAGCCGTGCGTTTTGGAGATCAGAACTGGAATGAAATGATGATCGGATACTTCGAAGTCGCCGTCGACTTGAATGTTACTCTGAGGGATCTTCTGCTGGGGCGAAGAGGCGAGTGAAAATCATGGTCAAACTGGTTGTTCTTGCGGCCTTCGCCGCCGTCCTGGCTGGCGCCGCGGATCCGGACGGCGCGGCGCTGTATCGCGAGCATTGCGCGCTATGCCACGATGCGTCCGCGCAGACTCGCGCTCCCTCGCCGTCGGCGTTGAAGATGATGTCGGCAGGCAATGTCGTGCGGGCGCTCGAATCCGGGTTGATGAAAGAACAAGGCGTATCGCTGAGCGCAGCCGAGAAGCGTACTGTTGCGGAATTCCTTACCGGGAGATCTTCGGTGCCGGTGGTGAACATGCCGCTCTGCTCGAATGCGAAGGCTGCATTTTCGCCGGGCGACAGCGATTGGAACGGCTGGGGCAACGGATTGGACAACGCCCGCTTTCAATCTGCCGCCCGCGCCGGCTTCACTGCCGACGAAATTCCGCGCCTGAAATTGAAATGGTCGTTCGCGTATCCGAACACTTTCGCGGCCAATGGACAGCCGTCCATCGTGGGCGGACGCGTGTTTGTGGCCAGCGCCAACCGCAACATTTACTCATTGGACGCCCGTACAGGCTGTCAGTACTGGTCTTTCGAATCGGCCGCGCCGGTCCGCACCGCGATCACGATCGCGAACGTGAAGGGCGGGCGCCCGATGGCCTTTTTCGGCGATCGGCGCGGCACGGTCTACGCGCTGGACGCGGCGAATGGCGAACTGCTGTGGAAGACTCGCGTGCTGGATCATCCGCGGGCCGGAATCACCGGAGCTCCGGTGTATCACGACCAGCGCCTGTTCGTTCCCGTGACGTCAGGCGAAGAGGGCGCGGCGAACGACCCGAAATATGAGTGCTGCACCGCACGTGGCGCGGTCGTCTCGCTGGATGCCGCCGGGAAAAAACTGTGGCAGGCCTATTCGATTCCAGAAGAGGCTCGCGTAGTTGGCAAAAATGAGGCCGGCACGCCTGTCTGGGGACCGTCCGGCGCCAGCATCTGGTCCGCGCCCACGGTGGATCTCGAACGCAACGCTGTATACGCGTCCACGGGCGACAATTTCACTCATCCCGATTCCAAAACCAGCGATGCCGTGCTAGCGTTCGATCTCAAAACCGGGAAAATGCTGTGGTCGCGGCAACTGCTTGCGGGCGACGTGTTCAGCACGGCCTGCGTTACGTCGACAAAAAAAGGATGCCCGGAGAACGCCGGTCCGGATTACGATTTCGGCTCGTCACCGATTTTGATCAAGCTTGCCTCAGGAAAACGCGTACTGGTGATTGGCCAGAAATCCGGAATCGTGCATGCACTCGATCCTGACAACAAAGGCGCCATCGTGTGGCAGACGCGCGTGGGGCGCGGCGGGATTCTCGGCGGAGTACAGTGGGGATCGGCGTCGGACGGCAAGTATGTTTACGTCGCGGTCTCCGATGTTTCGTTCACCGAATTCAGTATCGAACGCGGGAAGCCGCGCATTTTGGATCCGAAAGTGGGAGGCGGCTTGTTCGCGCTCGATGCCGCGACCGGAGAAAAGGTCTGGTCGGCCGCTCCGCCTGCGGCGTGCGGCGACCGTCCCAATTGCAGCCCCGCGCAATCCGCCGCGGTCTCCGCGATCCCGGGAGCCGTGTTCTCCGGTTCTCTCGACGGCCATCTCCGGGCGTATTCTTCGCGCGACGGGAAAGTCCTCTGGGACTTCGATTCCGCGCGCGAGTTCAGCGCGATCAACGGACCGGGCAAAGGCGGTTCCATGGATGGACCCGGCGCCGCCATTTCCGGTGGGATGCTTTTCGTCAATTCCGGATACGGGACCTGGGGAGGCCAGCCCGGAAACATGCTGCTGGCATTTTCCATCGACGGAAAATGATTATGCGACCGTCAGTTTGCCAGCTCGCACCGTAGCCACCGGGGCGATGCGCTGGTGCGCCGTCCGCTTCTGGCGGGTGCTGTCCAGCAAATCGAAATCGCCGCGCTGGGTTTCGAGGATCGAAACGTCCGCGACGGCGCCGGGTTCAAGAGTGCCGATTTTTTCAGGGAATTTCAAGATCCGCGCGGGATTTGCCGTCACTTTTTCGATGGCCTGATTCGCGGTCAATCCCAGAAGCATGAATTTCGACATGGTGGTTACCAGATCGATTACGGTGCCGTTCGGAGCGGCATGCGCGCGGTGAATGTCGGTGGAAATCGTGTCCGGGAACCAGCCCTGCTGCGCCGCCCGCTCGGCCGTTTCCCATTGCAGATGATTCCCGTGCGCGAAATCGGTGAAAATGCCGCGGTCCTTCAGCTCCAGGATCTGCGGCAGGACTTTCCCATCGGCGCCCAGCAGATTCGGACCGGACCTGGGCGGATTGAACGGATGCACCAGGATGTCGCCCTTCTTCAAAATCGCGAGCAGCCTCGGATCGTTGGTCCAGTGCAGCATGATCGGCAGCGCGGTCTCGTCGGCCGCTTCGCGGGCTTTTTTCAGAACTTCGACGTCATGCGGTACGTCTTCGTCCCGGCCGGTGATGCGAACCTTGATTCCCAGAATCATGCCGCGATTTTCCGCGACGGTTTTGACCACCGCCTTCGGATCGATCATTTTCGGATCGAGATAAATTTCATTCTGCACGACCAGGCCGATGATCGAAATGTTGAGCAGCGAATAAACGCGGGTGCGCGCGTGCTCGATCACGTATTTTCTGAATGCAGGAAACGTATTTGCACCTGCCGAACCGGCGTCGACAATGGTCGTGACGCCGTGCGGAATCCCCACCAGATCCGCGTCGATTGAAACCGGAAGGAATTGATCGAACACGTGCCCGTGCATATCGATCAATCCGGGAGTGACGATTTTGCCGCTCGCATCGAACACCTGCGCACCTGCGCGCGGAAGATTCGAACCGACCGCGGCGATTCTGGAACCACCGATCGCGACATCAACCACGTGATCCACATTGCGTCCGGGATCGATCACACGCCCGCCTGTGATCAAGAGATCGGCTCGTGTGCCAGTTTGCGGAGCGGCGAATGCCGCCGCGGCCGCACCAAGATTGTGAAGAAACTGACGCCGGATCATTTTCGTCATCTCATCACGATATAAGAACGCAAGCTGAAACGCGACCGCTTCGCCACCTGAAACGCAATTGAAACACAAGATTTCCTAACCCACTTTCTGGGGGTTGTAACCTTTCCATCATTCGGCCTATAATCTGACCCGAGAGGCAACGTATGACTTCTTCGCGGAGGCAGTTCTTCAAGATAAGCGCTGGCGGTGCGGTCGCTTCGGTTCTCGGATTCAATGTCCAAAAGGCATTTGCGCAATCACGAGAGCTCAAGATCGCGCGGACGACGGAGACTCGCTCGTTGTGTCCGTATTGCTCGGTTGCATGCGGAGTGATTATCCACACGCTGGGCGACAATGCGAAGAACGTCACGCCGCAGGTTGTGCACGTGGAAGGCGATCCGGATCATCCCACCAATCGGGGGACGCTGTGCCCGAAAGGATCGTCGCTGTTTCAAGACATTTTGAACGAGCGGCGCGTGCTGAAGCCGCAGGTGCGGCGTCCTGGATCGGATCACTGGGAAGACATCACCTGGGATCGCGCCATTGAAGAAGTTGCGCGGCACATCAAAAAGACGCGCGATGAAACGTTTATCGAGAAGGACGCCCAGGGCCGCACCGTCAACCGCTGCGAAACCATCGCCTGGAACGGCGGCTGTACCGACACCAACGAATTTAATTACCTGGCGGTCAAAACCATGCGCAGCCTGGGAGTGGTGTATCTAGAAAATCAGGCCAGGGTTTGACACGGCCCCACGGTCTCCAGTTTGGGGCCCACATTCGGTAGGGGAGCGATGACCAATGGCTGGATCGACATCAAGAATACAGACATGATGTTGATCATGGGTGGCAATCCGGCGGAAAACCATCCATGCGGGTTCAAATGGCCGATCGAGGCCAAGCGCCAGCGTAACGCCAAGATGATCGTGGTGGATCCGCGATATACGCGGACTGCCGCGACCGCGGATATGTTCGTGCAAATCCGCGCCGGGTCCGA
>Ga0209415_10012765_pt1 | contig 13949 bp, 11 predicted proteins | sample PeaSoiSIISIP2007_FD_187696 | JGI IMG/M metagenome (GOLD analysis project Ga0209415, IMG submission 187696) | Peat soil microbial communities from Weissenstadt, Germany - SII-SIP-2007 (SPAdes) (version 2) | ecosystem: Environmental > Terrestrial > Soil > Wetlands > Peat | place: Germany... | reverse complement strand
TATTCCGGGCAACAAACAACCTATCGCTTTCATGGAGCAGTGTCGTATATGACCTTTAAAAACAGGATGGGACTGGCCTTCGTCGCTGCGGCGATGGCTCTCGGGTGCGGCGCGGCACAAGCCGCCGATCTCAGCGCGACCACGGCCGCTCACTATTCGTGGGAAGGAATTCAGGGCGCCACCGCGGCGGAGACGATCAATCTACCGCCGGTCGTCGTAACGCTTGGCGCTGACTACGCCACCAACGACGAGATGATTCTCACCTTCTCGGGCGGTGTCGGTAACTTCATGGGCGCGCAGCAGGCCGACGTGGCTTGCGCAGGCGCCGCCGCTCCAATCGTCGTGAGCTTCGTGTCCAATCCGACACCGAACTCATTCCTCTATCGCGTCGCGAACTCGACCAACGCTGCCACCATTACCGGCACGTGCACTTGGGGCGGCGTTACGCCGTTCCAGATCAGTGCAGCCGCGCTCGCGGCGATTCCTGAGCCGGCACCGTCAGCCCCGGGCGGCGTGACGGTCGTGTACAGCGCCGAGGCGTTTGTGCTGAACCAGCCACTTGACCAGGCTAGCGTGAACGTTCCGCCGAACACCGCGTCGCTCGCGACCGTGTACGACCAGTTCCCGTCGCCGTTCGTTATCGCGGGTGATGTTGTCGGCTTCAAGGGCGTCGTGGACGTTTCTGTCCCGTCGCTGCGTACAGAGTGGGTGCTGAACAGCACAAATACTGCCTTGAGCGCTGCTTGCGCCGCTGCTCATAATGCTTTGAACAGTACAGCGGATTGCAATGAGTTCACGACTAACAACGTCACCCCGGTTCCGGTGGCAGCAACTTGCGGTGCGGGTGGCGTAACTCCTTGCGTCGCGACGCTGAACGGGACGACGATCACGGTGACAGGCGACTTCTCGTACGCCTGCTCGCTGCCCGCGGGTGTTGTCACCTACACCATAAACGGTGGCGCCGTAACGGACGTCGTCTACGCACCGGGCTGCCAGACTGTGACGCTGATGATCGGGGCCGGCATCCCGGCGCTAAACGGCGCCAGTGCAGTCACCATTGTGATGGCGAACGCAGACATCAACTCGTTGCCGGCACCGCAACCGTTCAGCGCGACGGTGACGTACAACTGGACGTCGTCGTATGGCATCACCAACGGCACGATCGACTCGAGCACTGGAAGCGATGGTGCCTGGTCGCTCAACGGGTTTGATGCATTCGTCGCGTACATGCCGTACGGCACGAACATCTCCCAGATCGCCTACCTCACGAACAAGAGTGGGCTGACTGGTGCGATCAACGTGCAGGGTTACAACACCGAAGGTGTGGCGTGCAACTTCACTGCTGGCACGGCGACGCCGAACTCAGTGATCTCTGTCGCGGCGGCGCTCTCTGCCGGTTTCAGTAACTGCTACGGCGCGGGCTTCACCGACAAGGTGTCGTTCAACATCATCGCGAACGTCCCGGCGGGGTTGGCCGAGCTCTATACCGCGTACAACGCGGGCGGCAACCGCAACGTCATCATCAACAATAGCAACGGTAAGGGCACATTCTCCTGTGGCGGCCCGGCCGTGTGCCAGCAGTCGGTTAACGGCGGCAGCCTGTAAGGCGCAGCCCTACCCGAATGAAGAAACAAGGCGGCGGGGCTTCGGCCCCGCCGCTTTTTTTTGTGCTCACGTAGAGTCGTCGCTTAATATGCCGGCGCGGCTCCTGACCGCGCCTTCCCAGGTCTCGATCAAGTCCTGGCGCCCGACTCCATGCTAAAGAGCCTGATTCGCCTGACCATCGAGCGCCTGGACCGTTTGGCTCTGGCCTTGGTGAGCAGATCCGGCTTGCTGGCAGCGGCGTACTTCTTGGTCTTCAATCAGCAGTTCCGGCGCGAACAGCGTGCTGTCCTGGTCGGCCGCCGCGTGTACTACCGCGGCTTGGGCGTCGCGGTGCACAGCAGCCCTATGCTCCGGCGCAACGTGCACCGGCTCGAGAAGGGACTTGTGATGCGGCCTCGCCAGCCGGTGTTCGCTGAGGACTACATCCAGGAGACGGTCGAAGCGCTGCTGACCGCGGAACAGCACGGGTTGCTCGGGGCGGAGGAATCGCGCTGGGCACGCGACGTGCTGGACAGCTATTTCGCGGCGGTCACCGATACTCCACGGATCGCGTGGGCGCGGACCCAGTTCCTGCGCCTCGACTCGGGGTCCGTTGCAGCCTCCGACACAGCCTGGCAGCCCCAGCCGCGGGCAGCGGGCGTGCGTTCGGGCGTGAAGTTCGATGAGTTCATGGCCCTGTGCCAGCAGCGCCGCTCGGTGCGCTGGTTCCTGCCGGAGCCCGTGCCGCGGGAGCTCGTGGTCAAGGCAGTCGCAGCGGCCGCGCAGGCGCCGAGCGCCTGCAACCGCCAGCCATTCGTGTTCCGGTACTTCGAGCAGCCCGCGGAGGCGCAGCGCATCGCCGGAATCCCGATGGGGACGACCGGCTACGCCGACAATGTACCGGCGCTCGTCGTCGTGCTCGGGGACTTGAGCTGCTTTCCCGCCGAGCGGGACCGCCACGTGATCTACATCGACGCAGCGCTCGCCTCGATGCAGCTGATGCTCGCGCTCGAGACGCTCGGGCTCGCCTCCTGCCCGATCAATTGGCCCGACGTCGAGAGCCTCGAGCGGCGCATGGACCGGGAGCTCGGCCTTCCGCAGCATATCCGGCCGATCATGCTGATCGCGATCGGCTACCCGGACCCCCGAGGTGGCGTGCCGTTTTCCGCAAAGAAGCCACCAGACTCGCTGCTGAGGCTCGACGATGACTATGCCTCCTGAGGCACGCGGCTAGGGGCCCGTGCGAGCTGCGACGGCGACCGTGTCAGCCCTTCGGCAGATCCTTTCGAACAGCGGCTGGTGGCTTACCGACCGCGCGCTCATGCTCGCGGCGACGCTCGTGACGAGCGTCGTGCTGGTCCGCTGCCTGGGGCCCGCAGGGTACGGCGAGCTGAGCTACCTGCTCGCGATCGTGGGCCTCCTGCTGCCGGTCGCGCAGCTCGGCATGAGCGGCCTCGTCGTCCGGGCACTGCTCGAGAGCCCGGCTGAGGAGCGCGAGATCCTGCGCGCAGCGCTGCTCGTGCGCGGCTGCGGTTGCCTGCTCGCGCTGCTCCTCGGGTCTGCCTACTGGGTACTGTTCGAGCCGCCGGCCACAGGCCGTGCCGTGCTGCTCGTCCTACTCCTCGCCCAGTGCGCGACGGTCTTCCAGGCGCTTGAATTCTGGTTCCAGGCGCGGATGATCCCGAGCCAGCTCGTCATATGGCGCGCCGCGGTTGTGCTTCTAGCGGCCGGCGCCAAGATGGCAGTCGCGCTCGTGACCCGGAACGCAAGCATGGTCGCCGTGCTCTTCGCACTCGAGTACCTGCTGCTAGGCCTCGCCTACCTCATCGCCTACCGTCATGCCGCGGGTCGCTGGGTCTGGCCTGCTGTGGAACGCCGTTGGCTGGGCTGGTTCCGCAGCCGCGCTCCGTGGCTCGTCGTATCGGGCCTCGCAGAGGTCGTGTACCTGCGCATCGACATCGTCATGCTTGGGCGCATGCGCGGGATCGCAGCGGCCGGAACCTACGCGGTTGCGGCGCGGCTGTCGGAGGTGTGGTACGCGGTGCCAGTCCTGCTCGTTGCCTCGATGTTTCCTGTGCTGTGGGCCCGGCGGCCGGACGCTGCCGGGTACGCCCACGGCCTGCAGGCGGGGCTCGACGGGCTCTGCAGCCTCGCGCTGCTGCTCGCGGTGGCGATGCAGTGGCTCGCTCGCCCGCTCGTCACGACGGTATTCGGTGCGGAGTATGCTGGGGCAGTGCCGGTGCTCACGCTGCACATCTGGGCGGGCGTGTTCATCTTCATGCGCGCGTTGCTGAGCCGCTGGCTGCTCGCCGAGGACCTGCTTAGGTTCTCGCTCGTGACCCACGTGGCGGGAGCCGTGATCAACGTGGCGGCCAACCTCGTGCTGATACCGCTCGCCGGGCCAGTAGGCGCAGCGCTCGCGACCGTCGTCTCGTATGCGACGGCAAGTTGGCTCGCGCTGTTCCTGTCCTCCGCGACGCGGCCGATGGCGTGGATGATGACCCGCGCGCTCGTCCTGCCGCTTCGCTGGGCGGCGCTCGCCAGCTATGCCCGGCAGCTCCGCGCCGTGCGGACCGCGGGCGCCGGCCGGTAGTGATGTGATCATCGAGATCAAAGGGGTACAGTTCGCCAACAAGGGCGCGCAGCTGATGCTGCTCGCGGTGCTTGAGCGCCTGCGGACCCGACTGCCGCTTGCCGAGGTCGCGCTCAGCCCTGGTCCGAACTCCCCGTATCGGGAGCGCACCAGGCTCGGCGCGTGGCAGAAGCTGCCGCTGAGGCGCGGGCCCGTTGACCTGACCGGGATCGGCTATCGGTGGCCGGCGTCACTCGACCGTGCGCTCGAGCGCTACGGAATCGTCACTGAGGCCCGTATCGATGCGCTGCTCGACATTTCCGGATTTGCCTACGGCGATCGTTGGGGCCCGGTCGCGCCAGCACACGCGGCGGCCGAGCTCGACCGGTTTCGTCGCCACCGTAAACCCTACCTGTTCCTGCCGCAGGCCTTCGGCCCGTTCGCGAATCCTGCGATGCGCCGCTTCGGTACGGCACTCCCACAGGCTGCGCTCGTTTGCGCCCGCGACGGCGAGTCCCTCGAGCACCTCTCGCACCTCAATCCCGTGCTCAAGTCCTCTGTGATTTGCTGTCCGGACCTGACGATTGGCGTAGCGGGCGATGCGGGCGCGGCCGGCCGCTCGGGTGTCGGCCCCAGGACAGTGCTCGTGATTCCGAACGTCCGGATGCTTGACTCAGGCGCCGAGGCACGCGACTGGCACGCAGGGTATCTCCCGCTCCTTGAGGCGCTCATCGCAGAGTGTACGCGGCGCGGCTATGAGGCCAAGGTCGTCAACCATGCGGGGACCGAGGATGCAGCGCTTTGCGCCTCGCTCGCTCGCGCGACCGGCGGGCTCGCCGTCATCGACGGGGAAAATCCCCTCGCGCTCAAGGGACTGGTGGGCGCCGCGGGTGCGATCATCTCGTCCCGTTATCACGGCTGCGTGAACGCGCTCTCCCAAGGCGTGCCGTGCATCGGCACGTCATGGAGCCACAAGTACGGTGCCCTATTCGCGGAGTTCGGCCTCGGGGAGTGGCTGATCACCGAGCCCGACATACCGGCGGCCACGGTCTTGCTCGGACGCCTCCTCGAGCGCGGCCGGGAGCTTGCGGAGCCGGTCGCGCGGCGGCGCGCGGCCCTCGCGGCGCGCGTCGACCAGATGTGGGACACAGTCGTCGCGGTCCTGTCCGCGAGCGCCGGCCGATGATCGGGGCGCCACGGGTCTCCATCTACCTCCCGACGCGCAACCGGGCGCGGAGCCTCGCGGCGGCGGCCGCATCGGTGCTCGCGCAGGACTATTCGGATCTCGAGCTGCTGATCGTCGACGACGCCTCGGTTGACGATACGCCGCGAGTCACGGAAGAACTGGGCCGGCAGGATCCGCGCGTCCGCGTATGGACACTCCCGGCCTCGCGCGGCGCGGCGGCGGCACGCAACGTCGCGATCGGCCAGGCCAAGGGCGAGTTTGCGACCGGGATAGACGATGACGACCTGATGCTGCCGGGCCGCGTCGCCGCACTTGTCGCTGCGCATCAGGAACGATACGCATTGGTCTGCAGCGGATTCTTCCACGAGCGGGGCGGCTGGCGCAGGCCCGTATTCCCCGAGCCGCGCACGATCGCGCTGACCGAGCTCCTGCACTACAACCTGGTGGGCAACCAGGCGCTCGTGCGCACGGACCGTCTGTGCGCGGTCGGCGGCTACGACGAGTCCTTGGTCGCGTGCCAGGACTACGACCTGTGGACCCGGCTGGTTGTGCGCTATGGTCCGGCGCTCCGCATCGGCGGGCCCAGCTACGTGTTCCGCGAGACTGCCGAGGCCGACAGCATCACGCGCTCGCCGCGCGCGCTGGAAGGAGCGCGACAGTATGCCCACAAGCACGCCCGGCTGATGACGCCAGCGCATATGAGGAGCCAGCAGCTGCTGCAGGCCATCGCCGGCCGAGAGCGCATCGGGGCACGCGACCTGGCGCGCCTCTACGCCACTCCGACGGCCGGGTTGCTGTTGCGCTACTGGGCGGCGACGAACCTTCCTGTCAGCCGTGCTCTGCGTGAACTCTGGCGCGGCGGGCGCTGGTCCCTCGGCCCGGGGGACTGACGAGGGGCAGCCAGCGCTTGTCTGCACGTGCAGCAAGGACCGCGCCCGCCAGGACGGCGCCGCGCCGCAGCGGGCGTTGGTAATGCGCGCGACCCCGCGACCGCTGAACTCGGAAACATGTTAGATTTTCGGCTAGCAACGCCTGCGAGCGGCGGGCCACTCAAACACGCTACCATCCTGACGCCCGCCCCGGAGCCCCGCCTTCCTGCATGATTCGCCACGACGTCATCGTCATCGGCGCGGGCCACAATGGACTGACGAGCGCCGCGTTTCTCGCCAAGGCGGGCCTCAAGGTCCTAGTACTCGAGAAGAACGCCTGGATCGGCGGCGCCGCCGTCAGCCGCGAGCTTTACCCGAACTGGATCTATTCGAACTGCTCTTACGTTTCGAGCCTGCTGCGGCCCGAGATCTACCGCGGGCTCGAGCTCTCGCGGCATGGGCTGCAGATCGTGCCCTACGGCGGCGGGGTCACCTTCACGAGCGATGGCGACGTGCTCGGCGGCTATGTCGACAAGGAGGTCCGGCGACGGGAGATCGCGCGCTACAGCGCCCGCGATGCCGACGCGTACCTACGGTATGGGCGCGACGTGATGCGCCAGTGCCGCTTGGTCCGCGCGCTGTTGATGCGTACGCCGCCCGACCCGACTTCGCTCAAGCCTCGCGACATCAGGGAGATGCTGTACGTCGGTCGCGAGTTCGCCAAGCTCGGCGAAGCCGCGATCTACGACACGATCCGTTTTCACACAATGAGCATCGCCGACTACCTTGGCGAGTACTTCGAATCAGACGTCGTCAAGGCGACCTTTGCCGGCAGCGGCATCATCGGCACGGCACTCGGTGTGCAGTCGCCGGGAACGGCCTACGTGCTGCTGCACCACTACATGGGTGATGTCGACGGGCAGATGGGCGCATGGGGCTTTGCACGCGGCGGCATGGGTGCGGTGTCGAACGCGCTCGCCCGCGCTGTCGCGGCCTATGGGGGCGAGATCAGGGTATCGGCGCCCGTGGCGCGGATCACCGTGCGCGGCGGGCGAGTCGGCGGGGTGGCACTCGACAATGGCGATGAGTATCAGGCGTCGGTCGTCCTCTCGGGACTCGATCCGAAACGCACGTTTCTGAAGCTGATGGACGCACGCGATCTTGATCCGGCACTCGTCAAGCGCGCGCGCGACTTCAAGATCCGCGGCTCCTCCGGCAAACTCAACATCGCGCTCGACGGCCGGCCGTCCTTCCCGGCACTCGGAGCAGCGAATCCGCTGTTGGCGGGCGACATGCACTTCCTCGATTCGCTTGAGCGCTACGAGCGAGCCTACGACGATTGGAAGCGGGGAACGTGGTCGAAGGACCCGTATCTCGACCTGCTGCTGCCTTCGATGACCGATCCGACGATGGCTCCGCCGGGAAAGCACTTCATGTCGGTATTCGTGCAATACGTGCCACCGAAGCTCGAAGGGCGCGACTGGACCGACGCGGATCGGGACGCCTTCCGGAAGACCGTCTTTGCGCAGATCTCGCGCTACAGCCCGGACTTCGAGAAGCTCGTATTGCATGCCGAGGTCAGAACCCCGAAGGAGCTTGAAGCCGAGGTCGGGCTGACCGAGGGCAATATCTTCCAGGGGGAACTCACGTTCGATCAGTTGCTGTTCAATCGACCGTTTCCCGGCTTTGCCCAGTACCGGGGCCCGATCCGCGGCATGTACCTGTGCGGCTCGGCGACCCACCCTGGCGGCGGCGTCATGGCCGCACCCGGCGCCAATGCCGCACGCGAGGTGCTGATGGACCTGAAGCGCACCAACACGGTGCCGGACGGATGGAGCGATGACTGACGCCGGTCGCACGGTCGTGATCGGCGCGGGCCACAACGGCCTCGTCTGCGCTGCGTATCTCGCCAGGGCGGGGCGCGAGGTACTAGTCCTCGAGGCCAGTCACCAGGTGGGCGGCGCTGCCGTGACGCGCGAACTCGTGCGCGGATTCAAGGGCCCGGCGGTCGCGCATCTGCTGTACCTGCTCGATCCCGTCGTACAGCAGGACCTCGGCCTGGCAGCTCACGGCTTGGCATTCGTAAAGCCATCGCTCAAGACCATTGCGCTCAACGAGGCCGGGGAACCGCTGGTGCTCGACGGCAACCAGATCGCGAGCGGCCCGGTCAGCTCCGCCGACCGTACCGCCTACACAGGCTTCATCGACCGGATGCGTCGCTTCGCGGCCGTGCTCGGCCGTCAGCACGGCCGGATCCCGCCGCGCCTCGCCTGGAAACGCTGGCGGGACGCACTGCCCGCGGGCCTGATCGCGCTCGACATCCGCCGGCTCGGGCGCGAGGACATGCGCGAGTTCCTGCGGATCATTGCGATGCCGATTCACGACCTGCTGGAGGAATCATTCGAAAGCCCCCTCCTCAAGGGCGCGCTCGCCCTCGATGCGACTCTCGGCACGAAGCTCGGCCCGCGCTCCGGCAACAGCGTCTATACATACCTGCACCGACTGAGCGGCCCGGCGGCCGCTCCGAGCCTGCCACGCGGTGGCATGGGCGCCGTGAGTGAGGCGCTTGCGTCGGCGGCGCGCGCCGCCGGCGCCGAGATCAGACTCGGATCGCCAGTCGCCTCGCTCATGCTGACTGGCGACCGGGTCACCGGCGTCAGGCTCGACACGGGCGAGCAGATCGACGCGACGGCGGTCATCTCCAACGCCGATCCGAAGACGACTCTCGATAGGCTCCTCGGAGCCAGGCACCTTGAGGCGGAGTTCGCCCGGCGCATCCAGCACCTGCGCTCGATCGGGACGGCCGCGAAGCTTAACCTCGCGCTCGCGGCGCTCCCGGCATTCCGCGGCGTCGACGCCGCGCAGCTTGGCGAGCGGCTCGTGATCGCTCCGGATCCCGGCTACATCGATGAGGCGTTCAACCCGGCCAAGTACCGCGACTGGTCCCGCGCACCTGTCCTCGAGATCACGATCCCGTCGGTATCGGATCCCGAGCTTGCGCCTCCTGGCAAGCACGTACTGTCGGCGATCGTGCAGTACGCGCCCTACGACGTTGCAGCGGGCTGGGACACCCAGCGCGATGCGTTGCGGGAGGCGGTACTGAAGCTGCTCGAGCGCTATGCACCCGGGATCCGCAAACAGGTTGTCGCCGCGGAGCTCCTGACCGCGGCCGACATCGAGCGCCAGTTCCGGATCAGCGGTGGTCACTGGCATCACGGGGAGCTGACGCTGGACCAGTTCATGATGCTGCGTCCGGTATCGGGCGCCTCTCGGTACGCGATGCCGGTGGCCGGCCTTTACCTGTGTGGCGCCGGCTGCCATCCGGGCGGCGGCGTGATGGGGACCGCCGGGCGCAACGCGGCGCGCGCGGTCCTGGAAGGATCGTCCCGATGAGAGCGCCGCGTGAGCATTACCGCCAGGTCGTGCGCCAGACGCCCTTTCACTCGCGAACGGCGGCGGCAAACGTGCTCAATCTCTGGCACCGCTGGCGCGACCACACGGTCGCCGACGCCTACTTCGACGTCGCCCTCGAATACACGGCGCTACGGAACGCGTGTGCGGTCTTCGACCTGTCGCCAATGACCAAGCACAGGATCACGGGTGCCGACGCACTGGCGTTCCTCAATCGCCTGGTCACGCGCGACGTCGCGAAGATCAGGCCGGACCGAGTCGGTTACTGCCTCTGGTGCGATGATCAGGGCCGGGTCATCGATGACGGCACGATCTTCCATCTGGGGAAGAATGATTTCCGGCTGTGCTCGCAGGAGCGACAACTCGACTGGCTGCTGACCTCGAAGCTCGGGTTCGACGTGACGATCCGCGAGGAGACCGAGGAGGTCGCTGCGCTCGCCCTGCAGGGCCCGACGAGCTGCAGGGTCCTGAGGCAGCTGGGACTCGCCGGCATCGAGAACCTGGCTCCGTTCGCGATGACCACCTTTCCGTTCGAGGGAACTGATCTGCTCGTCTCGCGTACCGGGTTCACGGGTGATCTTGGGTATGAACTGTGGATTGCACCGTCGCATGCGGAGCGACTTTGGGATCGGCTGTTCGAGGCCGGCGAAAATCATGGCCTGAAGCCGATGGGCACGCTCGCGCTCGAGATGAGCCGCATAGAGGCGGGGTTCATCCAGGCGGGTGTGGACTTCCTGCCCGCCGACCGGGCGATCCGCACCGACCGGACGCGCTCGCCGTTCGAGCTCGATCTCGCGTGGCTGGTCGACTTGACGAAGCCCAACTTCACCGGGCGGCGCGCGCTCCTCGAGGAGCAGGCCAGGGGCTCGCGCTTCAGGCTCGTCAGACTCGACGTCGAGGGCAACAAGCCGGCCAGGGACGCGTATATCTACGACAGCAAGCGCACCGTGGTTGGGGCGGTCACCTGCGCGATGTGGTCGCCGATGGCCAAGGCCAGCATCGCTCTTGCGAGCGTCCGGATGCCGTGGGGTTCCCCGGACGAGGAGCTGTGGGCCGAGATCTACTACCAGAAAGAGCTCAAGTGGAGCCGGGTCAATGCGCGCTGCCGGGTCGTCAAAGGTGCATTCTATGACCCGCCGCGCCGCCGGCTGACGCCGGCACCGGATCTATAGGGCAGTGGGCCGGGCACTCGCCGGCCATAGGGAGTCGCGATGACACGTCACACGATGATCGGGCTGGTTGGGGCTGCGGTGCTCGCCGCGGCGGGTGGCGGCTACTACCTGTGGCAGAACCATCGGCCGGCGCCCGTGCCGGTGGCGGCGCCGGCAGGCGCGCAGGGGCCGAGGATCGACAACCCTCTGCCGGCCACACCAGGTGCATCGCTGCCTGCGCTCGCCGACAGCGACGCACCCCTCGCCGCCGAACTCGCTCCCGTCTTCCGCGCGCCGGCGCTGCCGGAGCTGTTCTACCCGACGGGCCTCATACACCGGTTTGTAGCGACCGTCGACAACCTGCCGCGGGAACAAGTGGCTGCAGACGTGCGGATGCTGCGCCCGCCTGGCGGGACGCTCGCGGTCAGCGGGCAGGAGCCGTCGCTTGCGATCGCACCGGACAACTCTGCCCGCTATTCGCGCTACCTTGCGCTCCTTGCCAGCCTGGACGTCACGCAGGCGGTCGCTGTCTACCGCAAGTTCTACCCGCTTGCGCAGCAGGCCTATGAGGACCTGGGTTACCCCGGGCACTATTTCAACGACCGCGTGGTCGTCGTGATCGACCACCTGCTGGCAACGCCCGACGTCGACGATCCAATCCCGCTGGTACACCCGAATGTAATGTACAAGTTTGCCGACCCGAGGATCGAGGCACGCTCCGCGGGTCAGAAGGCACTGATCCGGATCGGCCGAGCCAATGCCGCGCAGGTCAAGGCGAAGCTCCGCGAGATTCGCGCGCAGATCGCCACCAGCCCTCAGGCGTGATGGCGCGCGACCGTTGACCGTGACCGAGGAGGGTCTGTCGCGGCGGGACCTTGACTTTCTGCTCTACGAGTGGCTTCGCCTGACTGAGCTCGCGGCGCGACCCCGCTTCGCCGAGCACTCGCGCGAGACCTTCGACGGTGCGCTCGATACATTTGCCCGAGTCGCGGCGGACTACTTCGCGCCACACAATCGCAGCAATGACGTCAACGAGCCGACATTCACCGACGGATCGGTGACCGTCAATTCTCCGATCCATGCGGCGCTCGCCGCGTTCAGTGCTGCCGGGCTCGGGGCAGCGGCCCATGACTACGCGCTCGGCGGCATGCAGCTGCCGTACACGGTCGAGCGAGCCGGCATGGCGATGCTGTTTGCGGCCAACGTGTCGACGACGGCCTACCCGATGCTGTCAGTTGCGAACGCGAACCTGCTGCTGGCACACGCGGATCGCGCGCTCGTGGACCGCTACGTCCCGGAGCTGCTGGCGGGGCGGATGCATGGCACCATGTGCCTGTCCGAACCGCAGGCCGGCTCCTCGCTCGCCGACATTTCGACCCGGGCCGTGCGCCAGGCCGACGGCCGGTATCGGCTCTACGGCAACAAGATGTGGATCTCGGCCGGCGAGCACGATCTGACGACCAACATCCTCCACCTGGTACTCGCCAAGGTTGCCGGTGCCGACGGGCGGCTGCCGCCGGGGGTCAAGGGCATATCGCTATTCGCGGTACCAAAGTTCCTGGTTAGTACCGCCGGTGGAGCGGGTGAACGCAACGATGTTGTAGCCGCGGGCCTCAATCACAAACTCGGCTATCGCGGCACCAGCAACTGCGTGCTCAACTTCGGTGAAGGGCGATTCCGGCCCGAAGGCCTGCCCGGCGCGCTCGGCACGCGAGTCGGCGAGGAGGGACAGGGTCTCGCATGCATGTTCCACATGATGAACGAGGCACGGATAGGCGTTGGAATGGGTGCCGTGGCGCTCGGCTACACGGGCTACCTGCACGCACTCGACTATGCCCGCACGCGCCGGCAGGGGCGGGTTCCATCGGCCTCGGGCAAGCGAGCGAGCGAGGAGCCGCCGGTGCCCATCATCCGGCATGCCGACGTGCGCCGGATGCTGCTCGCCCAGAAGAGCTACGTCGAGGGCGGCCTCGGCCTCGTCCTGTACTGTGCCCGCCTCGTGGACGACCTCACCACGAGCGTCGAGTCAGCCGCCCGCGACCGCGCAAAGCTGCTACTCGAGCTGCTGACGCCGGTGGCGAAGAGCTGGCCGTCAGAGTGGTGCCTTGCCGCCAACGACCTCGCAATCCAGGTGTACGGCGGCTACGGCTACACGCGGGATTTTCCGGTGGAGCAGTTCTGGCGCGACAATCGTCTGAACCCGATTCACGAGGGCACGCACGGTATCCAGGCGGCGGATCTGCTGGGGCGCAAGGTCGGAATGGAAGGCGGCGCCGCCCTGCGCGCGCTCGACGAGCAGATTGGGGCGACCCTGGCTGAGGCGCGGACACTGCCCGGGTTGAACGGCGAGGCTGATCGGGTCGCGGGCGCCTGGCAGCAGGTGCTGACGGTCACGCAGCGGCTCGCGGCCGTCCCGGACGCGACGATCCGCCTCGCGAACTCGTCCCCGTACCTTGAGGCCTTCGGGCACGCGGTCGTCGGCTGGCTGTGGCTCGCGCAATCGCTCGTCGCCAGCCGTGCTCTCGGGGCACGTCCGCCGCCGGCCGAGACGGACGGCTCGTTCTACCAGGGGAAGATCCAAGCGTGCCGCTGGTTCGCACGCTGGGAGCTACCCAAAGTCAGCGCGTGGCTTGCAGTACTCGATCCCGTCGATACGACGACGCTCGAGATCGACGACTCCTGGTTCTGAAACGGGCCGCGCGTCCCCTAGTCCGCCTGCATCGCCGCGAGTTCGTTGCCGCCCGGGTCCCTGAAATGAAAGCGGCGCCCTCCGGGGAACGAGAAGACGGGTTTCACGACCACCCCGCCTGCACGTCGGACCGACTCGAGGGTCGCCTCCAGGTTGTCGACCTGGATCACCGGTAACGGCGCGCGTGTGGCCTCGGAAGCGTCGGCCTGTACGCCCAGATCGACATCTGCGGTGACTGTGCACGCATAGGTCGGCCCGAAGTCGGTCATTCCGAAGCCGAAGGCGTCGGCGTAGAACGTCTTCATTGGCCCGGTGGCGCGCGCCGGTAACTCGACGAATGTAATCCGCGTCGGCATGCTCAAGCCCTCCCGCTATGTGGCTCCGGCCCGTCCGGGCGCACCGCGCCGGGCGCGTCCAGGATCCGCTGCATGAACACGAGGTCGAGCCAGCGGCCGAACTTGTGGCCGACCTCCCTGAAATGCGCGAC
>Ga0209415_10012764_pt1 | contig 13950 bp, 10 predicted proteins | sample PeaSoiSIISIP2007_FD_187696 | JGI IMG/M metagenome (GOLD analysis project Ga0209415, IMG submission 187696) | Peat soil microbial communities from Weissenstadt, Germany - SII-SIP-2007 (SPAdes) (version 2) | ecosystem: Environmental > Terrestrial > Soil > Wetlands > Peat | place: Germany... | reverse complement strand
AATTCGATTCGGAGCGGATCGATCCCTGCCGAGCCGAGGGTTCCGGCGATTTGACGCCGCTGGTTTTCCGATTCCACGAGAAGCAGCAGCCGGGAATCGGAAACGCGCGAAAGCACCTTGGCCCAAAGTGCCAGGGTGGGGCGGTTGAGCTTGCAGGGATTGTTCAGCGAGCCGAAGGTTACGGGCGAGCGCGATCTCGCCGCGGCGGGTGGAACGTCTCCCAACGGATGATAGCAACACCAGCAATCCGGCAAGCGCACCGATTTCTCGGAATAATACCGATCGCTTTCGCCGGGCGGATCGATCCAGGAATCGGTCAGGCGGTAATCGATCGAGTCCAGCCCCGTCCCGCCGGGATATGCCAGCCAGGTCACCTGCACCGGCGCGGGCTTGCGCGCCAGCGCCGGGAGGCGATTGAACGCCATGTGCATGGTCAGATCGACGAGGATGTCGATGCCATCGGCGCGCACCCGGTCGGCAAGCTGCTCATCGGTCAGTTCTCGCACGTCGTGCCAGACATCCGCGCAAGACTTGAGCAATTTGGTCGCCTTGTCCGGCCGGTGAACACTGGAATAACAATGCACCTGGAAATTCTTCCGATCATGCGATTTGAGCAGCGGAAGCACGAAGAAGCACTCGGCATGTCCGTAAAAGTCCGGCGATACGTATCCGATCCGTAGCGGCCTTTCGGGCGAACGATCGCCAGCATGTTGAACAAAATCGGAACGGCCGTGCAGACGATTCCATTGGCACAGTTCGCGAAAAACGGCCTCTCGACCGTAATCAGGATGGAAATGTAGTTTGTAGCAAAGACTGCTGTGGATCTGGGCGTTTTCGGGTTCCATGGCGACGGCCTGGCGGCACAGATCCACCGCCTCCTCAATCCTTCCGGAATCCTTCAATACGTTTGCCAGGTTGTTCATTATTCCCGCCTGTTGCGGATGCCGGGCAAGAATGCCGCGGTAAAGCTCGGCGGCGTCGTCGAGTTGGCCGGCCTGCTGGCACTGCATCGCCTTTTCGAGCAATTGCGGAATTTGCAACGAATCAATCATGAGGTTTGGAGCGAGCTATCGCACCATCGCCGCCACATTTGGCGATACGCCGATTCCATCTTCCGGGCAAACCCGGGGCCGTCCATCATCGGCGATTGGGTCATTTTTTGACGCAGGGTGGACCGGAACTGGGCCAGACGCGGTGGATCGCCGGCCAGTTGTGTGACGATCTGGACGTACTGATCTTGCGTACGCGCGATTAGTTCGGTCAGTCCGACGGTTGAGAGAATGCTCACGCCCGCGCGTCCGGCGGCGGTTTGGCCGGCGAGAGTGACGACCGGCACGCCCATCCACAGCGCATCGCAAGTCGTGGTGATCCCATTGTACGGCAACGGATCGAGGGCAATGTCGATGGAGTCGTATAGCCGCAGGTATTCGGCGCGCGGTTTTCGCGGGACAAATTCGATCCGCTCGGGCGCTACGCCGGCGCGGTGAAAAATCGACCGGATTCGATCTTTGTCGACCTCGCTGAAGGATTGCATCAGGAGCTTTGAATCGGAGACGCCGCTCATGATCCGCGCCCAAAGCGACAGGATGGTGTCGTTGCTTTTGCAGGGATTGTTGATCGAGCCGAATCGGATCGGGCCATCGGCTCGCGGCGGCGCTGGGGGCAGATCGCACATGGGATCGTAACAACACCAGCAATCCGGCAATCGCCAGGACTCCTCGCGATAGTACATCGTGGGCGTTTCGGGCGGGTCCATGAAGGCGTCGGTGATGCGATAATCCATCGCATCCAAGCCCGTTCCACCGGGATAGGCAAGCCAGGCGATCTGCACCGGCGCGGGCTTGCGCGCGAACACCAGCATTCGGTTGTGTGCCATGTGCATGGCCAGGTCGATCAGCACGTCGATGCGGTCGCGGCGGATTTGGTCGCTGAGTGCGGCATCCGGCCACCCCAGCACTTCGTGCCAACCTTCGGCCGCCGACTTCAGACGTTTGGTGAACTGATCCGGGCGGACGACGCTGGCGTAACAGTGAATCTCAAACTGTTGCCGATCGTGGTTCTCCAGAAGCGGCGCCACGAAAAACGATTCCGCCTGCGAATAAAAATAGGCCGACACGTAGCCCACGCGCAGCTTGCGATCGGGGGAGCGGTCGTTGTCATGTCGCCCGATGGAGGCCTTGAGGGGAGTTGCGTGCATCTCGTTCCATCGGCGCTGTTCGCGGAAGAGCGATTCATCGTCATAGCCGGGATGGAATTGCAGCGTATAGACGAGGTTGCTGTGAATGCCGTGCTCCTGGGGCCGCATTGCCAGCGCGCGTCCATAACACGCGACGGTGTCGCGCACGTTTCCGCAGTCCTTGTACGCATTGCCGAGATTGTTGGTCGCATCGGCCATGGTGGGACGTAGGGCCAGGCATTTACGATAGGTGGCGACGGCTTCGTCGAGTTGCCCGTTGTCTTTGAGGACGATGCCGAGGTTATTGAAGGCCTCGGCCAAATCGGGCGCGAGTTGAATCGCCTTGCGAAGGACCTGGATCGCCTCGGCGCGCTGGCCGAGCAAGCGGAGGGCGGAGCCGAGGTTGGACATGGCGCTGGCAAAATCCGCGCGAAGGCGGATGGCCTGGCGGTAAGCCGCGACCGCTTCCCCCAGCCGCACCCGCGCCGCCAGGACGCCGCCAAGATTGTTGTGCGCATCGGCCATATTCGGCTGAATCGCCAGCGCGCGGCGCAGATGCGCCTCCGCCGCCTCGAGGTTCCCCGCGCGGTGCAGGGCGCAACCGAGGTTCTGATGCGCCTCGGCAAATTGCGGGTTGATGGCGATCGCTTTGCGATACTCCTCGATCGCGTGCTCGATCCGGCCTCTCATCAGCAGATGGTTGGCCAGATCGAAATGCGCCTGTCGATGCTGGGGATTCAACTCCAACGCCCGATGATGAGCCGCCAGCGCCTCATCCGCCCGCCCCATTCGTGCCAAAACCAGCCCAAGGGTCTGATGATAGTCCGCATGATTCGGATCGACGGCGATTGCCCGGCGGATCAATTCCGCCGCGTTTTGGGGCCGCCCCGACTGATTCTCGACGATTCCCAGGAGATGCAAAGCATGGGGATGGTTGGGCTGCTCGGCAAGTATTTGCCGATAGACCGCCTCCGCGTCCCGCACGCGCCCGGCCTGATGGTGCCCAAGCCCGGCCTGTAATTTTTGCTCTACGCTCATACCATGCATCCGGCGCCCGTTTTTGCTATAATCTTAGCCCCTCGCCAACTGAAGGAAGGAGCAATATCCGATGTTCTCCCGAACCAACCAGCGCCGGGCGTTCCGATTGACATCGCTCATGCTGCTGATCGTCTGTGCCGTGGCGGCTTTCGCCCAGGCGGATCAGATCGTACTCAAAAACGGCGACCGCATCACGGGCACGATCCAATCCGCCGACGATGGTAAGCTTATCATCCTGTCTCCGATCGCCGGCACAATCACGGTCGCTCTGGGCGACGTGAAGACGTTCTCCAGCGACGGGCCGGTCAAGATCGTCCTCGACAACGGCACGGTCATATACCAGCCGGTCAGCCCCGGGGCGGACGGTTCAATTGAGACCTCCGCCAACGGCCTACTGGCGGTGCAATCCATTCCGATTGCCCGGATCGAGAAGATCAATCCCCCGCCCATCGCGTGGACGGGTTCGGTCGGGATCACCGGCTCGCTGGCCCAGGGCGATACCTATAGCGAGCAGTTTGGCCTCAATGCGCACTTGGTGCGGCGCGGCGAGATCGATCGGATCGAGGTGAAAGGGGAATATCTCTTCGGCAAGCAGAAGGTTAACGGGGTCACCAGCACGTCCACCGACCAATGGTATTTCGAGCCCTCGTACAACTATTTCGTGAACAAGGAGCTCTTTGTGCTGGGCGACGTGCGCGTTGAGAAAAATCGCATCCAGCATCTCGATATTCGCGTGACGCCGAATGTGGGCGTTGGATGGCAAATCGTCGAAAGGCCGGATTTCAACGCCGATGTCCAGGGCGGCCTGGCGTGGGTGTACGAGGACTACACCAATATCGGAACGCCCGACGAGAACGTTTCGCTTCGGCTGGCTTACCACGTCGACAAGAGTTTTTGGGATTCCAAGGTGAAGGTGTTCAGCGACTGCCAGTATTTCCCCTCGGTCCAGAATGTTGCCGATTATCTCATCTTGTTTGACGCCGGCCTGAGGTTGGCCTTCACCAAGACGATGTATTCCGAGCTGAAGACGGAAGTGGACTACGATTCGCATCCCGCGCCGAACAGCCATCGCACCCAGACGCAGATAATCCTTGGCGTGGGTTGGACGTTCTAAGGCGCAGAATTCATGCCGCGAATTCAGAAGGTATTGGCCAGCGCCGGCGTGGCCTCGCGCCGGAACGTCGAGCGGATGGTCCGTGAAGGCCGCGTTGCGCTCAATGGGAAGGTCGTGACCGAGCTTCCCATCCTCGTCGATCCCGAGGTGGATAGCATCCAGGTCGACGGCGAACCCGTGACCATATCATCTGATCGGGGCGGGCCGCGGCTCTATATTCTGCTGAACAAGCCCAAGCACGTTTACAGCACCAACGTTGCCCAGGGCGAGCAAACGCTGGCGATCGACCTGCTCCCGCCAAACCTTCCAGGCCGCGTATTCCCCGTCGGCCGGCTGGACGCCGATTCGAAAGGCCTGCTCCTGCTGACCAACGACGGGGAGATGACCAACCGCCTGACCCATCCGCGATACGGCGTGCCCAAAACGTACCGCGCCGTCGTCGACGGGTATATCGATCCTCGAAAGATGGAAGCCCTGTCCAAATCCATCTGGCTCAGCGACGGAAGTTCTACATCGGGACCGAAAACGAAAATCAAAACGGTCCACAGCCACTTAAAGATCGTCAAGCGATCGCGGGACATGACGGTTCTGGATATCACTATCCGCGAAGGCCGCAGCCGGCAGATTCGCCGGATATTGATGAAGTTCGGACACAAGGTCCGGGATCTAACGCGCATCGCAATGGGCCCGCTGACGTTGCAGGGCCTGTCGCCGGGGCAGTTCCGACATCTCACGAATAGGGAAGTCGGCCAACTTCGCGCGATTACTTCGCGTTGATGCGAATTGAAATGGTTTGCGACGTTCGAAGACCGCGGGATGGCCATCCCGCGGCTTTCTCAGATCAGCGAATCCCGGCGGCGCCGCTCGCGGAGGAACAACAAAAACGCGCCCGGTCCGAAGAGCCATAGGGCGGCGGTGCAGCCGAAAGCAACGCCGGTGTAGGTGCCGAGTTCGCAGTAGCAGTCTTCCTGCCGGGAGGAGACGATCCACGCGTGCGCTGGGACCGCAACGAGCAATTCCAAAACGGTTCCGGCCAACAGCCACCGGAAGGCGCGGCGCAAGGCGGTGTATCGTTCGAGGCTGCGCCAGTAGATGGAGAAGACCCAGGTCCAACCGGCCCAGAGCAGGAGCATCACGATCCAGACGACCGCAAAGTGTTGCTGCGTTCCGATGCCGCCTTCTGTCGTCAACCTGACCCACCAGCCCGGCAATTCCATGAGCGTCGCCAGCACGCCGATGCTCAACAGCATGCCGATGAAACCTGCGGCTAACGCCGCGCGGCGTCCGGGAGGCACGTCCTGCGAGGTTCGAATCCGCCAACTGCCGTGGGGGCAGAGGAATAACCACTGAGTTAGAAGAAACATGGCCAGGTAGAGCAGGGATTCGGGCAGATAGGCGCGGCGAATGGAGGAGATTTCATTGTCATTGAGTTTGGTGTAGTCAGGCGTGCTCAGTTGGCCGATCGAGGCTGCCGGGGTGCCCATGACCCCGCCGCCCAGATATTGCTGCAATTCAGTTTCCGAAAACAAGGGATTGAGAATGCAACAGGCTGCGACCAGGATTGCAAAGATCGCCAGGATCAGCATCGTCCAGCGGATAAACCGGGCGATCCGCCGCCCACGCGGCTTGGGAACCGCATAGGACAGCACGGTGCGCTCGGCGACGGGAATCTCATCTTGGGGGGACGGAGCAGCCTCTTCCATTTTCGATTTGTCAGCTTACCAACTTTTCGGCGACGGAAGAATTTCGCTACCACTTGATCGCCTGCGGCACGAATCGTTTATATCTGCTCTTGGGCGAAAACTGGAGGCCGAGTTCTTCCACGCGATGGCGATAGGCGAGATATTCCGGGCCGCTGGGCCGGAGAAAGCCTTGCAGGCCGATTACCTGGTAGAAATCCGGACGCCAGCCTTTTACGCCGCGCTCGATTGTACAGGCGATGCCGTTTTGATTGAGGAAATCGCGGGCTTCCTCGGCTGTTTTCTCCTCAAAATAACTTTGCATCAACACGTAATGCATGTTGACGACGCGTTGGCCGGGCTGAGCGAGATTGGGGGGTGCGGCGTCGCTGGCCTGCACGGCGTCCGAGGCGGGTTCGGGGGATGGCACGGCCGAAATGGGTGGGGCGGGGCGCTCGGTGTTGATCGCCAGAACCGACGGATGGGCCGGTCCGGCGCGAAGGGCCTGCTCGATGGTGGAAGCCTGATCGGCTGGGTGCATAAAGTGTCGTGCCAGCATCATTCCGGCGATCACGACCAAAGCCGCCGCCGCACCGGGCGCAATGCCGTTGGTGCGAATCATCCAAATCCGGATGTTGCGCGCGAGGTTGGCGATGGCAGAGCCGACGGCGAGCCGCGCGGAGTTCAATCGCGACTTAAATGCGGAAAATGATTCGCCGAACTTCGCGGCGGGGTAGGTCCAGGTTTCGGGATCGGAATGGTGTTTTCGCCACAGATCGACGGCCTTTTCGGCCATCTGCGGCGAGAAATCCGCCGCCGGCTCATTTCGAGCCTGGGGCGTTTTGGTTGTGAATCGCTTGTCCTTTTGAATGACTTCAAACAGCGCGACCGCGCGTTTACCCTTGGCCATCCTTGACCGTCCTTTCCAATCCGAATTGCAAAGACGAAATTACGATCCGAAGGTCCGTAGGTCAAGGTCTGCCGACGGATATTGGGTCAAATAAATGCGATGTCGCCGATGCGATGCTTGGTCAGGCCGTAGAGATAGAGATCGGCATAGGGCCTTCGGCCGTCCCAGGAGTGCCAGAGAATCACCCGCTGGCGGTCGGGAGTGACGGCCGCGACGGCATCGACGGCGCCGGCGGCGATACGCAGGCCTTGATATGGGCTGGAAAATTGTGTCAACAGTTCATCGTCCGGCCCGAGGCAGATGACGGGTCCATCTTCCGTCGCCAGCAGGAGCCGGGCATCGCCGAGCCAGGGCAAAACGGTCGCGGCATTGATGCGGCCGGCGCGGCGTTGTTGGCAGTCCAGCTTCAACTCCTCCACATTCCAGGAACAGATTTGGCCATCGGCGTGCGCCGTGAGGATCCGGGAAGGCTGGGGATAAACCGCGACGATGTCTGCATCGGCAAGCGGTGCGATCGGCGTCAGCGTGCCGTCCTGCGAGGCCACAATCAGTTGCCGGCCGCTGCTGAGGATCAGGCGATTGGCATCGAATCGGCCCAGGTTTCTCGGGGCGAATCCGGCGATCTTCGATGACCCGGGCCGAATGGCAATCCGAGGCTTGTCCGGTTCGTCCAGGTTCCAGCAAACCAGCCCCGCTTCGCCGTGGGCCGCCCAGATGCAATCACCGAGAATGACGGCGGCGTTGAAGCCGAGTGGGCTGGTGGTCTCTGGATCGTGGTACGAAACGGCGCTGGCCGGCGATTCTGGATTCGTCCGCAATACGCCCGCGCGACAGCCGAGGAGTAATCCGCCGCTTGCGTCGGAGCGTACGCTGCGAAGAGGTCCGAGGTCCTGGGAGACATCCAGAATCTCCGGGCGGGGCGATTCGCCGCCGTCGATCCGCACGAGGTTGTTTCCCGCGACCGCCCAGAGTTTGGCCCTCGCATGTTTCTCCGCTGAAGCCAAAACGGCGGCGCGGAAAACGTCCGCCTGATCGGTTCCAGGGATGCGACTCAGGACCTGGCCAGGTGACAGTTGCGGCGCGGTTGCGCGGATGGCTTCGAACTGCGCGAACAACTCTGCGGAACGGCGGAGAAACGTCACCTGATCGGCCGCGCGGCGCTGGGCGGTTTGGCGCTGCATCTCTTCAAATTGCTGTCTCTGGAGCGTGGGACAATCCAGGTCGACTTGGGCCGGCGGAAGCATTTCGACTCCGCAGCAGAACGCGACGGTACTGGCGGCTTCAATAAGGGCGGTAGTCAATGCTTGTTTTCCTTCGTCCCCAAGCAGCGTTTGGGCATCGACGCTGCGGGCATGTTTTCGCGCGGCCGCGGAAATGGCCTGGGCGAAATGGGCGACGACATCAGCCAACGTGACAACGGACCGGGAACCCAGCAGGGCCTCGTCGAGCATCTTCAATTCATTCGGCTCCGGCAAAGAGCGGGCGCTGCTGGTGAAAACTCCGCGCGCCAGATGCCCATCGGAAGTGGCAAGCTCGGTGAGGTCCCATCGCAAGCGGGTTGCGCCGGGGCGAGTTTCGATTCCAGTCTCAGTTCGGCGGGCGAATTCGGAATCGTGGAGCATGGCCCGATTTTATGAGGCCCGGAGGCGGAAGGGAAATTGGATGCGCTTGACGGCGGCATGGCGGGCCGATGAGATGAAAGCGATGGCGGAATCGACTACGACGGCCAGTCCACCGATTTGGCGGGGGACGCCGCTCGTTTTGGCGATGCTGTGCGGGATCGCAGCGTACGGCAACAGCTTTCGCGGGCCGTTTATTTTTGATGACATCGACGCCTTCGCTAACCATCCGCGGTCGGATGTGCCGACGACGCTTTCGGGACGGCCGGTGTTGCGGCTCAGCTTTGCGGTGGATCGCGCGATCGGGGGAATGCACGTCGAGGTCTACCATGCGACGAATCTGCTGATTCATCTGGCGAGCGGCGCGGTTTTGTTTGGGATCGTGCGGCGGAATCTTCAGCGACGGGAATTCTGGGGGGATCGATTTCAAAATTCGGCGCCTTGGCTGGCCGGGGCGGCCGCGGCGGTCTGGCTGGTGCATCCGCTGAATACCGAGGCGGTCAGCTATATCGTGCAGAGGGCCGAATCGCTGGCCGGGCTGTTTTATCTGCTGGTGATTTACTGTCTGATCCGGGATTGGAAGCTGGCGGCGATTGCCGCCTGTGCGCTTGGAATGGGAACGAAGGAGACGGCGGCGACCGCGCCGCTGGTGGTGCTGCTTTACGATCGGACGTTTATTTCCCGTTCCTTTGCAACGGCCTTGAAAACGCGCTGGGCGCTCTATCTCGGGCTGGCGGCGACGTGGGTGATTCCGCTGGGGGTGATTGTTTCCGGAGCGCGGGGCTCGTCGGTTGGGAACGTCGCGCCGGTGGATTATGGGTTGACGCAGCTTGGAGTGATCGCGCATTACCTCGCGCTTGCGGTGTGGCCACGGGGATTGGTGCTGGATTACTACGATTGGCCGATCGCGCACGGTTGGTCGCAGGTCGGCGTTGGCGGGAGAATGGCGGCGCTGTCGATATTGTTCTTTGCCGGCGCGTTGTGGTGGAAGCCGTGGCTGGGATTTCTGGGGGCGTGGTTTTTCATCATCCTCGCGCCGTCATCCAGCGTGATCCCGATTTTCACCGAGGTCGCGGCGGAGCACCGAATGTATTTGCCGTTGATGGCCCTGGTGGTATTGGCGGTGGTGGGGGGATGGACGCTGCTAGGGCGTGGCGTGGCGGGGGGATGGGTCGCGGGCCTTGGGGTGACGGTCGTGCTGGTCATGCTGGGGGGTCGCACGTTTGTGCGGAACGCCGAGTATCGAAATCCGGAAGTGGTCTGGTCGGACAACGTGGCGCTTCGTCCGCTGAATCCGCGGGCGCATTACAACCTCGGTTTTACGCGGATGGCGATGGGCCGGCCGGCGGAGGCGGCGGAGGAATTCCGCAAGGCGCTGGAGCTTGAGCCGGATTATTACGCCGCCGCCAGAGCACTCGCCCAGGCCGTCACGCATCCAAGCGAGCCATCGCGATGAACCAAGCGAAATCCAATGTTGGCCGCCTGCGGTGGATGGCGCCGTTGCTGGTGATCTGCATCGGTGCTATCGCGTATTGCAACAGCCTGGGCGGTCCGTTCATTTTCGACGACGTGGCCGCGATCGTGCGGAACCCGCAGATTTGCAGCTTGAATCCGTTCAAATATCCGTCGCCGGGACCAACCGCAATCGCGGGCAGGCCCGCTGTCATCTTCAGCTTCGCGGCAAACTACGCCATCGGCGGGCTGAGGGTCGAGGGGTATCACCTGACCAATCTGCTGATTCATCTGGGAGCGGCGATGCTGCTTTATGGAGTCGTTCGGCGGACGCTTTTGCAAAGCGAGAAATGGTTTGGTCGGTTTGGCAGCTCGGCGACGTGGGTGGCGGCAATGGTCGCGGCGGTGTGGGTGGCGCATCCGCTGGATACGCAGTCGGTGACGTATATCGTGCAGAGGAGCGAATCGCTGGCGGGGCTGTTTGTGCTGGCATCGATCTATTGCGTGATTCGGTCGGCCGACAGCGGAAATTACTGGGGTGTCCTGGGCGTCGTCGCCTGCGGACTGGGGATGGGCAGTAAGGAGATCGTCGCCGCGTTGCCGATTCTGGCCGTGCTCTACGACCGCACGTTTCTGGCCGGAACGTTCAAGCAGGCCATGAAGCTGCGATGGAGAATATATATCGGCATGGCGGCGACGTGGGTGTTTATCTTCGTGTCGCTTCATACGGGGCTGCGGGGAACGATGGTTGGGTTTCACCTGGGCATTTCTCCCCTGGAATATGCCAGAACCGAGTTGAATGTCATCGCGCACTATTTTCGGCTGGCGTTTTGGCCGACGGACTTGACCTTGGATTATTACGATTGGCCGATCGCGCGGAACTGGGGCGATGTGTCATGGGTAGGTTGGGGGGTGCTGGCGCTGGCGATCGGTTCGCTTGTGGCGGTGAGATATAAACCCTGGCTCGGATTCCTGGGGGCGGGGTTTTTTCTGATCCTGGCGCCAACGTCGAGCATCCTGCCGATCAAACAGGAAGCGGCGGCGGAACAGCGGATGTATTTGCCGCTGGCCGCGCTGGTGTGCGTGGCGATTGTCTGCGGATGGGCGATGGTTGGCCGGTGGCGGTTGCCGCGTTGGGGGGTGGGGATTGTGGGTTGCATTGGGATCGTGTTGCTGGCGCGGCTGACGATAAGCCGGAACGAACAATATGCGACATCCCTGGCGATTTGGACGGATACCGTCGCCAAGCGTCCGGAGAATACGCGGGCACGGGTGAACCTCGGCGAGGCGTGGGCGCAAGCGAGCCTTGATTTTCCACGAGGATCGCCCGAGTCAGTGGCGGCGACCAAACTAGCGCTAAAGGAATTCGAGACGGTGCTGGCGATGGAGCCGCGCGTCAGCGATGCGGTCTTGGCCATCGGGCAGTCGCTGGAGCGATTGGGCAATCCGCTGGCGGCGGAGCAATTGTACACCGAGGCCCTGCCCAGATATCCGAACGCCGCGGCCGATCTTCTGGTGGAACGAGGGAGTCTTCGGGCGCGGCGGCAGGATTGGAAGGATGCGAAGGAGGATTTCGCCGCGGCAATCAAGGTAAATCCCGGTGAGGTGGAGGCCCATTATTACCTGGGAGTTTTATATCAACAGCAGGGGAACTGGGGGGAGGCCAAGATTGAATTGGAGGAGACCGTCAAGATTGCGCCGAAATACAAGGATGCCGCGGAGCGGCTGAGGAAGGTGGAGGGAATGTTTTGAATTCCCTGCCCGCTGAAGCGGGCAGGCCGCGCATTCAGTTGACGGGGTTTACGGTATTGACTTGGCCTTCGGCGTTGGCGGCGGCGGCGGCTTTGATCTGGGCCATGATGGTCCTGACTTGTGCCGGATCGTGCTGGGCATGGAATGAACCTTGGAGGATCGAGGGCCCCAGCGGGTCGACCATTTTGCCGCGATGGCATCGTTCCTTCATCCAAGCCTTGCGGATGGTCACGGAAGCGCCGCTGGAGGAATCGTCGAGTTCGACCAGTCCCGATCCGCAATATTCAACCACACCCGGCCGATTGGCGTCGTCGCAGATAAAGCACCAGTGAATCGAGGCATTGGTGTTGGCGGGGTGATCGGCCTTGACGCCGCTCATCGGCGTCCAGAAGACGCGGATGTGCACCAGTTGGCGCGGCATGAGGCAACCATCAAGACGTTGAGGCTGGGACGCGTTGTCCTGAACCAGGACAATGTCGGCATCGCCGGAATCGTTGCGGTCGAGGTAGGCCCGGGTGAAAGTCTGGGAAAACTCATGCTTCTGGTCGAGGCTGAGCAAATGCAAATTGCCCTGGTTGGAGGAGCATCCCGCTGCGATCACCAGTGTCAGGATTGGCAGAAGGAAGCGAAAGCCGGACTGGTCAACGGATATCGGTTGCAACCGCTGGTCCTCCATTACGCCAATCCAAGCAGTCCAAGTGCATCGCGTTCCACGATTCCGCGAAGCGATTCACGCGGGACAACCGGGAGATTGGTTCCCTGAGCGAGCTGGTTAATGCTGTAAAGCGCCTCGATACACTCGGTGATAGAAGTGTAGGGGAAATCGCTCCCAAAGAGAAGTTTTTCAATGACTTGCGACTCGTGCGCGGCTACCAGGGCGTTGTACGCCTGCCAAGGGCGGGACAGAAGCCCGCTGACATCGGCATAGACGTTGGTGTGTTTGCCGAGGAGGCAGATGGTTTCCTCAAGCCAGGGTTGGCCCAACTGGGCGATGACGATCCGCAGGGTTGGGAAGGAACGGGCGACCTCGTCAAAGAGTTGAGGGCGGGCGAATTCCAGCTTGCTTTGTTCGGTGAACTGGCCGACAGGGTGAAGCAGGATGGGCATGCCGAGCTTTTCGGCTTCGGCATAGAGCCGCATGGCGCGGGTGTCGCAGGGATGGAAGTCCTGGTTGGCGGGGGACAGGGTGATGCCGCGGAGGAGCAGGTGATCGCGGGCGGCATGCAGTTCGTCCAGGGCGGACCGTTCAGTGGGATCGATTCCCGCGAATCCGATCAGCTTTTGGGGAAACCGGTTGACATACTCCGCGACGTAGGAATTGGGGATTTCCGCCTGGAGGTATTTGCTCTTGAACCCGAGAACGATGGACTTATCGACGACGGCCGATTCGGCCCAATGGTGATCTGGGTCGGCGGCGGGGACGGTCCGCCATTGGGATTTGCCCGATGGCGAGAAACGGGGGGATCTCTTGGCCCCCGGGCGGGGGGCTTCGCCCAAATCGAGCTGTCCAAGCTGATCCGGGGATTGCCAAATATGGGTGTGACAATCAACAATCATGCGTGCCTGCAAGCCGGTAGTCTACGGGTATGCCCGGAGCACGTCAAAGGTGCAAAATGCACGACCGGACAACCGAGAGCTCGGCGGCGATCCGTTTACTAATTTATTCGGACGTTGGGGCGGTTTGGCTGGAATCAAAAGCGTAAGTCACGACAGGACACGGAAATGCGTTGGGGGATTGACGTCGGCAACCCTCTGCCATTACATGGGTTGACGGGCCTTTGCCGGCGGGCTACTGTTTAGGCGAAGGAGGCTATTCATGCCATTTACACTTCCGCCGTTGCCGTTCCCATCGGGCGCTCTTGAGCCGCACATTGACAAGATCACGATGGAAATCCACCACGGAAAGCACCATGCGGCATACGTCAATAATCTGAACAAAGCCTTGGAACAGGCTCCGCAACTCGGCAGCAAATCGCTGGAAGAGCTGCTCGGCGGGAATCTGGCGATCGTTCCCGAGGGGATCAAGACGCCCGTCAGGAACAACGCCGGGGGGCATCACAACCATACGCTGTTCTGGGAGATTCTGAATCCGGCCGGGAAGCCGGGGGCGACGCCAGTCGGACAATTGGCATCAGCAATCAACAGCACATTCGGCTCCTTCGATCAGTTCAAGGAGAAATTCACCGCCGCCGCGACCGGCAGGTTCGGCT
>Ga0209415_10012762_pt1 | contig 13950 bp, 12 predicted proteins | sample PeaSoiSIISIP2007_FD_187696 | JGI IMG/M metagenome (GOLD analysis project Ga0209415, IMG submission 187696) | Peat soil microbial communities from Weissenstadt, Germany - SII-SIP-2007 (SPAdes) (version 2) | ecosystem: Environmental > Terrestrial > Soil > Wetlands > Peat | place: Germany... | reverse complement strand
GCGCAGGCGGTGAGGGCCTCCATCTCGACCCCGGTCCTATCGACAGTCTCGACCTGGGTCTCCACCTCGACGAAGTCGTCGCCGATCGTGAAATTTATCGTGACGGCGCCGACCAAAAGAGGATGGCAGAGGGGTATCAGCTGAGCCGCTTGCTTGGCCGCCTGGATCCCGGCGACACGAGACACAGCCAAGACGTCGCCCTTGCTCACAGCGTTGCTCGCCACTTTGGAAGTCGTTTCGGGCTGCATATGCACACGGCAGCGTGCCATGGCCCGCCTGTGCGTAGGTTCCTTGGGAGTGACATCGACCATCCGAGCACGTCCCAACGGGTCAGTATGGGTCAGACCGCGCTCGGGCATTAACGCAAGCTTACGCGAAGTGACGAGGTGGGCACTAAATGCCGGATCCAGGACCTCGGGCCGAACGCTCAGCCGCCGATCTGGCTCATGCTCCGAGCAGGCCGTACGAAGTTGACCTTGCCGATGGAATGGCCCGCCCACTTTGCGGCAACTTCTGCCTTGATCGCCTCTGCGAGGTCATCGTCGGTTCCGCCGCCACGAAGGACCGAGCGGAGGTCGCGCTCACGGACAGCGAACAGGCAGCTCCGCAGCGCCCCCTCCGCCGTCAGGCGCACCCGGTCGCAGTTGGAGCAGAAGGGACGGGTCACGCTCGCAACGACGCCGACGACACCGGCCCCGTCAAGGTAGCGGTACCGGTCGGCTGGCTCTACGCCGCGACCTGAGGTCTCGAACGCCCCTGCCGCGGCCTCGGGAACGATGGGCTCAAGGGGGTAGACCTCGCCTATGCGCTCCAAGATCTCTTTGGCTGGCACGACACGATCGGTTGACCACTCCCCCGCACCATCGAGCGGCATGAACTCGATGAAGCGCACTTCCACGCCGCGTTCGCGCCCGAAACGGGCGAGGTCAACCACTTCGCCGTCGTTGACCCCTCTCACCAGCACGGTGTTGACCTTGACGGGGCGAAGGCCGGCATCAAGGGCCGCATCGACCCCTTCGAGGACCTGGGCAAGCATGTCCCGGCCGGTAATCGACGCGAAGCACTCGGGTCGCAGGGAGTCGCAGGAAATGGTGACCCTGTGCAAGCCGGCCCGTTTCAGAGGCCACGCCAGGCGGTCGAGGGTCGCTCCGTTGGTGGTCATAGAAAGCTCCACAGGGAACCGGGCCAGGCGGGCCACCAGGCTAGGGAGTTGGGCGCGCACGGTCGGTTCGCCCCCGGTCACCCTGACTGAGGTTATACCGAAACGTTCTACAAAGACCTTCGTCACGCGTTCGATTTCCTCGAAGGTAAGGATCTCGGCGCGAGGGAGCCAGCGCATGTCCTCTTTCGGCATGCAGTAGGTGCAGCGGAAATTACAACGGTCTGTCACCGAGATCCGCAGGTCGCGGGCTTGGCGTCCGAAACCGTCGATCAGTGGGACTGTCATAGTTCGGTCAATGCTGGGCCTTTGGTGCGGCCGAGAGCCTCTTTGGCCAGATGTTCCACCAGGAACTTGCGGAAGGGAGGGCCGATGTCGTCGCGTTCGAGGGCCAGCTCGACAGTCGCTTGCAGCCAATCCAGCTTGTTGCCGACGTCGAAGCGCCCGTCACGAAAGGTCCAGCCGTAGACGGGCTCTCGTTCGGCTAGGGCCTTGATGGCGTCGGTGAGCTGGATCTCGCCGCCTCGGCCCGGTTTGGTAGTTGCAAGGACGTCGAATATCTCCGGGCCGAAAACGTAGCGGCCCATCACCGCCAAGTTGGACGGCGCCTCCTCGGGGGTCGGCTTCTCTACAAGATCCTCCACCTGCACGAGGTTGTCATGCAACGGCTTGACCGCCGCGCAACCGTAGGAGGAGATGTCTCGAGGGGCCACTTCCTTCAATGCTACGACGCTGTGGCCGTAGCGCTCGTACGCCTCGAGCATCCCCGCAAGGATGCCTGCCCCGGGGTGCATGATGTCGTCGCCGAGGAGCACAGCAAACGGTAGGTTGCCGACGTGCTCGGAAGCCACGAGGACTGCGTGGCCAAGGCCTCTCGGCTCGCCCTGGCGCACGTAGTGGATATTGGCCATCTCGGCGATGCTACGCATTTCCTCGAGCTCGGCCTCCTTGCCGCCTGCAGCAAGGTAGTACTCGAGCTCAAAGGACCGGTCGAAGTGGTCCTCCAGGCTCCTCTTGCCACGTCCGGTGATGACAAGGATGTCCGTTATCCCAACGGACACAGCCTCTTCGACTACGTACTGGATGGCCGGTTTGTCAACGAGGGGCAACATTTCCTTGGGTTGAGCCTTCGTAGCCGGGAGGAACCGGGTACCAAGGCCGGCAGCTGGGATCACGGCTTTAAGAACTGGTTGCGCCATGCGCGGGGCTCCTTGTCAGAGGTAAGACCTTTCGCCGTGGGGCCGTCGGCCGGTATAATTAGCACTATAACCCCCAGAGTGCTAATGAAAGGGCTGCTTGACCCATGCCAACCTACGAGTACGCCTGCAAGGCATGCGGCGAGCACCTCGAAGTTGTCCAGTCCTTCAAGGACGATGCCCTCACCGAGTGCCCCGCGTGCGCAGGGCCGCTGAGGAAGGTCTTCGGCAACATCGGCGTCGCGTTCAAGGGCAGCGGGTTCTACAAGACCGATAGCCGGTCGGAGACAGGCAAAGGTGCCCATAAGTCCGGCGAGGCCAAGCCTGCCGACGCGGCCGCCGCCACCACCAAGTCCGAAGGCTCGAAATCCGAGGGTTCCAAGTCTGAAGGCTCCAAAGCAGCCCCTGCCGGCAGTGGCCCGAGCAAGTCGTCCGGCGGCTCGCCCAAGGTCGCGGCCGCCTCGTAGCCGCCAGCCTGGGCCGTCATTTCAGATCCCGCTGAGCGACATCTCGCCAATGGCGAGGGTCACGCCGGCGGCCTGGGCCGGTAACCATTCGAGGTCGTTGCCTATGAGGTCGACCCCGAGCAGCATCCGCTGGATGCTCGACGCGATCGTCGCTTCCCTGACAGGGGCACCTAGTTGTCCGTCGTGGAACAACAAGCCCTCGGCGCCGACAGAAAAATCACCGCTCACGGGGTTGACGCCCGAGTGCAGGCCGCTGACTGATTGCACAAGGAGCCCGTCGCCGATCTTGGCGAGTACTTCGGAGGGGCTCAGGTCCCCAGGCAGTAGATATATGGCCCGGGTGCCGACACCCGGCGCGCTCTTGTAACCAGCGCGCACGGCGCTCGCCGTCGATGAAGTCCCAGCGCGGCGAGCCGAGGTGGTGTCGTAGAGGAACCGCTGCAGCACACCTTGTTCGATCAGCGTGTTGCGCCGGCACGCGAGGCCCTCGTCGTCAAAAGAAGCGGCCCCCCATGCAGCCGGCTCGGTCGGGTCGTCTACGAGCGTGACCCCCCTCGCGGCCACGGGCTCGCCGAGCCGCTCGGCAAAAAGCGAGACCCCCTTCAGGACCATCTCCCCGGAAAGCACCGAGCCGAGCAGGCCTAGGAGCTGCGCGCTCACGCGGGGTTCGAAAACGACCGGGAGGTGGGCCGAGCGGGGTTTCGTCGCTCCGAGCAACCTCACCGCACGCGAGACGGCATCGCCCGACGCCTTCGAGGGAACGAGCTCGGACGGGGCTCGGCCCACGGTGTAGCCATAGGCGACCTGGCTGTCCACGCCCTCACCGGCGACGGCGACGGCTGCGAGGTAGCACGCCGTGGAGCGGTCAGCGGCCGCGATGCCGAGGGAACTGGCAAGGGCCATCTCGCTCGAAGAGTCACCCCAGTTAACGGTCTCTACCTGCCTTATCCGGGGGTCGCCGGCACGCACCTCCCGCTCGAGCTCGAGGGCCGCGTTTACCTTGCGGTCGGTCGGGCAGGTTGCGAGCTCATCGCGCCAAAGGTCAAGAACCACCGGGGTCGAGCCGTCTGGCTCAGGGAGCCCCACCCAGGGCTCCGGGCTTGAAAACTCGGCATTGTCGCGCGCTTCCTGCAGGGTCTCGGCTATGACATCCTCGTCCAGCGAGCCCGCGTACGCGAAGCCCTGACGCCCGCCAGAGACCACCCTGATGCCGGCTCCGGCCGAGGTAGCCGACGACAGGGACTCGACCTCGCCGTCATAGACGGTGACCTCGGTCTCGGTGCCGCGGGACAGGTAGACCTCCACGGCTTCCCCGTCGCGGGACCACCCGGCTACGCGAACTGCCAGGTCTAGTAGCTCGCTCAACGCGCGGTCCCGCCGATCGTCAGGGCTCGCACCCGCAGCGTCGGCTGGCCCACACCGACCGGGACACCCTGGCCTTGCTTGCCACAGGTGCCCGGCCAGCCCATTGAGAAGTCGTTACCGATGACGTCGATGTCAAGAAGAGCCTGCGGACCGTTGCCGATCAGGTTGGCGTCCCTTATGGGCTCGGTCAGCTGGCCGTCTTCGATCAGGTAGGCCTCTGTCATGCCGAACACGAAGTCGCCGGTCGCAGTGTTCACCTGGCCGCCGCCAAGCTTGGCGACGTAGACGCCGCGCGGGGTCTGGCGGATGATCTCTTCGGGGCTCTCTTCGCCGTTCATGAGGAAAGTGTTGGTCATGCGCACCATCGGAAGGTGCTGGTAGCTCTGGCGCCTGCCATTGGAGGGCGCGGGACGACCTTCCTTCTTGGCCCGCATCCAGTCCCACATGTAGTCGGTGAGGATCCCGTTTTCGATCAGGACGTTCCGGGAGGTCGGGTGACCCTCGTCGTCGATGGCCAGGGCACCCCACTCGTGGCTCATCGTCCCGTCGTCCACGAGCGTCACAAGCGGGCTCGCCACCTGTTCGCCGACCCTTCCGGTGAACACCGAGACCGCCTTGGCAATGTGGTCAGCCTCCAAGCCGTGGCCACAGGCCTCATGGAACAGGACTCCCCCACTGCCCGCCTTGATCACCACAGGCATCGTCCCCGAGGGAGCTGGGCGCGCCTTCAGCTTGAGCAGGGCGCGGTCTGCTGCTGAACGGGCCAGGTCCTCGACGTCGTAGCGCTTGAACATCTCGAAGCCCATCGTCAACCCGACTGCCTCACCGCCCGTTTGCATCCCGGTGTCCCCGTTGGCGACGACGTTGGCACCGAAACGCACACGTACCTGGTCGTCGCTGGCAAAGACGCCTTCCGAATTGGCAACCAGGACCTGGCGGCGGCTGTCCCTGTAGTTGGCGTCCACCTGGCGGACGGCACCCCCCGACGAGCGCGCCGCCGCGTCGGCCCTGCGCAGCAGCTCGACCTTCTCGGCCTTGCCGACGCTGGCTGGCAGCACCTCGACGGGCGACGGGCTGCTAGGGGCCGTGCGAGACAGGGCGACTTCGTTTACCCCACCCCCGCCACCGCGCGCGGCGCCGGCGGCGACCGCCGCTGCAGCAAGCAGCCCTCGTTCCGAAAGATCTGCCGTGTGGGCGAAACCGGTCGTGTTGCCCACCACGACCCGGATCCCGGCTCCCCGCTCTCGGCCTGAGCTGATGTCCTCGATCCGGCCATCGTCGAGCGCGACAACCGAACCGCGCCGGTCCTCGGCAAAGACCTCGGCGAACTCGCCGCCTGTGGCCAGGGCCTCTCGCAGCACCCGGGCTACGACGGCTTCATCGATCAAGGCTTGAGTGCTTGGAGTTTCGGTTGCAGTCATGGTGCTGTCCAGGGTACTTGGCCCTAGCCAGCATGCGTAAGACCGCGCCGGGCCGAGAGCAGTACCCGCCAATAGGAGACACGCGGTACCTTTGAGGGGTGCTGCTGGAGACGATTAACGGCCCGAGCGACCTGCGCCGGCTGGACCTGGAGCAACTGACGGCCCTGGCGGCTGAGATCCGGGAGTTCATCGTCCAAGCCGTGTCGGCAGCGAACTCCGGCCACCTAGGGAGCAACCTCGGGGTAGTCGAGCTCACGATCGCAGTGCACCGGGTTTTCAATTCGCCGCGCGACAGCCTGATCTGGGACACCGGGCACCAGGCCTATGTCCACAAGCTGTTGACCGGGCGACGTGAGATGTTCACGACGCTGCGCCAGGCTGACGGCCTGTCGGGGTACCCCTCGCGGGCGGAGTCCGTACACGACTGGGTGGAGAACAGCCACGCGTCGACGGCCCTTTGCTACGCCCACGGGCTCGCGGCCGCGGTGGCACGGAGCTCGAACCCTCGGCGCCACGTCGTCGCAATAGTCGGCGACGGAGCACTTACCGGCGGTATGGCCTACGAGGGCCTCAACAATTTGGGCCACAGTGGCTCACGCGTAATTGTGATATTGAACGACAACGGCCGCTCCTACGCCCCGACGGTCTCGCGGCTTTCCGAAAGCCTCACCAGGATAAGGCTGCACCCCGGTGTCAGTTCCGCCAGGCGCCGCATCGAAGGTGCCGTCCGGGAGCTTCCGGGTGTGGGCAACCTTGCCTACTCGAGCTTGCAAGGTGTTTATTCGGCAATACGAGAGGTCATAGAGCCTCCGGCATTTTTCGAGACACTGGGCGTGCGCTATGTCGGCCCCCTCGACGGGCACGACATCGCAGGCTTGGAACAGGCTCTCCGCCAGGCCGCTGCCCACGACGGGCCAATTGTCGTGCACGTCCATACTCAAAAAGGGCGCGGCTACGGGCCAGCAGAACAGGATGAGGAAAAACACCTGCACGACGCGGGTTCTTTTGACCCTGCCACTGGCCCGACCGCGTCGTCGAGGGCACTCACGGGCTACACGCTCGCGTTCAGCGAAGCGATAGCGGAATTGGCGGAGGGCCGAGACGAAGTCGTCGCAATTACGGCCGCGATGCCGGGGCCTACGGGTTTGCTGCCCTTCGAGCAACGGTGGCCCGATCGCTTTTTCGACGTAGGCATCGCAGAGCAGGCCGCTGTGACCTCTGCAGCGGGCATGGCGATGGGAGGGCTGCGCCCGGTAGTGGCCGTTTACTCGACGTTTTTCAGCAGGGCCTTCGACCAGGCCAACCTGGATGTCGGCCTTCACGGCCTGCCGGTCGTGTTCGCTCTCGACCGCGCCGGTATCACTGGGGACGACGGGCCAAGCCACCACGGGATCCTGGACATGGCTCTTTGCCTGAACATCCCCGGGATGACGATTTTCGCCCCGTCGTCGGCACAGGAGCTCAAAGTCATGTTGGGCACGGCCTTGGACCTATCCGGCCCGGCCGTGGTGCGGTACCCCAAGGGGGCTGCCCGCCAGGTCCCGGCGGACCAGGTTGGGACCGGCTTGTGCGCCAAGCTGCTCCGCACGGGCGACGGGTCGGTGTGCATCCTGGCGGTCGGCAAGATGGTCGAAGCCGCAGAGGAAGCAGCCGCTCTTCTTGCTGGAGAGGGTGTCGAGGCAACGTTATGGGACGTGAGGGTGGTCCGCCCGCTCGACCCGGCGATGGTCGCTGATGCGGGCCGGCACAGCTTCGTTGTGACGGTCGAAGATGGGATCCGTAACGGCGGGGCGGGTAATTTCATCGCCGACGCCATCGCTGACCTCAACGCCAACCGCCAGAGCCCGCCGGTCCTAACCCTCGGGGTCCCCACCGCGTACATCCCCCACGGCAAGGCGAGCCGTATCCACGGCCAGCTTGGCTTGGACGGCCCAGGCATCGCGGCCTCGATCTTCAAGTTGATAGAACGGGTGCCCGGGATGCAGTCGCCCGGCAATCTCCGAGTCGAAGATATTCCTGCGGACGACATCCACGTGGAGCCTGTCGGACATGGTGCGGAACGCGCAGCCGTTCAGGCCGACGCCGCCAGCAGAGGCTGAACGCCCCGGGTTCCTAGTCTCATAGGTGCTCTTGTGCACTGAGACATCTTGAAATATAGTGAGATCAGCGGTACCCCTCTTCCCCCTCCTGCACCCTTCGGCTCGCCTGGGAGGTTCACATGTACCCGCAGCTTTGCTTTGCCCCCGAGGTCCTCCACGTCCGCGCCTGGCCCGACGAGATCCTCGACAACCTGGGGTTCGACCCGCGCTCGGCATACGTCGAGGACTACTGGTTGGGGGTCCTCGGCCCCTCGACGGTGTGGCTCCTGCGCCGCCTGGCTGCCGGCTTCGAGTACAGCCCTTCGGGCTTCGACCTCGACCTCGCCGAAACCGCTCGGTCGCTCGGCCTGGGTGACCGCAGCGGGCGGCACTCCCCCTTCGTCCGGGCCATCAACCGCACCGTCCAGTTCGGGCTCGCCCGCCTGACGGGCCCCGCAGAGCTGTCCGTTCGGCGGCGGCTCCCATCCCTAAACCGCGGCCAGCTCAACCGGCTCTCACCTGCACAGCAGGCGCGCCACGCCGCATGGCAGCAGGAGCAACTGCTCGCCCTCAGCGCCGAGCGAGCCTTAGCGCATTAGGGTGGCGAGCCTCGGCCGGATCGCAAGCTAGGCCGTACGGCCCTAAGGGAGACGGCATAGCAGCTCACGGTCCGGCGGCAGCCACCTCGTCCAGCATCCCACCCAGCGTTGAAGGTCGGGTCGTGCAGTGCGCGCCCGCCCCCCCGACATGGGCCTGGGAGGTCGCGGGGCCGCCGGGAGCGCCCGACGTGCTGCTCGTCCACGGCTGGATGGCGACCGCCGCCCTGAACTGGTACGGCTCGCTCCATTACCTGGGGCGCTGGTTCCACACGGTCTCGCCGAACCTGCGCGGCCACGGCCGCCTCGGCCGGGGAGCTCCGCATTTCAGCGTCGAGGCGTGCGCTGACGACCTGGCCGAGCTGATAGAGGCCCTGTCCCTCGACAAGCCCGTAATAGTCGGTTACTCCATGGGCGGAGCCGTCGCGCAGGTGCTCGCCAGGCGCCATCGCGAGCTGATCGGCGGGATAGTGCTGTGCGCGACGGCCTCGTCATTCGCAAGGCACCATGAGCTCCGGCCGGTCGTACGCGTGGTCAGCAAGATCGCGGCCGCCGCCTCGAGGAGGTTCCCGGACGCTGCGGAAGGCCTTCTCCACTGGCAGATCGCTCGTCATGACCGCTCCGCTGGCACCCGCGGGCAGAAACCCGTGGGCGACGGTATGGAGTGGTCGCTTGCCGAGCGGTCGAAGTCGGACTTGGCAACCTTCATCGAGGCCGGAGCTGCGCTCAATGCCTACGACAGCAGTGGCTGGCTACCGGAACTGGAAGTGCCTGCGGCTGTCGTCGTCACATCTCGAGACCAGACGGTCGCGCGGTGGCGCCAAGAAACGCTGGCGGCGCTCATCCCGGGAGCTCGGCGCTACGTGGTCGACGCCGGCCATGACGTCGTCGTCGCCACCCCCGACCTCCTATTGCCGGTGTTGGTGAGCGCGTGCCAGGAGCTAGAGAAGCTTTAGGCGCGCCGTTTCACCGTTGGGCCGACAGCTCAGCGGAGCGAAGCGGACACTTCCCGGGCTGCCTCCACAGCCAGGGAGGCGTACAGCTCGCCGGGCGACCGGGTAGTCCGTTCGATCGGCCCGGAAACCGACAGCGCCGCTACCACCGCGCCGTCAAGGTAGACCGGAGCACTCACCGACGCCACGCCGAGCTCTCGCTCTTCAACGCTCTCGGTCCATCCTCGGGCCAGGACGTCAGGCTCGCCGGAAAGGACCCGTCCCGCTGAGCCTTTGTCCATCGGCAACGAGGCCCCGACCGCGACGATCGTGCGCAAGCTGTGCGGCGACTCGAGCGAGACAATACAGACCCGGCGCCCACCTTCGGCAACAAATAGCTGCACACTTTCACCCGTCCTGTCCCTCAGCTTTCCCAAAGCCGGCCCGGCCGCCTGGGCGAGGCCGAGGCGGCGCTGACCCGCTAGCCGGCCGAGCTCGACCAGGCGCCCACCGAGGCGGTACGTGCTGCCGGCGTCCTTTTCGACCAGCCCATGTGCCGCTAGGGCCGTTGCCAACCGGTACGTGGTCGCTCGAGGGAGGCCCGTTCGCTCGACAAGCCCGGCAAGGCTCAGGGGCCCTGCCTGGGCGAGGCTATCGAGGACACTAATAGCCTTGCCGAGTGAACCAGCCCCTTGTACACTGTCTCTCATAACGAGATGATATCCCACAATGTGGGACAGGGAGGCGAAGTGAGCATCACAGGCTCGCCGGCCACATTGGCCGAAAAGGTATGGCAGCGCCACGTGGTGCGCTCCGGCGACGGAGAACCCGACCTGCTCTACATCGACCTGCACCTGGTCCACGAGGTGACCTCGCCACAGGCATTCGATGGGATCCGCCTAGCCGGGCGCCGAGTGCGCCGGCCCGAACTGACCGTCGCGACGATGGACCACAACGTGCCGACAACGCGGCTCGACCAGCCCCTGAGCGACCCCATTTCAGCTCGCCAGATGGAGGTGCTCGCCAGCAACTGCGCCGAGTTTGGGATCAAGTTGTTCGCGATGGGCGATGCCAACCAGGGGATCGTCCATATCATTGGGCCCGAGCTCGGCCTCACTCAGCCCGGGATGACGGTGGTGTGCGGCGACAGCCATACCTCGACCCACGGCGCCTTTGGCGCGTTGGCCTTCGGTATCGGCACGAGCGAGGTCGAACACGTCCTTGCAACCCAGACGCTCCCCCAAGCACGCCCGCAGACTATGGCTGTAACGGTCGACGGTGACCTGCCGGTTGGTGTCACTGCAAAGGACATCGTGCTTGCGATAATCGGCCGCCTTGGCACCGGTGGGGGGATCGGCCACGTGATCGAGTACCGCGGCTCGGCGATCAAGGCCCTGTCCATGGAGGGCAGGATGACGGTTTGCAACATGTCGATTGAGGCCGGCGCAAGGGCCGGGATGGTTGCGCCGGACGATACGACCTTTTCCTACATCGAAGGGCGCGAGTACGCGCCGAAGGGGCACGATTGGGAAGCCGCCCTCGACGACTGGCGCTCGCTTGCAACTGACGAAGGTTCCCGTTTTGACAAGCAGGTCCAAATCGACGCGAGCTCCCTTGCTCCTCACGTGACTTGGGGCACAAACCCAGGCCAGGTCGTGCGGCTGGATGGGGCCGTGCCAGATCCGGAGAGCTTTCCCGAGCCTGCGGCCCGCGAATCAGGCGAGCGTGCCTTAGCTTACATGGGTCTCCAGGCGGGCACGCCGATGCGAGAAGTAAAGGTGGACACGGTATTTATCGGGTCCTGCACCAACGCCCGGATAGAAGACCTGCGTCTTGCCGCGGCCGTCCTCGAAGGCCGCACGGTTGCCCCCGGGCTCCGAGCGTTGGTGGTACCGGGTTCGGGCCAAGTCAAGATCCAGGCTGAAACAGAAGGGCTGGACACGGTATTTATCAACGCCGGTTTCGAGTGGCGCAACCCCGGTTGCTCAATGTGCCTTGCGATGAACCCCGACAAGCTCGCCCCCGGCGAACGTTGTGCCTCTACTTCCAACAGGAATTTCGAAGGACGTCAAGGCCGTGGAGGGCGCACCCATCTGGTATCTCCCGCAGTGGCCGCCGCCACGGCCGTCGCGGGCCACTTCGCTTCCCCGGAGGATCTCCAATGAAACCAGTAAGAGTTATAACAGGACGAGGCGTCCCGCTGGACCGCAGCGACGTCGACACCGATCAGATAATCCCGGCGTCATGGCTGAAAAAGGTCGAACGGACGGGGTTCGGGCAGGGCCTCTTCTCGGAGTGGCGTGACGACAGGGACTTCGTGCTGAACAAGCCTGAATATGCCGGAGCGACAATACTGGTCGCGGGACCTAATTTCGGGACGGGTTCGTCGCGCGAGCACGCAGTCTGGGCACTGACGGACTACGGCTTCGAGGCGGTGATCTCCCCCCGTTTCGGTGACATTTTCCGCAACAACTCCACCAAAGCCGGTCTTCTGCCCGTGCAGGTTTCGGCAGCGGTTGGCAAGGCTCTACTGGAAGCGGTCCAAGCCGACCCGTCCCTCGAGATCACGATCGACCTCGAACGCCTCCGGTTGGAGGCTCCGGCCGCGGGCATCGAGGCCAGCTTCCCCCTCGACGCGTTCACTCAACACCGGTTGCTCGAGGGCCTCGACGAGATCGGGCTCACGTTGAGGTTCGGCGCTGAGATCGACGCGTACGAGCCGACCCGGCCGTCCTGGCTGCCGGTCGTTACCGCCCAGCTCTGCCCCTGACGCCACCGGGTTGTTGCTCGTCGGCCGCTACCCACCCGCATCAGCCGCCTCACACACTGAGCGAGGAGTGCCTCGACGTCTGGCGGCCTATCTCGGCGTGCCGCGAGCTTCCCAATCCGGCACCTATCTCGGCGTGCCGCGAGCTTCCCAATCCGGCACCTATCTCGGCGTGGTTGCCCCATCTTGGCTGGGTTTTCCAACCCGGGCGTGCCACGAGCCCAGACGTCCATCCGCAGGCACCAAGAACGCCAGACGGCGCCGAGAAACCCGGTCTATATGACATCGAAGGATATGAAATAATATGACCTGACGCCGAGTCTCAGGCCGAGAACTAGCTGATATGCTGCTTCGTTAGCGGGGTGGAGCAGTCAGGTAGCTCGTTGGGCTCATAACCCAGAGGTCGCTGGTTCAAATCCAGCCCCCGCCACCAAGTTGAGTGGTTCATCGGAACCAGTTGAGTCGTTCTTCGCGGTCTTCAGCGTCTGCACACTGCGCTGACAAGTACGCTCGCGCCGAGTCGTTCCCGTTATCCACAGGTTTATCGGGGCTTTTTCTTGGGGCGTACGCAAGCGGATGCAGGGTGGCGCCTTCTGGCTGACTAACTGATGAAATCATCAGAGAACGGCGCAAGGCACACACGCCGGGCGGCCCTCATCAGTGCCGCCCAGAGCTTTGCTCTTCGGCCGCTTCCACCGCCGCAACCCCGAGATGAGCAAGGTCTTCCTCAACAACGGGCTCGCCTGGGCCGGCTCGGACCGAGGCCTCGCCCCCCGGGCGCTGCGCGAGATCAAGGGGGCGTTCGCGCCGGGCGCTTCACCGCCCGCGACCCTGAGCTGGCGATCACCGTCACTCCGGGTGCTTCCCTCTGCCTCGGCCAGTTCCTCCATGATCACCCTTAACGCGACGACGCCCAGGCCACCGATCACGTCGCCGAGGACCTCCTCCGACTACTCGGCATTCCCGCCCGGCAGGCCCAGCGGATCATCGCCTTGCCCCTCCCCGACCTCGATGCCCTGCGTGGTCGCGATGGTCAGAAGTAAGCCTTGACGCCCATCGAGTTGCCGAAGGCTATCGGTAGGCGCTCAGTTGGCCGCAAGGTTGTTGTACGAAGCGGGGGGAACTGGACCGTTGTTCGTCCTCTCTGGCCAGATCGAGATCAGAAGCGCTCATGTTGCTGCTCCTGGACCTGCAATCGGGCCCCAGTGCCGCCCTATCGTTCAGCCCGCTACCAGCTGTCTGGGCGGGGAAGGGCGAGCCTGGCGAGGCGCCGGGCTTCGCTGGCGCGCAGCCCGAGCAGGCGCAGGCAGGCCTCGGCGAGCTCGTCGACGGAGCTTTCGGCTACTCGTTCGGGGTGGCGCTCGTGGAGACGAAGCAGACCCAGGAGCCCGCCGGCTACGGCGCTCAGCGCGATCTCGGCGTCTGGGGCGGTGAAACGGCCGGCCGCCTGGCCGGCGCGGATGTCACGAAGCGCGTGGGGTGCCAGGCCGCGGGGTGCGTCGACGAGCTCCAGGCCCGTGCCGGTGATGAAACCGGCGATCTCAGGGTGGGTCCACGCAAGACGGCCGGACAACCGTAAGGAGACTGCGAACACCTCGGCGGGGTCGTGCAGACCGGCGCAGGCTGAGTCGATCATCTGTGCCCAGCGCTCGAGGACCTCTTCCGACGCCGTCTGGAAGAGGTCTTCCTTGCTGGCGAAGTGGTTGTAGAAGGACCCGAAGCCGATGTCGGCCACCTCGGTGATCTCCTGGATGCTCGCCCGTTCCCCCCGGCCTTCGGCGATGAGCTGGACGGCGGCGTCGATGAGTGCATGCCTCGTGTGGGCCTTCCGACGGTCGAGCCTGTTGGCCAAGACCGTCACGTTTGTCGTCGCCGTTTTCACTTCTCTCTCCTCTTTTGAGGGGCATCATCACTACTGATCCCATAGTACAGAACCGCGGTTCTTGCCGACATGGCCAATGGCGGGCGC
>Ga0209415_10012761_pt1 | contig 13951 bp, 13 predicted proteins | sample PeaSoiSIISIP2007_FD_187696 | JGI IMG/M metagenome (GOLD analysis project Ga0209415, IMG submission 187696) | Peat soil microbial communities from Weissenstadt, Germany - SII-SIP-2007 (SPAdes) (version 2) | ecosystem: Environmental > Terrestrial > Soil > Wetlands > Peat | place: Germany... | reverse complement strand
ATTGTCGGCCGATCATCAAAGTCCGCTCAAGTAGTTGGTTTGCCGTCGCGGAAAAGGATCGATGCAATCGGCGCCTATTGAGATGTGCGGGACTTTTTGCGCCAGTTAAGTGTCGCCGGGCGGCCCCTCCGGAATTTGCCGCTCGCGTCGAGCAGCCTGTCGTGAAGGGTCCCAGTTAGATCGATCATGGCGAGGACGGCGCCATTGGGATTTTGGCTGTGCATTTCGATCGTGACGTCCCCGGATGAAGCAACGTCACCTGAGAGGTACATAGTGATCTTCTTGTCGGCACCCACCATCCACTGGCCGGTGATTTTGCCGCCTCGGATGGTTCCTTCCGCGTCGTAGCATTGCGCCGGCTCGATCCTCGTCTTTCCGTAGCAAACTTGCCCGGAGTAGGTCCCATCATACTTGCCTGCGCTTACGCCAGACGTCGCTGCGGCAGGACGACCGCTCATTGCAGTCGGCGCTGCAATAACTTGTGCGTTCGGGCGTGCGGGCTCGCGAGGCGCCGCCGCTTTCATCGCTACCGGCTTGCCGACCGGCCCGGCTGCATTCGCTGTACTGGCGGCTGGTTCAGTCGCGGGTGCTACAACGGTCGGCTTCGCCGCCTCGGGGGTCGGCTGTACTGGCGGCGCGACCGCGGCGATTGCAGGCGCGGGCTCCGCTTTGCTACGCGTACTCACCGTGTACGCCCAATAGCCGCCTCCGAGTGCCAGCAGAGCAACGACTACGCCAGCGACCCACTTCGCAGCACCGCTCAGGGAGCCGCCAGGCTTCGGACTAGGAAGAGCGCCGTGTCCTTCGGCTTCCGTGATGGAAAACGTCCGGACCGGCTGCTGGATATTCTTGAAACTCTTTTCGCCGAGCCACTGGAATGAAAGAGACAACTTGTTGCGTATCTGGTCGTGAACGCTTCCGGAAATACAGATTCCGCCGGGCTCTGCAGCTGTCTGCAACCGCGCGGCGACGTTGACGCCGTCCCCCATCAGATCCTGGCCCTGCACCAACACGTCGCCCAGGTTGATCCCCATTCGGAATTTCACCTGACGAGAGGGCGCCAGCTGATCGTTACGCGTTCGCAGCGCCGCCTGGATGTCGGTCGCGCACCGCACCGCTTCCACCGCGCTGCTGAATTCCGCCAGGATCGCATCCCCGGCCGTATTGAAAATGCGTCCGTGGTGCATCTCCACAAGCGACTCGAATATTTTCTTGTGGCCTCGAAATGTTTTGAGTGTCTGCTCTTCGTCCTCGCCCATTAGACGGCTGTATCCGGCAACATCCGCCGAAACAATTGTCGCGAGTTTGCGCTCAACAACCTGTGAACTTGAGCCTTTGGGTTCGTCGGGCACGTGGGCCGCTCCAGGTATTTATTTGCGGCGTATCATAACATTGGCGCAGCCGAGGATGCCGGGCGTCTTGATTCCTGCGATCAATGACGATTTCACCGGCCGCGTCCCCGACCTGGGCGCCTACGAATCGGATCGCCCTCTCCCACACTACGGCCCGGGAACTCAGGCGCCCGGCGCCCCCGAAGATTCCGTGCCGAGAACCGTCACCGGCCCTCCACTCTAGCGTTCGCAGGAACTAAAACGACGAGCGTGTACGCACCGAGGGCGATTCCGAGGGGCCCGTTGATTAGACCGAAGAATGCCGCGAGCAGCCCGAGCGTTCGCGCCGATTGTCCGCCGGACATCAAGCTTAGGCCGGCGACGATGGAAACAAGGCCTGCCACGACGCCCAGGACAATCGCGAAAATCAGAAAGACGTGAAATAAGGTCATCAAGGTAAACGGATCGGGAACCCGGCTGAGCAGCGCGCCCCACATCACGGTTAACGTGCCGCTGTAGAGAAGTGCTCCCAGCGCGCCAACGAGCCGCAGAATTCCATATAAAATCCAGAGGATTCCAAGATTTCGCATGATCACTCCCGTGCCGGATCTTCTGTTTTCGCTGATCGGCCGGCGACAATGTACATCGGACCGTCTCAGCGTGCAATCATCCAGCCAAGTTCTTGAGCGCAGCTCCCCTAGGTTTGATCCTCGGACCTGCGGGGAATCCTAGGTTTGTCTTTGGAACTCCCGGCTCTCGGCTTTACGCCCTCTGTTCTCGGGTGCCGGGCGCAAAGGTGAGACGCAAAGTCTTTGTCGCGCTGGCGTTCGAACTCCCGCGTCATCTCGTCCAGAGAGTCGCCGACCGGCGGACCCGAAGGATTGAATATCCAGTCGCATTCAGAGCAAGCCCAGCCCTCGAATTGCGCGGATTTCACCCAAATCATCGCTCTCATAGCTACCCCTTGGATGGAATATTCTTCTTTGGCTTTGGAAATTTTCTCAGTGCTTGCCGTCCTGGCGCTGGGACCAGCACGGACGATTTCCTCGGCATCTTTCCCAGCGCCGCATCCTGCTGGATAATGCTCTGGACTATCTCAATTGGAACCTGTTCGAAATGTGTTTCGTTGTTGCGCATGGCAGGCTCTCTCTCGTGGCTGCGTCTACCGTAGCAATGGTCAAGTCATACGGGGAAAATCTTTAAGATGTCTCCGCATTAACGCGACGACCCTTAAGGGGGAAGTTGGGTGGGGTTAACGCGACCGAAGTAGTATTCCTTGGACGATATCGACTCAAGAGGATACGTTCATGTCTGCATATTTCTGTTGTACGCTGGACTACGCCTGTGATATCAACAGGTTGCGTTAGTTATACGTTTGCTGTGCGGGAGGCGCACATTGAAAGCGATCCGAGCGGCATCTCATTTTAAGACCCTGGACTTGGGCGACGTTCCTCGCTCCCGAAACGGCAAACACAAGGTGATTGTTTCCCTGATTCTTCGCGACCTCGACCTGCTGAAGGCCGGTGCGGCACTTAGGGTGCCCTTGGCCGAACTGAGTGACACCAAGGAAAACGTCCGTTCCGCCTTGAACCGCGCCACTCGAAATGCCAAGCTTAATGTCGCCACAGCCACGGACGAGAATTTCTTGTACGTTTGGAACGCAAGCAAAAGCAAGCCAAGCTTTGTAAGCGCGTAAGCCTCATCTATTGAATTCGTTTGTCCGGTGCCTCGACTTCCCGGGACTTATCCGTGTGCGCCGGCTATACCCTCGTTTGTGATGGTTTCGGCCCGTAATCTTGCCGATTCAATCGTCACGCCGCGGGCGCAGTTTGGCCGCATATTTCGCGACTGTCCGGAATGCGACAGCATGGCTCCTATCTTGAGGTCATGATGAGGACATGCCGCGTAAGAAAACGAATTCCGTCTCTGCGGGCCCCCAGATTCTAACCGACACAGCAGAGGTAGCGAGTGATTCGGCGGCAACGGTCAAGGAAGCAGCCAAACCATGACGCTCCTCTTCGTTCTCGCGGTAGTCATTATTGTCGCGCTTGTGGGGAGCCTTCCCATTTGGCCGCACAGTAAGAACTGGGGCTACTACCCCCTCGGCGTAAGTGTGGTCCTGGTGATTATCCTGGCCCTGTACTTTACCGGCCACCTGCACGGGCGCTAGTCAGCGCAGTTCGCCTGCCTTATGTAGCGCCGCCCTCTTGGCGGCGAATTTCTGCGGGGACGACGACTCAGTGTCGTCTTAACGCTTGGACGCCGAGGGGACTTTTCTTGCGTCAACTACGATTACGTCAGGCACCCTCGCCCCATCAGCCTTTAGCTTCTCCCGCAAAGCCAACACGTCGTCGATCGCAGACTTGCGCTCGGTTATGCTCACGGCCTGCCGCGTGCAAGACCCAAAAGTACAGGTGCACACCTGTCCTAGACCAAAGGCCAGTAGACGCGCGGTCCGCAATCTGACAGCGTATTAATGACGAGCAGTGTCGTCCGCTCTCTCGACGAGAGCTGATTGCTCTTTGAAAATTGAATCGGCGGTTTCGTGGGACCACCAATCTCGCGATCGGCAGGGATCCATTTTCTGCTAGTTTCTAATCGACACTCAGGCGATTAGAAACGTCTCTAACCGCTTGAAAATAAAGGAAAGTGGTCGCTTCTAATCGACACGAATCGGGCCCTCCGGCACGTAATGTAGCTCATCCCGGTTCATCGGGATGAAGGCGTTCGGCCCGCCCAAATCGAGCCTCGGGTCTGAAGACCCGAGCTACATTCGGTGCAAGGACCTCTCACGAATTACGAGTCACGAATCACGAGTTACGAACTACGCCGCATTAAGTGTCACACCATGCCGAGTAAATTTCCGCGTAACCTTCTGAAAACAAAGAAGAGCGTCACTGACAAAGTGTCACAAAAATCGACGTGCACTTTGGCGGTATGGATGAGGGAGCCGCGAACGCGCATTCTAGGAATTAAGCACAAGGCGGACTCGAACAAACTGGCAGGGAAGCGGCGCTTCAGGTAATATTGCTGTGATTTCCGGAGAAGCCATTGACGCTCACTAACATCCAGGGAACGACGACGATCGGGGCTAAGACGCTGGTGCGCGTGCGGCCGCGAGGATTCTGCGCCGGAGTGGTACGTGCGGTGGATATCGTCGAACTCGCGCTCGAGGCTTATGGCAGCCCCGTGTACGTGCACCACGAAATTGTGCACAATCGCTACGTCGTGGATCAGTTGCGCGGCCGCGGCGCGATCTTCGTCGAAACCATTGGCGAAGTGCCGGTCGGCGCCGTTCTGGTTTTCAGCGCGCACGGCGTTCCGCCGCGCGTGCGCACCGAAGCGAAGGAGCGCAACCTGAGGGTGATTGACGCGACTTGCCCGCTGGTCACCAAGGTTCATCTGGAAGCGCTGAAATTCGCGCGCGAGGGCCGCACCCTGATTCTGATCGGCCATCGCGACCATCAGGAAATCGTGGGCACGTCGGGCGAAGCGCCCGAGCAGACGATCGTCGTTGGAACTGTCGAGGAAGTGGACAATTTGCAGGTGCCCGACCCGTCGCGTCTCGCCTTCCTGACGCAGACGACTCTTTCGCTCTACGACACGCAGGAGATTGTCGCTCGGCTGCGGCAGAAATTCCCGTTGATCGTCGGTCCCGCGTCGGACGATATTTGCTACGCGACGCAGAATCGCCAGGAAGCGGTCGAAGCGCTTACGCGCGAGGTGGAATTGATTTTGGTGGTGGGCTCGGCGAACAGCTCGAATTCGAACCGCCTGGTTGAAGTGGCGCAACGCGCGGGCGTGGCGGCGCGGCTGATTGAAGATTCCAACGACATTGACGCCGCGGCGCTCGAAGGCGTGAAATCCATCGGCCTCACGGCGGGCGCATCCGCCCCGGAAGTTTTGGTCGAGCAGGTGAGCCAGCGTCTTTCGGGATTCGGGTTCACGAATCACCGCGACTTGGATCTGATTCGCGAGGACGTGCGATTCACGCTTCCGGCCGAACTCGCCGCGAAGTTGGGCCGGGCCGCGAATTGAAATACATTCGGCCTTCGCCGAGGGGCACCAAACCAACGTTAAGGAGTTTTTGAGTGGCGGTCAAAATCGCCCGCCAGCCGACCAAGATTGCCCTTTTGGGTTCGCCCACCAGTGCGGCCGCGATGTCTTTGGGCCACGAAGGCGCGCCCGCGGCGTTGCGCTCCGCCGGATTGACCGAACGGCTCCGCGCGATCGGCTACGAAATTAACGATCTGGGCGACGATCCTCCCCAACTTTTCCAAACCGATGAAGAAAGCCCTCGCGCGCGCAACGTTTCTCGAGTGATTGCGGCGCTCGAGGCGCTGAAGCCGCGCGTCGAGCAAGCTATCAAGTCCGGCGCGCTGCCCGTGATTCTGAGCGGCGATTGTTCGATCGCGCTCGCGACGATTGCCGGCGCCCGCCGATATTTCCGCCATGTCAGCATGATCTACATGGACCGCGACGCCGATCTGAATATTCCGGCGACGTCGCCCTCGGGCTGCGTGGACGGAATGGTGGTCTCGCACATCGTCGGGCGCGGCGCTGCCGAGCTGGTGCGATTCTGGGGCGAGCCGCCGCTGGTTCGCGAGCCGGACCTCGCGCTATTTGGAGTGGCGCGACTCGACCCGGCCGAGCAAGAAGTGCTCGATCGCACGCCGCTTCGGCGCTATCTCGCATCGGACGTGCAGCGCCTCGGCCCTGCAGCCGCCGCGCAGGTGGCCATCGAACGCATTCACGGCAACGGCAACGAGTTCATCTTGCATTTCGATGTGGACGTCATCGCGGGATTTCAGGCCACGAACTATCCGGGCGAAGGCGGGCTGACTCTCGAGCAAGTGCGCGAGGCGCTCGCGGTCTTCGCGAAACAAAAGCACCTCGCCGCGATCGAGGTCACGGCCTACAATCCCACCAAGGATCCCGACGGCAGCGGAGCGAAGCTGATCATTGACCTGCTCGCGGACGTCTTGGGAGAACGCCTCGAAACATTGAAAGCTGCTGCGCCGCCGGTTGAGCCAACGGCTGCTGCTTCGCCTGCAGTTCCCGCTCCGCCGTCTGATCTGACGGCGTCCGTTCCTGATGCAGCGGTTCCTGCCGCGGCGCCCGGAGAAGCATGGTCGTCGGACATGCTGGAAAGCGAATCTGAGTCATCGGAAGCCGCTGCGGTTGTGCCCGACGACGAATCGTCGGAAGCCTCGACCGGGGCCTCGGGCGAATCCGCGGATGAATCGGACGATTCCCATTCCCAATAATTCCTCCCGCATTCGAACCCGCGCGCGCGGACCAGCAAAGAAAATGCCAGCAGATAAAACAATAACGCAGCCCGAGATAGTCATCTTCGACGTGGACGGCGTCCTAGTGGACGTCCGCGGATCGTTTCACACGACTGTGCTCGAGACGGTCCGCTTCTTCACCAAGAAACGCGTGACACGCGCGGAGCTGCATCGCTGGAAGAATAAGTCAGGCTTCAACGACGACTGGAAACTTTCGACGGTCTGGGTGCAATCGCTCGGGGGCAAGTTCGAATACGACGAAGTGAAGCGCAAATTCGTGGAGCTCTACTGGGGCAAAAACGGCAAGGGCAACGTCGCGCGCGAGAAGTGGCTGCTGCCGCGCACGAGCCTGAGGCGCCTGGCCAGCCGATCCGAGCTGGCGCTATTTACCGGGCGCGTTCGGGCGGAAGCCGATTACACGCTCGACCGCTGCCGAGTCCGCGAATTCTTCCGCCACATCGTTACCGTCGAGGATGTGCAGCGGCCGAAGCCGGACCCCGAGGGGCTGCTGAAGATCCTGAATGGCCGCGATCCGGCCAAAGCGCTCTACCTCGGCGATAATGTGGATGACGCGCTGGCTTCCCGAGCCGCGCAAATTCCGTTCCTTGGCATCCTGCCGAGAAATAGCGAGGCGCGCCGCGCCCGGAGTGCTTTGCTTACAAAGCACGGAGCCAGGGCGATTCTCGATGACGTGAAAGAACTCGAGGCCTGGCTGAGACGCTCTTGACCGCCCGCAGTGCCAGAACTTCCTTCCTAGCAATGGCATAGAACCAATAGGTAGTACCAGAAAGGACACCAGTACCATTGCCCGGTCAGGGCTCAAGCGTCAAGATTCATGGCACGGCGGGGTTAGGCCCGAAGAGCATGGCTGATAACACCAATACGCGGCAGACGGCGGCTCGCGCCTTTGTACGCAGCCTGAACATCTTGCTCAAATTCGCGCGGATGTATGACTTCGGTCATCCACGCACGGCCAAACAGTACGATACCGCTTGGAGCGAACTGCGCACCGCTCTTGGCACGGACGATGAAGCCGGCATGTTGCTGGCGGTGTCGGGCGACCAGCTTCTGCTGGACGGCACGCCACTCGAGTCGGCGCAGGCGGAGAAGAGCTTCGCGCGCATGCTCTCAGCTGCCGGCATCGCTAGCGTTCACTTCTCTCCCAAGTTGACGCACAACAGCCTGCAGAAATTCGTTCGAGCCTTTCCAACCGGTTCCAGTTCGAAGCCCGCGCAACTCGCGGAGCAGTTGAAGGAAGCCCTTCACGGCGACCCCCATATCCACGTGAACGAAGTGTGTTTCGTGCCCGCCGACTCGGCGGTGGCGAAGTCAACGATGGCAGCCCAGCTTGCTGCGCGAACGTTGGGGATGAATTCTGAGCAGACCGACCAGCTATTGAACGATCCCGAAAAACTTTTGCAACTGATCGTAGCCGCAGAAGGCACCAAAGGCGGAGGCGGCGGTCCCGGCGGAGGCGGTCCTGGAGGCGGCGGTTCCGGTGGCGGAGGGTACGGCAGAACAGGCTACGGCGATGGAGGCTACGGCGGAGGCGTCCAAGGAAGCGGGGGCGGCACAGGATCGGGCGGCAGCTCAGGATCGGGAAACTACGCGGGCGGCGGTTCGTTTGCCGCCGGATCTGGCAGCGGGCCAACTGTTGAGGTCCCTGCGGGCGCGGTGTACGGATCGGGCGCGCCGGGCGGTGGCGGCGGAAATGGTTGGAACATCGTCGGCGGAACAAGCGGTGGCGGAACTCCTCTGGACCCGAATGCGGGAGGCTTCTGGCTAAAGGGCGATGCCCCTAGCTCGGGAGGGCCGGGCCCTTCGTTGAGCGGGCCCGCTTCCGGTGTCGGAACTGGCGCAGGCGGATCGGAAACCGGCGTTACGTCCGGCTGGAATATCGTCGGCGGAACAGGCGGGGGCGGCGGAACTCCCCTGGATCCCAACGCGGGAGGATTCTGGCTGAAGGGCGAGGCAGGTGGTTCCAGCGCGCCAGCTGCCTTGAGCGGACCCGCCGCTAGTGTTGGAGCGGGCACGGGCGGAACGGGATCCGGCTATGGTCCGGGACACGGACCAAGCGGCGGTGCTGGCAACGGCCCCGCCAATGGTGGAGGCTCGGGTGGAAGGCAACTGACCGCCCTCGGTCCCATCGCCGGTCCAGAAAGCCGATGGGCGAATGCTTCTTCGGGAATACGCGCAACGCGTTCGGCGCGCGGCGGCACCGGTTCAATGGCGGTCGAAACTGGCCTGATGACGCTGCACGAAGACGAACTACAAGGCATTCTGCAAGTGCTGGCGCAGATCGCCCGGACGAACGACGCTTCGAAGGACAAACTCGATCCCGGATCGTTCCAGTCGCGGCTTTCGACATTGCCGCGGCGCGCGCGATTTACGGTGAGCCAGGCGCTTTCGGCGCTGGCGGCGCAGGCGCCCTCGGAATCCTCGGACAAACCCACGCTGCTGAAACTTGCGGAACACATTGCGGTGCGGTTCGCGCTGGAGAGCTACGAGCGCGGCGACCTGAAAGTAAACGCCGTTCGCCAGATGCTTGACGAAATGAACGGCGAGCTCGACAGCCTGCGGAAAATTCTTGGCGTGTATGAAGAGAAAATGGAGCGCGCCGGAATTCACACGCAGTCGCACATGGAAGTGCTGGCACACGAATTCTGGTCTCAGGTGCCTGAAGAAAAGAAGAAGTCCGTACTGGAGGGGCCGGATGCCTGGTGCGTCCCAGCGATCCGCGTGCGCGAGCACGTGGACGGCCTGATCGCCCGGCAGGAGACCGAGGCTGCCGAGAAGATCTTGAAGAACTACGCGAACGACATCAAAAACAAGAACGCGGAAGCGCGACGCCAAACGGCCATGGGACTTGCGGAACTGGCCGGTGTGTACGCCAAGTCGAGCGAGCAGCTTTTCGTGGATACGATTCGCGGAATCGGCTTGCAGTTGGCCGAGGAGAAGGATTCTCAGCTACAGAGTCTGATGGGTGCGGCGTTCGTTCGACTCTCGCAGGAAGCGACGAAGAGCCGCTCGTACGCCGCCGTGCAGCGTTCGGTCGAGTTGATTGACTATCTTGAATCGGAACGGCCGGGCAGCGGAAAGAGCTTGCGCCCGCGAATCGGAGTCGAAAACCGGCTGCCGGAGTTTATCGAGGAATCGCTGAGAAGCGGGAATGTGCCGTCAGGCTTGAAGGACCTGCTGCGGCGGATGCCGGAACCCGCGGCCGACCAAGTAGCGAAGCGTTTCAGTCGCGTGGCATTCCGCGAGGATTGCGAACTCCTGGTGTCGATGATGCAAGTGCTGGGACCTGAAGGGATCGAACACCTTCGCAAGCGGCTCCGCGAGGGCAGCCAGAGCACGGCCATCGACACAGTCGGGATCCTCGCGCGGATGGATCTCGAAACCGTCGAGAAGGTCCTGCCGGACCGCATGAGGGAATGGAAGCGCACGGCGCACGACCGCGTGGTGCGGCAGATTGCGTCGAGCGGATCACCCGAACGCGGCCGCCTGCTGCTCCAACTGTTTGACCTGATGGACTCGCTGATTCGCCCATTGGCGGTGGATGAGATCGGCATGAGCGGCGAAAAATCGGCCGACATGCGCCTGCTGCGCATCGCCGAAGGGGACTTACCAAAGGGTTCGACGGATTTCCTGCGGCTGAAGGCGATCGAAGCGCTGGGCCGGCTTCGCACGTCGGGCGCGGAATCGATTCTTCGCAAGGTGGCCGAGGCGCGGAAGGCATGGCGCTGGGCGAATCCTTCGGAGCTGCGAGTGGTCGCGGCGCAAGCGATGGAAAAGATCGACTCCGAATGGGCGCGCGATTTCATACCGCGAAGCGGGCTGAGCGTGGCGGATTTTTCGATTGAGTTGCTCGACAGCGATCCAAATTCGTCCGCAATCCGCCAGCGGCGGTATCCGCGGATGCGGCTCGAACATTCCATGAGCGCCACGACGACCAACCTGAAAGAGAATTGCCGCCTGGAGATACCGGAGATGGCGCTGGGCGGCGGCGTCGCGGTTTGCGAGCAGAGCTTGCACCCGGGCAGCGTGGTGGACATACGATTCAACTCCGGGCAGAAAGCGGTGAAAGCGCAGACGATCGTCCGCGACGCAAACACGCAGGCGCGGGCGTTCGAAGTGGTGGACATGGATCTCGAAGAGCGCGCCAAACTCCGCAAGCTGCTGGTGCAATTGGGGAGCGCCCAGAAATTGACCACGGCGGAAGAACGCAGCCGCCGCGGCACCCGCACGATTCCCACGGGCGGCAAAGAAAACAGCTAACCAGTTGAGGAAGGCTCGCCGCACTCTTGATCCATCGGTGGTGCATTCACGTTTTGTGCCGGCCGATTTCGATCGTCTCCCCTTAATGAACCCAGCCGAACCGCCGCATATATCAGAATTGCGATGCTAAGCGCTGCGATGATCCAGAACTGTGAAGATTCGCGGCGAACGCCGAGCAGCGCGATTGCCGCCACAGTCGCAGTGATCGCATAAGACGCCAACGCAATCCGGCGCGGCGTCCAGCCTCGCGCGTACATTCGGTCATAGAGGTGGCGGCGATCGCCGTAGAAAGGCGAGGCGCGGCTTCGCAGCCGGCGAACGACGGCGAAAGCGGAGTCCAGCAACGGAAGGATGGCGGTCAACAGCGGAAAGAACAGGGCGGAAGGAGTTACTGGGTATGAGCGATAGAAATCGAGGCCCAGAAACGCAATGACGAAGCCGAGCGCGGTGCTACCCGAGTCACCCATAAAAATCTTTGCTGGCGGAAGATTGAAGATAACAAATCCAGTGCACGCGCCCGCCACGCTCCACGCTACGGCGAGCGCGAATGGATTTGCAGGAATGCCCGGCAGCGCGAGATAAGCGGCGGCAATGATTCCCACGACGCCGGCGGCGAGGCCGTCCATTCCGTCGAGAAGATTTATGGAATTGGTAATCGCGGCGACGAAAAAACACGTGGCCAAGAGGTCGAGCACGCCAACTCCAAGAATGGGAAGACGCCAGCCGTGTTGCCAGAGCAAGACGCCCGCTGCAAACTGCGCCGCGAGCCGGAGCACGGGCGAAACGCCTCGGAGATCATCGGCCAGACCCACCGCCCAGATTACGACAAGACCCACAAAAAAAGGCCAAACGGACAAAGCGCGGTGCGGGTCCGACCCACATGCGGCTTCGAAAATGGCGAGCACGATGGCTACGCCGCCCAGCCGCGGAATCGGCTGCGAGTGAATTTTCAGAGGGCCGGGAGCGTCAAACAGGCGCCAGCGGACGCACAGAGCTTTGACGATCGGCACGAGCAGGACCGTGGCGACGAACGCGATTACGCCTGCGATCATGGGAGCACCGCTCGAACCAGCCTTTTCATGTGGCGCATGCGCACGCGGCGGGCTTTGCGCGCCACGCCGCGAAGTCCTGCCTGGCGAAGAGCTGCGCGCACGTCGCGAAGATACAGGCGGATAATTCCTTGTGACACGTCGCTGTAGAAGAGGCGCGCTGAAGAACCATCTGCAATTTCGTTGGACAGACTGCGGAATCGCTCCAAAATCGCCTCGCTTGTCTGCGGGGCGGGGACCTGGCCAAAACCGGATTCGCCCAGCAGCACGGGGCGCAACTCCACGCGTGCAAGGTCGCTACGTGCGGTGAGACCGGCGACGACGATGAGTCCTTCGCGTTCGAGCGGGTTCTCGCAATAGCCAGATACGACGCTGCCGAGGCCGAAAAAACAGAACGACGCGGGGAGGTTCGTCGCCGCGGAAACACGGGCGCCGCTGATTCTATGAGAATGCGATGCAGCGACCACGCGGAAACCGCAATTTGCGATGGCGTCTATGCGATCGGCTTCGGCGGGGTCGGGGCGATTGGTGCGGAGGCAGCCGGCATGGACCAGAGCGAATGAGACGCGGGCGCCGCGAGAGTTGAGAATTTTGATGGCCTCGGTTGCGCGGGCGACCGTGGCGGGCTCGACGCCGGCGGATGTGCGGGTGGCAAGTTCGCGCGAGGCGATAGCAGCAGCCCAAAAACCCACGCGGATATCGCCGGGTCCATGCCATAGAAATACCTCGGGGACGTCGCAGAGGGTGCGGCCGGCACCGAGAGGAACGATACCGTGACGCGCGACCGCGGCGCGAGTCCGCTCGACCCCTGCAGCGCGAAAATCAAAAGTGTGATTGTTCGCGCATCCGACGAAGCTGCAACGGATGGCCTGCAGGTATTCGAGAGACGCGGATGGCGCGGAGACTGTCTGCCCGAGGCCAGCCGGCGGGCGCGCCGGGAGATTGTCGGCGTCGAGCGCACATTCGAGATTCAGGAATGATGTCGCGACGTCGTCGAAATATGGCGCGAGGCCGCGAGTTGCGGCGCGCCAGCCGCCAGGAGGAAGCGCAAGATTGCCGGCGGGCAGAAAATCGCCAGCGATGGCGATGCGTGCGGCGACGGGCTCGGCGTGGCGGATTCCCAAAGAATCATGCAGGCACCCGCGAGAAAACCCATCGGACGAGCCGCTTGCGCAGCGGATGGACCCACATCGGGATGAGGATCAACCCGCTCAACGCGGCGAGGGCGCCCGCCATCACGCGGAGCGAAAACGCGGAGCGAGCGGGCGTGGCGCAGAAGAACGGAAGAAATACCAGGACGCCGACGAAGCTCGTGAAAAGAACGCCGCCGCTTTCCTTCGGCAACAGCTGAGCAAACGGCACGCGATTTTCGAGGTGATATGCGACCAGCACGATGGCGTATCCCGACGCGAGCGAAAACGCCGCGGCTGCCACGACCGCGGGTCCCCCGAGCCGCCAGCCGGCGAGAAAACCCAGGCCCGCGTTGAGAATCGCGGTCGAGCTGCAACCGGCCGAAACCCAACGGAGCGCCCCCGTGCCGAGATCTTTGATAAATTGGGCGTGTCGACCCGCGTGGAGCTGGTTCTCTATTGTGTTCAGCAAAGACAAACCCGATCGTTGAACGCTCGATTAGACGCGCCGCCCGGGAAGAACGGATCCAACGGATCCTGAGGCCGGAGGGACGGTTCGGATTCAGCGCGCCGTCCTACAGAAGAAGACGACAATTCCTGCACGCATCTTGTGACTCGCGATGGATTCGACGCTTTCATATTTCTTCGCCAGTTTGCGAAAAGGGAACATCCGCAGAGAGTCGCGAGCCTGAATTCTCCGATCGGCTGCTAATCTCGTAACGACCACCCAGAGAGGCAGACGCCTACCCGCCAGGCCGTCGTGCTCCAATGATGCAAGAAGCGGAACTTTGCGCATGCAGGCAACCGATGGGCTGGCTGTAGCCTCTCGTAACGAAACGGGCTCCAATCGTGCCAAGTCACGAATCCTCGAACTC
>Ga0209415_10012758_pt1 | contig 13952 bp, 15 predicted proteins | sample PeaSoiSIISIP2007_FD_187696 | JGI IMG/M metagenome (GOLD analysis project Ga0209415, IMG submission 187696) | Peat soil microbial communities from Weissenstadt, Germany - SII-SIP-2007 (SPAdes) (version 2) | ecosystem: Environmental > Terrestrial > Soil > Wetlands > Peat | place: Germany... | reverse complement strand
TTTACCCGCCAGATCCTAAGTCTGGTGCGTCTGCCAATTCCGCCACTTTCGCACTTTGCATGTTCGAGAACGGCTGCCGCCGCAGGCCGTCAACGGCGTTGCGCACACGCGCTCTCGAAATGTCTTCGCAATTCTCGGTTTTCCCGCAATTGTAAGGATAGCAAATTTTCAAGCCTGTCCTTCTACTCTGGATTTGCGGGTAAGCGGAGAGGTAACCACAGGCACTCACGAAGGCGCGCAGCCACGGGAACTGCTCTTTTGGACGGGTGGACTTCCAATACGAACACGCGGTGGCACCCGATTGCATGCGGCAGCAACCGCTGACGCGGAGCGGTCTGGCCCACCAGGGATCGCGGCTTCGGATTCGCAACCTTCCAAAGCGCGAACCCGGACGCTATTGCACTTCGTTGAGCTTCTGGTAAATGTACATGCCGGTGAGCAGGAGCAGGAACACTCCGGACCCGGCCGCAAATACGCGCAGCGGAATGGTCAGGCGGTTAACCTTGACCAACAGTTCCGTCTGTTCCTCCTGCATGTGCGAATTATTGTCATCCAGAAACAACTGGTCATCCTCATGCATGGTGAGGGTGCTGCGGTAGATCAGCAGGAGGATCAGACCAATGGCGAAAACGCCAAAGACAATCGATACCAGTGTTAGTGTCGTCATAAAACACCTCGGCAGAGTCCAAGACACTCGGGCGGCTTCTCAGGGGGGTGCGGCGCGTCTACCTCCGCATCGGGCTCTGGGAAGCCCTAACGCCCACATTATAGCCCTGAAATCAAAGGAAGAATCGAAAAATATGGCTGCTCAGATCGGAAAAATTCGTAGGCACCGGACCAAAGCGACGGTTACCGTCCCCGGGTCATCTAAATAGTAACTTGAGCCTGCTTTTTCTGGCCGCTACAGGGGTTTTAAGGCTCCTGTTGCGCAGGGCGGGTTTGGTATAATACAAAAGGCTTGATAGCCAAGGAGATACGACACATGGCGACGACTACTGTCCCGGAAGTAACCAAAAAGGCTGCTCCGGTTACCCTTACTGCGAATGCAGCTTCTAAGGTGAAGAGCATCATGGCGCAGCAGAACCCAGTTCCCGCAGGGCTGCGCATTGGGGTTGTGGGCGGAGGCTGCTCCGGCTTCTCCTACTCGATGCAATTTGAGAACGCCGCTGGCATGATGGATAAGACCTTCGAGATGGACGGGTTGAAGGTTTTCGTCGACGCCACCTCAGTGATGTATCTGAACGGCTGCGTCGTCGACTACGTCGAAACCCTCGAAGGCGCCGGCTTCAAGTTTGAAAATCCGAACGTGAAGAGCACCTGCGGCTGCGGATCTTCGTTTAACGTGTAAACGATCATGGAGCGACGGACGCCTCGTCCGTCCTGCTGCAAGAGATTTGTACGAGATTGAGACGGCCTCATCTTCTTTTAAGAGGAGGCCGTTTTCTTTTGCTCTCGCCTGCGTGATTCCCTCTGGATGACTGGATTCAACTGCAGCGGTGGCTACTGTTGCTGCGGGTTTGATGGAGTTGGCGGCGGCGACGTGCCCGAGCCGGGACTCGAGAAGCCAGAGTTGGAATTCGACAACCCGCTGTTGGAATTCGAAAAGCCGGAGCTGTTTCCGAATCCCGAAGACGAACCGAACGGGCTGTTGTTGCCACTGCCCGATTGCCCAGGCTGTCCCGGCTGCAGCGGTTTCGCTGCAAACATCTGCACCGTTTGATTGGGGCCTTTGATCAGCCCGCCACGGTCGGTTGCTGGATCGTAGACGAACTGCCACTGGTCGTATTTTCTCTTGTGGTCGTACTCGCGGATGGTCTCTTTCTTGCTGACGCTGACCACTCCCACGATGGGACCGCCGCCGAATACCTGCTTTGAAAGCGCATCGCCCGAGCCCGAGATTCCGGTTTGGCTGGTGCCATCCGGATTGGTTGCGGCGGACGGATCGGCAGGATTTCCCGAGCCCTGGGCCGAACCTTGCTGATTGCCCTGCGAATTGGCGAAGCCGCCGTTCGAAGATCCGTTCGGACCTCCGTTCGCCCCTCCGCCGAAGCCGGAAGATGAGCCGAAGCCGGAAGAGGACCCGAAGCCCGAGCCGTTCAATCCATTGGCGCCGTTCAACCCGTTTGCCCCATTCAGTCCGCTGGCCCCGCCGATCGGGTTTGCGCCGGGAATGCCGCCGCCTCCTAACAGATTGCTGAGCGACAGCTTGGCTTCCCCGAAATGAAGCAACTTAAAATCCTGTTTGGCGATGGGATCTTTGTAACGCTTGCGCAGGAAGCGCTGATTGTTGGCGCTTTCCAGATCCTCGAGCTTGGTGGGATAACGGCCGAATTTCTTATAGTAACTGCGAATCGCGCGGGCATATTGCACGCCGCGATGCACCATTTCCTCTTCCCGGTCACGCTTGATCTCGAACGCCACGGTCTGCACCACCGCGGAGGCCGCGATGATGATGAGCGCCACCATGAGCAGTAGTGTGAGCAGAACGTAGCCGCGTTCGGCCGAATTGCGGCGGCGACGGACGTGGCAGCATTGGTTGCGGCGGCACATTCCCAGCGAGTTGTTTACCTTCACCATGCTCTAACTCTGCGTCAGCTGGATCGTTTGGGCCGGCCCGCTGTTCACCAGGTCTTGAATTTCAACCGAGGTGGGTGTGATGCGCATGACCTTGTAGCGCCGATCTACGATTTCGCCTTCACCCGCAATAAAGACATCCTGATCTTTCGAGAGAAATATTTTCTTCGGTTCTCCCGGCCTGCTGGCGAAGCCGAAGAACTTGAGCGGAATCGGCGGAGCCACCGGTATGGGAGCCGGACCCTTGTACGATGCCGCCTCTTCTGCCGCCTTTTTCTGCTCGGCCACGCCCGATGCCATGGGTCTGGGTATCCCTTCCGCCTGCGACACAAAAATGTTTCTGCCCGAACCCGTGTACTTAGTCTGCTCGCTGGAGGCCAGCAATTGCAGGTGCAAAGTGGGGTCCAGGCTCTCGCTGCGCGGTTTCTTGAGCGAACCCTTTCCATGCGGCCCCGACACAGTGCGAGGTGCAGCCGTCACACCGGGCGCCGAGGCCGATACCGGGGTAACGCTGTGTCCGCTGAATATGGGGACCACCTGGTAGGCCACCGTGAGGATCGCCACGGCACCCAGCCCGATTGCCCAGCCCATAGTTTTCCGGTTTTCGCTCCCTAATTTCACTGCGGTCCAGCCTTCAAGTAGGTTTCGATTTTCATGGTCAGTTTAACCGCGCCCGTCTGCTCTCCCGCTAACGATACGCTGCTGACGATGAAAAACATTTCGTCCCGCTCCAGGGCATTGATGAATCGCGCCAGAGCGACGTAGTTGCCGCTGAGGTCGGCTTCCATCTCCACCGGCTGCAATCCGCCGGGCCCCACGTCTTTGGGTTTGTATTGCACCTGGTCGATGGTTACGCCATCCCCGGCGGCTAGCTTGCCCAGTTCCGTGGCAATCTGCGAGTCCTGCGCGGGAAATCGCTTCTTGTAGAAATCCGCAACTTGCTTGGTTGCCAGCTTTACTTTGTCGGGCAGATCCTTCAGCGGTCCGACTTGCTTGGTCTTGGTGGTCAATTCCGCCTGCAGGGTATGCATCTCCAGCATGCGAGACTCAGCCGATCCCACCAGCGGAGAGAAAAATGCAATGGCAGCCAGCACATCGACGCCGACAATCATCAGCAGAGCCGCTTGAATCTTCTTGCGCGTTCGCCGCAGGTCTGCCATTCAGGACCTCCTCCCCTTCGCGACGGGTTTGAGAGGCGCATTCTTCCTAGGCGCCGGAGCGTCCTCCGCCGGAGCGTCCTTCTGGGAACCAGCGTCGACAAATGGCTGCGGCACATAAATCGCAGCCATGTCGAACTCCACCGAAGATCCTGCCATATTCGTGTTGTCTTTGGTATGGTCGGTACGTTCATTCACGATGGAAGTCTGGCTGAAGCGGTGCGAATCCTCCATGCGGCGGGCCAGTTCGATGGCGCGATCGCGGGAACTGCCGGCCACCACCATCTTCACGGCCAACTGGCCTTCTTCGTCCAGTTCGGGACGGATCGAAACCAGGTGCACGCCCGCGGGCATCACTTTCTCCATGTCTTCGAGGACTCGCGTCCAGGAAAAAGCTTTGCGATCGATCAGCGCGTTGATGATCTGGGCATGGTCCCGGGTGGTGCGGTTCTCGGGCAGGTTGAGAAAATCTTCCGCTTGGGCGCGAAGCTGATCTCTCTGCGCGATCTTTTCGCGAATTTCCGCAATGGTCGACCGGTCGCGCCGCGCGTTATACCACCCGCCGATGGTGCTGATGATCAACCCCAGCGACAGAATCGAGACCACCACCAGGGCCGTGCCCCAGCGCAGCCAGAATTCGCGGGCATCCTGGTAGGGCCGGCTGGCGAGATTGATATCCAGACGCATATTACGAAACCAACGCTCCCACGACTCCCGCCATTCTCCAGCGCGGAACCGGCCCGCCGGCGCTTGCTCCCAGCTGCGATGAGGCCACCAATTCCTGCACTTCAGCGCCGGTTTGCGCCTTCAGCGCCGCGGCCACGCTGGTGGATTCCGCCAGGCCGGCGATGTAGATGTGCTCAATGTTCAGATGGTAGGTGTCCTGAAAGAACACAACCGAAGGATAAACCTCCTCAGCCATTTGCTCGCCGGTGATGGTGACTCCGCGCGTATTTTCCAGAGTGCGGAACAGTTGCAGCCGGTGTTCATTCAGGATGGCGATGCTGGTGGTGTGGGCATCTACTTTAACGATCAGAGTGGGGCGCTGTCCGTCGGCTGCGCCCAGCGCAGCCAGCATGGAAGGCAGAACCACGCCGGCTTCGAATCCGGCTTGCTGAAAGGCGGCTTCGTAGTCCTCAATCACACTGGCCAGTGCGACCGCGGCCACTACGCGTACGCCATCGTTGGATTTCTGGGTATGGTAGGAAACTTTGGCCTTCTCCACGTCGAAGGGCAGGGACTTCTTCAGCCGGAACCGGACCACTCCGACGGCCTCTTCCGTGTCCGACGGAAGCGTATCGAAATCGACCAGCATGACCCGCACCGCAGCATCGGGGACGATGGCGATCACATCCCGCGAACGCCCGGCCACACTGCTGAGAGCCGCCTCGATGCCCGCCTGCACAACACTCCGCTGGCGCAGGTTGTTTTCCACCAGATCGGGAACCACGCTGCCCGGAGCCAGTTCGCGAACCGCGCAGGCCTCCAGATGCCCGCCGTGTTCGGCCAGCCTGCCGGCCAGCACACGGTCGGTGGCGATTTCACACGCCAGCCTGGGTTTGGATGTGCCCGAAGTTAAACTCATTTCCCGCTCACGCCCCGATGCTTCATCTTAATCTGTCTTATGTGTCAATCTTATGTGTTAATGAGAAACCGCGCCGTAAAGAAATGCAAGAGCCCGAGCGCCGTCCGCGTCCTCATCGGCTACACCTTGGTCGGCGTCATCCCGAGCGGAGCCGTTCTTCAGGCGAAGCGAGGGACCTCGCGTGGATCGGAACTGCATCTCTTCTAAAGCGATTCACTGACTCGAAACTTTGTTTCGGAACTCTTGAATTCTCGGCCCGAGCCTGTCTGCCGGAATTCTCAGCGCATGGCCTCGATGAAGGTGACCTTGTTGATTTCCTTCAGCGTGGTCATGCCCAAGCGGACTTTATCCAGCGCCGACTCGCGCAGAAAGCGCATGCCTTCTTCGCGGGCGGCGCGGCGAATCTCCGAAGTCGGCCTCTTGGCCAGAATCATCTCGCGGATGCGGTCACTCAAATCGAGCAGCTCGTGAATTGCGGTTCGCCCGCGGAACCCAGTGCCCGCGCACTCGATGCATCCCGGGCCTTCATACAAGGGAACCTTCGACCACGTCGCCGGGTCGAGGCCGCTGGCTTCGAGAACATCCGGCGGATAATGCACAGCAGTGCGGCACGATTCGCAGATCAAACGCACCAGCCGTTGCGCCAGAATGCAGTTCAATGCCGAAACAAAGTTGTAAGGCTCGACCCCCATATTCAGGAAGCGCCCGATCACGTCGACCACGTTGTTGGCGTGCACCGTAGTGAAGACCAGGTGCCCGGTGAGAGCGGATTGAATAGCAATCTGCGCGGTTTCCGCGTCGCGAATTTCGCCGACCATGATTTTGTCGGGATCGTGGCGCAGGATGGAACGCAATCCGCGGGCGAAGGTCAGTCCCTTTTTCTCGTTGACCGGAATCTGGGTGATGCCGCGCAGCTGGTATTCGACGGGGTCTTCAATGGTGATGATCTTGTCTTCGTCGGTCTTGATTTCGTTGACCGCAGCGTAAAGCGTGGTGGTCTTGCCGCTTCCCGTCGGCCCCGTGACCAGCACCATGCCGTAAGGCTCTTTGATGTAGCGGCGGAAACGGCGCAGGTCATCTTCATCAAACCCAACCACGTTCAGAGTCAGCGTGCGGAACTTCTCCGACATCGACTCTTTATCGAGCACGCGGAGCACGGCATCCTCGCCGTGAATCGAAGGCATGATCGAAACGCGGAAGTCGATGGCGCGGCCGTTGTACTTGACGCGGAAGCGGCCGTCCTGGGGGACGCGGCGCTCGGAAATATCCAGCTCGCTCATCACTTTGATTCGGGAAATGACGGTGGAGTGATGCTCTTTGCCGATCGGAGGCATGGCCTGGGTAAGCACGCCGTCGATGCGGAACTTGATGACCACGGAATCGTCGCGGGTCTCGATGTGAATGTCGGAAGCGCGGCGCTGCAGCGCGGTGAAGATGGTGGTATCGACCAGGCGGATGATGGGGCTGGTGTCACCCGTGGCCGTCAGCTTGTCGATGGTGAGGGTTTCTTCCGCGCCCGTGGCTTCGTCTTCGCGGATGATGGTGAAACTCTCGCTGGCCTCTTCCAGAACACGCTGCGACTGTTCCGTCTTTTTGAGGATGTCGCTTATCTGTTTAAGCGTGGAAACCTTGGTGACGATGCGCTGCTTGAGCAGCAGGCTGATCTCGTCGATCATCATCAGCTGGCTGGGATCGGCGATGGCGATGGCCAGGCGGCCGTCAGCCGTCTCTTCCAGAGGAACGAAGTTGTAACGGAACATCAGCTCGACGGGAATCTTTTTGAAGAGCTCGTGATGCAGCTGGAAGTCGGTGAGGTCGACGAATTCGCAGCGATAGCGGCGAGCAATGTCCTGCGCGCGCTCAAGATCGGTGACCGGGTTACCGGTGGTGACCAGTTGGCCGCCGTTGCCGCCGTTGACGAAGATGGACTTCTTGTCTGCCATTGCCATTTTTTCTTACACGCTGCCTGTGCGCCCGCACCCACTTATCAGTAGGCCCGTTCTTAGTGGACCCCCAAGGTAAAGATCGGCAAATAAAGCGAGATCAACACCGCGCCCACAAAAACCGCCATCACGATTAGAATCAACGGCTCAATCAGGGCCATGGATGCTCCCAGGGCCGTCTGGACATCTTCTTCGTAGAATTCGGCCACGGAATTCAGCATGGCCGGCAAGGCGCCGGTGGATTCGCCGACTTCGATCATTTCCACCGCCAGGCCGGGAAAAATTTCCTGTTCTTCCAGACTGTTGGCTAAGCCTTGTCCTTCGCGCACGCGCACGCTGGCCCGCATCACGCCTTTCAGGATGCGGCGGCTGCTCATCGACGATCCTGCCGTCTCCATCGAAGGCACCAGCGGCAGGCCGCCTTGCAGCAGGGTGGCCAGCATGCGGGAAAAAGCGGCCACCTGCTGTTTCAGTCGAATGTCGCCGAGCAAGGGCGTGCCTAGAATGACGCGGTCAATGCGATCTCCGCCGCTATCCGTGTTCTTCCAGCGCCAGAGCAAAAAACCGGCAACCACGAGCCCCAGAAACACAAAGGGAGCATACTTCTGGCTGTTCTGGCCTACGGCCAGCATGAAGACGGTGATGGCTGGCAGCTGCGCGTCCAGACTATTGAACAGTTCGGCGAATTTGGGCACGACGTAGGTGAACAGGAACGTCACCATGATCAACACCACGCTAATCAGCAGCGTGGGATAAATCAGCGAAACCACCAGCTTCTTGCGGAACGACATGGCCAGGCGTTGCAGGTTGATATAGCGCGTCAATACTTCGTCGATGTTGCCACTTTTTTCCCCGGCCATCAGCGTGGTCGTGTAAATCTTAGGAACCACGCCCTGCGCGGCGAAGGCGTCGGAGAGCAACTCGCCGCCGCGGACGCGATCGCGCACATTTTCCAGGATCTGCCGCAAAAAACCGTCCTTCTGCCGCTTGATCAGCAGTTCAAGCGAATTCAGAATCGGCAGTCCGGCGCGGATCAAGGTTAGAAACTGCTGGTTGTAAACCAGGAACGACGATTGCTTCAGTCGGCGGCCGCGCCGGAACGAGAATCCTCCCGAGAGCAGCCCCTGAGGCTTGACCCAATAGACCAGGTAACCCTGTTGGGCGAAGCGATCGCGGACCTCGGCCTCAGAATAGCCGTGCTCGACCTGCTGATGCAGGCGTCCGCGTTCGTCCGCGAGTTTTACGACAAATTCCGCCATGTTGCCTTGTTTTCCAGCCCTGGAGGCCGTTCGGGGGCAGACTCCAGTTTAACATTCCGTCCTGCAATTCCGGCCTAGCTTCGGGACGGTCCTTTCATGGCGCCAGATCGCTTTCAATCGTCTCCGTTCCCGCCGGAGGCTTGAAATGGAAGCGGCTGTCGGGAATTGGCTCGTCCTCCCGCGATTCGCTCAAGCGATACTCCGTGACCGATCCATCCACCTCGTTGATCACAATACGCACGATGCTCTTGTCAGGCGCGATTTCCAGCAAAATCCCGCTCACCCGGTCGGCTAACGCCCTCGGCACGCCGCGCAGAACCACATCCTCCGGATTCAACGGGGGGACATCCGGGGCTAGTAATAATGCCTGTAACTCCTTCTCCAGCTTAGTCTTACCCAGAAGAAACGCAAGTGGTGAGCGAATGTCGTCCAGCTTTCGGGCCGGCGTTCTGCGAGCCTGATGGTCGCCGGGAACGTAAAACCAGGCGTCTTTTCCGTCGCTCACAAACAGTTTCTCCCTGGGAGAACGGTACTCCCAGCGCATCTTGCCAGGTTTTTTCAACCACAGCGTGCCCGACTCGGTGCGCTCGATGCCGGAGCCACGATAGACCTCGGTGAACTGTGCGTGCAGAGTTTGGAGATGGTTGTAGTGCTCGTCGGCGGCTGCAGCCAGGGTTTTGACATCGTCGGGGGCGCTGGCCAACGCCAGCATGGCCGCACACAGGCAGATTGCCGTTGCGATGAGATGGGAATAGATGCGCATTCAGCTTCTTTCAGCCGGTCGCGATCAAAACGCCTGCGGGTTGGACTTCAGGAGAAATCAAGGCCGGTGCCGGTGCGGGATTCCTCCATCAAATTCTACCTGAGCTCCTGCCGTTTCCAATTTTGTACATCGAGTACTGGTGCGTGCCGCCGATCTTTGTGAATGCTGCGCTCTCGGCCAGTGCATGCTCGAGCAGGGGATTGTGATAGAGCAGGTAAACCGGGCGCGGGTTCTGCCGCAGGCTTTCCTCTAGATTCGCTAGCGTGCGCTGGAGGCCGGACTCGGGGAACGGGTTGAAGAGATATAGCAGCGTGGGTTCGGCGGGGAAAGGGAAGTCGGTCGCATCCGCGCAGAGGGACTCCAGCGCGAAACACTTTTGTGATTCGCCGCTGTACTTCTGCAAGTTCTCCTGAGCGATGCGGTGCAGAGCGGGTAGAAGTTCCACTCCCAGGATGCGACGGAAAGGGTAATCGGAAGCCAGCAGCAGAGTGCGGCCTTTGCCCGAGCCGAGATCGATGAACGTGAACTCTCGAAAGTCAATATGGGCTTCCTGCTGGAGGGTTTCTAGCATCTCGCGGAAGAGGGCGGGTTCGGTCGGCTGGTAGGGAGAGTGGAAGACTCCCAGCAGGCGATCGCGCCAGCTGACGGCGCCGCTGGTGGTATTGACGCGATGGTCCCAGTCGTAGTCGGCATCGCCGTAGCATTGGCGGCGGCGGTCCGGGGCGGAATCGCGGATGAATTCCCACATTGCGGCCAGAAACCTCCACGACGCGGCCATGCCGCCTTCACGAACCGCCAAATCGCGCCACCATTGGCGGGCGGCGCGTAGGAGACTGGGTTGCGGAGGTGAAGAAGAGTTCATGGGAATGTTTGCTCCCAATCATATCCGCACACAATCTAGTGAGCTCTGCGAACATTGTGACACTCGCCTCTCTTTGTCATTTCGAGCGGAGCAGGTTGTCCGCGAAGCGGACAACCTGAGCAGTCGAGAAACCTGCTTTTAAGCCAGGGAAAAGCAGGTTCCTCCACTCCGCCGAATGATTCGCGTTGCGAATCATTCGGCTCCGGTCGGAATGACAGAGCGATCAACTGTCACAATATTGTGCAAAGCTCAGTAGTGCCGTTCCTCAACTATTATTGGTCGTGGAACTTCGGGATGGGCTTGTATCCGGGAGGCAAGCCTTTCACGGCGAATGAGAATTCTTCGGGATGTTTCACCAGGACGCGGCCTTCGCGATCGATAAGGTAGGGGTTGCCGTCGGGATCGATGGGAAGACCGGGTAATCCTTCGGCGGCGGCCAGTTCGGCGATGCCCCTGGGCAGCCTTCCGGTTCTCTGCTGGAAGCGCGTGGCGGCGGCTTCGAGAGCGGTGGCGTCCTCGTCCACTTTCAGCGCGCGCAGGTGTTCCACGGCATTCTGGCGGACCAGCTTATCCTGCGTGGACTGGTAAGTGGCATTCCACAAAATTCGTGCAGTCTGGAATTCACCCGCGTGTTGCGCCATCAAGGCAGCGAAGGTCTTCAGAAAGGGATGCGATCCGGGCACGCGCGATCCGCGCTCGAAAGCATCGGCGGCCTTGGCGTAATCCTTGAGCTCCATGTAGTAGACAAAGCCCAGGTTGTAGTAGAGATGCCATTCATCGGGATTGTTTTGAATTCCGTATTCGAGCAGTTGAACGGCGCGCTCCGGCTGGCCCGCTCCGAACGGCGGCTGAGGTGCGAGAAAGCTGCCGCCGAACTGATAGGCGACAAGGAGGTGCGGATCGAGCTGCGTGGTCAGCTCCAGCAGCGGGGCGAGCTGGTTATAGCTCAAGGAGCCGTCGTGATAACGCCCCCCGAAATACTGCACCGCGCGAGTCCAGTAGATGCAGGCCATCAGCCCGTCGTAGCCGAGGCTGGCCCGCTTGATGACTTTTGGTGAAGTGATGTAGAGAACGTCATCGAGCGTGGCGTGGGGACGAATCTGGTCGACGCGGCGGAGGGTGAGGACACTGGCCGCCATGCAGACCACCAGGCAGGTCGTGGCAATGAGTGTGGTTTGCAGCCGCGAACTCATCGTAGGAGCCTCACTTCAGATTCCGGCGCTCGAAGATCAGCACCGCGCCACTCAGCGCCGTTCCTGCGTAGAACAGGGCATACAGCGTGTTCTGCAGAATGAGTTGGCCGGAGGGCGCTTGCCCGTGCGCCACCACGTTGATGATGTTGAACGCGGAAAAATTCGGGACTGCGTAAGCCGCTCCCGTGGCCAGCCAGCGAGTAAGTCCATGCGCCATGCCGGCGAAGCCCCGCAGGTCTTCCGCAAAGCTGCCGATCACGAACAGCGAGAAAGCAAACACGGCAGAAAGCAGCGGAGTGGAGAACGACGAAAAAAGAAGCGCGAGCGCGCAAATGATCAAAAATTCCAGGACGATGAAGTACAAAGCCACCAGGACCATGGCGTCCGCATGGGTGAGCTTGTGGGCCACGTAGAGCAGGGCGCCGAAGACTCCGATGGCCATGAAGAACGTATTTACCACCAGGGTTCCGGCCAGGCCAAGAAACTTGCCCACGATGAATTCCCAGCGCCGCACCGGACGCGAGAGCACAGTGTAAAGCGTGCGCTTCTCAATTTCCTTCGAGACCAGGCCGATTCCGATAAAGATCGCGATCACGACTCCGAACAGCGACACGGCGGTCAAACCCAGATTGATGACCACCAGGCGCTCGATCTCGATAGAGATTTGTCCGACGAGAATGGCGGAGCCGGAGAGCAGCACGGTGAATGCGATCAGGTTGTATAGCACACGGTCGCGTACGGCCTCGCGGAAAGTGTTGGAGGCGATGTGAACGATGCGGGCACTCATATTGTTCCCCCAGCGGTCGTCCCGGCGCTGGTTTCGGCGCTCTGCAGTTTCTCGACGAAATAAGCTTCCAGGGAAGTGCGAAGCGGGGTGACGGCGATCAGGCGCATGCGCTCGCGGCGCAGGGCATCGATGGCGGCGTCCTGCTGGTTCTCGGGCAGGACCGCGCGGACGGTGTCTCCGCTGACGTGGCAGTCCGCGCCCAGCGCCTTCAAGGATGCCGGGATCTGCGTTCCTTGCCAGATCACCTCAATCTTGCCCTGGATGGTCGAGGTCAAATCCTGGACCGCTCCCACGCCCCGGAGTTCTCCTTTGTGGATGATGGCCACGCGGTCGCAGAGAGCTTCGGCGTCGGACAGGATGTGCGTGGAAAAGAATACTGTCTTGCCTTCGTGCTTGAGTTGCTCCATCAGATCGCGCACGTCGCGGCGGCCCAGGGGGTCGAGGCCCGACATGGGTTCGTCGAAGAAAACCAGTTTGGGGTCGTGCAGAATGGCCTGCGCAATGCCGGTGCGCTGTAACATGCCTTTCGAGAATTTGCGCAACTGCACGCCCTTTACATCGGTAAGGCCCACTCGCTGCAGCACTTCGTCGATGCGGCGCTTGCGGTCTTTGCCGGGAACTCCGGAAAGTTGTCCGTAATAGTCGAGCAGTTCGTGAGCGGTGAGGTGATCGTAGAAATATGGCTGTTCGGGCAGGAAGCCGATCTGCGCTTTTACTTCCGGGTCGGTCCACTCCCGGCCGAGAATGCGGGCTGTGCCCGCCGTGGGAAACACCAGGCCCATCAGAAGCTTGAGCGTGGTAGTCTTGCCGGCGCCGTTGGTACCGAGGAAGCCGAAAATCTCGCCTTCTTCCACCTTCAAGCTGAGCGGATACAGCGCGCGCTTGGGCCGCTTGCGCCAGAATCCCACCATGTAGGTTTTTTCCAAGCCAAGAATTTCGATTGCAGACATGGCTGCGCAACTCCAGGATAGTGGTAGAAAAGTTGGGTTTGCGAGAAAATTATAAGCGACCGGAACCAACTTTTGAGCTTGGTGGAGTGTTACGTCGGTCACCGTGACGCCCACGGACACTGCGGCGCGACCGACGTTAGTTCAGCAGAGAGCTCAGCTTCTGGCAAGCCGCGTAAGACGCGACCAGGGTGATGTTGCCGGCCGCCTGCATACGCACGATCCCATCATCGATCGCGCAATATGCCTTGATGCCTGTGGTTGCGCCCAGTGGCGTACCCGTGGCCAGGAACTGGTCATTCAGGCCGGCGATTGCTCCCGAGGCTGATGGTGTCGAAACAAAACTGTAGCCGCTCTTGCCGGAGCCGGCCGGAGTGCCGTTGTTGGCCAGGTTGCTGTCGATGAGGCAGGATGTGGCCGTGCTCGGAATGCAGGCAACGTTAAGCGCTCCGCCTAAAGCCAACAAGTTGGTGTAGCCGATGGTGGGAAACGCAGCATAATAAGCAATCTCACCTGTGACCATTGAACGCATGGACGCGGCAGCAGAAGAGTCGTTGGCCGACATCTTGGCGCGCATCAGATTCGGAATCGCGATAGCCGCGATGATCAGAATGATGGCCACCACGATCAGCAGCTCGATTAATGAGAAACCCTTCTGTTTTCGCATCTCGATGTTCCCCTCAGCGTTTGAGCCCGAGTCACCCGATGGTGTTCATCGGTAGTAATGTTGCACTTGCCGGGCCAACTTCGCTAGTTACGTTGGTTTTGGGGGAACTCCGACAACTCCTTATTTTTCATAGGGAAACCAAACTTTGGTCAGCTATAGGCCGTTCTTATCGAGGGCTCGTTGGCAGAATGCGTCGCAGACGATGACAGTTCTCG
>Ga0209415_10012756_pt1 | contig 13954 bp, 14 predicted proteins | sample PeaSoiSIISIP2007_FD_187696 | JGI IMG/M metagenome (GOLD analysis project Ga0209415, IMG submission 187696) | Peat soil microbial communities from Weissenstadt, Germany - SII-SIP-2007 (SPAdes) (version 2) | ecosystem: Environmental > Terrestrial > Soil > Wetlands > Peat | place: Germany... | reverse complement strand
CCAAAGGTAGCGGCGGATGTCGGTGGCGAGCCAGAAGCGATAGATGCCGAGCGTCACCAGCAGCAGCAGGGCGCCGCGGACGAGCAGCGCCCAGAACGTGTCGACCGGCCCGACGAAGCGTGCCGATCCGGTCCGCGAATCCGCAGCCACGCCGGGCGGCGGGGGGCCGGTCGCCTCGATCGTGGTCATGTCACTCGGCGGCGTCGGCGCTCGGCAGCACGTAGTTCTTGAAGCGCTCGCGCAGCGTGAGCTTCTGGATCTTGCCGGTCGCGGTGTGCGGGATCTCGTCGACGAAAGCCACGTCATCGGGCATCCACCACTTGGCGATCTTGCCCTGCATCCAGCCGAGGATCTCGTCCTTGGTGGCGGATTGGCCGGTCTTGAGTACGATCACCAGGAGCGGGCGCTCGTCCCATTTCGGATGCCTGACGCCGATCACGGCGGCTTCCGCGACCTTGGGGTGGCCGACCGCGAGATTCTCCAGGTCGATCGACGAGATCCATTCGCCGCCCGACTTGATGATGTCCTTGGAGCGATCGGTGATCTGCATGTAGCCGTAACGGTCGATGGTGGAAACGTCGCCGGTGTCGAAGAACCCGTCGTCGTCGAGGATGTTGCCGCCATCGTCCTTGAAATAGGATTTTGCCACCGCGGGTCCGCGCACCTTGAGGCGGCCGAAGGTCTTGCCATCCCAGGGCAGCGATTGGCCCGCGTCGTTGGTGATCTTCATCTCGACACCGAACGGCGCGTGGCCCTGCATCTGCTGGATGTCGAGCCGCGCCTCGCCCGACAGCCCGGCATACTCGGGCTTGAGCGTGCACACCGTGCCGAGCGGGCTCATCTCCGTCATGCCCCAGGCGTGGATCACCTCGACTCCGTAGGTGTCCTGGAACGCCTTGGTCATCGCCCGCGGACAGGCCGAGCCGCCGATCACGACCTTCTTCAGGCAGGGCAGCTTGCCGCCGATCGCGTCGAGGTGCTGGAGCAGCATCAGCCACACGGTCGGCACCGCCGCCGTGCAGGTCACCTCGTATGCGTTGAGCAGTTCGTAGACCGAGGCGCCGTCGAGCTTGGCGCCGGGCATCACCAGCGCGGCGCCAGTCATTGGCGCGCTCAGCGCCAGCGACCAGCCGTTGGCGTGGAACAGGGGAACGACCGGCATCACGACGTCGCGTGACGACAGACCGAGCATGTCCGGCATGCTGGCCATCAGCGAATGCAGAATGTTGGAGCGGTGCGAGTAGACCACGCCCTTGGGGTTGCCGGTGGTGCCCGACGTGTAGCACATGCCGGCCGCGGTGTTCTCGTCGAAGTCCCTCCAGGCGAAATCGCCATCGACCTCGCCGAGCCACTCCTCGTAGGGCACCGCGTTGCGCAGCGAGGTCTTCGGCATGTGCGCCGCGTCGGTGAGCACCACGTAGCGCTCGATCGACGGCAACTTGTCGGCGATCTTTTCCAGGAGCGGCACGAAGGTGAGGTCCGTCATCAGCACGCGATCCTCGGCGTGATTGATGATCCAGGCGATCTGCTCGGGGAACAGCCGCGGATTGACCGTATGGTAGATCGCCCCGATGCCGAGGATGCCGTACCAGGCCTCCAGGTGCCGCCAGGTGTTCCAGGCGAGCGTCGCGACCCGGTCGCCGAGCCTGATGCCGTCGCGGTCGAGCCGCTGCGCCACCTTCAGCGCGCGGCCGCGCATCGCCGCGTAGGTCGTGGTGTGGATCGGGCCTTCCACCGAGCGCGAGATCACGCGGCGCTCGCCATGGTTGAGCGCGGCGTGGTCGATCACCCGATAGCTGAGCAATGGCCAGTCCTGCATAAGTCCGAGCATGACGTCTCCTCCGAGCGAGCTATATTGGTCTGCTGCCAAATTAGCGGCCCTGCGGCGGCGCGCAATGGGGGTGGATGAGGCGGCGCGCATCGCGGGCAGGCCTGGCCTCCTCGACGATCACGCCGGTGTGCTGGAGCCGCAGCCGCCGCCCGCGTCACCGCGGCCACCTCGGGGTCGACCGGCGTGAAGCCCAGCGTCGCCGAATAGGCGACACGCTGTGGCAGCCAGCCGGAGGGCGCGGCGGTGGCGCGCAATCGCCGAAGCTGACGAACTGACCGATCGCCCCTCACCCCCGCGGCGTGATCGGCGCCCGCTCCTGCAGCGCGAGCACGTCCTCGATCAGCCTGGCGCCTGCGAGGACCCGCGCCTCGGCGCGCGGCGGGCCGACCACCTGCAGGCCGACCGGAAGATGCCCGGCGGTGAAGCCGCACGGCTGCGACAGCGCCGGACAGCACGCCAGCGTGATCGCGTAGGCGATCGCCAGCCACTCGACGTAGTTGCCGAAGGTCGTTCCGGCGCATGCCGCGAGGTAGCGCTGCTCGACCGGGAAAGCCGCCACGATGGTCGCCGGCGTGAGCAGCAGATCGTAGGTCGCGAAGAACGCACAGGCGCGCCGCATCAGCGCCAGGCGCTGCGCCTCGGCGCGCTCGATGTCGTCGACCGTCAGCTTCAATCCCTGCTCGATGTTCCACACCACCTCGGGCTTGAGCAGGTCGCGGTGCCGGCGCAGCAGCTTCGCCTTGCTCAGCGCGAAATCGAGCGCGCGCAGCACCTGGAAGCAGTCGTGGGCCTCGGACAGGTCCGGGTGGGCCTCCTCGACGATCACGCCGGCGTCCTCGAGCCGCAGCGCCGCGGCCCGCGTCACCGCCGCCACCTCGGGGTCGACCGGCGTGATGCCCAGCGTCGCCGAATAGGCGACACGCCGCGGCCGCCAGCCCGAGCGCGCGGCGGCGCGGAAGGTGCTGCCGACCGCGGGCAGCGACAGCGGATCGGCGGCGGTCTCGCCCGTCATGGCGTCGAGCAGCAGCGCCAGGTCCTCGACGTTGCGTGCCATCGGGCCCTGGACGCCGAGGGTCTGGTCGACCTTGAAGCTCGGGGTCGCGGCCACCCGTCCGATGCTCGGCCGCAGCCCGACCACCCCGCAGAAGCTCGCCGGATTGCGCAGCGAGCCGCCCATGTCGCTGCCGTGCGCCACCCAGGCCATGCCGGTGGCGAGCGCCGCGGCGGCGCCGCCGGACGAGCCGGCGGCGGAGAGCGCGAGATTCCATGGGTTGCGGGTGGCGCCGAACACCTCGTTGAAGGTGTTGGCGCCGGCGCCGAATTCCGGCGTGTTCGATTTCGCATAGATGATGGCGCCCTGGGCTTCGAGGCGCTCGACCAGCAGATCCGAGGTCTGCGGCACGTGATCGGCGAAAATCGGCGAGCCCTGCGTCGAGCGGACGCCGGCGACGTCGGTCAGATCCTTGATCGGCACCGGCAGTCCGGCAAGCGCGCCGCGCTCCTCGATCTTGAGCTGCATCAGCCGGTCGGCCTGCGCGTGCGCCCGGTCGAAGCACAGGGTCGGCAGCGCATTGACCTTCTTGTCGACGTCCGCGATCCTCGCCTCGAGCGCATCGAGGAGATCGTGCGGCGTCACTTCGCCACGCCGCAACAGATCGACCACGCTGCAGGCGTCGGCGGCAACCAGATCCGAAAACCGAGACATGCGTCCTCCGGGGATTCCGTTCTATAGTGGCTTTATACTGCCATCGCCGGCCCGGCCGCTGCACAAGCCTGACAACACGAAAGATCAGAGACATGCCACTGAGCAACCTTGCGGTCCGCGACCTCGAGACCGTGGTGCACCCCTACACCAACCTGGCGACCCTGCGCGAGACCGGCTCCCTGGTGCTCGAGCGCGGCCAGGGTATCTACGTCTACGACAGCGACGGCAAGGCCTATATCGAGGGCATGGCCGGCCTGTGGTGCACGGCGCTCGGCTACGGCAACGAGGAGCTGGTGGAAGCCGCAGCCAAGCAGATGCGCAAGCTGTCGTTCACCCATCTGTTCGGCGCCAAGAGCCACGACCCGGCGATCGAGCTCGCCGAGACCTTGAAGGAGCTCGCGCCGGTGCCGATGTCGAAAGTGTTCTTCTGCTCGTCGGGATCGGAGGCGAACGACACCCAGGTCAAGCTGGTGTGGTACATGAACAATGCGCTCGGCCGGCCGAAAAAGAAGAAGATCATCAGCCGGGTCAAGGGCTATCACGGCGTCACCGTGGCGTCGGCGTCGCTCACCGGGCTGCCCAACAACCACCTCGATTTCGACCTGCCGATCGCCGGCATCCTGCACACCGGATGCCCGCACCATTACCGCTTCGCGCAAGCCGGCGAGACCGAGGAGGAATTCGCCACGCGGCTGGCGGCCGAGCTCGAGGCGATGATCGAGGCGGAGGGCCCCGACACGGTCGCGGCCTTCATCGCCGAGCCAGTGATGGGCGCCGGCGGCGTCGTGGTGCCGCCGAGCACCTATTTCGAGAAGATCATGCAGGTGTGCGCCCGGCACGATGTCCACATGATCGCGGACGAGGTCATCTGCGGGTTCGGCCGGCTCGGCACCTGGTTCGGGTCGCAGGCGCTGGGCTTCCGGCCGGATAGCATCTCGATCGCGAAGGCGCTGTCCTCGGCCTACGTTCCGATCGCCGCCGTGATGATCAACGAGACCATGTACCAGGCGCTGGTGACCGAGAGCCAGAAGATCGGCACCTTCGGCCACGGCTTCACCTATTCGGGCCACCCGGTCGCCGCTGCGGTCGCACTGAAGACGCTCGAGATCTACCGCCGCGATCGCGTCATCGAGGCCGCCGCCGCCAAGGCCCCGCAGTTCCAGGCGCGGCTGCACGCGTTCGCCGATCATGCGCTGGTCGGGGAGGCGCGCGGTCTGGGGCTGATCGGCGGCCTCGAGCTCGTCGCCGACAAGCGCACCAAGCAGCCGTTCGACCCGAAGAAGGCGGTCGCCGCCTATTGCGTGCGGGCTGCCGAGCAGAACGGCCTCATCGTGCGCTCCATCGGCGGCGACACCGTCTCGATCTGCCCGCCGCTGATCATATCGGCGAGCGAGATCGACGACCTGTTCGACCGCCTCGGCCGCGCACTCGACCAGACCCTCGACTGGGCGAGGCGGGAGCAGCTGCTCGCCGCGTGACGTGCGCGGCGCGACGGCGACAGTATGGTCTGACAGGCGATCAAACAAGCCGAAGCTCGTCGCCGCGATGATCTGCTTGCGCGCAAATGACGCAGATCTCGTTAACCGGTGATTAGGATTAGGACGTCGGGGCCTTGCGTATCGCCAGCCATATCTCCAATCCGACGTCTCGATGCACGCGGCGGAAGTGGCGATCGTCGAGAGCCTCAATTCGCCGTAAAGGATGTGTGGCTACATCGTGGTGCGGCGCACGTTCCCGACGGCGACCTGGAGGCCCCGCGTGATCAGCCGGCGAAGTGTGGTTTTTGGCCTCGGGCTCGCAGGCGTCGGGGCCGCTTCGACCGCGACCTATGCGGCCGAGATCGAGCCCTTCGGCCTCGTCGTCACCCGCTATCGCCTGCGGCCGCCCGGCTGGCCGGCCGGACTGCGGCTGTCGATCGCGGTGATCGCCGATCTTCACGCCGGCGGCCCCAACATGGGTCACGCCCGCGTGCGCCAGGTCGTCGACGCCGCGAACGCGCTGTCGCCGGACCTGACGCTGCTGCTCGGCGACTACGTCGCGGACCACGGGTTCGTCACCGAGCCAGTCGCCAACGAGGTCTGGGCCGCGGAGCTGGCCAGGCTCACCGCGCCCCACGGCGTGTGGGCGATCCTCGGCAATCACGACTGGTGGCATGACATCGTCGGCATCCGCGGCGCGCTCCAGGCGGTGCGCATCCCGGTCCTGGAGAATGATGCGGTTTGCCTCGGCCCGGACCGCGGCCGGTTCTGGCTGGCCGGCATCGGCGATCAGCTCGCCTACCGGATCGGGCGCCGGCGCTTCCGCGGTGTCGACGACCTTCCGGCGACGCTGCGCCGGGTGCGCGGCGACGAGCCGCTGATCCTCATGGTGCACGAGCCGGACATCTTTCCGATGATTCCCGCCCGCGTGGCCCTGACCGTCGCCGGCCACACCCATGGCGGCCAGATCCGGTTGCCGGTGGTGTGGCCCAGGTTCGTTCCGTCGAAGTACGGCGCACGCTACGCGTACGGCCACGTACGCGAGGACGGGCGGCACCTCATCGTCTCGGGAGGGCTCGGCACCAGCATCATCCCGGCTCGGCTCGGGGTGCCGCCGGAGGTCGTCATGATCGAGCTGGGCGGCGATCCTGCCAGCGCCGGGCTGGCATGATCGCCGGAATGGATCTGCTACTGCGTCAACCCGAGAACGCGACTCGCGGATTGAGTGGCGAATCGCCGTGGCCGGGGGCGAGAACGACCACCGGGGCGCCGACCTTGATCCGGTTGTACAGGTCGATGACGTCCTCGTTGGTCATGCGGATGCAGCCCGACGAAATCGCTTGGCCAATGTATTCCGGCTGATTGGTGCCGTGGATGCGGTAGAGCGTGTCGCGGCTGCCCTCGAAGAGGTACATGGCGCGTGCGCCCATTGGATTGTGCGCCCCGCCGGCCACGAAGTTCGGCAGGTTTCCAAGACGCTCCTTCTCGCCCGAGGTCGGCACCCACGCAGGCCACTCTTCCTTGCGGCCGACCTTGGCGATCCCGGACCACGCCTGGGCCTCTTCACCGACGGTCACGCCGTAGCGGATCGCCTTGTTTTCGGCCATCACGTAATACAGGTAGCGGGCGTCGGAATCGATCACCACGGTTCCAGGCGCTTCCTTGCGGTGATACTCGACGATATGTCGGCGAAATTGCTCGGGTATGGTCGCCTGGGCATAAGGCGCATTGGCCAGAAGCTGCTTGTCGCGCGGCTTCAGATTGGCCTCCGGCGGCGCCTGCAGCGTCTCCGCCATGCAGCCGCCGAGCAGAAGCCCGGCAACACCCAAGATCAGAAGTCCTGCTCCACGCGTCGCCATGGTGCTCTCTTTGCTGGTCCGAACCGCTTCGGATCGAAGTGTTACCCGAAGCGGAGTGAATTTTCCATACATTGCGTCGTCGGCCATGCATCGTCGGCCAAACGTGTTGCAGGAATGTCGCACTTATCCCTCCCACCGACCAATTCGTTGCCGGACAATGGGTTGGCTCTCCTCCAAGTCTGCCAGGGAAACCATAAATAACGGTTTACCTAGGGCGGAGTTGTGCCACGTCCACGGCAAACTGCGCACTGATTCGCGGTCGTCGCCGTCGCGGTCGCGCCCGGCCAGCCTCATACGTGCTGGCCGCCGCTGATATGGATCTCGGTACCGTTCACGTAGGAGGACGTCTCGGTGCACAGGACGTAGATGATCTTCGCCACCTCGTCGGGCGTGCCGAGCCGGTGCAGAGGAATCTGCGCCACGATCCTTTCGGTGCCGGGCGACAGGATCGACGTGTCCTGTCGGTGCAGGGCGACAGGATCGACGTGTCGATTTCGCCTGGCGCGATCGCGTTGACGCGCACGCCGACCGCGCCGAGGTCGAACGCCATCTCCCGCGTCAGGGAGGCGAGCGCCGCCTTGGAGGTGGCGTAGGCCGCCCCGGCGAACGGGTGGACCGGAGCCGGCGATCGAGGAGACGTTGACGACCGCGCCCTTGGCCGCCTTGAGGAGTTCGAGCAGGCCGCGCGCGAGCATGATCGGCGCGAAGAAGTTCAAGGATAGAGACGCGTCCTGGTCCACGGCTCGCCCGCCGAACCGCGCCGGAAGACGACGCGGTCGTGCAACCGGAACGGTCGGTCGTGCCAGAATTCGATCGACAGCGGCAGCAGCCTGTAGCCGCCCCAGTACGGCGGTCGCGGCACCGTGCCGACGGCGTATTTCGCCGCATACAGCGCCACCGCCTTCTCGAATGCGAGCCGGCCTTCCAGCGGCGACGACTGCCGACTCGCCCACGCGCCGATCTGGGCGAGCCTCGGCCGCGTGGCGAAATAGGCGTCCGCCTCGGCGTCGTCGACGCGCTCGACCGGGCCGCGCAGCCGCACCTGGCGGGTCAGCGATTTCCAGTGGAACATCAGCGCCGCCAGCGGCCGCGCGGCGAGTTCGCGACCCTTCTGGCTCTCGGTGTTGGTGTAGAACACGAAGCCGTGGGCATCGAAGCCCTTGAGCAGCACCATCCGCACATCCGGCAGGTCATCGGCATCGACGGTGGCGAGCGCCATGGCGTTGGCATCGGCCGGCTCGCTCGCGCCGGCCTCCTTCAGCCATGCGGAAAACAGCGTGAGGGGCTCGTCCGCCTCGGTGAAATCACCCGTCGTTAACCAGGTCGGGTGTTCAATCTGTCCGGTGTCTGACATGTCGCAAACAGCTCGATCAGCCGAATCGGCGCTCGTGCCGGCGTTCCGGCAGCGCCGTTATAGGGGATGGCGGTCAGCGCGCCTATGGCGCGTTGACGCAAGGCGCCTGACATCGCTCGCCGGCGCCATCCTTCTCGGCCTCAGCACCGGCGGCTGCAGCTTTTCCTACAAGCTCGGCTCCCTGTTTGGCGACAAGGAGGACGAGAAGCCCGAATACACCCAGTCGTCCCCGCCGCGCACCTCCGCCGCGCCGGCCGCGCATGTCGCAGGTCCCGCCGCCGCCGATCTCGGCCTGGCCAAGGCGGCTGCCGCAGAGGCGCTCAGCCGCGGCGGCAAGGACGTCAGCGTGCCGTGGGAGAACCCCGGCACCGGCGCGCGTGGCACGGTGACGCCGATCGCGCTCACCTACACGCGCGACGGATTCGTGTGCCACGACTTCCTGGCGAGCGTCGTTCACGGCAGCGACGAATCCTGGCTGCAGGGCGAAGCATGCCGCGTGCACCGCGGCCGCTGGGAAGTCAGGACACTGAAGCCGCTGAAGCGCTAGCGCATGGTCCAGCGAAGTGGTGACCGGTTCGCCGAACAAGACCATGCGCCACGCGGGACGTTGCAGTTCGCCGTCAATGTCACCACATTGACACGGGGTGGCCGAGCGAGATTCGGCCTTTCACCAATTTCCACTTCCGGCCGGAGCCGACAGGATGCGCGACCCCTATGACGTGCTCGGGGTGCAGAAGCAGGCGAGCGCGGACGAGATCAAGAAGGCCTACCGTCGCCTCGCCAAGAAGCTGCATCCCGACGCCAACAAGAAGGACCCGAAGGCCGCACAGCGTTTCGCCGAGCTCAACGGCGCCTACGAGCTGGTCGGCGACGATGAGAAGCGCAAGGCCTTCGACCGTGGCGAGATCGACGCCGAGGGCAAGCCGCGGTTCCACCCCGGCTTCGAGGGTGCCGGACGCGGCTTCGGCGGGCGCGAGGGTTTCGAGACCTTCAACTGGGGCCCCGAGGGCATCCGGCGAGCCGGAAGCCGCGGCGGATTCAAGATCGAGGACATCCTCGGCGACATGTTCGGCGGCGTGGCCGGCGGCGCTGGCCCGCGCGCGGGCGCCGGCCACCGCTTCGAGGCGGACGACCTCGGCCGCGGCCAGGACGTCTCGGCCGCGCTGACGATCGGCCTCGAGGAGGCCGCCAAGGGCGTGAGCAGACGGCTGCGGCTCGCGACCGGCAGGGACGTCGACGTGAAAATTCCGGCCGGGCTCACCGATGGCCAGCAGATCCGGCTCAAAGGCCAGGGACCGCCCGGACCCGGCGGCGTCTCCGGCGACGTGCTGATCACGGTGAGCATCGCGCCGCATCCGGTCTTCCGGCTCGAGGGCAGCAACCTGCGCCTCGACCTGGCGATCACGCTCTACGAGGCGGTTCTCGGCGGAAAGGTCCGCGTGCCGACCCTGCACGGCGCCGTCGAGCTCGCGATCCCGCCCGGCACCAGCTCCGGCCGCATCTTCCGCCTCAAAGGCAAGGGCATGCCGCAAAAGCACGGCCACGGCGATCTGTTCGCCACCACCCGGATCGTGCTGCCCGAGCGCCCCGACCCCGAGCTCGACGAGCTGATGCGCCGCTGGCGCGACAGCAAGCCGTACGACGTCCGGGAAACCTGAGCGCACGCGCCTGAGGCTGCGTCTGCGCCTGGCGTCCGCCTAAGTCTGCGATCGAGGCCGCGGCGGCATCTTCCCAAGGGAGCCGGGACGACCTATGTGCGATCGCAGGATGATCCGATCCGTCGCCTCCATGCTCGCCCTCGGGGCGACCCTCGCGCTGGCGTCCGGCGGCCCGTGCGGTGCGGCCGACGAGGGTCCGGCATATGGCCCGCAGCTCGAGGGATTCGCGTACCCCTGGCCCGTGTCACAGTACCGGTTCTCCTCGCAGGGCGAGTCTCTGGACATGGCGTACATGGACGTCCAGCCGCCGACGCCGAACGGTCGGGTGGTGGTTCTCCTGCACGGCAAGAACTTCTGTGCCGCCACCTGGCAGGCCAGCATCGCGACACTGAGCGAGGCCGGCTACCGCGTGATCGCGCCGGACCAGATCGGATTCTGCAAGTCGAGCAAGCCCGCGCACTACCAATACAGCTTCCAGCAGCTCGCCGGAAACACCCACGCGCTTCTCGCATCCCTCGGCGTGACCCGCGCGGCGATCGTCGGGCATTCGACCGGCGGCATGCTGGGGGTGCGATATGCGCTCATGTATCCCGACGATGTCGACCGGCTGGTGCTGGTCGACCCGATCGGGCTGGAGGACTGGAAAGCCAAGGGCGTGCCCTGGCGCAGCGTGGACGCCTGGTATCAGCAGGACTTGCGCACCACCGCGGATCGGATCCGGGAGTACCAGCGCACGACCTATTACGCCGGCACGTGGCAGCCGGAGTTCGAGACGTGGGTGCAGATGCTGGCCGGTCTCTATCGCGGCCCGGGACGGGATCTCGTGGCCTGGAACTCGGCCCTGCTGTCCGACATGATCTTCACCCAGCCCGTGGTCCATGAACTCGGCGATCTCAAGGTGCCGGTCCTGCTGCTGATCGGCGACAAGGACACGACCGCGATCGGCAAGGATCTGGCGCCGCCGGCGATCCGCGCGACGCTCGGCGACTATCCCAAGCTGGGCAAAGCGGCGGCCGCGCGCATTCCGCATGCCCGCCTGATCGAATTTCCCGACCTCGGCCACGCGCCCCAGATCCAGGCGCCCGAGATCTTCCACAAAGCGCTGCTCGACGAATTGTCCGGACGCTAGTGCACCGATTCCCAAGTTCGCATCACTTTGCGACATCCTCTGGTGCGAACTTCGGAATCACGCGGAGCCGTCCATCCGCATCGGGTGCGTGGGTCCAGGCGAGCACGCCGGCCCACGCCGCAAGGCCGAGAATGACCGTCCAGGCCGGTCCGAATATCCAGTCGGGCGGAGTCCACGCCGGCTTGCGCAGATTGCGGTACCAGGGCCCGACGGTGGTCATCACCGCGCCGACCCCGAGGACCAGGATCGTGATGATGGCCGCGACGATGATGGCAACCGTCATGTCTCATCCCCAGGTGAACTGCCGGCGAAGAACCGCGGCACTGGCCGGAGCTTTCTCTACATATGGACGGACCAGACGCGGCGCAATTCCCGGCGATGCCCGCCGGCAACGACGCGCACGGCATTCCGCATCGATCACGCCGCGAGGTCGCTGCCCTTCGCGCGCTGCATCGTGGTCTCGGAGAGCAGGAGCTGCCGAATATCCCCGGCCTTGAGCGGTCGGCTCAGCAGGAAGCCCTGCATCTCGGTGCAGCCCTCCGATCTGATGATGTCGAGCTGTGCGTCGGTCTCGACGCCTTCCGCCGTGGCCGCGTTCGTTGGCCTCGTCGATCGCGATCCGTCGGGTCAGCGACAGGACGACGGCGGTCGAAATCGCCGCGACCGCAATCAGCAGCCCGATCAGCGACAGGAACGACGACATGCGAATATCCCGCATCGTGACGACGCGGTCTGCCACGTTGCGGCTCGTCCTGACCGTCATCACCGGGGCGCCCCCGGGGACGCGATGGCGATCGCGGCCTCGTGCAGCTGCGCGTCCGACTCGGCCTTCGAGGTGTCGGGCGCGGCAAGCTGCCGTCCGTCCAGGCTCCAGAACGTCAGGCCTATGCCCATCCGTTCGTCCAGCCCGGCCAAGGCCCTGAGCGGATCGGCATCCACCGCGAGGTAACCGACCGGCCGCAACCCGCCGATCGGATGGACGACGGTCAGCACCGGGTGCCCGTGCGAGGTCCCGACACGAGTCAGAACTGTCAGCCGGTCCATGCCGCGACGCCGCGCCACGGTGCTCCCGATATCCGCATCGGCGGATCCTTGCGCCACCTCGCCTTCGGTCGCGAGCGCGGTTCCGTCGGGGCGCAAGACCGCGACTCCGAACACCACGACGTCGCCCGACGTCACCGCGGAGCGTCGCCACGTGTCCGGCAGGGCTGCCTGCAGAGCCGCGATGTCGCCGGCCGCCACGAGCCGCCGAAGCTCCGGTTCCTGCGAGACGTCACGCGAAAGGTTCCTCACGACTTCGGCGTAGCGGTTCCAGGCGAGGTCCTCGACCTGACGATTCAGGATGCCGTTGAGCTGCTGGTCCTCCGCGATCTCGACGGCGGTCTCATAGCGCGCGGTGACCAGCTCCAGACACCCGGCGATCGCCAAACAGGCAATCGCATAGGAAACCACGATGGTCGCGAGCAGCTTGTGCCGGGAGGTCATGATCGGGTGGCCCCGTTCTACCGGGTCACGAGCGGAAGCTGATGATGGGCCTTCCAGTCGTGAATGCCGTCGGCGTAGTAATAGACGCTGGCGTAGCCCCACTCGACCGCCTTGGCGGTCGCGTTGGCGGCGCTGCCGCATTTCACCTCGTTGCAGTAGAACAGCACCGGCGTCGCCTTCGACGTCACGGCGGCGGACAGACGTTCCGGGGTCGGATCGGTATCGAGGACGCGGATCGCGCCTTCGATGTGGCCGCTGTCGAAATCCGCCTGCTTGCGGTTGTCGACGACCACCACGCCGGGAGCCGTCGACATGAGATCGATGACGCCCTTGCAGTCGACCGTCGTGGCGCGCGCGATGGCGAGCGGCGCGTCCTCGGCCAGCGTCGCGGACGACAGGGCGCAGCAAACAAGCAGCGCCGTGGCGGCCAGCCGTGATAGACGGATGCCTGCTCGTCGCCTCTTTGATCTGCACATGGCGTCGCCTGCTCGCCCGGAACCGAATTCGGATGTGCGTGGAAGCCTATCCGCCGGTCGTGAAGGGCGACTTAACCAACTGTTGATCGAATGTAAAAGCCGGATTCGAAAAGCGATTACTTCTTCGCAACCATTACCTGATGTGTACGTGTTGCTCCTGATGACGTCACGGCGCTCGGCGTGGACCGGTATCGCCGGACAATCAGACGCAAGTCATCAGACGAGGCTTGCCGCCTGGCGGCCGACGACGACCAGCGTCGCGCGACCGGGTGCCGGACGGGGACAGCCTCGGCGGCGGATACCGGCCCAAGTGCCCGGATCGCGTTGCATTCGCGATCGGGGCCGGTCGAGCGGCGGTCGCGGGCGTGGGAGGACATCGCATCCGCCGGGCCGACGGTGGACCGTGCGCTCGCCGCAGCGCCGAGCGCAACGCCATCGGCGACGCGACCTCCGGCTCTCCGTGAACGACATGCGCCACCCGGCGACCTCGGCATCACGATCTGTTCAACCCGGCGACGCTGCCGAGCAGATGCCGTGGTTCCGCCACATCCACACGCCGCCGGCCATGGTGCGGATATCCGCGCAGACCCGCGGACAATCTCATCGTGCGGCCGGCGGTCTTGTTTGGTCCGAGGTCGGCATTGTGACGCCGTCCGTCGCCGACCCGGTCCAGAAGTGGACCAGAAAATTCACCGGATCGCCCCATGTTGCGACCGATTGTCGCCCCAGTTGGCGGTAACTTCAGACCTCCTGACATAGGGGCGCGCAAAATGTCCGGTTTCGGCGCCGATCAAGGACCGGTGGCGAGGACGGTGGCGGTATTTCGCTCTACCGGCGAGCCCGGGAAGGCGAGCCCGATACGCGGTGGCGGACGCACGGCGAAGCGCATGCGCAGGCGAGAGCCGGGGAAGATCGTCGCGGTTTGATCGAGGACCTCGCACAGACTCTGGGCTGCGCGTGTTCGATGCGGCGAGCTGAG
>Ga0209415_10012754_pt1 | contig 13956 bp, 13 predicted proteins | sample PeaSoiSIISIP2007_FD_187696 | JGI IMG/M metagenome (GOLD analysis project Ga0209415, IMG submission 187696) | Peat soil microbial communities from Weissenstadt, Germany - SII-SIP-2007 (SPAdes) (version 2) | ecosystem: Environmental > Terrestrial > Soil > Wetlands > Peat | place: Germany... | reverse complement strand
CGGCGGCTCGGTGGCGAGCCATTTCTCGGGCACCTTGGTGCTCGGCGATGGACAGCGAGCCCGCATCGACATGCAGGGCGACATGGGCGCGCGACCGACCGACCTGCGCCTGGTCTGCGACGGCAAGACCATGCGAGGCGGCAGCAGGGAGCACCCGTTCGAGCTCGACGCGCCTCCCGCACTGCGCGAGGGGCTCCTCATCGCCTTCGTCCGAATGGGCCTGCTGCACGACCTGTCCTTGCTCTCCGAGGGGCGCGCCCCGGCGCACATCGACGGCACCGTGCGCTCGTGGGTGCAGGCCGTCGGCGTGCTGCACTCGCCCGGAGAGGCGGTGCGCGGCGCGCCCACAGAGCACTGGACGTGGGCGCTGCAGGTCGCGGGCGGCAGCAAGGCCGAAGAGGAGATGTGGACCGACGCGACCACGGGCCTGCCCGTCCGGCGGCGCGTCGTCGTGCACTTCCCCGAGGGCGACATGACCGCCGGCGAGGAGTACGAGGAGGTCACGCTCGACGCGCCGGTGGACGACGCGACGTTCGCCGTGCCGGCGGCGGTGTTGCCGTGAATTTGGCCCTCCGGCGCGCGCCATGCTCTGCGTGGGGTAGCCGTGCGCCCCGCTCCCCTCGCCCTCGTCGCGGTCGTGTCCGCGCTGACGTTCTCGACGGGCGCGTTCCCCGGGCCGGCGCCCCATCGCCCCGTGGCCCGGGCGGCCACGCTCGGGCCCGCGGCCCTTCGCTTCGGACGCAGCATCGGCTCCCCCACCGAGGGGCACCTGCTCGGCGGCACGCACCTGGAGGACGCCCCGTACTTGCGCGTCGTTCCGGCGTACTCGGGAGGCGACGTCCGCTGGGGCCTCGAGCCGCTCGTGACGATGATCGACCGGGCCGCTCGCCAGGTGAGGCGGCAGTTCCCCGACGCGATCACGTCGGTCGGCCACATCTCGCGCGCCGGCGGCGGCGACCTCGATCGTCACCACTCTCACGAGAGCGGGCGCGACGCCGACATCGGGTTCTACATCCGGTCGGCCACCGGACGGCAGCTCTTGCCGTCGCGGTTCGTGCAGTTCCGCGGCGACGGCTCGTCGGTGGGCTGGCCGGGAGCGTACTTCGACGACGCGAAGAACTGGCAGCTCGTGTCGGCCCTGGTGACCGATCCCGAGGCGCACGTGACGCACCTCTTCGTGGCCGCCCCGCTGCGGGCGCGCCTGCTCGCTTACGCCGAGAAGATGGGATCCCCGGCGGCCGTCCGGATGCGCGCCGCCGAGGTCCTGCAGCAGCCCCACGGCGCCCTGCCGCACGACGACCATTTCCACGTGCGCATCTCGTGCCCGTCGCACATGAGCGGCTGCGTCGAGAACCCGGCGGCGCGCACGCGCAAGGCACCCGCCATGATCGCCCACGGCCGCCGCGGGACGCTCGGCCACGGCCTCGTCACGCGCCCCCCGACGCCATCGCCCGTCCCCGCGACTCCGGCCGGTCCGGTACCGGCCCCTGCCGACGAGCAGACCCCGGATGAGGACCCTTCGCCCGACGCCCCGCCGGCGGCGATGCCGGTTCCCATCGACGACGTAGACGGCTGACCCCCGGCGCGACTACGGTTCTCGCGGAACAGGAGAAACCGCGTGAACAAGGTAGTGCCGTCCGCGCTCGACGCGGTACGTGACATCCCCGACGGCGCGACGGTCCTCGCCGGCGGTTTCGGCCTCTGCGGCATCCCCGAGATGGCCATCGCCGCGCTGCGCGAGCTGGGGCAGAAGAACCTGGTCGTCGTCTCGAACAACTGCGGCATCGACGACTTCGGCCTCGGCATCCTGCTGCGCAACCGGCAGATCGCCAAGATGATCTCGAGCTACGTCGGCGAGAACAAGCAGTTCGAGCGTCAGTACCTCTCGGGCGAGCTCGAGGTCGAGCTCACGCCGCAGGGCACGCTGGCCGAGCGGCTGCGCGCTGGCGGCTCGGGCGTGCCGGCGTTCTTCACGGCCACCGGTGCGGGCACGGCCATCAGCGACGGCGGCCTGCCCCTCAAGTACGCGGCCGACGGGAGCGTCGCGAAGCTGTCGGCGAAGAAGGAGACGCGCGAGTTCGGCGGTCGCACGTACGTCCTCGAGCCCGCGATCACGGGCGACTTCGCCCTGGTGAAGGCCTGGAAGGGCGACCGCTTCGGCAACCTGGTCTACCGGCACACCGCGATGAACTTCAACCCGATGATGGCGACCGCCGCGAAGGTGACCATCGCCGAGGTCGAGGAGCTGGTCGAGGTCGGGCAGCTCGATCCGGACCACATCCACACGCCCGGCATCTACGTGCACCGCGTCGTGCACGGCAAGGGCTACGAGAAGCGCATCGAGCGCCGCACGCTGAGGAAGGGATAGCGCCATGGCCCTCACCCGCGATCAGGTCGCCATCCGCGCCGCGCAGGAGCTGCGCGACGGGTACTACGTCAACCTCGGCATCGGCATGCCCACCCTGTGCAGCAACTACATCCCCAAGGGGGTCGAGGTCGTGCTGCAGAGCGAGAACGGTCTGCTCGGCATCGGCCCCTACCCCAGCGACAAGGAGGTCGACGCTGACCTCATCAACGCCGGCAAGGAGACGGTGACGATGCAGCCCGGCAGCGCGATCTTCTCGAGCGCCGAGAGCTTCGCGATGATCCGCGGGGGGCACATCGACATCGCGATCCTCGGTGCCATGCAGGTCAGCGAGAAGGGCGACCTCGCGAACTGGATGATCCCCGGCAAGATGGTCAAGGGGATGGGCGGCGCGATGGATCTGGTCGCGAGCGCGCGCCGCGTCGTGGTCATCATGGATCACGCGGCGAAGGACGGGACGCCGAAGATCCTCAAGGAGTGCAACCTGCCGCTCACCGGACGCGGCGTGGTGCACCGGATCATCACGGACCTCGCGACGATCGACGTCACGGCCGACGGCCTGGTGCTGCGCGAGGTGGCGCCGGGCGTCAGCGCGCGCGAGGTGCAGGACAAGACCGAGCCGACGCTCAAGGTCGTGCCCGAGCTCGTGACGATGAGCTTCTAGAGCTCAGCGAAAAGCGACGATCTTCTGCTCCACCAGATCGTCGATGATGCGCAGCCCGTCGAGCTTCGACATGCCGCACACGTCGAGGATCATCTCGACGCTCGACGATCCGTCGATGAGCGACAGGATGAACCCGGCGCGATGGTCGACGTTGAGGCAGCGCAGCTGCGCGGGCGGGACCAGGACCATCGGCACGCGATCCACGCTGCCGAGGCGCGACGAGATCGAGTTCTCGAGCATCGTGCGGCAGTCCTCACCGCACTCGGCCGCCTCGATGTTGCCCGAGTCCGCGGTCAGCACCAGCTCAGCGAGCTCCAGGGCGCCCGCGTGGTCCCCGGCGGCGAATCGCGCGCGCATCTCGGCGACGGGATCCTCGAAGGTGTGCTCGGTGATCTCGGGCGCACTCACGACGTCGATGGCGTCGCGCGACGCCGAGCCCGCGGACAGTGCCGCGCGCAGCTTGCTGTCCGACGCGCGCGCGAACGCCTCGACGTCGAACGGCGGGTTGACGGTCGGCCGCTCGGTCGACTCCGGCTCGTCGTCCTCCGGTGAAGCCGGCTGCCGGGGCAGCGGTGCGGGCGACACTTTGCGGGTCATGCGGGGGAAGGACTCAAGAGTGCGTCGGGCGATGCCCCCAAACAAAACGCTAACACGCCGAGCCGTGAGTCCTGAAGGCGCTGCTCTCCCATCCGACCGGATGGGAGCGGATGTCATGGACGCAAAATCGACGCTTCGACCCTGGACACTGCCGTCGCCGCGCATTATCAAACTGACACGTCAGTTCTCTCGATTACCAACGATTCCATGTCCCACAGCTCCTACCTCGCCGCCCCGGAACGCCGGCGCCAGATCCTCGACAGCGCCAAACGGGTCTTCGCCAAGCGCGGTTACCACGACACCAACATCAGCCACATCTGCGACGATCTGCGCATCGCACGCGGCACGCTCTACCAGTACTTCCAGAGCAAGCAGGACGTCTTCTCGGCCGTCGTGCAAGACATGCTCGACCGCCTGCGCGCAGCCATCGCCGCCGAGCCGGTGCTCGACGTGCCCGCCGGCTTCCATCCCACGCGCGACCAGGCGATCCGCTACGCGGCGTCGAGCCTGCACCGCGTGCTCGAGGCGGTCTTCGAGGACGAGGCGAGCCTGCGCATCCTGGTGCGCGAGGCCATCGGCCTCGACGTCGGGATCGACGGCATCCTGCGATCCATCGACGACCTGGTGGTCGACCGGTGCGCGTCCGACCTGGCGTCGGCTCAGCGCGCCGGCATCCTCCGCGCCGACGTCGACCCGCGCACCGCCGCCCTGTTCGTCCTGGGCGGCGTGCAGAAGCTCGCGCTGCACGCGCTCGGGCGCGACCGCAAAGCCAAGATCGACCTTCGCGCGCTCGCCATCGAGGCCACGAAGCTGAACATGATGGGTCTTCTGTCGCCGGAGGTGCCGTGATGATCGCCGAAGCCCGCGCCGACTTTCCCCCTTACGACCTGCTCGACGGCTGGACGCTGCGCGCCGCCGACAAGACTCACCGCCTCGAGCGCCTCTACCACCAGACGCAGGCGAAGTCGTGGGACCCGCGCGCCGTGCTCGACGAGCTGGTGGCCCGCCACGGTGGCGTGCACATGCCGGACGACAAGCGCGAGGCGATCGGGCACGTGTTCTCCGTCATCCTGTGGGGCGAGCTCGCGGCGTGGAACATCGCTGCGGACCTTGCCGGGTCGCTGCCCGACGTGGACGCCAAGATGGCCGCGACCGCCCAGGCGTTCGACGAGGCGCGGCACTTCACGGTCTTCCGCGATTACTTCGAGCGTGCGCGCATCCCGCTGCCGCCCCTCAATCCGTTCGGGCGGCGCGTGCTCGTGCGCATCCTGGAGACGGAATCAGTGCTCGAGAAGCTCTACGGGATGCAGCTGCTCGTCGAGAACCTGGCCCTGGCGATCTTCAAGCGCGTGGCCGAGTCGCGCATCGAGCCGGTCCTGAGCGATCTGCTCGAGTACGTCGAGCGCGACGAGGCGCGGCACGTGGCCCTGGGCGTGATGTACCTGCCCAAGCTGCTCGCCAGGGCGACGCCGCTCGAGCGCGCGCACAACTGGGCGTTCAACATGGAGCTGTTCCTGCTCACCGTCGGCGGCGGAGAGCTGCTCGACCCCCACTTCACCGCGCTCGGCATCGACCACCGCGAGCTCGGCGCCACGGCCCAGCGGCTGCACACGCAGGTGCTCAAGCAGATGGCCGAGGACAGCGGGCTGCCGCCGGGGCAGCACCTGCGCGGAGCCTATGGCCTCACGCGCCGCCAGCAGCAGTGGATGCTCGACTTCCTGCACCCGGCGACTCCGCTCTCGCCACGCCTGCAGGTCGCGCGCCGCGCCGTCACGCGGGCGACGCACCAGGTCGCGAGTTGGATGTCCTGACGATCGCTCCTGTCGCGGCCGCGGCCAACATCGGCTAAGTAGCTGAGCGCCCTATGCCCTGGCCCGAGAAGAAGCCCGCCGAGAGCGACGCCGCCGAGAAGAAGACCCTCGGCAAGGGCGTCTTCCGCAAGTGCGACGGCTGCGGCGAGACCATGCTGGCAGACGCCTTCGCCGCCAACTTCGAAGTGTGCCCGCAGTGCAGCGCGCACCACAAGCTGTCGGCGACCGGGTGGCGCGAGCTGATGCTCGACGACGGGCACCTCGAGGAGTGGGACGCGCACCTCGAACCGTCCGATCCACTCGAGTTCGTCGACGGCCGCACTTACCCCGAGCGCGTCGCCTCGGCGCAGAAGTCCTCGCGCGCGAGAGAGGCCATCGAGATCGGCCGCGCCAGCATGGACGGCAGGCCCATCGCGTGGGGCGCGTTCCTGTTCGCCTTCATGGGCGGGTCCATGGGATCGGTCGTCGGCGAGAAGATCACGCGCCTGTTCGAGCGCGCCACGTCCGAGCGCCTGCCGGTCGTGCTGATGCAGGCGAGCGGCGGGGCGCGCATGCAGGAGGGCATCCTGAGCCTCATGCAGATGGCCAAGACCGTCGCCGCGCTCGAGCGGCTCAAGGACGCGCGCCTGCCCTTCATCAGCGTGCTCTTGCACCCGACGACAGGCGGCGTCGCGGCGAGCTTCGCCCTGCTCGGCGACGTGAACCTTGCCGAGCCCGGGGCCCTCATCGGCTTCGCCGGTCCGCGGGTAATCGAGCAGACCATCCGCCAGAAGCTGCCCGAGGGGTTCCAGCGCAGCGAGTTCCTGCTCGCCCACGGGATGGTCGACGACATCGTCAGCCGCCTGGCGATGAAGGGGACGATCTCGACGATCCTCGGCCACCTGATGGGCCCCGCGAGTCAGGCCTAGAGGTCGCCCCGCCGCAGCTCGCCCACCGCGTGCGCGCAGGCGCGCGAGGTGATGGCCATCTCGGTGAGCGTCGGGTTCTGCCAGCCGGAAGTGGGCCAGCAGGCTCCGTCGGTCACGTAGAGGCCCTTCACGTCCCACGGGCGGCAGTACGAGTCGACGACCGACGCACGGGGATCGTCTCCCATGCGCGCGCCGCCGACCTCGTGGACGAACATCCCCGGCGTCGACAGCGTCCACTCCTTCTGCATGCTCTTGATGAAGCCCGTGACGAACGGCGTGTGGAAGAGCTCCGTGACGCTCGCGACGGTCGCGCCGATCGACTGCACCATCTCCTGCGTCTCGCGGCGCGCCGCCTCGGCCAGGGCCAGATCGTGCTCCTTCCACTCGCACGTGATGTGCGCGGCCGGGATGCCCCAGGCGTCCTCGAGCGTCGGGTGCAACTCGATGCGGTTGTCGGCGTGGGGGAACGTCTCGGAGCGCGCGCAGAGGAAGCCGAAGGCCATCGACCGCTTCTTGCGCAGAAACCCGGGGACCGGAAGCCGCTGGATGGCGCCCCACACGCCGAAGCCACGGAAGTACGACTCCCGCTCGCGGCCGAGGTTGCGGTAACGCGGGATCATGATGCTGTCGCACCCGGAGAAGTCGTACGCGGTACCGTCGTCCGGCACGTCGGGCATGTAGAAGTAGACGTTGCCCGCGCTGTGATCCATCACGTAGCGCCCGAGCACGCCGGACGAACCGCCGATCCCCTCGGGGTGCGCCCGGCCTCGCGAGTTCATGAGGATGCGGACGCTCTCGAGCGTCGACGCGCAGAGAAAGACCAGACGGCCGCGCACCTCCTCGGTCATCCGCGTCGCCGTGTCGACGATCTCGACGCCGACGGCGCGCGAACCGTCCGGCTCGACGAGCACGCGCGAGACCACAGCGCCCGTACGCAGCGTGAGCAGCCCCGTGGCGCCCGCGGCTGCGAGCGTCGTCGCCGTGCTCGAGATGCGCGAATTGTCGTCGCCCTCGGCCGGCGCTCGCGACGCGTGGATGCCGCGCGAGATGATCACCTTGCGATCGGCGTACCGGGTCTCCACGCGCTCCTTGAACGTGGCCTCTGCCGGCGTCATCGGACGGAAGCCGGCGAACTCGCCGTCGGGCAGCTGCTCGAGCCCCTCGCGCGTGCCGTGGACCTGCAGGAAGCGTTCGAGCTCGGCGTAGTGCGGCGCCAGATCGGCGTGCGTGACCGGCCAGTCGGGCCCGATGCCGTCGCGGCTCGCCGCCTTGAACTCGAAGTCCGACAGGCGCGGCGTCACCGCGTCCCACGTCAGCGTGCGCCCCCCGACGCGCCGCGCGCGGATCCAGCGGAACGGCTTGCCCTCGGGCGTCGTGTAGGGGTTCTCGCGGTCGTCGACGAAGAAGTCGGGGTTGGTGCTCCAGTACGTAGGGTGGCACTTCTGCACCTGCTGGCGGTGGCTGAACAGGTGCCGGTAGAGGGCGCGCGGAGCGTTGGTGATGAACGAGCCGTGATCGCGGTCGCTCACCGGCGCGCCGGCCTCCAGCACGAGGACACGGAGGCCCGCCTTCGTCAGCTGCCAGGCGGCCGCGCCGCCGTTGGCGCCGGACCCCACCACGATGGCGTCCCAGGGTTCTGGACGGGTGATCACTTCCACGGCGGGAGCAGTCCTATCGGGCGTGAGGGCCGGGCTGTCAAGCGGGGCGGAAGTCGTCTATGCCCACCGAGCGTTTCGTGGTTGGGCGATGAAGCAAGGGACTCTGGTTTCCATCGTGGCGCTCGTCGCCGCCTGCCGTAGCACGGCCGCGCCGGAGGCGAAGACGGGCGTCGTGCCGGCGGGCGTGCCGAGCACGATTGCGCCTGCCGCGGTGAGCGCACACGTCGAGGCGCCGCCGGCCTCGACGACACCTCCGGCCCCGGTGCTGCCCACGATGGCGTCCTTTTCCGCGAGCGTGGCCGCCGACGTTCGCTGGATCCTCGCCGCGAAGCGCGAGCGCAGGTTCCAGCGCGCCGTCCTCGAGGGTCTGGGCCCCATGCACGTCGTGTGGACGCGCGACGCGCCGCACCCCGATCCCAGATCCGGGATGCCGGTGGCGCGCATCCGGCTCGAGCTGACTCGCGACGGCCGCACGACGCGCGTCGATGCCGGCGACGTGGCCGGCGAGATCCAGCCCGAGGGAGCCACGCTCTGCGGACGCCTCGGCTACCGGATGTCGAACGGCGCCTTGCTCACGCCGCCGGCGGTGGACGGCCTGGTCTCGTCGCTGTCGGTCGGCGACATGTCCGGCTCCGACGAACTGATGGTCGTCCTCGGCGCGACCACCCTGTACGTACTGCGCGGACAGACGACCGACGGCATGTGCGAATCGATGACGACCCAGGGACCGCTGACCGTCTGCAAGGGTCAGGAGTACGCGCGCGTCGCCGAGGTGACCCTCGCGCCGGCCACCGCGATCGACGAGACGATCCGCACGACGACGGGGGACGACGCGGGAGTCACCGTGGCACCGCTCGACTGCGCGGTGCCGACGATGATGGGCACGCTGTCGCCCGCGGGGCCGTAGAGCATCGCGCCGCGGCTGCGCTACGCTCCTGTCGCCGTGGCGCTCATCGAGATCCCCCCCTTCGTGCTGGCCGACGAGGATCCGCCCGGGACGGCGACGCCGGTGCGCACCTTCCACGTGCGCAGCTACCAGATCGAGGCCGTCGAGTTCCCTCGCGAGGTGTTCACGGCGGTCCTCGGCGAGCACGCGCGCCTGCTCGAGGCTCACGCCCCCGAGATCCTCGCGGCGCCGCTCGATCATCCCGGCAAGCCCGCGGACGACCGGTTCGTCGCCCTCGAGGACCTGCACACCACCACGACGCTCCTGGTCAGCGACGGCGCCGCCCACGAGGTGCACAAGTGGCGGACCGTGGACCTGTCGTACGTGGTCCAGCGGTGCGGCGGCATCGTCCGCCGGCTCATGGAGGTCCCGCCCGACGACCACACCTACGCCGTCGTCGTCGCCAGCGGCGTGGCGTCGCTGCACCTGCTTCGCGGGGTCGAGCCGCGCCGGGCAGGCGAGCCCGCCCGGCTCGAGGTCGTCGCGCGTGACCTCGTCGTCGAGCCCTGGGACCAGTGGCGCGAGCACGAGGGCCAGTTCGTCACCACCTGGTGGCGCACGCCCATCGGCGAGCTGGTCGCCTCACGCCGGCCGGTCCGCGAGCGGCTGAGGGACGAGCGCGCGGTGGCGGATGCGCTGATGACGATCCGGGGGCAGAGCGTGCGCGAGCGCCTCGCCGCCTACGCGCGCGAGGAGCCAGGCGGCAGGCCCCTCGCCCTGCTCGACGCCAGCGTGCGCGGCGAATCGATCGAGGTCGTCGACCTTCGCGGGGGCGATCCCTTCGTCGACCCGTTCCCCGAGATCGTCGCGGCCCTGCGGGTCAAGAGAGCGGGCTTCGTCCCCGTGCTCGTGTACGCCTACCACTGGGCGGTCCTCTGCTGGATTGCGCTCGACGCCGGGGCGGACGTCGCGGTCCCCGAGGCGCTGGTCGCAAAGCGGCCGCCCGAGCCCGACGATGGCGTCGAAGACGACGGGCAGGCGCCGGGGAAGCCGAGGACGCGCCGCCGCCCCAGCGGGCCCCCGATGACCATGGCCGACGAGTTTCCGCCCCTCGATCCGTGGGAGCCCAGCGCGAAGGAGGTGCACGCCTTCTGGCGGGCAGCGCTCTGGTTCGCCGCGTTCGTGGTGGGCCTCGCGGCCAGCATCGCCGCGCTCGTGCTCGACCCGGCCAGGGACCTGTTTTCGAGAGTTTTCCTCATCGCGGCGCTCGCGTTCGCAGTCCTCGGCTTCCTGTTCATGGGATTCGTACTGCGCCTCGAGCAGCTCAACGTCGATCCGGCGCGCCGCAAGCAACGCTGGGAAGACCGGAAGCAGATGGTCGACGAGGAGCAAGCCCGGTTGCGCCCGGCGAAGCCGGCCCCTCCCGTGCTCGGCCGCAAGTACTGGATGCGGAAGCTCGCGCAGCGCCTGTCGCGGCTCGAGCGCCTGGTCACCAGCGACGCGCCGGAGACCATCATCGAGGCCGATCGCAAGCTCATACGCGACGCCATCGCCCAGCTCGACGAGTCGGACGCGAAAGCGGTGCTCGCCGCGTGGCCGGTTGCCGCGGGGTTCCTCGAGCCGCGGGGCGCGCAGAAGACCGCGGGCAAGGGGCGCGGGTCGGACAAGCCGAACTGACCCGATGCCCATCCCTCCTCGATGATCTCGACGCGCCTGCCCATCGCCGCCCTCGTCATCGCGACGGCCGCCGCGTGCGGCAGCCGGACCGGCCTCGAGCTGCCCTCCGGTGCTGCGGGCACGTCGAGCTCGTCGAGCGGCGGGGGAAGCGGCGGCAGCAGCGGGGGCGGCTCGGGATCCTCGGGCTCGTCGAGCGGTGGTATGGGCCCCCCTCAGGACCGCTGCCCCTCCGCAGTCTCCGGCCCGAAGCCCATGTTCGGCAACTGCTCCACGCGCGACGGCCGCTCGCGGGTGCCCGCGCCCACCTCCCCGCACGTGACGTGGACGGCGAAGCTGCCGACCGACAGCACCGGTCAGGTGGGGCTCAGCGCCGTGTCGACCGACAGCTCCGGCAACGCCTACGTCGTGACGACCGGAGAGGTCGACGAGTCGACCGCCGCCCTCCGGCGCGTGAACGGCGCCAGCGGGGCCATCGCGTGGACGACCCCGATCATGCCCGACGAGGAGACGAGCACCCCCATCGTGCTCGCGAGCGGCGGCGTGGACATGTTCGCGTACGGCAAGTCCTACAGCGACAGCGTGTTCACCTTCGATCCGGCGACGGGCAGCTCCACCTCGACGACGTTCGGCTTCAGCCTCTATTACGCGCCCTCCGACCTCGCCGTCGGCTCTGACGGCAGCCTCTACGTCACGCACCAGGACGGCGTTGGCTCGGCCAAGACGACCACATACGTCTCGCGCGTCGGGCCCGATGGCGCCGTGCGCTGGAGCACGGTCGACCTGGCCACGCTGGGCCCGACCCCGGAGTACAACGATGGCGACATCAGTCCGTACCCGATCGCCCTCGGCAAGGACGACCTCGTCGTCATGTTCGACGGGGTGCTCGAGAAGTCGAGTGAGGTCACGGTCGCACACGCTTTCGACCCCACCACGGGCGCCGTCCTCTGGTCGCAGACGGTCGACGGCGAGCTCGTGGGCGGGCCGGTCGTGCGGTCCGACGGGACGATCGTGGCGGTGATCGACTCCCCCGTCACCGGGACCTCGAACCTGGACGTCTTTCAGCCAAGCACCGGGGCGGTCGCGGTGCACCCGCTGTCGATCGGCGCGTTCGAGATCCTCGCAGTGACCACCGACGGCGTCGTCATCGCCGGGGCCGACGCGGGCAAAGGGATCAGCGGGCTCGTCGCGCTCGCGGGCGACGGGAGCGTGCTGTGGACGAGCCAGGCCGCATCCCGCGCGACCATCGCGAGCGACGGCACGGTCGTGGTGTTCGGCCAGACCATCCAGGGGCTCGACGGCTCCACCGGCTCGATGAAGTGGGAGCTCGCGCCGCCCGTGCCCCCGCCATGCATCATGGACGCCGCGCTCACGAGCGCCGGAGGCATCGTCGCGCTCCAGTGCGACGGCACCCTGTTCGGAGCGAGCGACTAGGTCCCTTGCTGTCATCCTGAGGCCGAAGGCCGAAGGATCCCGATGTGACCGCGGGGTCCTTCGGCCGCTGCGCGGCCTCAGGATGACAGCGGCATGTGTTAGCTTCCCGTCGTGCAGCTCCCCGATGCGCTCGCGGCGCTCTACGAGCGGATCCCGCTGGGGATGCGGCTCGGCCTCGACCCGATGCGCGCCGCGTGCGCGCGCACCGACCACCCCGAGCGCGCGGTGCGCGTGGTGCACGTCGCCGGGACCAACGGCAAGGGCAGCGTGTGCGCGATGGTCGAGTCGATCGCGCGCGCGGCCAGGATGCGCACGGGGCTGTACACGTCGCCGCATCTCTGCCGGTTCGCCGAGCGCATCCGCATCGGCGGCGAGCCGGTGACCGACCTGATGCTCGCCGACCTGCTCGCGCGAGCCCTCGAGGCCGGGCCGGATCTGTCGTTCTTCGAGACGGCGACGCTGGCGGCGTTCCTCGCGTTCCGCGATGCGCGCGTGGACCTGGCGGTCGTCGAGGTCGGCCTCGGCGGACGGCTCGATGCGACCAACGTCGTCCCCTGCCCCGCCGCCGCAGCGATCACGCGCATCGCGCTCGATCACACCGATCGTCTGGGCAACACGCTCGTGGAGATCGCGCGCGAGAAGGCGGGGATCGCCAAGCCGGGGCTCGACTTGCTCGTGGGACCGATGATCCCGGAGGTGCGGGCCGCCATCGACGAGGTCGCAAGGGCCTGCGGCGCGACGACGAGCGACGTGGACTCGGAGCTCGCGTTGTCCCCGGTCGGCCTGGTCGGGGTTCACCAGCGGGACAACGCGCGCATCGCCGCGATGCTGGGCGAGCGCATCGGCGCGCCGCAGGCTGCCATCGACGACGGCATCCGGAACGTTCAGTGGCCGGGTCGGCTCGAGCGCATCGGCGACGTGCTGCTCGACGGGGCGCACAACGTCGACGGCGCCGAGGCGCTCGCGGCTCACGTACGGACCCTCGGGCTGCCGCCGGACCGTGTCGCCCTGGTCTTCGGCGCCCTCGCCGACAAGGACTGGGGGCCGATGCTCGACGTGCTCGCACCCATCGCCGGCCGCCGCATCTACGTGCCTGCGTCCGGTGCATCGCGAGCCGCGGCCGACCCGCGCGCGATGGCCGAGCGTCACGCGGGGACGGTGGCCCCCTCGGTCGATGACGCCCTCGACGCGACCGCGTCCCGGGAACCCTCGCTCACCGTCGTCTGCGGCTCGCTGCTCACGGTGGGCCAGGCGCGCAGCAAGCTCCTGGGCCTGCCCCGCGATCCTCCCGTGGCCCTCTGAGGTGTTATAGAGTGCCGCCGCCATGCCCAGCTTCGACATCGTCTCGAAGGTCGCGCAAAACGAGGTCGACAACGCCTTCAACCAGGCCCAGAAAGAGCTGGCCCAGCGCTTCGACTTCAAGGACACCGAAACCGAGATCGAGCGCGCGCCCGACGCCATCACCATCCGGTCCGGCAGCGAGGATCGCGCGAAGGCTGCGCTCGGCGTGCTGCAGGACAAGCTCGTGAAGCGAAAGGTCTCGCTGCGATTCACCGACCCGGGCAAGCCCGAGCCGACTGCCAAGGGCGGGGCCCGAATCGTCGTGAAGATCAAGGAAGGGATCGAGGTCGAGAAGGCGCGCGCGATCGTGCAGACGATCAAGGAGGCCAAGCTCAAGGTGCAGGCCTCGATCATGGACAACCAGGTGCGCGTGTCGGGCAAGAACAAGGACGATCTGCAGGTCGCCATCCAGACCGTGCGCGGGCACGACTACGGGATCGAGCTGCAGTTCATGAACTTCAGGGACTGAGGGATCTTGGCGAAGAAGACGAACACTACGGTCAAGGCGCCGAGCGTGCGCAAGCTCTTCGGCACCGACGGCGTGCGCGGGGTGGCCAACGAGCACCCGATGACGCCCGAGCTCGCGCTGCAGCTCGGGCGCGCGGTGACGTTCGTGGC
>Ga0209415_10012753_pt1 | contig 13958 bp, 9 predicted proteins | sample PeaSoiSIISIP2007_FD_187696 | JGI IMG/M metagenome (GOLD analysis project Ga0209415, IMG submission 187696) | Peat soil microbial communities from Weissenstadt, Germany - SII-SIP-2007 (SPAdes) (version 2) | ecosystem: Environmental > Terrestrial > Soil > Wetlands > Peat | place: Germany... | reverse complement strand
CAGGATCCCGAGTTCGCGCGGGCGGCGAAGGCCGCCGGCATGCGCCTCGCTTACCTGCAGTTCGACGGGGTGACGAACCTCGCGAACTCGCACCGGAAGGTCGGCAACCTCTTCGACGTGAAGCTCCGCGCGATCGAGAATCTCCACGCCGCGGGCATCGATGTGGTTCTCGTCGTGACCGTCGTGCACGGCGTGAACGACGCGCAGGTGGGCCCGATCATCGATTTCGCGATCCAGAACGCCGACAAGATCACCGTGGTGAGCTTCCAGCCGGTGAGCTTCACGGGGCGCGACGAGGACGTCACCGACGAGGTGCGCGCGGCGCAGAGGTACACGCTGAGCCACCTCGCGCACGACGTGAAGACGCAGACGGGGGTTACAGAGCCTCTCCGCGACTGGTTCCCGCTGAGCGCGATGGGGCCGTTCAGCGACCTCACCGACACGATGATGGGCGAGCGGAGCGACTGGGGCGCGCTCAAGTGCGGCTGCCACCCGAACTGCGGGATCGGCACCGTCCTCTTCGTCAACAAGCGGACCAAGCAGATGGTCCCGCTCACGGAGTTCCTCGATCTCGAGCAGCTCCTGTCCGACGTCCAGGACATCACCGACGGCGCGCAGGGCCGGAAGGCGATCCTCGCGATGCTCGCGCTCGCGCTGGCGAAGAACTTCGACGCGAGCAAGGCGCCGCCGGGCTTCACGATCTACCACCTCGTCCGTCAGTTCATCAGCCAGACGGGCAACCGCGGTGAGAAGATCGGCGAGTACGACTCGGACTCGACCGAGTTCGAGTGGCGCGCGCTCTTCGTCGCGGGGATGTGGTTCCAGGATCTCTACAACTACGACTTTCGCCGAACCGAGATGTGCATCATCCCGTACGGGACGCAGATGGGGGAGATCAGCTTCTGCGCGTACAACACCGGGGTTGGCTGGCGGAACATCATCGAGAAGATGAAGGCGAACGCGACGGTCGGCGAGTGGTACCGAACGAAGGGGAGGCACGCGGTGTACGCCAAGAACCAGGAGCTCCCGCTCCCCGAGCCCACGGGCACCATCGTCATGCCCGAGTCGGCCCTCCGGATGCAATCGAGCGACGAGCGCGTCGCGCGCGAGAAGGCGGCGAACGGTGCGCAAGAGGCCGTGACCGCGGGCAGGCGGCGGCTGCCGGTGCTCACGGAGGCATAGACCTCGTCAATCGCACGCGATGCGCATGCGCGTCGGCTCGAGCACGAGCACGCACGTGCCCAGCACGTCCATCCCGACGACGCCGTCGCTCGCGCAGCGCGATCGGATGGCGGTGTCGTCCACCAGCGGCACGTCGACGTGCAGAGTGAGCGCGCCGATCGCGACCGTCGCGTCGTTGAGGATGCGGGTCGTCACCGCGCCTCCGATGGCGTAGATCTCGCGGGAGACCGCGCTTCGCCCCGCGAGAGCTCGCCCGGGCGCGGAGCTGGCCTTGAGGTCGGTAGAGCCCGCACCCGTGTCGACGAGGAGCCGCGCGTCCCTCCCTTCGATCGCGCCGGCGACGATGTAGGATGCGCCGCAGCGGATCGCCGTACCGAGCGACAGGCGGCGCGCCGCGAGCCTCGCGGCCGCGAGCGGCTCGTCCTCCCGCGTCATCTCTGCCGCGACGAAGTCGATCACCACCGGGCTCCCTGTCCCCGCGAGCCGCTGCGGCGAGAGGAGGCCGCCGATGCCGAGCGCCCGCGGGCCCGGCGTCTGGTCGCGCGTCGCGAGCGGACGGATGGTCCCGACGGGGCCCCACCCGTCGAGCGCGAGAAGGACGGGGCTCCAGGCGTCCACCGGGACCTTGCGGTTTGCGTGATCGATGATGTTCGCCGACTTGCCCGAGGCTTCGGCGTCCGCGAGCTCGTGGGCGAACCACCCCTCGAGGATGTGGTCGAACGCGCCCGTGTCGAGCAGGAGCATCGCGGGCCGCCCCGCGATTGTCGCGTGCACGAGCGGGACCCGACGGCTCGCACCGATTCGCTCGATCGGCGTACGACCGCGGGTGCCCGCCAGGGCGAGCTCCTCCGCGGCCCGTGGTGGGGGCGCCGGGCTGAGGACGAAAGGCTCCTCTTCGAGAGGCTTCCTCGCCTGCGGCGCCGCGCACGCGGCGAGCACGAGCGACAGACCGAGGCCGACCTCGAGCTTCACTCGTGCGTCGCGACCGTCGCTCAGGGAGCGGCTTTGTAGATGTCGATGACCGACTGGAGCAGCTTGAGCGCTTCGGCCCTCGGCCGCTGGAACGCGTTGCGACCCATGATCGCGCCGAACGCCCCGCCCGCGGCCATCCCCTTCACATCCTCGAGCAGCGCGGCGCTGTCGCGCGTCTCACCGCCGCTGAAGATGAGGATCCGCTTGCCGTTGAACGCGCTCTGGACGCAGTGCCGGACGCGGTCGGCCATCGTCGCGGTGGGGATGCCGTACTTCTCGAAGACCTTCTTCGCTTCTGCTTGCTCGATGTGGGCGGTCGGCGGCTTGATCTTGATGATGTGGGCCCCGAGCTGGCCGGCGATCTGCGCCGCGTAGGCGGCGACGTCGACGGCGGTCTCCCCCTCCTTCGACAGCCCGGCGCCGCGCGGGTAGGCCCAGACGACGACCACGAGCCCCTTCCGCTTCGCCTCCAGCGTCAGCTCGCGGAGGTCTTGGTACATCGTGTTGCGCTGCCCGGACCCCGGGTAAATCGTGTAGCCGATCGCGCCACAGCCAAGGCGGAGAGCATCCTCGACCGAGCTCGTCACGGCGCTGCACGGCTGGTCGATCTTCGCGAGCGTGTCCGAGTTGTTCACCTTCAAGATCAGCGGGATCTGGCCGGCGAACTTGTCGACGGCCTGCTCCATCTGTCCGAGCGGTGCCGCGTACGCGTTGCAGCCCGACGCGATGGCGAGGTCGAAGTGGTAGTCCGGGTCGTAGGACGGCGGGTTCGGGCCGAAAGTTCTCGCGGGGCCGTGCTCGAACCCCTGATCGACCGGCAGGATGACGAGCTTGCCTGTGCCCGCGAGCTGCCCGTGGTCGAGCATCCGGTAGAGGTTGGCCTTCGTCCCGGGGTTGTCGGAACCGTACCAGGAGAGGATTTGCTTCACGCGGTCGGTGGCGGGCATGCGCAGGGCTCCTTCGCTTTCGTTCGGCGGGACACTAGCCCTCCGGGCGGCCGGCGAGCAACGGGCCACGGCACGGGGCGGCGCTTTCTCACCGCGGGGTCGCCGCGCAGCGAAAGCCGACGCCGTAGCTTCGGGCTTCAGGGTGGTTCATGAAACGGAACGTCGGCGTGACCCACGCGTCGACGCTCGAGTTCCATGCGCCCCCGCGGATGACCTTCGCCTTTCCTTCGGGCGGACCGCTCGGGTTCTTCGTCGACGCCTTCGCGTAGGGCGCCTGCCAGTCGGCGACCCACTCGCAGACGTTGCCCGACACGTCGAAGAGGCCGAAGCGCGACTTGCCTCGCGGGAACGACCCGACCGCTGTCGTCGTCGGCCAGCCGTCGGGCCCGCGCGCCGCGAACTCCCACTCGGCTTCGGTCGGCAGACGCCCGCCCGGGACCGTGCGGCAGAACGTGTCCGCCATCGACCAGTCGATGCAGACGACGGGGTGCTCTGCCTGTCCCAGAGGGTCGTGCGCGCTGCAGAGCGGATCGAACGTCTCGTGCTCGCGCGTCGTGATGCCGGGCCAGTCGTTGGCTCGACCGGCGCGCTTGCACTTGCCCGTGTCACTGCACGCCGAGTAGCGCGCGGACGTGACCTCGTAGAGATCGATGCAGTAAGGCGATAGCTCGACGTGGTGCGCCGGTCTCTCGGATTCGAGACCGTCGTCGGAGCCCATGAAGAACTCGCCGCCCGGGACGAGCGTCATCCCGCCGGGGCATTCGGCGGCCTTCGCGACGGGAGTGGGAGATGCGGAAGTCGCCGCGCCTCTTGCGTGTGGCGCGCTCGCGACGGATGCCGAGGAGGTGCTCGCGACGGGAGGAGGATCGTCGGGGCCGGGTCCAGACGTGGCGCGGTCGTAGCGGAGCCCCGCGTAGAGCGCGGCACAAAAGGCGACGCCCAGCGCGGCGCCGATCGCGAGGATCCGCCGTCCGCTCGTTCGGCGCGATGGCGGCGCGACCGCGGCGCCGGGGAGCGAGCGGGCTGCCTCGTGGATGGCCTCCGCGACGGCGAGGATCGTTCGGGACGGCGCGATCCCGAGCGACCCGAGGAGCGCCACCCAGAACGCACCCGCCGTTGGGTAGCGCTCGGTCGGCTGCACCGCGAGCGCGCGCGCGAAGACGGCTTCCGTGGCGTCCGATGTGGCGATGCCGAGCGCGCGTGGCGTCGGGCGGCGCGTGGTGTCGGTCGCGACCGCGGCCAGTTGCATGAAGTCCCTCGTGGCGGTGACGCGACGTCCGGTGCAGCACTCGACGAGCACGAGCGCCAGGGAGAACACGTCCGTCCACGGTCCGGTCGCGCCGAACTTCCGCGAGAACTGCTCGGGGGCGCCGTACGTCGGGGTGAACGCGGTCACGACGCCTTCGGTCTTCTGGAACGCTGCCCCCGTGTTCTGTGCGTCCTGCACGACCTTCGCGATGCCGAAGTCCAGCAGCTTGACGGCCTCGGGTCGCCCCTCGGCGTCCGTCGTCAAGAAGACGTTGGTCGGCTTCACGTCCCGGTGCGCGATGCCGTGGGAGTGCGCGACCGCGAGCGCCTCCGCGACCGGATCGAGAAGGGTGACGGTCGCCTGGAGGCTGCGCGGCGGCAGGTGGCCGGCCTGCTCCGCGGTGAGCGTCTCTCCGAGGGTCTTCCCCTCGAGCCACTCGAGAACCATGTACGGGAGCGTCTGTCCAGACGGGGTCGTCAGCACGCCCAGGTCCCGCGCCTGGCAGATCGACGCGGTCTTCTCGGAGAGCTCGGCGAGCACCGACGCCTCCTTCACGAGCTCGTCCGTCATGGGCTGGAGGTCGACCTCCGCGGCCGCTTCGAGCACGCGGAACACCTTGAGGGCGACCGGCCGCTTCCAAAGCAGATGCCGCGCGCGGTAGACGAGCGAGAAGCCGCCCTTCCCGACGACCGCCTCCACCTCGTACTTCTCTGCGACGACGGTCCCGCACAGGTCCAGCGTGTCGTCGATCATCCGGCCTCTCGGGTTCGGGTGGGGCAGCTTCCGCCCAGGGTAGGCGAACCTCTCCGCCGCGGGCTACGCGCGAAACCGCCCGTCAGACTCCGCGCGCGTCGGGCGGCCAGACGTACTTGTGCATCTGGAGCTGCACTCGGACCGGGAGCCCGTCGTCGAGTACCCACCGGACGAGGTCCTTCGGAGCCAGCGCGCCGAAGACCGTGCTGGCGAGGAGGTGCGGAGTGCGACGCGGAAGGTCGCGCTCCCGCACGACGTCGCGCATGAACTCGTAGTCGCCGCGATCCGCCAGCACGAACTTGATCTCGTCGCCGGCGCCGATGTGTTCGAGGTTCGACCATCGATTGCGGTGCGATTCGCCGGACGCGGGGGCTTTGAGGTCCATGATCTTGTGGACGCGCGGGTCGACGCGCGCGACGTCCGCCTCGCCGCTCGTCTCGAGCAGGACCGTCCGGCCCGCGTCGCACAGCTCCCGCAGGAGCGGCAGAACGGCCGGCTGAAGGAGCGGCTCGCCCCCCGTGACCTCGACCACGGCAGTGCGGAGCGCGAGCGCTTCGCGGAGGACATCGCCCCGTGCTTTGCGCGTCCCTCCGTAGAACGCCTGGGGCGTGTCGCACCACACGCAGCGGAGGTTGCACCCGGTCGTGCGGATGAACGTGCAAGGCAGGCCCGCGAACGACGATTCGCCCTGGATGCTCGCGTAGATCTCGTGAATGACGAGCGTGTCTTCTCTGCTCATCGCGCCCGCGTTCACGTAGCATGACGCCCCCGGAGCGTCTCCTTGCGGCGCGATCGCCGCGCGTGCCGCAAGCCTATCGTCGCGTGCCGCGAGCCCTTCCGACGGCGCCGGTCGGAGCTACGAATGCGCCGGCAACGGCTCGAGCTCGGGAGCCGGGAGCTCGTCCACCGCGGGCGGCGGCGTCGCGGCGGCCGTTCGCGCGTAGTGACGGGCGATGGCGTAGCCGCTGCCGATGACCGCGATTGCGGCGAGGGCGAAGGCTCGCCAAGGCAGCCGGGGGATGGGCGTGACGCGACGGGCTCGCGGCGGTTCGCGCTGGGTGATGCTTTTCCCGAACACAGCGCTTCGAGCGTGGAGCCTCTCGTTGATAAGGTCAACGCTCCGGATGAAGTCGACGGTCGCCATGGGGCTATGTGCCGCGCTGCTCGCGCTGGCGCCGCTCGCGTGCGCACCGCATGCCTCGCCGCCTGTGGCGCCGACCGCGCCGGACGACGACCCTCCGCCGGTTCCGGCGGTCTCCTGGCCGTACTGGCGCTCCGCTCAGGTGGACGTCACGCCCGGACGTGCCTCCTTTGCGGTGCCGCTCGTCGCCGACGCGCTCGCCGAGACGGGCGCGGCGGCTCTTTCCTCGTCGAACGCGGCGGGGGGCGAGCTCCGCGCGGAGCTCATCGCCGGCGGGTGTGCGCGTCGCCGGCCGCGCGTCCGGGCCGGTGGGGTCGGAGAGTTCTACGAGGGGGTTCGCGGCGAGGCGGCGGCGAGCTTGGTGACGCTCGATGCGCTCTTCGCCGTGACGCTGCTTGCGGTCGAGGCTGCGCTCGCCGACGCGGAACAGAGGGTCTCGTCGCGAACGATGCAGACGGTGCTCGCGCGGCTCGACGCGCGGCTCGGTGCCGCCGAGCCCGGGCTCGCTCCGGATCTGCGCGAAGGCCTCCGAGTGGCGGAGGGGGTCGTCGCGGTGGGTCAGGCGCTCCTGGGAGCCCCCAGCAGGGGGCCGGTGTCGGCTCGCGACGCGGTCGAGAGCGAGCTCGCGCTCGTCCGCGCGCACGCCGGCGCCGCGATGAGCCCGCTGCTCGGCACGGCGGTCGACTATTCCGCGTTCACGCCGCGCGGGGCGGTCGATGAGGCCACGGTCGGCCCCTACCTCGCCGCGCAGTGGCTCGCGGGGGCCGAGCTCAGTTTCGTCGCGAAGGAGGACACCGATCACGTGAGCCTGGGTGCCGCGCGGGCGCGCACTCGCGCGGCCCTGCTGATCGCGCGCCTGGTTGCGTGGGGGCCGGACGCGGACGTACCGCTTCGCGACGCGCTGCTCGAGATGGACCGGCTCGACCAGCTCGCGTTCGGAGACGCGTCGGGGACCTCTCCAGTGGGGCTCGCGGCGTTCGCGGCCGCGAACGGCTTCGATCTGCACGATGCGTCGTTGATCGCAGACGCCGCGCGGGTCGACCGCTTGCGGCGTGCGGCGTCCGCGGCGGTCGGCTCGATGGTGCTCGCCCCTCTCCGGCGCGCTCCCGAAGGCGGGTCGTGGTTGGTCTCCCCGGCGCGTGGTCCAGCGCCGAGCGAGCGTGACGTCCTGTCGTGGCTGCGAGACACGGCACCGACGTTTGCACCTGCGCGGCGCCACTCGAGCGTCTACGCGAGCGCGCTCGATGCCCTCGCGACGTGGCTCGCTCCCTCGGTCGCGGACGAGACGTGGCCCGGGGCACGCTCACGCGCGTGGCAGCGGCACCGCGAAGACGGCGTGCTCGCGGCATGGGCCCTCCTCCGCCATGCGAGCGTGCCGTTCGCTCGCGTCGCAGCCCTCGCGCCCTCGCAGATCCCCGTCACTCTTCACGCTGCGACCGGATCGGCGACGCCGTCGGTCGTGATCGAGGCCCACCCGGAGGCGATCGCCGCGCTCCTCGCCCTCGTTCGACAGGTGTCGACGGGCCTGACGTCGCTCCGTGCGCTCGATGAGCGCGCGCCCTCGCGCGACGTGCTCGTCGAGGTCGACGCGCTGCTCGAGCTCGCCCTCACCGCGGTGAAGAGCGAGATCGAGTCGCCGTCCGCCTTCACGATCGACGCACGCCTCGCCGCGCTGCCGCGTCGGATCGCCGCGCTCGAGGCGCGGGTGGCGCCGGCCGGAGGCCCGTTCGTATCGGTCGTCTACACCGATCCCCGGCGCGGCATGGCTTTGGAGGAGGGCACCACGGGCTTCGACGCTCTCTACGCCGTCGTCCCCGACCCTCACACGGGGAGTCCCGTGATCGCCGTCGGGCCCGCTCTCGCGCGTGCCGAGGCGTGGGCGCCGGCCAGCGAGATCGCGACCGACCGCGCGTGGGCGACGCGCCTGGCGTCTTCGAGCCCGCCCGAGGAGGGTTCGCCCGCCGCGCCGCGAGGGGACGCCGGGAGGGCGGATGCGTTCTAGTGCGGCGCCAGGGATTTCAGCGCGTCGATGGCGCCGCTTCGAGCGACCACCCGGACGAGGACGAACATGAGCGCGTTGAACGCCGCGTGCGAGATCGCCCCTGCGAGGAGGCGTCGCCGGACGAGGAGCACGGCCGTGAAGTACACTCCGAGGATCGCGGTCTGGAGCATCGCGATCGTGCCCTCGTATCCGTGGCCGAGGCCGAAGAGGGCGCTCACGACGACGGTGGAGAGGACCCACGAGCCGCCGAGCCAGCGGACCCGCGGCGTCAGGAACGCTCGGAACGCGACCTCCTCGAAGGCCGCCGCGACGACGAGCGCGAGGAGGAACTCGGGGCCGTTCATCTGCGCGGACAGGTGCGAGAGGGTGTCGATCCGTGTGGTGGCTTCACGCTCCCCGACGTGGATCAAGGTCCCGATCAGCGCGATCGGAATCGCGGCCGCGACTTGCACGGCGAACACTCCGCCGAGCGCAGGAACCGCGGCCGCGAGCTCGCGCCTCGCCCCTTCGCGGGCGATGCCGAGCGCCGTGAGCGGCTGCCCGTCCACGCGCACGAGCGCGAAGAGGAACGCGATGAGCACGAGGTCGCGCAACGCGGTGGCGACGATGACGTGATCTTTCGCCATGGAGTTCGCAGCGCCGAGCCGCCGGGCCAGGGCGCCGGACCGCGGCACGTGTACGGGGACCGCCACCGTCGCGCCGTCGCGCTCGACCGTCAGCACGGTGTCCTCGGGGAGGGAGTCGCTCTGGATTCGTCGCGCGAGCTCGGCGGGTGGGTCTGCTTCGATGAGCGGCGCACCGCCGACGGCGCGTATCCGGTCGCCCGGGCGCAGCGTCCCGGCGGCCGGAGCTCCCGGCGTCACGCTCTTCACCTCCGCGTAGCCCCGCGAGCCTCCGGCGTCCGCGGGGACGAGCTCGACGCCGAGCCGTCGCGACGGCCCGGCAGGGGAGTCGACGAGGACAGGCGCCAGCACCGTGACGATCGCGACGACGGTGACCAGCACGCGCCGACCGACCGTTCGATGGGCGCCCGACCACGGCCGCAGGAGCCCGATGGCGATCGCGAGCTCGAGCGCGACGACCGACACGCCGAGCCACGGCGCGCTGGCCTCGGCATGCCCGCCGAGCACGAGCGCCGCGAGGAGCAGCACCTCAATCAGCACGCGACCACGGGCGGGCATGCCGACGAGGAGCGCCTCGTCCGCGCGCTCCCGCCAGCTCACCTCGCGCACGCGGCCCGGATCTTCGGTGACGTCAACGTCGGATCGAGTCGGGGGTTCGTCTCGTTGGCCCGCCACGCGGCACACGCGGCGGCCGCCTCGGCGTCGGCGCCGAGGGCTGCATAGGCTTCGAGCAACGCGCGGTGCACGACCGCGAGCTCCGGCCGCGTGAGGGGGCCAGATCCGACGATGCGGTTGCCCCGCGAGACGGCGTCGACGTACCGGCCCATCTTCACGTCGTCCGCGAGCCGCGGGATCTCCGCGTCGGCGCGGCGCTGTACGTCGAGCCTTGCGGTCTCCGTCTCGGTCTGCGACCGCTCCGTCGCGATGAGCGCCTCGCCCTTCCCGGCGTCGCTCAACGCGAGGTCTGCCAGCCAGACGAGCACGATCTCACCGCGCTGCAGCGGGGCCTCCCTGCGCGCGTTGAAGGCGTTGAGCTCCCACCCCCGGTTCGCGTCCCCCCAGTAGCGCAGCGCGATGGTCGCGGAGGTTTCTCCGTCCGCCGCGATGTGAGCGATTACGGGCGGGATCTCCACGGCTTGCCCGACGGGCGGATCGACCCACGCGACCGCGTGGTTCAAGCGCGCGAGCACGTCCGCGCGCCGGCTGTCGCCGAGCCACGTCAGGGCGAGCGTGCTCCACGTGTCACCCGAGATCACGGTGTGGTGCGCGGGCGCCGGGATCTCGAGCCGCATCCCGGCCACGATCGCGCTCCCTCCCTGGGCGTCGAGCGCGTTCGCGCCCGCGAGGACGGTCTCTTTGCGGGCGTCGCCGTACACTCTCGCCGCGATCTGCGACAGCGTCTCCCCTGGCTTGACGACGTGGGAGAACGGCAGGGCCGGCGACGCCCACGCCACGACCAACGCGACGATCGCGAACGGGAGCCGTCGCATCACGAGCCCCCTCCCGCGCTTGCGTCCGCGGCCGCCGCGTCGCGCATCGGGGCGGAGCGGAGACGCATCGTGACGTCGAGAGTCGCCGTCTCTCCCGCGGCGAGCCTCAGCGCGCGCTGTTCGGCAGGCGCGTCCGGGTGCGTGAGCGTCACGAAGTGGGTACCTGGTGCGAGAGGGATCGGTCGCGCGAAGGGGGTCGTCTCGACGTGCTGGCCGTCGATCGCGACGTAGGCCCAGGGCGTCGCGAGCACCCGAAGGTAGCCTGCGTTCCGCGGCGCGAGCTCGAGCGGGGACTCGCCGGCGATCGAGGCCTCGCGCGCGCCCTGGTCGCCGAGCTGGATCGCCAGCCCGACGACCGCGAAGAGCGCGAAGATGACCATGAAGCCTAGGTAGACCGGACGCAGCGGAGGCTCGATCTCCTCGGTGACCTCGCCGGACGGGGCCTGCGTTCGCGTGAACCCGGCCTCCCGGAGCACGCGCGCGACGACCCCGCGCGGAGAGCCGCGAACCCGGAGGCGAGTGAGCTCCTCGAGCTCCGCGGCGACCGCACCTGCCGTGGCGTAGCGATCGGCGGGGACCTTCTCCAGGAGGCGCATGACGACGCGCTCGACCGAGCGCGGCACGTCCGGAGCGTGAGTACGGAGGGGCGACGCGGGGGCTCGACGGATCCGTTGCGTCGAGGCACGCCGATCTTTCGCGTCGTCCCCTTCGAAGGGGCGCACGCCGGCGAGCATCTGGTAGAGCACCACCCCGAGCGAGAAGAGGTCGCTTCGGGCGTCCACCACGTCGCCCAGGATCTGCTCGGGCGACATGTACGCGGGAGTCCCGAACGCGAGCGACTCCTCCTCGTTCACGTCCCGTTCGTGGGTGCGGCGTGTCCGTTGAGCGATGCCGAAATCGATGAGCTTGATCTCACCGCGCAGGGAAATCAGCACGTTCGAGGGCTTCACGTCGCGGTGGACGATCCCCCGGTCGTGCGCGTGCTCGAGCCCGCGCGCCAGCGCCGCGCCGATGATGACGGTCGCCTCCGGCGACACCTTCGGCACGCGGGAGAGCACGACGCCGAGGTCCGCGCCCGGGACGTACTCGAGCACCATGTAGAGCTCCTCCTCGGTCTTCACGAGCTCATGGAGCATCGCGATGTTCGGGTGACAGAGCTCGCTCTGCAGCCGGGCCTCCCTCTCGAGCTGCGCCGCGAAGGAGGACGACGTGGAGATCGAGCTCTTCAGCGCCTTGATCGCGACCTCGCGTCCGAGGGGCTCCTCCACGGCGTGAAAGACGGTCGATAGCGAGCCGGAGCCGAGCTCGCCCAGAACCCGGCAGTGGCTGAAGCGGGTGACCAAGGTCGCCTCCTCAGGCCCCCCCGAGGAGGAGAGGGCGGCCCGTCATCGCCGTGGGAATCGAGATGCCGAGGAGCCGGAGGAGCGTCGGAGCGACGTCGCAGATGCGACCGCCTGCGCGGAGGCGCGCATCGCGCGCGTCGTCGTCGACGTACAGAAGCGGGACCCTGTTCAGGGTGTGGGCCGTGTGCGGTTCGCCCGTCGCCGGATCTTTCATGAGCTCGCAGTTGCCGTGGTCCGCCGTGATGACCAGCGCCCCTCGCTTCGCGCGGACGACCTCGGTGACGCGGCCGAGCGCGCCGTCGACGGCATCGACGGCGTGGATCGCGGCGTCGAGCTTGCCCGTGTGTCCGACCATGTCGGGGTTCGCGAAGTTCACGAGGATGAAGTCGTACTTCTCGCTCGCCACGGCGCCGACGACCTCGTCGGCGACGCGCGCGGCGCTCATCTCGGGCTTCTGGTCGTAGGTCGCGACGTCGCGGGGCGACGGGACCATCTTCCGGTCCTCACCGGGGAAAGGCTCCTCCCGCCCGCCGTTGAAGAAATACGTGACATGCGCGTACTTCTCGGTCTCCGCGCAGCGGAACTGCGTCCTTCCCGCGTTCGCGAGGACTTCGGGGAAGATGTCGGGGTAGCTCTCCTTCGGGAACGCGACGGGGAGCCCCAGCGACGCGTCGTACGTCGTCATGCACGCGTAGTGGCGGAACGGCGCGGCCTTCCGCGGGAAGCCGTCGAAGACCGGCATCGCGAGCGCGCGGGTGAGCTCTCGCGCGCGGTCCGGGCGGAAGTTCGTGTGCAGCGCGGCGTCCTTCGCGGTATCGACGCCTGCGTAGTCGCCCACGACGAAGGGGAGCACGAACTCGTCGGTCTTTCCGTCGTCGAAGGAGGCCCGGACGCCGGAGGCGGCGCTCTCCCTCCGCGGTCCCGACGCCTCGACGATGGCGCGGTAAGCGCTCTCGACGCGCTCCCAGCGGTTGTCGCGGTCCATCCCGTAGTACCGACCCGCGACCGTGCCGATGACCCCCTTTCCTCGGAGGTGGTGCTCGAGGCGCTCGAGGTAGCCGGGCGCCGTCCGCGGCTGGACGTCGCGCCCGTCGAGGAACGCGTGGACGACGACCGCGACCGACCGCGCGTTCGCGAGGTCGATCAGCGCGAAGAGGTGCGCGATCGAGCTGTGCACGCCGCCGTCCGACACGAGCCCCAAGAGGTGCAGCCGGCCGCCGTCACGCTTCGCCGCGCGGAGCACGCCCTCGATCACCGCGTTCTCACCGAGCGTCCCCTCGATCACCGCCTTGTCGATCCGCGTCATGTCCATGAGCGCGATCCGACCTGCGCCGAAATTCAGGTGCCCGACCTCGCTGTTGCCCATCTGGCCTTCGGGGAGGCCGACGTCGGGCCCGCTCGTGCCGATGGTCGTGTGGGGGTACGTCCGGTAGAGGGCGTCGAGCGTCGGGGTCGTCGCGAGCCGGACGGCGTTGTCCTCGCGCTCGGCCCGTTCGCCAAAGCCGTCCAGGATGACCAGAACCACGGGTCGAGGGATGCGGTGGGCTTCACTCATGGCCCGAGAGATGCCCCCCTTCGGTGATGCATTTCGCGCGCTCCATCGTGAACGCGCGGAGGAGCTTCGGCGACGGGTTGGAGGACTGGTTCACCTTTCCCTGCAGGGCGCGCGCGAGCTTGCACGAGCGCGGGTCGGTCGTCGGCAGCGGGGGCACGATGGACGTCGCGGGGCCCGGCACGTTGTCGACGTGATGGCCCGGGACTGGCTCGATGGCGATCGGGAGCGACGGGAGGGACGTGTCGATGAGCGGAGGGGAGTGGGGGTTCTGCGGGCGGTCGTTCGTCGCCGCGCCGCCCGCGTCGTCGGTGGCCGTCGGCGATGACGTCGACGCCGGGCCGGCGGACGCTTTCCCACCGGACGGATGGCTGGAGCCGTGGGTCAGCGCGAACACGATACCGCCGGCGGCGAGCAACCCGCCGAGCGCGAGCACCGCGACGATGGCGCCGCCGCCGCTCCTGCCTCGTCGAGGGGGGATCGGCGGAACCGCGAGGTTCCCCGCCGCGGGTGTGCCGTAGGGCGGGGGGGGCGCCGCGAACGCGGCCTGGGGTCCGGGGGGTGGCGGTCCTGCAGGCGGAGCGCCATACGTCGACCCGTCGCCCAGCTGGGTGTTCCCTCGTCCCTCGGTCACCGGCGCGGCCACCGCTGCGGGCGGTGCAGCCGGTGGAGCCCCGCCGCCCGCGCCCATCCAGCCGCCGCCC
>Ga0209415_10012752_pt1 | contig 13959 bp, 12 predicted proteins | sample PeaSoiSIISIP2007_FD_187696 | JGI IMG/M metagenome (GOLD analysis project Ga0209415, IMG submission 187696) | Peat soil microbial communities from Weissenstadt, Germany - SII-SIP-2007 (SPAdes) (version 2) | ecosystem: Environmental > Terrestrial > Soil > Wetlands > Peat | place: Germany... | reverse complement strand
TCGGAGCTGCTTGAGCGCAATCCGCCGATCGCCGCGGCCGAGAGACAAATGCAGGCCCAGAGCGCATTGATCGGCGTAGCCGAAGCGAGTTTCTTCCCGCAAGTCACGCTGTCGGGCCTCGTCGGCTTTGCGAGCAGCACCACATCGCATCTCGTGAGCGCCCCCAATCGGCTGTGGTCCGCCACTGGCGCGGCGGCAGGAACGTTTCTGGACGCTGGCGGCAAGTTCGGCGCCGTCGCCGCGGCGCGCGCCGGTTACGCTCAGGCGGTCGCGAACTACCGACAGACGGTGCTGTCGACGTTTCAGACCGTCGAAGACCAGCTGCTCGCGTTGCATACGCTGCAGGATGAGGCGGTGGCTGCCAAGGCAGCCGTCGACTCAGCGCAGGAAGCCGCCGAGGTCGCACTGAATGAATACAAGGCAGGTACGGTCATCTTCACGACCGTGATCGTCGCCAACCAGACCTATCTCGCGGACCGCCAAGCGCTGCTTACTATCCAGCAGAACCGCCTGCTGGCGAGCGTCGCGCTTATCCAGGTACTGGGCGGCGGCTGGCAGAGCCCTGCAGGCTGAGATCGGCGACCGCTGCTGCCCGGGCGCGGCGGCCGCGCTTCACAGCGGCTCGAGATTGGCGTAGGCGAGCATCAGCACCTTGCGCCCGAGCCGCTCGAAATTCACTTCGACCTGCGCACCCTGGCCCTGGCCGTCGAGTCGTAGCACGACGCCTTCGCCGAAACGTCCGTGCCGCACGCGCTGGCCAAGTCGCATGCCCGAGGTGTTCGCCGGATCCTCATAGCGGACGGCCGCAGGGTTGCCGCCGGCGTGCCGGCCCGTGTAAACGGGCCGCGATACCTGCACCCGCGGTCGCACTTCCTCGATCAGCGCCTGCGGCACCTCGGCGATGAATCGCGACGGCGCGCCGAACTGGTCAACCCCGTGCAGTCGCCGCTGCTCCGCGTAGGTCAAGTACAGCCGGCGCATCGCGCGCGTGATACCGACGTAGGCAAGCCGGCGCTCCTCCTCGAGCCCGCCGATGTCGGTGACCGATCGCTGGTGCGGAAACAGCCCGTCCTCCAGGCCGCAGAGGAACACGACGGGGAACTCGAGTCCCTTGGCCGAGTGCAGCGTCATCATCTGCACGCTGTCCTCCCATTCGCTCGCCTGGCCTTCGCCGCTCTCAAGCGCCGCATGCGCGAGAAACGACTCGAGCGGGGGCAGATCCGAGCCCTCTTCGATTGAATAGCCGCGGGCCGCCGACACCAGCTCCTCCAGGTTCTCGATCCGCGCCTCGCCCCGCTCGCCCTTGTCCTTGCGATGGTGGTCCAGAAGTCCGGAGGCGGCGATCACCCGGTCCACCTGCTCGTGCAGCGGCAGGCCATGAATCTCCCTGGCGAGGCGTTCAATCAGTGCGAGGAACCCGTGCAGCGCCTGTGCACCCTTTGGTCCCAGCGATCCGCCGGCGACCATCGCTCCGGCCGCTTCCCACAGCGAGGTAGCCTGGGCGCGCGCGTACGCGCGCAGGAGCTCGAGTGTCCGGGCGCCGATCCCGCGCGTCGGCAGGTTGACGACGCGTTCGAAGGACGAGTCGTCGACCCGGCTGGAGACGAGCCTCAGGTAGGCGAGCGCGTCCTTGACCTCGGCGCGCTCGAAGAACCGCAGTCCCCCGTAGACGCGGTACGGAATCCGCGCCACCAGCAGCGCCTCTTCCAGGACGCGCGACTGGGCGTTCGAACGGTACAGCACCCCGCAATGCTGGCGCTGCCCACCCTGCCGCACCCAGTCGCGAATGCGGTCGACAACGAAATCGGCCTCGTCGCGCTCGTTAAAGGCCGCGTACAGGTGAATCGGTTCGCCCTGCTCTCCCGCGGTCCACAGTGTCTTGCCCATGCGCGCAGTGTTGTTCGCGATGAGCGCATTCGCGGCGCTGAGGATTGTTCCGGTTGAACGGTAGTTCTGCTCGAGGCGGAACAGCGTCGTGCCGGGGAAGTCGCGCTGGTACTTGCGGATATTTTCGACGCGCGCCCCGCGCCAGCCGTAGATCGACTGGTCGTCGTCGCCGACTACGAACGGCAGGCTGTCAGGGCCGGCCAGCAGCCGCACCCACTGGTACTGGATGGCGTTCGTGTCCTGAAACTCATCGACCAGTACGTTCTGGAAGCGGCGCTGGTAGTGGGCGAGCAGCGCCGGCTGGTCACGCCACAGCTCGAACGACCGCAACAGCAGCTCGGCGAAATCGACCACTCCGGTCCGGCGGCACGCTTCCTCGTAGGCGGCGTACACGCTGATCATCACGCGTCGGGTGGCGTCGCCCTCGTCGGCGAGCGTGCCCGGGCGCCGGCCTTCATCCTTCTGGGCATTAATGAAGTACTGCAGATCCTTCGGCAGCCAGTGCGTATCGTCCAGCTCGAGCGCGCGCAGCACCTTCTTGATGACCCGCAGCTGGTCTTCGGAATCGAGGATCTGGAATGCCTGCGGCAAACCTGCTTCACGCCAGTGCAATCGCAGCAGGCGGTGCGCGAGGCCGTGAAATGTGCCGATCCAGAGCGCTCCGCCGGGTGTGCCGAGCAGCGCCTCGATGCGCCCGCGCATCTCGCCGGCCGCCTTGTTGGTGAAGGTGACCGCCAGGATCGAGTGCGGCGAGGCGCCTTGCTGGGAGATCAGCCACGCCACCCGGTGCACGAGCACCCGCGTCTTGCCGCTGCCGGCCCCGGCAAGCACCAGGATCGGGCCGGGCGGCGCCGCTACGGCGGCGCGCTGCGCCTCGTTCAGGTCTGCGAGCAACAATTCGGGATTCACGAACGCGATTCTATCGGCTCGCGAGCGAGACGTCCGCGAAGCGCACCAGCACGATTGCCAGCGATATCAGCAGCGGTCCGAGGAACATGCCGACGAGGCCGAACGCCGCAAGCCCGCCGAGCACTCCGACGAACACCGCGAGCGTCGGAACCTGGGTCCGTCCGGAGATCAGCAGCGGCCGCAGCAGGTTATCTGCCACGCCGACGATGATCACTCCCCAGAGCAGCAAGAACACGCCCGCCCCGACCCGCCCGACGGCGAACAGCCACAGGCAGGCCGGACCCCAGACGAAGGCCGTCCCGCCGACCGGCAGCACGGACAGCACCGCGGCCAGCGCGCCGAACACCACCGGGGATGGCAGACCGACGAGGGCGAAGGCCACCGTTACCGACACGCCCTGCAGCGCCGAGGTGAGCAGCGTTCCGAATACGACCGCGCGGGTCACATTGCCGACGTGGGCGGCGAGCTCTGCCCTGCGGCTCGGAGCCAGCGGCACCAGACCGAGACCCGCGTCGAGCATCGCGACGCCGTCGCGGAGGAGGAAAAACAGCAGGAACAGCATCAGCGTGAAATTGACGACTGTGCCAACCGCTCCCAGGAACGCCTGGCCACCGAGAGCGGCCAGCGGCTCGAGCAGGCGCTCCGCGCCGCTCGCGATCCAGCCACGCAACTGATCTGCCGAGACCGCGAGATGCTGCTCAAGCCAGACGAGCACGTCCTGCGCGGCGGGCAGCTGCGTCAGGTCGCGAACGCTGCCGATCTTGAGGTCGGTCACCAGCTTCTGCAGGCTGGCCACAAGCATGGCCGCCTGCGAGGCAAATGCGCCGCCGACGACCGTCAACGGGCCCACGAACACGACAAACGTGAGAACCGTCAGCACGCCCGCCGCGAGCCCGGCCCGCTGCCGGCACAGACGTGTGAGTCGTGTTTGCAGCGGGTGCATCAGAAACGCCAGCACCACCGCCCAGGCGAGCGGCGCGAGGAACGGCTCGAGGACGCGATACAGCAGTATCCCGAGGATCACCACGACCGCGAGAGCAAACGTCCGCCGGTAGAACGTCAGCGCCGCCTCGTCGGACTGGGGAGCCGTCATCGTGGCTGTCCTCGATGGAGACGATGGGACCGCGATGCTAGCATCCGCAGAGTCTGCAAGAGAGCGTCTGACCTCGGGAGTTTGCTGCCGCATGCCTGCGCCTGTGCTGGTGTTCAACTGTGGCAGCTCCTCGCTCAAGGTGGCGGTGGTCGGCGACGACGGCCGCCACCTGACCGACGTGCGGCTCACCGGAATCGGTCCTGGTGCGCGGCTGTCGGTCGACGGTGTCGAGCGGCCCGTAACGGCGGTCGACGCGGCGGCGGGGGCGTGCCTCGCCCTCGATGAACTCGAGGCGCGTGGCGCGCTCGCTGACGGCCTGACGGGGGTTGGCCACCGGGTCGCGCACGGCGGCGAGCGATTCACGGTCCCGGTGGTGATCGACGCAGGCGTCGAGTCGGCGATCGCCTCGCTCGCGCCACTCTCCCCTCTGCACAATCCGGCCGCGCTCGCTACCATCCAGGCGGCGCGCACGCGCCTCCCGGCACCGGCGCACGTCGCCGTATTCGATACCGCCTTTCATGCGACGCTCCCACGAAGAGCACGCGAGTACGCGCTGCCGGCCGCAGTCCGCGCGCAATTCGGCATCCGGCGCTACGGGTTTCACGGCACCAGCCATGCGTTCGTCGCAGGCGTTGCGTCCGAATGGCTCGGCACGGACTTGCGGCGCCTGCGGCTCATCAGCTGCCATCTCGGGAGCGGCGCCAGCGTCGCGGCGATCGAGTTCGGCCGCAGTGTCGAGACCAGCATGGGGCTCACGCCGCTCGAGGGGCTCGTGATGGCGACGCGGCCCGGTGACTTGGATCCTGGCATCCTGCTGGCGCTGTTGCGCGCCGGGATGTCGCTCGCGGATCTCGAGCGGCTGCTCAACGAGGAATCCGGGCTGCGTGGACTCGCCGGCACTGGCGACATGCGCGAGGTCGAAGCGCGCGCTGCCACGGGCGACGACTCCTGTCGGCTTGCGCTCCTTGTCTACGCGCACCGCCTCAGGAAGTACGTCGGTGCTTACGCCGCCGTCATGGGCGGCGTGGATGCGATCGTGTTTACCGGCGGCGTCGGCGAGCACAGTGCCGTCGTCAGGCACCGCGTCGCCCAGCGCCTCGAGTTCCTCGGCGCCGAGCTCGATGAGGACCGGAATCGCGATGCGAGCGTAGGGCCGGAGCAGCGCGTCGCGGAGATCTCGGTCGAGCGAGCCCGATGCCCGCTGCTGGTCGTCGCGACCGACGAGGAGTGCGCCATCGCGCGCGCCACGCGGAATTTGCTCTCCCGTAGCCACGCGCCGAGTGTGCCGCGTGCCGTACCGATCTCCATCTCAGCGCGCCACGTGCATCTCACGCCTGAAACTGTCGCCGCCCTGTTCGGGCCGGGGCATCGTCTGACGCCGTTAAAGCCGATCTCACAGCCCGGCCAGTTCGCCGCTGCCGAGACCGTGACGCTGGTCGGGCCGCATGGTCGGATCGAGCACGTACGCATCGTCGGCCCGGAACGCACTGCAGATCAGGTTGAGATCGCGCGCACCGACGAGTTCGCGCTGGGCGTCGACGCGCCGGTGCGCCAGTCGGGCGATCTCAAGCACACGCCGGGAATCCGCATTGAGGGGCCGGCCGGCGCGGTCACCCTCAAGCAAGGCGTCATTTGCCCGCTGCGACACATCCACATGTCGCCTGCCGATGCGGCGGCGTTCGGTGTCAAGGATGGCGACTTCGTCGACGTGCGCGTCAACAGCCATGGCCGGCAACTGACGTTCGGCGACGTGATCGCGCGGGTCCGCGACGACTTCGTGCTTGAGATGCACGTCGATACTGACGAGGGCAATGCCGCGGCGCTCGCGACCGTCGGCAACGGCGTTCTGACGTCGGTTGAAGAAGCCACGGGGCTGTTGCAGCGCCGCTGAGCCTCAGCGGCGTCCGCCCGGGACCGGCGAGCGCGAGCGCCGATTTCGGCCGGGCGGGAGAGCGGTTCGCGGCAGGGTCTGCGCGTGCTACCGCGATCACCTCGCGATCGCCGACACGCGGATCGCTATCCGGTCAGCGGAACAGATCAGGGCCTTCCAACAGCTCGGCGAGCCGTTCGACGTGCTCGGCGCATTCGCGCCAGCGCAGGCGCGCTTCGGCGACCTTGAGCTGCGCCGCGATCCAGACCGGGTCGCCAGGTTTCGCCACGTGGCGGACCAGAGCGTATTCCCGGAGCGCCGACGCCAGGCGCTCATCGGCCCGGCTCCAGCGCGCCGCGAGCGCGCGCTGGAGTCCACCATAGCTGGAAAGGCTGCTTGCCGAAGCCGCTTCGAGTTCGTAGCCCACCCGGCCAGCATCGCGAGCGCCGATGACGCGCCTGCGACGGGCGCGTGACACCTTCGTGACGGTAGTTCAGCCGGCGGCGAGCGCAGCGCGGATGCGCACGGCATGCCCCTCGAGTACTGCCGGGTCGGCTTTCACTCGTCCGTGTGGCCGCAGGCCGCCGGCGACGAACACCGGAACGACGTGAAAGTGCAGGTGGAATACCGTCTGCCCCGCCATCGGCCCGTTGAATTGCGTGACGATCAGGCCCGGGGCCGCAAACGCCTGCTGCACGGCCCGCGCGACCCGCTGGGTCGTGCGGATTGCTGCGGCGACGGATGCGGGCGGGGAATCGAACAGGTTCTCGCCGGCAAGTTTCGGGATCACGAGCGTGTGGCCATCGGCCTGGGGCATGATGTCCATGAACGCGAGAGTCTCCGTATCCTCGTGCACCTTGATGCAGGGGATCTCGCCGCGCGCCATCCGCGCGAAGATGTTGTTGGCGTCGTAGGCCATGGGGGATCCTCGTTTCCGTTACCGGCGTCCGCGACGCTATTGCCGGCGCTCGGGCGGCCAGCCGCAAGCCCCTGCTGCCGCCAGGACGTGCACCGCCCCGCCACCGGCGGTCACCCCGAGCGTCATGGCACGGACCAAGATGCTCATCGCGATGCGCGTTCCGTGCCGCTGCGGCCGTCGGCTGCAATTCTGCTCATAATGTAGCCCATCGTACCGACACAGACGCGGCACCGCACTGGTGCCGTTGGGAGGCGGCCATGAAAGCCCCGCTCGACCGTACTGACGTGAGGCTGATCGAGGAGCTGCAGATGGCGGCCCGAATATCCAACCAGGACCTCGCCGCCCGGGTCGACCTTTCGCCGAGCGCGTGCCTGACCCGGGTCCGCCGACTTGAGCGAAACGGCGTCGTTCGCGGCTACCTCGCCGACATCTCCCTGCCGAAGCTGGGCTCCTGCCTGCGGGTGTTTGCCGAGGTCACGCTCAGCAATCACACGCCCGGCGATTTCAGGCGCTTCGAAGCGGCCATCTCCGGGATGCCGGAAATCGTCGAAGCCTTCCAGGTGAGCGGCGCCTGTGACTACCTGTTGCACGTGGTGTGCCGCGACATGACCCACTACCGCGGGCTCAACGATGCGCTGACGAGCGGCACGCACGGCGTCGAGAAGATCCACAGTCAGGTCGTGATGGCCGAGTCGAAGCCCTTTGCCGGCTATCCGATCGCATCGATCGTCGCCGGCTCCGCCTGACCCCAGCCTTAGTTGCGCTGCAACCGCAGAATCTGCGACGCCCGGGGCCGGTGGCCGCATCCACTGCGTTGCCGGCCATCCATTACCGTGCCCGCTGCGCGTCCGGAACCGCAAGCTAGATGGGCCTGGAGGTGGCCCATGGTCATGATCATCGATACGCCGACGCTCGCGCAGCTGCTGTCCCGGGTCGGCGTCGAGACCTTTCTGGCGGAACTCGCCGACCGCATCGAGGACGACTTCGCCCACTGGCCGCGATTCGAGAAATCAGCACGGCTCGCCGCGCACTCCAGGGCCGGCGTGCTCGAGCTGATGCCGACCTCGGACGACGAGTGGTTCAGCTTCAAGCTCGTCAATGGCCATCCCGGCAACCCGGCCGCGGGCCTGCTGACCGTCACTGCGGTCGGCATGCTGGCCGACGTCGCGACTGGCTACCCACGCCTGATCTCCGAGATGACCGTGCTGACGGCGCTCAGGACCGCGGCCACTTCGGCAATGGCAGCGCGGCGACTCGCAAATGCCACCGCGACCACGATGGCGCTCATTGGCACGGGCGCCCAGGGCGAGTTCCAGGCGCTGGCGTTCAAGGCCTGCCTCGGCATCCGCCGGATCCGCTACTACGATACCGATGCAAAGGCCATGCAGAAGTTCGCCCGCAACCTGCGCGGCGCGGGATTCGAGCTCGTGTGCTGCGCAAGCGTCGCAGAGACGGTCGCGGGAGCTGAGATCATCACGACCGCCACCGCGGTCAAGGGCACGCAGATCGTGCTCGCCGACGCGCAGGTTGGCGGCGGTGTCCACATCAATGCCATTGGTGGGGATTGCCCCGGCAAGACCGAACTCGAGCCGCGGTTGCTCGCGCGGGGCCGGGTATTCGTCGAATACCTGCCGCAGACGCGCATCGAAGGCGACATCCAGTCGCTCGGGCCCGAGGCCAGGGCAACCGAGCTCTGGCAAGTCATCGCCGGGCGCGAGCCGGGCCGGACCGACTCGCAGCAGCTGACGATATTCGATTCGGTCGGGTTCGCGCTCGAGGACTACTCGGCGCTGCGCTACGTCTACGACAAGACACGCGAACTCGGGCTCGGCCGCGAGGCGCCGCTGATTCCCGAGCCAAAGGACCCAAAGGACCTGTTCGGGTACGTCGCCAGGCTCGCCGCCTGATGAACGCCGTCGACGCAGCACGGTCCGCCGTCGCCCGGCAGTGCGCGCGGGCCGTGCTGATGGTGCGGCCGGCGACGTTCTACGCGAACCCGGAGACGCTTGCGACCAATGCCTTCCAGCACGCGATAGCCGCCTCGGCAGCGGAAACACTCGCCGCGGCGCGGGCCGAATTCGACGGCGCGGTTGCGGCGCTATGCGCGGCCGGGGTCGAGGTGGCGGTCGCGGATGCCGATGTGGACGCGAACACGCCGGACGCGCTGTTTCCCAACAACTGGTTCTCGACGCACGCCGACGGGCGCGTCGTGCTGTATCCGATGGCCGCTGCCAACCGTCGCCGCGAACGCCGGCCGGAATTGATCGCACAACTGGCGCAACGGCACGGGTGGCGGATCACGCGGACGACCGACCTGACCTCGCTCGAAGCGCGCGGACTGATTGTCGAAGGCACGGGGAGCCTGGTGTTGGACCGCACCGCGCGGCTCGCGTATGCCGCCCTGTCGCCGCGGACACACCGCGAGGCCGTCGACATTGCCTGTCGCGAGCTGGGTTACGAGCCGCTCGCATTCCACGCCCACGACGCGCAGGGCCGCGAGATCTATCACACGAACGTGCTGCTGTCGGTGGGACCGTCGCTGGCGGTGCTGGCCAGCAATCTGGTGTCTTCCGGCGCAGACCGGCAGCGTGTGCTCGACGCTCTGCAGCAAACCGGCAAGATGCTGCTCGACATTTCTGCCGAGCAGGTCGCGGAGTTCGCGGGCAACGTGCTGTTTCTCGACGCGGGGGTCGAGGGCCCGGTCGTCGCCCTGTCACAACGCGCCTGGCGCAGCCTCGCGCCGGCCCAGCGTCAGCTGCTCGAGCAGCACGCACGGCCGGTACCCTGCGCGGTCGACACGATCGAGCACGTCGGCGGCGGGGGCGTCCGCTGCATGCTCGCCGAGATTTTCCTGCCGGCGGCAGCGCCGGCGCGGTCTGTGGCCGCCGGAGCAATGCCGTCATGAACGCGACAATCCTGATGTGCCGCCCGACACATTTCGAGGTCAGCTACACCATCAATCCGTGGATGCAGCAGGGCGCCGCCCACGGTGAACTGGCACTGTCGCAGTGGCGGACACTGCGCACCGCGCTCGCAGCGCACGCCGAGATCGTCACGATCGATCCGCAGCCCGGATTGCCCGACATGGTGTTCACGGCCAACGCCGGCGTGGTCGTCGGCGAGCGTGCGATGGCGAGCCACTTCATGCCCCACGAGCGGCGTGGCGAAGAGCCGTTCTTCAAGCGCTGGTTCCGCGAACGCGGCTTCGTAATGGTCGAGCTGCCCGAGGACATCGGCTTCGAGGGCGCCGGCGACTGCCTTCAAGACGCGCGCGGGCCGATGCTTTGGACCGGCCTCGGACCGCGCACCGAACCGGAGGCGCTCGCGTATCTCGCCACGGCATTCGACCGCGAAATCGTCGGGCTGCGGCTCGTCGATCCGCGCTTTTATCATCTCGACACGTGCTTCTGCCCGCTGTCGGGCGGCCACGTGCTGTACCACCCCGAGGCATTCCACCCGACCAGCCGTTCCGAGATCGAGCGCCGCGTGCCGGCGTCGCTGCGCGTGCCGGTCGGTACGGAGGATGCGGCGAACTTCGCCTGCAATGCGGTCAATCTAGGGACCGAGGTATTTCTGCACCGGGCCTCGCCGCTACTTACCGCCCAGCTCGCGCGCGCCGGATACCGCGCGCACGAGATCCACCTCAGCGAGTTCCTGAAAGCCGGGGGCTCGGCGAAATGCCTGACACTGCGGCTCGACTCGCCGCCTTTCGCCACCGGGCGGGCGGGCGCGCGCAGCGCGGCGTGACCGCTCGCAACGCGCCCCGGGGCGAAGCGTCACCGTTCGAAGCGCCGCGACAGCACGATGGAGGTCGTCGTCGACTTGACGCCGGGGCACGCACGCAGCTCATCGAGCGCTGCATCGAGTGCCTCGGTGGTCTCGGCCGCGAGCATCGCGATCAGGTCGTACGGTCCACTGACCGTCAGCAGCGAGGTGACGGCGGGCATCGCCTTCAGTTTCCGCTCGACGAGCGACTGCTGCTGCGGTTCCACCGCGATCATCGCGTGCGCCTGCACCTGGCGAGCGGCGGCCGCCGGGCCCAAGCGGACGGTGTAGCCGCGGATCACACCGTTGCGCTCGAGGCGCTCGAGCCGGCCCTGCACCGTCGAGCGGGCAACCCCGAGGCGGCGGGCGAGTGCCGCGGTCGACAGCCGAGCATCGGCCAGCAGCAGCTCGAGGAGCGCCGCGTCCGGGGCCTTGTCCGGCAGTCTGCTCATATAGGCATCCAAAATGACGAATTAGCGCGTCATTGTCGGCGGATTGCGCCTTCAAATCAACGGCCGAGTCCCGGACACTGTCCGCATCCTCAGGAGTACCGACCATGAAAAAAATCCTCGTAGCCGGAGCCGGCCACATCGGCACCATGATTGCCGAGCTGCTTGCCGCGAGCGGCGATTACCGGGTGACGGTGATCGATCAGTCGGAGACCGCGCTGGCCGCGATCGCCAAACGGCCGAACCTCGACACGCTCGCACTCTCGGTGACCGACGGGCCGGGCCTCCTCGCCGCCATGCACGGCCGGTACGCCGTCGTCAGTGCCGCGCCCTATACGGTGACCGGCGTGATTGCCAAGGCAGCGCACGCCGCCGGTATCCACTACCTTGACCTCACCGAGGACGTTGCAACGACGCGCATCGTCAAGGAGCTCGCCAAGACTGCGACGCACGCACTGATTCCGCAGTGCGGACTCGCCCCGGGCTTCATCTCGATCGTCGGCATGGACCTGGCCCGCCGCTTCGATACTCTCGATACGCTCAGAATGCGTGTCGGCGCGCTGCCGCAGTTCCCGTCGAACGCGCTCGGCTACAACCTGACATGGAGCACGGCGGGCGTGATCAACGAGTACTGCCAGCCGTGCGAGGCGATCGTGCAGGGCCGGCGCACGAGCGTGCCGGCGCTCGAGGAGCTCGAGCACTTCGCGCTCGATGGCGTGCAGTATGAGGCCTTCAATACCTCCGGCGGCCTCGGTACGCTGTGCGAGACCCTCGACGGCAAGGTGCGGAACCTGAACTACCGCACAATCCGCTACCCGGGGCACCGCGACGTGATGAAGCTGCTGCTGCAGGACCTGCGTCTCGCCGAGAGGCCGGCGATGCTCGCCGACCTGCTGGAGAGCGCCATTCCCGGCACGCGCCAGGATGTCGTCGTGATCTTCGCGACCGCGACCGGCCTGCAGAACGGCCGCGCGTGGCAGGAGTCGTTCGCGCACAGCGTCTATCCGCAGGTACTCGCCGGCAAGGAATGGACGGCGATCCAGACGACGACCGCATCCTCGGTGTGCGCGGTCCTTGACCTGCTGGTCGCCGGCCGCGTGCCGCAGCGCGGGTTCGTGAGCCAGGAAGACATCCGTCTCGACGAGTTCCTCGCCAACCGCTTTGGCCGGGCCTACGCGAACGGCGCCGGCGCCAACGCGGCCGAGGCCGTGCTGCTGAAGGCAGTGTCATGAGCGCCGCTGTCGGCGCGGCCGGTCGCCCGGCCTCGGGTCTCGCCGCCGTCGGCTTCGACCGCGCACGGCTCACGAGCGGCGATCTCGTCAGCCGCTCGCCGATCGACGGGCGGGTGCTCGGGCGCGTGACGTCGACCTCGCGCGCCGACTACGAAGCGATGCTCGGGCGCTCGGTTGCGGCCTTCGCCGCCTGGCGAACCGTTCCGGCGCCGCGCCGCGGCGAGCTGGTTCGCCTGTTCGGCGCGGCCGTGCGCGAGCACAAGCCGGCACTTGCAGAGCTCATTACGCTCGAGGCCGGCAAGATCCCGAGCGAAGCCGCCGGCGAGGTGCAGGAAGTCATCGATATCTGCGACTTCGCCGTCGGGCTGTCGCGCCAGCTGTACGGCCTGACGATCGTCTCGGAGCGTTCCCGCCATCACATGCTGGAGCGCTGGCATCCGCTCGGCCCGGTTGGCGTGATCACCGCCTTCAACTTCCCGATGGCCGTCTGGGCGTGGAACGCGGCGCTGGCGCTCATCTGCGGCGACCCGGTGATCTGGAAGCCGTCGGAGAAGACGCCGCTGACGGCGCATGCGCTGACCAGCGTGTTCGAGTCCGTGGCCCGCGACTTTGCCGAGGCACCGGCGGGACTCGTCGCGCTCGCCCAGGGCGGCCGGCCAGTCGGGGAGTGGCTCGCGGACGATGCGCGCATTCCGCTGGTCAGTGCCACCGGCAGCACCCGCATGGGCCGCGAGGTGAGTGCGCGCGTCGCGGCGCGCCTCGGTCGTTCGCTGCTCGAGCTCGGCGGCAACAACGCGATGATCGTCGCGCCGTCGGCCAAAGAGGATCTCGCGGTGCGCGCAATCACCTTTGCCGCCGCCGGCACGGCCGGCCAGCGGTGCACGTCGCTTCGGCGCCTGTACGTCGATGGCGTCCGCTACGAACCGATCGTTGCGCGGCTGAAGCGCGCGTACGCGAGTCTGAAGGTCGGCAGCCCGCTCAGCCACGACACGCTCGTCGGGCCGCTGATTGATGCCGCGGCGTTCGAGGCGATGCAGGCGGCGCTCGCGGCCGCGAAGGCGGCGGGTGGAGTGGTGCACGGCGGCGAGCGCGTCACGGTCGCGGGCCACGAGTCCGGCTACTACGTGCGACCGGCGATCGTCGAGCTCGCAGGACCGATCGAGGCGTCACAGCACGAGACCTTCGCGCCGATCCTGTACGTATTCCGCTACGCGACGATCGAGCAGGCGATTGCCGCGAACAACGGCGTCTCGCAGGGGCTGTCGTCGAGCCTGATCACGCAGGACTTGTCGGAAGCGGAGCTGTTCCTGTCGGCCGAGGGTAGTGACTGCGGCATCGCCAACATCAACATCGGACCGAGCGGCGCGGAGATTGGCGGGGCGTTCGGCGGCGAGAAGGAGACCGGCGGCGGCCGCGAATCCGGCTCCGACGCCTGGAAGGCCTATATGCGCCGGCAGACCCAGACCGTCAATTACTCGGCAGCGCTGCCGCTCGCGCAGGGCGTAAAGTTCGACGTCGAGTAGCGGGGTCGCTTAGCATCCCCGCTGACGGGTCTATCCGGACCCGCCGCCGAAGGGTGCGGCCTGCATGACGAGCTCCGGCAGTGACGGCGGTCGCGCGCCGCGCGGGCCGCCCGCGCTGCGCGTGCGATGGCTGGTGTTCGTCTGGATCTTCGCGGCGGCGTTCACCGCCTACCTCCAGCGCACGACGCTGGCAGTGATCGCGGTGCCGCTGACGCGCGAGGCCGGCTTCACGACGTGGCAGATCAGCTGGCTGTTCAACGCATTCCTGATCGCCTACACGGCGTTCCAGGTGCCCGGCGGGCTGTTCGGGCA
>Ga0209415_10012749_pt1 | contig 13961 bp, 13 predicted proteins | sample PeaSoiSIISIP2007_FD_187696 | JGI IMG/M metagenome (GOLD analysis project Ga0209415, IMG submission 187696) | Peat soil microbial communities from Weissenstadt, Germany - SII-SIP-2007 (SPAdes) (version 2) | ecosystem: Environmental > Terrestrial > Soil > Wetlands > Peat | place: Germany... | reverse complement strand
CAAGGCCGGCCCCTCCAACGGTAGCGCCAGGAACCTGGACGAATCGTTCGAAGATGTTCTCTAGGAAATCCTTGGGGATTCCCGAGCCGGTGTCTTCGACCGAAAATGTTACTTGATCCTCGCTCAGGGATGCTCGCAGCTTAATGTGACCGCCAGCCTGCGTGTGCCGGATCGCGTTCGTGATGAGGTTGACGAGCACCCTGCCGATCTGGCTCTTGTCCGCGCGAACCTGGGGAATGTGCGGATTCTTCTCGACCTCGATCGCGACCTTCTTTTGTGCGGCCTGGGACTTCGTCGTCAGATAAGAGGCTCTCAAGAGGTCTCCTGGGTTCACCATCTCGAACCGGGGAGGCGCGCTCCCGGCCTCGAGCCGGCTGATATCGAGAAGCTCGCGCATCAGGTGATCCAGCCGTTCGACGTCCTGCTTTTGAGCGACCACGATTTCCTTTTGGGCTTCCGTCAACTGCCCGGCCGCGCCCTCCTCGAGAAGCTGGACGGAGAGGAGCATCGACGTCACCGGAGTTCTCAACTCGTGCGACGCGACCCCGATGAATTCGGATTTAAGCCGATCCAATTCGCGTAGATGGGTGATGTCTTCGAGAACGGTCACCGACCCCAATAGCTGCCCCTGCGAGTCTTTCATCGGAGTCGCGCGAAGGCGATAGGTTCGGTTGGCGCCTTGGACCTTCAAGGGAATCAGGCCGGCCGGATCTTCGCCCGCTGAAACCCGGTCCTCGGTAATCGCGTTCTGGATCGCGCGGACGATGCGACGGTCGCCAATGTGTTCAACGATCGGCATCCTCGGCGTTGGCGGCGTGGGTCCGAACAGGCCCTCGGCCGCGTTGTTGAGGTAGACGAGACGCCCCTTCGCGTCACTAACGACGACCGGATCGTAAAGGCAGTCGAGCGCGGCGTCGGACATCAGCTCCGCTCGCTTCAGCCTTCGCGACTCGACGGCTCGGGCTTCCGCGAGCTTTTCCGCCATCGCGTTGAAGGATCGCGCAAGGGAACCGATCTCGTCGGACCGCCGCACGTTGATCCGCTGTTCGAGGTCGCCGCTTCCGATCGCGTCGGCTTGGCGCGCGACCATTTCCAAAGGCGTCAGAGCGGCTCGAATCAGGCGAAGGGCGAGCAGAATAGCCATGATCAGGGCGATGCCGGTTTCCCAAAGGCTTCGGATGGCCGCTCGCTCGAAGTCCTGCCTCGCTTCCGTGTTGGCCTGCTGGATGGCATCTTGATTGACCTTTTCGATCTCCTGAACTCTGGCTTCCAGCCCAAGCACGGTAGGTCGAATCTGCTGGTTGTAGAGGCCCAGGAGCTGGCCGGACGTTCGATTGGGCGCCATCCGAAACGCCTCGTCGATTTGGGCTTGGTAGGTGCGGATACGAATTCCAAGTTCGGACACGAGCTCAGGACTGGTCTTCCCGGCGTTCGCTTCGAGGTCTTCATAGGCTTGCTCGAGTTTCCCGCCGTTGGCTTTGTACTCGTCGGTCGCCAATTGGTTTTGCCCGATAATCAGGAGGGTCAAGGACTCGTTCTGGCCCTCGAGAACTTCGTTGACGTGTTCGCACGCGAGGACGGACGTAAACGACCCCTTGAGCACTCGATCGATCGACCGGCCCAAAGATACGAAACTCGTAACGGCCCCCGCGATGAGCACGGCCATGAGAACGACGAGCGCGAGGTGGCTGGCCAGGAGTTGGACGCGGAGGGTCCTGAATCTGCGCATTGCAATTCAGTTTGGACCATAGTAGCGCAGGCTTCCAGCCTGCTTTTCACGACGACTATAAAACCCAATTCGCCGCTGCCCACTACTTCGAACCACCGCGAGATCTTTCGAGAACGTAGACTTCGACCTGCTCGCCGTTCCGAGTGTCGATATCGTAGAAGCTTCTCGCAACGGGATACCCCATGATCTTCGCGATCTCGCGCTCGATCTCTCTACGGGTGAGGGCTCGCTGATCGCGCCTAGCACTTTGAATCAGCTTCTTTCCTTCCGAGGTCGCCGCGAGGTCGCGCTCGGTGGGCGTGAAGACGTCGTGGCAGCGAACGACGATCAGGTCGCCGCAAAAGTACGTCTCGATATCTCCCAGCTCGTGACCATGCTGATCGAAGTGAAACCGAGCGATCGCCGTGGAAATCTCTTCTTCGAGCGTCCTTGTCATCCCATTCAAGGATACAACGGACTCCAAGGGAATGGAGGGGTGGAGCGAGCGAATGTCCAATCGGTGAAAATCGGTGTAAGTCCGTGGTTAAAATTCCCGGTCGCGGGGCGCGCTACAATAAGATTCCGTGAGACTTGCCGCGATCCTCGTGCCGGTTGGGTTGACCCTGGCCATCGGGGGCGGCATCATGTTTGCAGTTCACCGGCCGAGCGACCAGGCGCCCGATGTCAAGCACCTGGATCCTTCGCAGATCACCGTCCTTCCCAGGCATCCGGTGACGAACGAGATGCTTTACAGCGCATCGTGCCAGTCGGACAAGGTCGCGCCGTTCTTCAAACTCCAGGACGTCCACGGCTCGCCGGTCCAGCTCGGAGGAGCCGGAGCGCGGCCTCAATTCGTGTACTTCATCCTCGATGGCTGCCCGTGCAGCGTCAACGCGCAGCCGCTTTTCAACGAGCTGTATCAGCGGTTCAACGGAAAGGTCGATTTCGTCGCCGTTACCAACGCCGATCCGTCCCAGGCGATCGACTACGCGGGGGCGACCACCGTACTTCATCCCATCGTCTCCGACCCGAAGCTGGACATCATGAAGGCCTACGGGGCGAGGGAGTCGACCTACAACTTCATCATCCGCCCCGACGGGCGGATCGACCGGATGTGGCCCGGCTACTCTCAGGACATCCTGAGGAGTATCAACGCCCGGCTTGCGCAGATGCTCGGCGAGAAGCCACAGCCCATCGACGTCAGCCTAGCCTCGACAGACAAGCTTTCGGGCTGCTTCTTTTACTAGACGGGGGGGACGGGGGGTTTAGGTACCGGCAATCCGCAATCCGCAATCCGCAATCCGCAATCCGATTGGCCCGCTCGAAGGGATTCGAACCCCCGACCCTCGGTTCCGAAGACCGATGCTCTATCCACTGAGCTACGAGCGGGTGAGGCGAGAAGGCGGATTGATCATCATCACTCTAAGCAAAGGGGGATGATGATGATCAATCCGCCGCTGTCCGAGGAGTCTACCGCAGGCCGAATTACAAGCCACAAGCTACAAGCCACAAGCTACAAGCCAAGGGCGGCCAGCCGAGTGAGGAGCCGGAGTTTCACCTGCGGCCATTCGGCTGCGACGACGGAATATATCACCCGGTCGGTCACGTAGCCGTCGGGAGCGATGCTGTAGCTGCGCAAGATCCCTTCGCGGACCGCGCCGAGCTTCTCGATCGCGTGCTGGCTCTGGAGATTCCGGCGGTCGGTTTTGAGCTGGACGCGTTCCGCGCCGAGCCGCTCGAAGGCGTGCTCCATCAGGAGAAGCTTGCATTCGGGATTGACGGCCGTTCCCTGCCAGGCTCGCCCAATCCAGGTCATCCCGATCTCGAGGGCTTTGTGCTCGGCCCGGATATCCATGTAAGTCGTGACTCCGACCGCCTTCAAGGTCTTGCGAGGCAGGATGGCGAAGCTCACCGTGTTGGGCAGTCCGCGATGCGCGGCGACGAACTCCTTCAGCGCCGAGACCGATTGGTCGCGCGGGATCCCGGCGATGAAGTGCTTGAACATATCCGGCTCGGCGTGTTTGGCGAGTTCCCTGGCATGCCTCGTCGCGATCGGCTCCAGGCGAACTAACTTCCCCTCGAGCACGACCGGTTCGACCCACGGCGCATCCTTCCTTGGCATGGCAAGAGATTACGGCATCCTTTTTGGACGGGTGGGGCTTGTGGCACTGGAGGCCTTACGGCGTTGCGGCGTTGGGCACCAGGCACCAGGCACCAGGCACCAGGCACCAGGGGCCTATGTGCTGTCACTCAAAAGAACTACTATGGAACCTGAAAACGTCATGTACAATGACGTGGCTAGCGTAGGAAGCACCATGATTGACGTGAAAGCCCAGGTGGGTCTTGGCTTCGACCCGGCCGTTCAGGAGCGACAGTGGGTTGCACGGTGCCGCGAGGGCGACGAGACGGCGTTAACCTGTCTCATTTCCAGGCATCGGAACCGGCTCGTCCGTACGGCCACGAATCTTCTTCGCGACCGCAACGAAGCAGAAGACATCGCGCAAGAGGCGTTCCTCAAAGGATTCCGCGAAATCGGAAAGCTCCGCGACGACCGCGCCTTTTCGGGATATCTCTACAGGATCTGCGTTCGGCTGTGCATGGACCGCCTGCGCCTGAAAAGACCGGAGCTGACCGAATTCGACAAAGTTCAGCCGCATTCCGGCACGATGGTCGAGAATCGCGTCGTCATTGAGAAACTTCTGGCCCAATTGCCCGCCGAACTGCGCACCACGCTCGTCCTACGGGAAATGGAGCAGTTGAGCTACGAAGAGGTCGCCGAGGTCATGCACGTGCCGATTGGTACGGTCCGCTCGCGCCTTCACACGGCCCGCGAACGCTTCCGCAAATTGTGGATCGAGGCCATGGGTGAATGAGAGTCTTCGGGTGCTCGAAGTTTAGAAGGCTGGCAAGCGAGCGGTTGGATCGCGAGCTATCTCCTCGCGAAGAGGCCTTCCTGCAAAAGCATCGCCTTGCTTGCGCGGATTGCAACTGCGCTCAATCGCAGAGCTCCATCGCACTCAATTTCTTACGCGCGGCAACGATCGAGGTCGACGTTCATCCCCAATTCGAAGAGAGAGTTATCCGACGACTAAAAGTGCAACGAACGCGCGAGAGCCTGCGCTATTGGTCGCCGGCGGTCGCCGGCGCTTTCATCGCGGGGCTGGCCGTGGTCGCGGCCCTTCAGATGATTACGCGCTCATCCGATCTGCCACACTTTCGGATTCCTGGCGCCGAGTCTGAAATCATCCGGGCGAAGAACAGCCTGTTGTTGGACAAGAAGCTCGACATACCCCTGCCGAGATGACTCGCGCCGGGCGAGGATTTCTGGGCGCGGCACTGGGCGCCGCATTGACGTTGGCTCTCCATCCAGCCTCCCGCCCCTACGTTCTTAGCTGTCTCGTCGCGCCGCAGATGCCCTCCGCTTCGTCCCCCGATCCCGTCCCCAACAACGTGGGCGATCTGTCGGATTGGATGACGGCAATTGGAGACCGATTCGAGACCCGAGGCAAACCCCCGGTCGTGGAAATACGAAACGCCATCCAAGCCGCGACCTTGGGAAAGAAGCTCGACCCCCGGAACGCATATTGGTATCAAATGCTAGCGGCCCTAGATCACAGCGATGGGGAAGAAAAGCTGGCTAAGTCGGAATGGGCCGACGCAGCCTCTCTGGACACCTGGAACGACTACCAAAGCAGTCAACTCATGAAGGAACGGAATCGCATCGCCGGGGCATTTGGTGCGGCTCAGTCTTGGCAACTTGCCGACGTCTATTATCAGCGGACCGAGAACGCGGTCGCTCTGATCTCCGAATATGCCCGGTCGCTCGTTCGGCATTCGCCGATCGACACGAGCGACGGCCTCGTTGCTCGAGCCGATACCGTGCTGAACGGGGCCCTTCTTCGTCAAGGCTCTCGGTCGATCCGCATCGGGATGGAGGGCGCGAAGATGTCCGAAATGGCGTGTCACCCCCAGAACATGGCCACTCAGGGCCAGCCTCACCGGCTCTTTTTGCAGCGCATCAACATGCAGAACCGGCTTCGTGAGCTGGGCCACGCCGATCTCGCCGACGAAGTCCACAAGTGCTACAACGAGACAGACGCATGGGATGCCTTCGAGGACGAGGACGACGCCTCTTCATTCGCATCCGAGGCTTCCTTTCTCAGCCTCCTGTATTCCAGCCTGCCCAGCTTGCTCTTCGTGGTCGGAGTTTCGGGCTTTTTCGTCTGGCTCCTCGGCTACAGCTTGCGTAAGGTCGAGCGGATCGGGACGGCTGCCGCCCTCATCGGCGGAGTCGCCCTTGCGGTCGGCGCCTATGGGACCACCCGGTTGCCTTTGGCTGCCGTCGTCACCTTCCTGTGCAGCCTGTTCCTGGTTTTCGGGCCAAGGCAGGAACGGCGCGGCCGGATTGACGATCTCGGGCCAATGTTCTCCTTCACCATGGGCGCGATGGGACTCGTCTTCATGCTTCTCTTTGGCGCCTTTGTGGTCGGTTCGGGCGCCCCGGCCATATCTGTGCTTCCGGCACAAGGAGACGTTCCGAGCGAGTATTTCGGTGGCTCGGGCGTTCTGCTCGGTCTTGCGATCATGGTTCTCGCGATCCTTCTCCTCGTAGCCCCGCTTTTCGCGACCGCCCTGAGAGTGGGCACCGCATTCGTTCTGAGTCTGGCGCTGAGGAAATTCGGAGCGTTTCTTGGCTATCTATCGCTTGGGGCCTTCGTGATCGGCACCCCGATCTGCATTTATCTCGACGGCGGGAACTCGATCTCGCTCGGGCGTCTCGTGTCGAACGAGCCCGTTTTCTACCTCACCCTGCAACGGTAGGCCGGCTGTCAAACCCGGCATTGAGGCGGGGGCGAGTGGCCGTCTAATTGCTCCTTTAAACGGTGTTTAGCATCATTTGAAGGAGTTAGGAATGTTTAGAATTAGGGTTCTCGGGGTGGCCGGCCTCCTCGGAGTCTGCGCATTTGCAAGCGCGGGCACCATGACCTTCAACGGCGTTGATCCCTTCTCGGGCATCGTCACGATCGGGGGTGCGCATTACAACGGGCAAGTCTACGCCGGCCTACTCGACTTCACTGAGAGCTCTCTCGGCAATATCCAGACCGTGTGCGTCGATCTCGATCACATTATTTCGAATGGACAGAGCTGGCCGGACTCCCTTTTTGATTCATCGACCTACCCGGACTCGGGGATCGAAGCAGCCGGCAATCTGGTTGCCGCGGATTTCGCGAACGTCCATACCGCCGACGAAGCGATCGGATTGCAGTTGGACGTCTGGAAGGCACGCTACGACGGTTCGGCGGCCGCGACACCCGACTTTTCTTCGGGGGATTTCACCGCTTCGGGTGTTTCGAGCGGAGCGCTGGCTGCCGCCGACACGTTCTGGCAGGATCGGAATACGGTGGGCAGCTCGATCTATATCCGAAGCGAGGACGGCCACGGCCAAGACCAGATGACCGCCAACCCGGTCCCCGAGCCGGCCTCTCTTGGCGCTCTGTTCGTCGGCGCGCTCGGACTCCTGCGCAGGAAGATGAAGAGGGCCTAACTCCGACGCCGTTCGATCGCGACCATGCCTTGCTGTGCCTTGGGTTTTCTAACCCGAGAACGGCGGCCTTTGGAGAGCGACCGTCGTAACCAGCACAGGTCGATGAGACTCGAAGTTTCGAGATTTCCGCCCACAAGCTGCATCCTCGCATTCGGGTAGCGTCTGTTGCGAAGATGGCGCGAATCGACGCGAAAGGGAATCCTCGACTCTCAACGAGAGGGGGGTGGATTTGACTTGAGCCGAATCGCCGAGTTGGCCGCTCAGCGTCATGAGCTGATTCAGAGTCTGATCGGCAATCCGCGGGGACGATCCTGGTGTGAGGAGCACACTCGGATCGCCGACGAAATCGTGGTCGAACTTGTACGCGACCTTGGGCCCGCCGCCTCCCGGATTGCGGTCATAGCGACCGGCGGCTACGGCCGCCGGGAGCTGGCGCCTTACTCCGACATCGACATCACGATCGTCCCTGAAGACGACGGCTCCCCCAGTATCGACGACGCCGTTCGGCGCTTCTTTCAGAGTCTGCACGATTCCTTCGGAACGGTCCTGCGGATGGAAGTCGGCTATGCCTACCGCCTCGTCGCGGATGCTGCCGGACTGGACGGAAAAACCCGGACCGGCCTCCTCGATGCTCGGCTGATCGCGGGGTCGCCGTCTGTGTTCAACTCTCTCCAGGACGCCTTGGACGAATCCTTCTCACCCGGCGAGTTCATTCTGGAGAAAATCGAAGAACGGCGGGCGATGTTCGCCAAATACAACGACACGCCGCTCGTCGTCGAGCCGCATCTGAAGGAGGGCGCGGGCGGGCTCCGGTGTTTTCATTGCGCAAACTGGCTTCGAACAGCAGTCGGCGAACGCGAGGCGCACCCTCCTCGGTCGTATGATGCGATTCTGCGAATGCGCAATCTGCTTCACGCGACGGCCGGAAAGCAAGTCGATTCCCTCACGCGGCCGCGCCAGCAGCAAATCAGCGAGGTTCTTGGCACCGACCCCTTCGCCCTGATGTCGGAACACGCGGGCCATGCCCTCCACGTGCATCAGCACTATCTTCGCGCGGTCGAAAAGCTCCACGAAGGTCGATTCCGCCTGAGCCGGGGGTGCCTGTCGATCCGGGGAGAAGCCAGGATCCTCGCCGGTGCGGATGCAGGCGACGCCGCGGTGGGAATCGCTATCGCGACCCAACTTGGCCTGCGAGTCCCCGATCTCGCGGCAGGCTCGGCCGAGTCGGCCAACGGCGCCTCCGCTGCCTACGCCTTGTCGCTCGGCGAGGCGACCATCCGCAACATTGACCGGTGCGGCCTTCTGGACGTGCTGCTCCCGGAGCTAACGGCTTGCCGCACGCTGATCCCGAACGACTCGGTCCATGCCTACACGGTATTCGAGCACACGCTTCGGGTTGTCAGAGAGATCGAAACCCTGGATCCGGGCGAGTTTTTGGGACTGTTGCGGGATTCGCTTCACCACATCGACGCGCTATACCTGGCCGCCCTCCTCCACGACGTCGGCAAGATTCTGTCGGAGGCGGACCACGAGCACATCGGCGCCCACATCGTCCATAACATTGGCACGCGATGGGGGCTAAGCCCGCACCTGACGGAAACCGTCTCCTGGCTGGTCGAACACCACCTCGATACCGCGCACACGATCCGGTTCCGCGATCTCGCCGAGCCGGGGACGGCCAAGGATTTCGCCGCCCTTGCCGGCGACCAGGACCGCCTGAACATGCTCGTCCTCTTGTGCTGCGCCGACGTGCGAGCCGTCGCGCCGGATCTCTGGACTCCCGCCCAGGACGCCTTCCTCCGCGAGCTTCACGAGCGGACTTCGCAGGAAATCGGCAAGGTTTCGAGCGAACCGGCCTTCGCATCCCAGCGCGCGCGGCTGCTACGCGAGCTTGGCTCGACTTCCGCTTCTGCCGATGAGGTGCAGGCCTTCGTTTCTAGCCTACCGGTTCACTATCTAAACAGCACTCCCTTCGACTTGGTCCGACTTCACATGGGAATGGTGGCCGAGGCCCGTTTAGGTACGGCGACGGTCGATATGGTCCACCGCCCCGAAGTTGGCGCGACCGACTTTACGGTTTGCTGCTTGGATTCGCCCGGCCTGCTCAGCAGGATACTGGGAACATTTTACGCTTTGGATCTGAGGGTTCAGGGCATTCGGGCTTGCACAACCGCGGCGATGCCGGTCGCCCTCGATGTGTTCGCGGTTAGCTTCAACGGGCGCCCGGTTCCGGCCGCTACCGCCGCTGAGGCCCTGTCTACGCTTCGGCGGGTTATCTCAGGCGAGCGGGCAATGGAGTCCCTGGTTAGGGAACGGGGGAAGGATCCGGATCGCACTCAGCGCGTGCTGAGCTATCGATATATTGAGGGATTACCTGGAATCTTGGAGATTCGCGCTCCGCGCGGACGGGGTCTTCCCTTCCGCCTCTCGCGGCTGGTGGCGCGACACGGCTGGGACATCCAAAGCGTCCGGCTGGGTCAGTGGGCGGACAATGCATCTGCCGCGCTCTATCTGACCCGGGCCGATGGCTCCGCGCTTCCCGCCTCGGAAGTCGAGGCTGCGATGAACCCTATGGAAGGGTCCTGAGGCCCGGCCAGATTACCCGGCGTCCTCAACGATGCGGACAGCCTCATCCGGCGAATTGACGGCAATGGCACCGCCGCCCGGGCCTACCAGCACCATCGTAGGGACGGCTTTCACGCGATATCGCTTGCACAGCCCTATGCTCTGGCCAAGCCGCTTGCTCGTTTCCGCGCTTCTCAGGTCGCGGAGAAAGCGGGCGGTGTCGACGCCGATTCTGGGGGGGATGAGCTCCTCAATGTGGGATAAGACCTGCGGGTCCGCGGCGAACAGGATATCGCAGGCCTGCCAGAACTTCCCCTGGTCCGCCGCCGCAATGGCGGCTCTGGCCGCTTCTACGGCGTGGGGGTGGCCCGCCAAGGGACAAAGGAACAGAATGAGGGAAAATCGGGGTGCAGCCGCATGGGCGGCCGCCCTGGTCGCCGGCCACGCCTCCCGGCACGCCGGGCAGGTAAAGTCCGAGATCTCATAAAGGGTCCAGCCCGCCGGGTGGGCAGGCTTGCCGAAGCCGATGCTGGCCTCTGCCTCGGTCAGCCCGTAGCGGATGTCCGAGGCTGACTCGGAGGGGCCCCGCCGGGGGCCCGAGTTCGAGCCGACGAAGTGAAAGAGGGCCCCCCCCGCCGCGATCAAGAGAAGCGCTGCGACAATAGATGCGACACCGCCGGGTACGCGTGGGGATCTGCTCAATGGGCCCCCCTCATGACGACATGGACCAATACGGTCGCGGCCATGGTGAACGCCGCCCAAGTTCCGATACTAAGGATGTAATCGATGGCTGCGGGCCTGTCCCCGACTGCAAACCGCACGGCATGGGCAAGCGCGGCATAGAGCACAGCCGCCAGCAACGGGCCCAGGACAGCGTTCAGCGGCCGCCGACGAGCGGTCGGAGCAGCTACCACGCCGATCGCGAAACCCCCGGCGACGATAGGCAGCACCATGGCGGAGGTCAGCAAACCCTGAAACAAGGTCGCCACAGTAGCGCCCCAGGACACAAGGAGCGCAACCAGGAACCCCCGCGGCCAGTTCAACGGCGCGCCTCGGCGAAAGCTCTAAGGGTGAGTACCGTTAGGTACAACAGCCCAAGGAAGAAGAAGCATGGCACGAGCATCCATCCGACCAACCTCACGAAGCCACCTGCCACATCGCCGTGGAGACTGCGCATGCTGAACACAGCTACCCCGAGAAGACCGGCTGAGGCGAGAAGCCATACGCCGGCAAACGCTGCGGCCTGCCCGACCGAGCCAACCAGCGACGCCCTGCGAGCGGGAGGATAGGCGAGGGTGGCCGCGAAAAAAGGTACGAGTGCCCCAAAGCCGAGCAGAAGCCCCCTGGGATCGCTGGCCCACCAGAAACCCGCAACGCTTAGGAGGGCACTCGAACCGAGCCCCGTCCAAAGAACTGCGGGATCGTACATCGAAGCTATGGGCCGTTGTCTTCGCATATCTTGATCCGATCGGCGTACGACACGTCGATTAAGAACCACCAAGGGCTCACGCAGGAGTATCCCGGTTTGTGGATAGCGGGACTGGGGAGCATGATGGCCGCACCGTCCTCGGTCAGTCTCCTATAGCGTCCGGAGAACGGTGGGGGAGACTCGGCGTCCGACGTTATGTTCTGGAGTGGGGTGACGTCGGCGAACAAGCCTCGCGGCGCGCTCGGGTCCTTTGCCTCGTGCTGCAAGGCGTACGGCGTCAGGGAGAATTCTAGCGCTCCGCCGAACGTCACCTTGTACTTGGGAGCATACCAACTGTAAATATTCTGCGGTTCGTACCCGTGAATCGCGAATCCCTCTGGGAAAGGATCGTTGCGGCTCGATGCTATCGATGGGGCGCTGCAATACCTCGGAATCAGGAACACAACACTGGCGGGAAGGGCGCCTTCATCCTGCGAGTAGATCTCTGCCGCCGCGTACAACTGCCGAAGGTTGCTGATGTTCTCGGCATCGTAGCCGCGGCGCCGGGCTACGGAGAGAACGGGAACGAGAATGCCCGCCAGCACGGAGATTATCGCGACGCAGACGAGAATCTCCACAAGGGCGAAGCCCCCGCCGCCGGCGTGGCGTTGAGGATTGCCTCCGCCTGTGCTTCCTGCCATTATCCTTCCATCTCCCTTGTGTCCGTTCTCCACCCTACGGGACGCAGGTGTCGAGCGGGCATGTAATATTCAAGTTGGACGTGCAGCCCGGCTCTGTGGTGATCGTGCAGGGGTTGTGCGTCAACCCTCCGGTGTAGTGGTTTGTGTAATACTCGAGCAGTTTCTTGTCACCGAGCCCGAGCAAAGTGCAGACTGTGATGCCGTTGTAGTCGCCTATAATATAATCGTACGGCCCATCCGTGTCGATGAAAGTGCCGCATGGAGGGGGGCCCGACGCGCCGACGAGGGCGGCAACAACGACTACGGCGACGCATGCTGTGATATTTCTAACCATCTGATGTCCTCCTATTAACTCCTATCAACCCTCACATTATCCGTCAGGTCCTGCGACCCCCGCCCCCCCAAAGGATAATTGCGCGAATAGCCGCAATCTCCGAGACGTCGCAGGCAGTGTGGTTTCTTGGCACGGCGCGCATCCGGTACTTAATGCCCACTCCGGCGAACGTTACACCGAAAAGGGCGTTGAAGTAGGACTGAATCGACTACGGTGGGTTCGGGATACGCATCAGAAGGCTCAGCCCTCGATGTGGATCGTCTTCTCGTTGGTGTAGAGGGCGGTTCCTTTGGCCGCGCCGCGCGGCTTGCGGACGTATTTACGGAGCGTGTAGTCGACAGGCACGTAGCCTGAATGTTTGAGCGCCGAATGTTGCACGGCTATCTTGGCCGCGTATTCGAGGACTTCTCTTCCCACCCTTTCCGGCTGGTTTCGGGTCACGATCACCACGTGGCTGGACACGTTGCCGCGCACGTGTAGCCACCAGTCGTTCGGCTTCGCCACGCGCACGATCAGATAGTCGTTTGCTTCCGCGTTCTCGCCGTAGAGGATAGTCCATCCGCCTGGTCCGAGAAGCTCGCGAATCCGGTTGCCCTCGTAGGGCCCGTCCTCTTTGTGCTTTGCCGTGACGGCGTGCGAGTGCAGCCAGTGGCGTTTCCTCGCTTCGTTCTGGAGAGCTTCGATTTCATCGAGCCGCTCGGCGCGTTCGACCTTGTCGGCCAGCGACTCCAGTTCGATCTTCTCTGAACTCAGCCGCGCGATCTGGTCGCCGACGAGACCCATTCTCGACTTCGCCTTCTTCGCCTTCTCGAAGAAGGCGTTGGCGTTCTTTTTGTAATCCTTCTCTGGGTCGAGGGCGATCTTGATTGGGTTTCCGTCGAAGTCGAAGGCATCCAACTCACGGGCTCCCTCCGGCCCCTGGGGGCCGTATGCGAGGATCAAATCGCCTGTCATCTGCATCTCGGCTGCCCGCTCGCCAAGGGCCCTCGCCTGGGCGAGGTCGTTCAGAGCGACTTCGCGAGCCAGGATCACGCGCCGGATCTGGCTGAGGAGCGACTTCCTAACCGACTCCGCCTCCTCGGCGGGGATCTGCGCATCGTAATGCTGCTCGAGGGCGACGCTGACGCTCGCTCTCGGAAAGTCCTTGAGTCCGAGACCGGCGACGGAGATCGGATAGGCGCCATTCCCAGGACTGAGAACGGGCTGAACCTTGCCCTCAATGGCCACCAACTTCACTAGATCGAAGATCGACGAACAGGTCCCATCCGTCCTATCCGTCCTATCCGTCCCATCAGTCCCATCCGCCCCGATCAAGGAAACCAAGAACGGCGAAGCCCCCGTGAACGCCTTCAGATCGTCGCCCGCCTGGGCATCGAAAAGAGGTGGCTTGGGCGGAAAAGGCGGCCGGTGATATTTTCCTCCAGGCTGGATCGGGCGTGAACTCTTCGTTCGCCCAACCCATTTGGCGGCCGAAAGCACCTTCTTTTCTTCGTCCACGAGCATGATGTTCGAATGCTTCCCCATCAGTTCGGCGATCACCCTGTAGGTTCCTTCCGGGTGCTCAACCTCAAGTTCGAGAATGCGGTCGAATTCGATTTGAACGACGCTCTTCAGGAAGCCGCCTTCGAGCCGGGCGCGAAGGGTCGAGCAGAAGGTTGGCGGGTTCGGTTGGTTCGCGAGCCGCTTCGTCGTTAGGTAGG
>Ga0209415_10012745_pt1 | contig 13963 bp, 9 predicted proteins | sample PeaSoiSIISIP2007_FD_187696 | JGI IMG/M metagenome (GOLD analysis project Ga0209415, IMG submission 187696) | Peat soil microbial communities from Weissenstadt, Germany - SII-SIP-2007 (SPAdes) (version 2) | ecosystem: Environmental > Terrestrial > Soil > Wetlands > Peat | place: Germany... | reverse complement strand
TTCGTTGCGCTCCGGCCACATCCAGCGCAGCTCGGGGGTGAAGCTGAGGGTGAAGTCGGTGGGGTGCAGGCAATCGAATTCGAAAAGGACCAGAGGACCGGTGCCGGCGGCGGCCTCGTCAGGCGAGAACATGATCTGGCGGACGGTGAAGGCTGGGTGGGAGTAGGTGATGGTGGTGCGATCGGGGCGGACCTCGACTTCGGCGGCCTGCTGGTTGACGTCGATGGGGACCGAGTAGCCTTCGACGTCGGCTTCGATAGCGAGGTGCGAGAGCAGCTTGACGGGCAGCACCCAGGCCTCGAAGGTTCCGTCCTGCTGGCCGAGGACGACCCCTCGCTCGCCGGCCACTGTGAAGGGCTTGCCGGCCTCCGCGGGACGGGTTATGGCCAGCGGATCGGAAACGAGGTGGAATCGCGGGATGGGCTGCATGGCGGACGCGTGCCCGGCCCAGACGGCGAGCACCGGGATCAACAGGGAACCGGCCTTAAGATCTTTCACCCAGTATGGCGTACGACGAGTATCGCTCAAGTCGAGGCGATTGCCAAGCTGTTTTGGCAGGCGTAGAATCGACCAATGCGCCAGCCTATTTCCACGAACGAACCGGGCAGGCGGTTCAGCCTGCTTGTTGCCGGCCTGGTTGTTGCCTGCGCACAAATCGCTTCCGCCGCAGAACCCGCCATCGAGTGGTGGCAGAACGCGGTCATCTACGAGATTTACCCGCGCAGCTTCGCGGACAGCAACGGCGATGGAATCGGGGATCTCAAGGGCATCGCGCAACACCTCGACTACCTGCAAGAGCTGGGGATCGATGCCATCTGGATCACCCCCTTCTACCCTCCGCCTCAAATCGATTTCGGCTACGACATCTCGGATTACCAGGCCATCGATCCGCAGTACGGCACCATGGCGGATTTCGACCGCCTGGTAGCGGAGGCGAAAAAGCGCAATATCCGCGTAATCACGGACCTGGTTTTGAACCACACTTCGGATCGGCATCCCTGGTTTGTGGAATCCCGGTCGTCGCGTACGAATCCGAAGGCAAACTGGTACATGTGGCACGACGGGAAACCAGGGGACCGGCCGCCCAATAACTGGATCTCGATATTCGGGCACTCCGCCTGGGCGTTCGAGCCCAAGCGGAACCAGTTCTATTACCACGCGTTTTACGCCGAGCAGCCCGACCTGAACTGGACGAACCGCGAAGTCCGCAACGCCATGTACGATATGATGCGCTTTTGGATGAAACGGGGCGTTGCCGGCTTCCGGCTGGACGCGGTCACTTCGCTGTTCGAAGATCCGCAATTGCGCGACGAACCGATCGCCCGGCCTGGCGTGAGCAGCTACGGCGATCCGATCCTGACGCGGCAATACACCGACAACCTTCCCGAGTGCCATGACGTGACCAGGGAATTGCGGCAGGTCACCAACGAATTTCCCGGCCGGGTCCTCATCGGCGAAACTTACCTTCCCAATGTCAAAGAGCTGGCGAAAATGTACGGCGCGCGCAACGACGAGCTGCATCTTCCCATGGACACGCAGTTTGCCTTCAACCCGCTCTCGGCCGATGTCTTCCGCAGCAAGCTGCGCGACGCGGAGACCGCGCTCAACGGGAATCTGCCGCTCTTCTTTCTCGACAACCATGACAATCCCCGCTCCGCGACCCGCTACGGCGGCCACAAAGACGATGCTGCAATCGCCAAGCTGCTGGCGACCGTGCTGATGACGCCGCGCTGCTCCGCGCTGATGTACTACGGCGAGGAGCTCGGAATGGAAAATAACGATCCAAAGCGCAAGGAGGACGTGCGCGATCCCATCGGAAAAGTCGGCTGGCCGGGCGAGAAGGGCCGCGACGGCGAGCGCACCCCGATGCAGTGGAACGCCGACACCAACGCCGGCTTCAGTACCGCCAAGACCACATGGCTGCCGGTGGCGCCCGGCTATGCGACCCGCAACGTGGCCGCGGAAACACGCGATCCCGATTCGCTGCTGAGTTATTACAAAGCGCTGATCCACCTCCGCAAGACGGAGATCGCCCTGCGCGCCGGCGATTTCTCACTCATCAACGAAACCGATAAGAACGTGCTGGCATTCACGCGGCGCGCGAAGGATGGAACCACCGTTCTGGTCGCCCTGAATTTCACCGCGACTCCCCAGACGGCGAGTTTCACGATCGGCCACACCCAGGCCGCCACGCTGCTGAGTTCTTTCAGCAAGGCCGGCCAGACGGTGAGCCTGAACAACCTGGTTCTCCCCGGATACGGAGCGTTCGTAGGCAGAGTCCAATGATCCGTGAGGCAGGTCGTGGGGCGGGTCTCCGACCTGCCAAAACCGGGCCTCTGCCCCGCTGCGTCGTCCTGTTGGCCGCCGGCGCCCTCGCGCTGGTGGCACAGGCGCCTGCCAATTGGGGCCTGGGCCCTTTCGTCCGCCCGGACGGCGTCAATCCGGCGATCGTACCGCGCGCGGACTCCGTCTTCTTCTGCCCGATGCGCAAGGCGCAAGTCCACTGGGAGGCGCTGCACACATTTAACCCCGCCGCGGTGGTCCGCAACGGCAAGGTTTATGTTCTATACCGCGCGGAAGACGATTCCGGCGAGATGCAAATCGGGATGCACACGTCCCGGCTGGGATTGGCCGAGAGCGACGACGGGCTCCATTTCACGAGAGGGCCCTCACCGGTGCTGTATCCGGCCGATGACGATCAGAAGGAACGGGAATGGGAAGGCGGCTGCGAAGACCCCCGTGTGGTGGAAAGCCCGGACGGAACTTATGTCTTGACGTACACGCAATGGAACCGCAAAATCACCGATGCCGCCATCGCCACCTCCAAAGACCTGGTGGCTTGGACCAAGCATGGCCCGGCATTTGCCCATGCCTCCGGCGGCAAGTATCTGCGCGTGTTTCACAAGTCCGCAGGAATCGTCTCGCGGATTTCCGGGGATCGCCTGATTGCGGCCAAGATCAATGGGAAGTATTGGATGTACTGGGGGGAAGGTGAAGTTCACCTGGCCACGTCGAGCGACCTGATCGACTGGCGCCCCGTGGAGGATGCCAAGGGGGATCCTGTCGTCGTATTGGGCAAGCGAGCAGGTCGCTTCGACAGTAGTCTTCCCGAGGTCGGACCGCCACCGGTGCTCACCGGCGATGGCATCGTTGTGCTCTACAACGGCAAGAATGCCGCCGAGGGCGGAGATCCCGATCTGCCTGCAGGCACCTATGCCGCAGGCGAATCCCTGTTTGCCGCGAACGATCCCGCGCGCCTGATTTCGAGAACGGAGAGACCGGTGTTTAAGCCCGAACTGCCTTTCGAAAGAAGCGGCCAATACGCCGCGGGCACCACTTTCACGGAAGGTTTGGTGCGTTTCAAAGGCAAGTTCTTTCTCTATTACGGGTGCGCCGATTCTGTAGTGGGGGTCGCGGTGTCAGATCGGGCACTGGCCGGCTCTGGGGCGCAGGGACGGTAAGCCAAATCGATCCGCGAGTGAGAGCGCTGCGCGGCGCGACCGCGGGCGAGGCATGCGACCGCGGGCGAGGCATGCGACCGAGGGCGAGGCATGCCTCGCCCCTACAGGAGTCCGAGCAGTATCCGTAGGGCCGGGCCCGGCCCGGCGATGTGCCGCCGCGCGCCCAAACACGTCAGGGGCTCCGATAGAGGTGCGCTCAGTAGCCCTGGTGCTTGGCGATGATCTCCTTCATGATTTCGCTGGTGCCGCCGCCGATGGTGTAGAGGCGCATGTCGCGCCAGATGCGGCCGATGGGGTATTCGGTGGTGTAACCAAAACCGCCAAAGACCTGCATGCAGTCGTATGTCACTTTCTGCGCCAGGTCGCAGACGACGAGCTTCGCCATCGCCACGGCGTTTTCGGACTTTTCGTTGCGGTTCAGGAGATCGAGCGCCCGATAGGTCAGCCAGCGGGCGGCTTCGATATTCGCGACGTGCTCGGCGAAGCGATGTTTCCATACCTGCTTCTCAATCAGGGGGACGCCGAAAGCCTTGCGCTCGCGGGCGTAATCTACCGCCAGTTCGATGGCCCGGTCCATGAAGGCCAGCACCAGCAGAGTCAGCGCAACGCGCTCGCCCTGAAAGTTGCGAACCACGTAATAGAAGCCGTGGTTGCGCTCGCCCAGGACGTACCGCGCCGGAATGCGGCATTCGTCGAAAAACAGGTGCGCAGTATCGGACGCCACGTGGCCGACTTTGCTGACGCGGCGGCCCACGCTGAAGCCGCCCACGTCGGTCGGAAAGAGGACCACCGAGATGCCTTTGTGCGGGTTTTCGGCGGTGCGCACGGCCAGCACGATAAAGTCGGCGATGGCGCCGTTGGTGATCCACAGCTTCTGCCCGTTGATGACCAGGTCACCGCCGGATTCCCGCGCGCTGCACTGAATCTCGGCCACGTCGGAGCCGCAGCCGGGTTCGCTGATGCCCAGCGCCGCGATGCGGTCCGCAGTAATTGCCGGAGCCAGGAATTCCCGCTTCTGTTCGCTGGTCCCGAGATGCTCGATCATGGGGATGGTGAGGTCGGCCTGCACCATGAAGCCGATGTTGAGGCTGGGGAAGTCGGTATAGCGCAGGGCATCGTAAGCGGCGGCGCTGGCCCACCAGTCCATGCCGGCTCCGCCCCACTCGGGATCGCTGCGGATGCCGAAGAGCCCTAGCGCTCCGGCCCGGCGGAAGATCTCCTTGGGGTACTGATGGTCCTCTTCCCACTGCTGGGAGCGGGGCGCGATTTCGCGCTGACAAAATTCCTTGACGGAGGCGCGGAACAGTTTGTGCTCCTCGTTGAAATATGGAAATATCGCGCGCTTAGCCCGTCCGGCTTTGCTGCCATTCATGAACCCCTCCTCGTCGAACCTCTATCGACGCCTCCGTGCCCCAGGGTAACGGGCGTCGGTACGAGTGCCGACGCGGCACGCACGAGTGCGTGCGCCACAAATTCCCCTCAGATGATGTGATGATGCGAGGGCCATACGGGCTCCCTCTTTTGCCGAAACGCTTCCACTCCCTCCCGAAAATCCGCGGTTCGCTGCGCCTCCAGGCGGCGCTCTGCCGCCAGCCGGTGAATCTGCTCCAAAGGTAAACCCTCTGTGTCGCGCAGGAAGCCTAGCCCGGCGGCCACCGCCTCACTGCTGCCGCGCGCGAGCTGCGCGGCCAGCTCCATCGCGCGGGCCGCGAGGTTCGCGTCGGGGACCACCTCATCCGCCATGCCGAGCGCTGCGGCCTCAGCCGCGTCAATGATGCGGCCCGTGATGGCCATCTCCGCCGCCTTGCGCCTGCCGACCGCCGCCGCCACCACCGGAAAAATGGCGAAGGGCCACAGTCCAATGCGGGTTTCGGTCAGTCCGAACCGTGCACTCCCGGCGGCGAGCACGATGTGAGCATTCAAGGCCAGGCCGGTGCCGCCGCCGAGGGCGGGTCCTTGAACCGCCGATACCATCGGCTTGTTCAGGCCGCGGCCAAACGAAAACAGACCCACATGAAGCGGCGCCAGCGAAATGGAGTCGAGCACCGCCGGCTCCTTGAGGTCCATACCGGCGCAGAACGCGGAGCCCACCGCGTCCAGCAGAATGGAACCAACCGACGTGTCGGTATTGGCGTCCCCGAGAGCGAGGAGGAGCGCGGCGCAAAGCTCCGAATCGAGCGCGTTGCGCGCCTCCGGACGGTTCAACGTGATGCGCGCCACGCGCCCTCCGCGCCGTACGATCAATCGTTCACTCATCGATTTCGATCTCCATCCGCAGGAGCGCCGCGCCGAACGCCTTCCCCTGCGAATCCATGCGCAGCGAAACCGTGCCCCCGCCGCCCAGCGCGCCATGCAACAGGAAGTTGAGCGCGCCGAGGTTCGGCGCTTCGAAACGCTCGACGGGCCCGGAGATGCGGTCCTGAAAGAACTCGAACACGCGGGAGGCGGTCACTTCTCGCACCAGGGCCGGGTAGTCCTCGGCGCGCCAGGCGATGACGCCGATGTTGACCATGTCTCCTTTGTCGCCGGAGCGTGTGTGGGCCAACCGTGAGAGCTGCGCCTTCATTCGAGGACCTCCACGCTGGGCCGGATCTCCTCACGGGGAAGCAGCGCCCCCCAGTTCCCGACCACTTCGCGTACCTTGGGCCGCCCTTCACCGCCATAGCCGGTGGCGCCGGGCGGGCCGCTGAGCACCAGCGGAGCCAGTTCCCGGGTAAAGCGGTCCACGGCGCTCCGATCCTGGCCGCGGACGCCGATCCGGACCTGCACTTCAGGCACCTCGGACACTGCCGGCGCCGCCTGGCCATGGCACGCGTTCCAGCCAAGGTACTCGGTGTAGATCTCGTCGAAGCGCAGGCCGAGCTTTTCCAGCCTGTGCCGCACGATGCGATCGGCGGCCTGCGCTTTGGCGATCGCGTCCGGAGCGGTGTAGACCATCGTCCCGATCGCCTTCCAGCCGGCGGCATAGTTGATGCTCAGCTTGAGACACGCTGGCCGCTCGCGTCCCGTGGCGCCGGTGATCCGGACCCGGTCCGGCCCCTCGTCCGCCAGACACAGGCCGGTGAAATCGGCGACTACATCCGGCGCAAGGTAACTGCGCGGATCGCCGATCTCGTAAAGCAATTGTTCCTTCACGATGTCCGCAGTCACGCGCCCGCCCGTGCCGGCGTGCTTGGTGATGGCGAAAGTGCCGTCGGCATTCATTTCGGCGATGGGGTAGCCGATCTCCGCCAGGTCGGGCATATTCCGCCAGTCCACCTGCGAATTGCCGCCGGTGGTCTGCGCGCCGCACTCGACGATGTGCCCAGCGGTGACGCCGGCTGCCAGCAGGTCCCAAGCGTCCGCTGCCCAACCGAAAGCGTGAATGCAAGGCGCCAGCAAAAGCGCGGAATCGGCGCAGCGCCCGGAGATCACCACGTCCGCGCCAGCGGCCAAAGCCTGTGCGAGCGGGAAGGCCCCCAGGTAGGCGTTCGCGCTAAGAATCCGGCCCTGGATGGTGGCAATGGGCTCGCCCGTATCGATGTTCTTCAACGGGTGGCCCTTCGCCAGGAACTCGCCGATGCGCGCGGTCACGGCGTCGCCGGTCACGATGGCAACCTTCAGCCCGGGCGCGCGCCGGAGCACTTCGCGGGCGCAAGCGGCCGGATTCAATCCGCCTGCGTTGGTGACCACGCGGATGCGCTTTTGCTTCAGGCTTGGCGCCAGTCGCTCCATCAGCGGGGGAAAATCGGCCGCGAAGCCCAGTTCCGGGTTCTTTTGCCGCTGCTTTTCGAGCACGGCCATGGTGACCTCGGCCAGGTAGTCGAGGGTCAGGTAATCGATCGGACCCTGCCCCACCAGCCGCACCGGCGCTTCCAGCCAGTCGCCCCAGAAGCCCTGCCCGTTGGCGACACGGATCATGACAGCGTCTCCAGCGCCAGCGGTCTGCGGTTGGAGTTTGCCAGCGCGACTTCGAGCAGAAACGCCAGCGTCGGGCGGGTTTCGAGCGGATCGATGAGCGCGTCGACGTGGCCTCGCGCCGCGGCGAAAGTCGCGTCCAGCCAGCGATCGTAATCGGCGCGCGTCTGTGTGATCCGCCGCTCCATGTCGGCGGGCAGCGGCTCCCCGGTGGACTTGTGTTTCTCCAGATCCGGCCCGAAAACGGCCTGTACGGCCGATTCCCCCTCCATCACCCCGATGCGCGCCGTCGGCCAGCCCAGCGTGAAGTGAGGGTCGAACCCCTGGCCGGCCATCGCGTAATAGCCGGCTCCACTGGCGTGGTTCAGGGTCAAAACGATCTTGGGGACTGTCGCGCAAGACATGGTTTCCACCATCTCCGCCCCGGCGCGGATGATGCCGCTCGATTCCGCTTCCATGCCGACCATGAAGCCGGAGACGTCCTGCAGGTAGATCAGGGGCCAGCCCTGACGCTCCGCGTTCTCCACGAAATACGCCACCTTGCGCGCCGATTCGGTATAGATGATGCCGCCGACGCGCGGCCCCGCCGCGGTCTTCAGGAAGCCGCGCCGGTTCGCCACCAGCGCCACCGGCCAACCGTTCAACCGCGCTTGTGCGCAAAGCATCTCGGGCGCGTGCTCCGGCTGGAACTCCAGGTACTCGTCGCTATCGAAAACCGCGCCGACAATACGCTCGACGTCGTAGGGCAGGCGGTGGTCCGCCGGCAACGCTTCGTAGAGCTCCGAGACAGGCAAAGCGGGCGCGCTGCCGGCAGTCTGGGGCGGGGGAGGGGGAAAGGCGCGGAAGACGTGCCGGATCATCTCCAGGCAATGCGCATCGTCCTTCGCCTTGTAATGGGCTACACCGCTGGAGACGGTGTGCATAGAGGCGCCGCCGAGCGCCTCGGCGCCAGTGATGCTGCCGGTGGCGCCCTTCACCAGATTCGGTCCTCCCAGTCCCATGAAGCTGACGCTCTCCACCATGATGATGACGTCGCTGAGCGCCGGCAGATAAGCGCCACCCGCGATGCACGGGCCCATCACCGCCGACACTTGGGGCACGCGCAGCTTCCGCCGCATCAGCGAGTTGTAATAGAAGATTCGTCCCGCGCCGTACTGCCCGGGGAAAATCCCTTCCTGGAGCGGCAGGTTCACACCCGCCGAATCCACCAGATAGACGATGGGAATGCGATTGCGCATGGCGATTTCCTGCGCTCGCAGGATCTTGGTGATGGTTTCCGGCCACCAGGAACCGGCCTTCACCGTGGCGTCGTTCGCCACCACCACCGCCACCCTTCCCTCGATGCGCCCGAGGCCGGTGACCACGCCCGCGCAGGGGCCCTGTCCTTCGTATTTGTCGTAGGCAACCAGCTGGCCGATTTCAAGAAACGGGCTGTCCGGATCCATCAGGGCGGCAATGCGCTCGCGGGCGGTAAGCTTGCCGGCCGTGTGCTGTTTCTCGGCTTTGGCTGGGCCGCCGCCGGCCTGAATCCGGTTTTCGAGTGCGCGCAGGCTCTGGACGAGGGATCTCATCCGCTCGGAATTTGGCGTGGCGCTGCCTGGCACCGGCATAAGTAGATTCCGAAACGGAGCTAGCGACTAAGGCCAGCCCGCATTCAGATCATCAGACCACCGCTTGAACACTTTAACAGTTCGGTCGCTGTTGTCGCTACACTCGGATGCGGGCGAGGCTTCCGCTGCAACGGTTGACGATTTTTGGAATAGAGCCCGCGGCCCTGCCAGATTCAGCCCCGGCTTCTGCAACAGAGCCCTAGGAAGAGGCTGTGGAAAGAGTCCCTGGGCGAGCCGAAGCACGCCCGGCGTGCGGAACGGGTTCCTCAACTTTCAGGAACCGATCGGCAGCAACGTCCTTAAGGGTCTGGACCGCGCCTCGCGGCCACCGGATCTCGATCGAGGCGATCTGCTTTTCACCTCCCAGCCCGAAGTGCACTCGCTTGTCGCTCGAAGACATGAACCCTGTGCTGACGGACACGTGATTGTAGAGCACGCGGCCCGAAGCGGTGGTGAGCTTCACTTTCGCGCCAATCGCGTCGCGGTTGCTGTAGCGGCCCACCAACTGCAGCGTCAGCCAGTGATTGCCGTTGCCGGCCGAGTTGAGGAGGATGCGGGGCCGCTCCATGAGCGAGGTCACCACCAGATCCTCGAAGCCGTCGTTGTTGAGATCGCCGATCGCCGATCCGCGCTGGTAGCCGGCGCGCAGGAAGCCGGCGCCCATCTGGTCGGACACGTCTACGAACCGCTTCCCGCCCAGATTGCGAAACATGGTGTCGTGCTGGCGCGCGTTCGGCTTCACGTTGTCGATGTCGCCGTTGGCGGAGTACAAGTCCTTCCAGCCGTCGTTATCGTAGTCGATGAAGGCGGCGCTCCAGCCGGAGAGCGGTTGGCTGAGCTGTTGCAACTGGACCTGCTCGGGGACGTAGCGGAAGAAGTCGCCGCGGTTGCGGTAGAGTTGCCAGATCTGCCCCATCAGGTTGTTGGTGAAGATGTCCACGCGGCCGTCGTTGTCGTAGTCTTTGGCGTCGCTGCCCATGGAAGAGACCGCTTTGGCATCGTCGTTGTAGGCGACGCCGAGTTGCATGCCCTGGTCTTCGAAGGTGCCGTTTCCCTTGTTGATGAAGAGCGAGTTCGGCTCAGTGTCGTTGGCGATGAAGACGTCCTGGTAACCGTCGTCGTTGAAGTCGGCGATAGAGATTCCCATCCCCTTGCCCGGCGCGGCTGCAAAGCCGGACTTCTCGGTCACGTCCTCGAACCGGCCGTGCCCCAGGTTGTGATAGAGCCGATGCGTGGCACGCGGATAGAACGTCGGACTGCAATAGTATTCCACGCCGGCGACGCTGCAGCGCCGGTCGGTTTGGGGAGTCCAGGTCGTGTAGTTGGACACGACCAGGTCCAGCAGGCCGTCGTTGTCGTAGTCGAACCAGGCCGCGCCGACGCTCAGCACTCCAGGCGGCTTCCCGCCGATACCGGATTGTTCGGTGACGTCGGTGAAGGTGCCGTTTCCGTTGTTGTGATACAGCGTGTTCCGCGCGGCGCCGCAAACGAAGATGTCCGCGAAGCCGTCATTATCGTAATCGCCCACGGCGACGCCCAGATTGTAGCCGAGGTGTTCGCCCTGGAGCCCGGCTTTCCCGGTCACGTCCTCGAACGTGCCGTCGCCTTTGTTGCGGAGCAGGCAGTTGTAGAACGCGGGACCGGTCTTCTTCAGCTCCGGCAACTTCGCGCCGTTGGTGAAGAAGATGTCCATTCTGCCATCGTTGTCGTAGTCGAGGATGGCGACGCCACCGGCCATCGGCTGCACGAAGTACTTCCGCGGCGACAGATCGTTGTTGGTGATGTAGGAAAACTTCGAGCGCGCGGTGATATCGATGAAGTGCGGCTGCGCCGGCTGGAACGCAATTGCGCCGGCGACAAAGGCGACCGCCGCGGCGGCGGTGAGGAGCGCCGGTTTCACTTGCCGCTATCCGGAGACGGTACGCCCGAGACGTTTCGCTTCACCGTTTCGGTGTTGTGCTGGATCTTTTCGGCGGTGCTTTTCTGCAGCGCGAATTCGCGGGCGGCATCCTCCTTGCGTCCCAGTTCCTGGTAGGCGTGGGCGAGGGTGAAGTGGATTGTCGGGTTGTCGGGCGCGAGGCGAACGGCTGTTTCGAGCGGCCCCACTGCGTCGGCCGCACGGTCGGAATCGAGCAAACACCGCCCCAGACCGAAGTACGGCTCCGGTAAACCGGCGTTGAGCCTGGTCGCATTCGTATAATGCTCGATGGCCTGCGGCAAGTGGCCGCCCTTGCGGGCCAACTCGCCCAGGAAGTACTCCGCCCCGGCGTTCTGCGGGTAGACCTTCAGCTCCTGTTCGAACTCTTTGCGGGCCTCCTCGTTGGATGTGGCGGTGGCGGGCAGGGTCAGGATGATCTGGCCGATGCGGTAGTGAATCCCCGGCATCTGCGGTTCGCGATTCAGCAGGATGCGGTACTCGGCGATCGCCTTCCGCCAATCGCCCTGTTTCTCGAAGTTCTGGGCGTTGATTTCCACCACCAGGGGCGAATCGGGAGCAACCTCCATGAGCTCCCGCGAACTCCGGGCCGACAGGTCGGAGTACACGTGGGTGGCCATGAACAGGATCTCGGGATCGTGCGGGAACTGCTCTTCCAGCCAGGCCAGCAGCGTGGTGGCGGCGCCCTGATGGTTCAACATCATCGCGCAGCGCACGCCGGCGGCGCCCATGCGGCGTTTCAAATCGCGGTCCTGAATCTGGGCGTCCTGTTCCAGCGCCTGGTGGATCAGGGGCATGGCCTCGGTGCAATTCCCACGCTCGGCCAGTTCGGTGGCGCGCTCGGCGGCCGACTGATCGGGCGCGGCAAGGCCGAAACCAATCGAAAACGACGCGGAGAGAAGTGCCAAGATGGCCGGCCGACGCATGCTGGACTCGCTCACTACATTTGAACACACAGGCTTCAGAACTTGCTGAAAAACGATGGCCACGGATGAACACAGATGAACACAGATTGAAAAGAATTAGCTTCTGTCTTCTCTTCTTATCTGCGTCTGTCTGTGTTTATCCGTGGCCCCAAAATGTTTTCTTGAGATGCGCGGCTCGGTACCACAGGGATACCGAGCCGCGCCGGTGACAGGGGAACTAGAACACGTACTTTAAACCAAACTGCAGATTGCGAGCGCCTTGCGACGTATTGATGACGCCCGCTTGCGAGCCGCCGAAGATGTCGGCGGAATACCCGATCACATCGAGAACCGGAGTGTTGAAGGAGTTGATGGCCTCAGCCCGGAACTCGACATGCTGATTCTCGTGGCCCGGAATCGCGAAGTTTTTCGCGAGCATGAGGTCCACCTGCTTCAATCCGGGACCCCGCTCCGTGCCGACGCCACAATTGCCGAAGTAGCCGGGCGCGGGATTGGACATGTTGGCGGTGCTGAACCACACATAGCCGCCGCCATTGGCTGAAGAGTTTTCTGCGAACGGAGTCGATATCGACGGCCCGTTGCAATTGGGGCGGGGATCGAACGACCCGGTGCCGGGATCGCCGGCCCAGGATTGCATGGTAATCGGGAACCCTCCATGCACGGTAAAGACGGCGTTCACGTCCCAACCACCGAGGACCGCATTGGCAACCGGGCTCGCACCCTTGCCAAACATGCGGTTCTTGCCGAAGGGCAACTCGTAAGTGAGGTAACCGTTGAAAACACTGGTCACGTCGTGGTCGCAGTAGCCGTAGTCGGCGTTTATGTCATAAGTGTTCTGCGGGAAACTGATATCGTTGCTGGCCTGACTGGCCGAGGCGTCTCCATATCGCCCGTAGTAACCGTTGTTATTGGTCAGGCATTTGGACCAGGTGTAATTCGCCTCGAACGCGAGTCCCCGATTCAGCCGTTGCTGGAATGAAAGCTGCAAGGCATTGTAATTCGCCTGTCCCGTTGTCAGGTTGAGCCTCACCTGACCCGTTCCGTCGTGGGCGAGGGCCGGATTCCCGGCGAGGTACGGGCTGGGCAACACTACGCCCGGCGACGCGAGGAACCCCTGGTTGGCGTTGACGATGGTCGCTAAGTGGTCGTTATGTTGTCCGACATAGGCGGCCTGGAGGGTGGTTGAGCTGCCGAACTGCCGTTGAACGGAGAGATTCCACTGATTGGACACAGCGGGACGGTAGTTCGTATCGGTCAGGTGCACCCTGACGCCTGCGAAGCAGGCCGCGGGCGCGGTGATCACGTTCGCGAGCGTGCAACCAGCCGCGGAGCCGAGCGCTGTGAAGCCCTGGTCGAGAGTGACCTGATTCGATGGGATGCCACTGGTGCCATTCCAATTACCGGACAAGTCGGCGTTCCACGGAGCGTTCGTAGCCAGCCGGTTATACTCGCCCGTGCCTTCCTCGAAGCTGGAGCGGCTGAGCGCGGCACGAATCACCGTGTTCTTCAAAGGACTCCAGGCCAGACCAATGCGCGGCAGGAAGTTGGCGATGCCGTTGTACTGGTTGTACATGGCGTCGCTGACACCGTTCACCCCCGCGAGTTGTATCTTGCCCGTGAGCTCTTGCACGTTAGTCTCCCGATTACCAATTTCGTAAATCGGCGTGAACAGTTGCCAGCGCAAACCGACATTCAGGGTCAGCTTCGGAGTTAGCTTCCAATCGTCCTGGACATATGCTCCGATGGCGCTGTTACGTTGTCCGACAGTGGAGCCGAACCCGGTACCGTAACCCATGTAAGAGGGGAGGCCCAGGAGGAAGTCGGTTTCCGCATTTCCGGTGTAAGTTCCATTGAAGCCGATTTGGCCCGCGGCGCCATCGGCAACAACCGAGGGAATGTAATCGTTGCGGTAACGGACGAACTGGAACCCGAATTTCAGGTTGTGCGCGCCGTGGGTCCAGAGCGCCGTATCTTCGAAGAGGATGGAGGTCTGGTGGAAGATCTCCGGGGCATCGACCGTTCCAAAAGCGAACGGACCGTTGACGGTACCGCCGAGCGGCGCTCCCGAGAAGGAGAAACCCGGAAGGTAGTTGGTTGGTGCGCCGGGCACCAGCGCGCCCAGATTCGAAGAGG
>Ga0209415_10012744_pt1 | contig 13963 bp, 9 predicted proteins | sample PeaSoiSIISIP2007_FD_187696 | JGI IMG/M metagenome (GOLD analysis project Ga0209415, IMG submission 187696) | Peat soil microbial communities from Weissenstadt, Germany - SII-SIP-2007 (SPAdes) (version 2) | ecosystem: Environmental > Terrestrial > Soil > Wetlands > Peat | place: Germany... | reverse complement strand
TTGCCGTAGACGTAGCCGAGGCGCGTCATGGCTGCGGTGGAGATCATGTTGAGAACCATTTTGTGGGCGGTGCCGGCTTTCATGCGGGAGGATCCGGCGAGGACTTCGGGGCCTACCTGGGTGACGATTGCGAAGTGGGCGGCGCGTTCGAGCGGGGAGTTGGGATTGCAGGTCAGGGCTATGGTGTGGGCGCCGCGCTGGCGGGCTCGTTCGATGGCGGCTACGGTGAAGGGAGTGCGTCCACTGGAAGCTATGCCCAGGACTACGTCGTTCTTGGTGGGCTTGCGGCGGGACATTTGGTCGCGGCCTTGCTGGGCATCGTCCTCGCTGATTTCGGAGGCGGAGGCTAGGGCTTTGGCGCCGCCGGCGATTATGAATTGCACGGAGCGTGGGTTGGTGTTGAAGGTGGGCGGACACTCGACCGCGTCGAGGGCGGCGATGCGGCCGCTGGTTCCGGCGCCTACGTAGATGAGGCGTCCGCCCTGGCGGAGGGCGGCGGCGACTTGATCGATGGCGCGGGCGATCTGGGGCAGGGCGCGGTTCACGGCCAGGGCTACGGTGGCGTCTTCGGCGTTGATCAGGTTGGCGATGTCGAGGGAGGATTTGCGGTCGAGATCGTTGGCGGCGTGGTTGGGCTGCTCGGTGCTCAGGCGGCGGAGAGTGGATGGCTTGCGTTTCAAGTTGGAGCCTTTCCTCGGTTGGAGCGGCTTGTTCATTCTAACTGCTTTTGTGAAAGGCTCCTTGGGGCGGTTAGGGCGGCTGGTTCGATGCAAAGTACCTCAGGGGCTGAAGCCCGCCTTCCTTTTGATCCAATTATCGGCAAGGCTTAAGCCGTGCCCTTCCCGATCGATATGATCCCAAGCTTTCTTAATCCTTATTCAGCGCTTCGATTACGGCGTCGTGGAATTTGGGGCGGAATTGTTTGATGGATTGATTGGAGCAGTCGGGCCAGGTGCGGTTGGTTAATAGAGTTACTGAGAGCTGGCGGGTGGGGTCGATCCAGAGAGAGGTTCCGGTGTAGCCGAGGTGACCGAAGGATTGTGGGGAGAAATATTTTCCGGATTGTGACGGGGCGGAGGGAGTGTCCCAGCCGAGGGCGCGGGTTGTGCCTGGGGGGGCGGATTCGCGGCGAATGAAGAGGGTTACGGTTTCGGGGCGGAGGATGGGGCTTCCGTGGTTCAGCATGGCTTGGGCGAATTTTGCCAGGTCTTCGGCGGCGGAGAAAAGTCCGGCGTGGGGGGCTACTCCGCCCAGGATGCTGGCGTTTTCGTCCTGGACTTCGCCTTGGATGATTCTTCTCCGAAAAGTTTGATCGTCGGCAGTGGGAGGGATCTTTGGGCGGATTTCTGACGGGGGATTGAAGGTGGTGTGGGTCATGGCTAGCGGGGCGAAGATTTCGCGCTGGCAGAAGCGGTCTAGGGATTCGTCGGCCAGGCGTTCCAGGGCGACGCCGAGGATTATGAATCCGATGTCGCTGTACACGGCGCGGGTGGCAGGATTTGCGGCTAGCGGCGTGGTGAAGGCGGCTTGGAGGAGTTCGTTGCGAGTGCGGGCTTTCAGGAATAACTTTTCGTAGGCCGGTAATCCGGAGGAATGAGCGATGAGCATGCGTAGGGTTACTTCGCGGCGGCGGGGGTCCGTTGTCGCGCCGTTCGTGAATTCGGGAATGATGGCTGAGACTGGGGCGTCCAGATCTAGCAGGCCACGTTGGTAGAGGAGCATGGCTGTGGTTGTTGTCGCTACTACTTTGGTTAGCGAGGCTAGATCGAAGAGTGTGGAGGGGGTGACTGGGGAGTTCCCACTTCTCGCGAAGGACGCGAGAAATGGGGCACCCGCTTTGTAGGTGAAATGACCCAGGGCCTTTAGGGCTACTAGTCTGCCGTTGTGGGTTATGGCTACGGAGGCTGCGGGGAAGGCCTGCTGGGTGATGGCTTCTTGCAGGATGGTGAAGGCTGCGGTGAAGATTTCGTCTTGATGCTCGAAGGCTTCCAGCAGCGTTGATGAAGGATCGGGCGTGGTCATCGATAATTCATGATATGGCATAAGTGGCACCCCCTTACTTGAGTTTCTTGAGTCATGCTGTCCCGGTTGTGTAGAGTCAGAGCATCCTTCCTTTTGAATCAAACTCGCGGGACAGAGTGCGCGGGGCGGTGTTCGCTCTGAGCGTGTTGCTGGCTTGCGTTCTGACGACGACTGGGCAGCGCGCGGCTGGTGGCGCTGTCGAGAAGTCCGAGCTGCGCCCGGACGGACAGCCGGGGGCGGCTGTCCCCACACGTGCGCTGCCGGAGGTCGATGGCGTTATCCAGAATGCAATTTCTGACGGGAGCGTTCCTGGTGCGGTTCTGATCGTTGGGCACGACGGGCAGGTCATCTACCGGAAAGCTTATGGGGAGCGGGCTTTGGAGCCGCGGCGCGAGGCGATGACTTTGGATACGGTGTTTGATCTGGCTTCGCTGACCAAGGTGATTGTTACTACTACCGCGGTGATGCAGCTGGTGGAGCAGGGGAAGGTGCGGCTGAACGATCCGGTGGCGAAGTATTTGCCGGAGTTCGCGCAGAATGGGAAGGACGACATCACGGTGCGGCAGTTGCTGATCCACTACTCTGGCTTGGAGAAGGATCTGGATTTGAAGGCGGCTTGGGAAGGGAAGCAGACGGCTTACGGGATGGCGTTTGCGGACGCGCCGGAGGATGCTCCGGGGTCGAGGTTTTCCTATAGCGACGTTAATTTTATTGTGCTCGGGGCGCTGGTGGAACGCGTGTCGGGGGAGACGCTGGAGGAGTATGCGGAGCGGCATATTTTTTTGCCGCTGAAGATGATGCGGACGCGGTATGTGCCTCCGGCGGCGTGGCGGGAGAAGATTGCTCCCACGCAGTATGACGAGAATGAGCACATGCTTTGGGGAGTGGTGCATGATCCTACGGCGCGGCGGATGGGCGGCGTGGCGGGGCATGCCGGGTTGTTTTCTACCGGGGATGATCTGGCGAAGTTTGCCCAGGCTTTGCTGAGTGGGGGTGGAGGGATTTTGTCGGGGCTGACGGTGGAGAAGATGACGCGGCCGGAGCAGCCGCCTTCGGCTCCGGTGCTGCGCGGGTTTGGGTGGGACATTGATTCTCCGCTTTCGTCGAACCGGGGGGATTTGCTGCCGGTGGGAGGGTATGGGCATACGGGTTGGACGGGAACATCGATGTGGATCGATCCGACGACTCAGACTTACATTATTTTGCTGACGAATGCGGTGCATCCGCGCGGGGGGAATGCGATTGCTTTGCGGTCGAAGGTGGCGACGGCTGTGGCGGCAGCTTTGCCTTTCACTACGAGCGAGAAAGAGGCGCTGCGCTGGGAGAGCATTACCGGGTACAACGAGGCGCAGAGCGCGGCGCGGCATGTGAGCGTGCGTAATGGCAGCGTGAAGACTGGGATTGATGTACTGGAGGAGCATGGGTTCGATGTGCTGCAGGTTGCGGGGGGCAAGAAAAAGATCGGGGTGGTGACCAACCAGACGGGAGTGGATTTGGAGGGGCGGCGGACGATTGATGTGCTGGCTGGGGCTCATATTCTGAACCCCGGAGTTTCGCTGGAGGCGATTTTCAGTCCGGAGCATGGGGTTACGGGGACTTTGGATACTACTGACGTCGGCAATTCGAAGGATGCGGCTACGGGGGTTCCAGTTTACAGCGTTTATGGGGCGACCGATGCGGCGCGGCGGCCGGCGGCGGATGTGATGAAGTCGCTGGATGCGGTGGTGATCGATATTCAGGATGCTGGGGTGCGGTTTTATACCTACGAGACTACGCTGGGATATTTTCTGGAGGCGGCGGCGGCGGCTGGGGTTGAGGTGATTGTGCTGGACCGGCCGGATCCGATCACGGGGTCGTTTGTGCAGGGTCCGGTGGCGGATGCGGGGCGTGAGAGATTTACGAATTACTGGACGGTGCCGGTGCGGCATGGCATGACCATGGGCGAACTGGCTAAGATGTTTAACGCGGAACGGAATATCAATGCCAAGCTTACGGTTGTGCCCATGGAGGGGTGGCAGCGCGGGGACTGGTTTGATTCTACCGGGCTCGCGTGGGTGAATCCTTCGCCGAATTTGCGGAGCGTGACCGCGGCGGCGCTTTACCCGGGAGTGGCTTTGATTGAGGGTACGAATGTTTCGGTGGGGCGGGGGACGGATACTCCGTTTGAAGTGGTGGGCGCGCCCTGGATGAAGAGCCGGGAACTGGCTGCTTACTTGAATGCGCGCGGGATTGCGGGAGTGCGGTTTGTTCCGGTCACGTTCACGCCTTCGGCTGCGGTTTATAGCGGACAGAAGTGTGAGGGAGTGAACCTTGTTTTGACGGAGCGGAATGCGCTGGATGCGCCGGAGTTGGGGATTGAGCTGGCGACGGCTTTGCAGAAATTGTATCCGGCAGACTTTAAGATTGGGCGTATCACCGAGTTGCTGGTGAATCAGGCGGCATTCGATGGGCTGATGGCGGGGAGGGATCCGCGGCGGATTGCGCAGGATTGGCAGGAGGAGTTGGAGAAGTTTGAGGTGATACGGCAGAAATACTTGATCTATAAGTGATCTGCGTGGAACATGTGAGGAGCAGGTACAAGAATGAAGTTTAGCCTCGGGATGCTCGCTCTGCTGATGACGTGCGTCGTCATCTCGCCGGTGTTTGCCGGTGCGCAGCAAGCCAAGCAGAATTCGGCGGCAGAATCTTCGACGGATGCCGTCGTATACCGGAATACGAAGTACGGTTTTACGTTCTCTCTGCCGAAGGGGTGGAAGGGCTATACGATTGTCACGGATCAGTGGGAAGCTACCGATGCGCAAAAGGGCGTGGTTGAGCGCGGGCCGATCGTGTACATCAGACATCCGGATTGGACTAAGGAAAATCCTCGGCAAGACATTCCGATCATGGTCTTCACATTGTCGCAGTGGGATTCAGCGGAGCATGGCGACTTTTTTATGAGTGGCGCTCCGATTCGTCCAAGCGAACTGGGACGCAACCGCAAGTACGCGTTTGCTCTGCCTCCCCGATTCGACGAAACAGATGGTCCGGGAGTGAGAGAAGTTGACGAGATTTTGCAGCACGAACCGTTCCATCCGTACTGGTCGAAGTGATTGTCTTTGATCTTGCGGTTGCTGCTCTGGTTCGGCACCAGAGTGGTTTCACAATATTCCCGGAGGGAGAGTGGATGTCCCTCAGGGGCTAAAGCCCGCTTGATTATGGACCCGTATCGGCACGGCTTAAGCCGTGCCCTTCCCGATCCTTCTTGAGTTTGTGACTGGTGCAGCTGGGGATAACCCTGAGCGGGAAACCCAGCATCCTAGCGGCTGAGCGTGGTATTCTCGGGCTGAAATACCGATTCTGGAGGTCTGTGATGCGCGGTGCGTGGATGTTTTTGCTGTTGTCAGGGATGGCGTTGGGGCAAACGACTGATGCTCCGAAGCCGGACGCGGGAGCGAGTTCAGCGCCGGCCGCGGCCGCGGCGCCGAGTGCCGCACCGGCTGCCGCGCCGAGTGCAGATCCTAATACTGTAAGCATTCCGGCGGGGACTAAGATTCCGCTGTTGCTGAAGCAGGCGATCTCGACCAAGAATGCGCGCGAGGGGGATGCGGTTTATGCGGAAACAGCGTTTCCATTTGTGGTGAACGACCGCGTGATTGTGCCGGCGGGGGCTTACATTCAGGGGAAGATTTCGCATGTGGAGCGAGGCGGGCGGTTGAAGGGGCGGGCGGAGATTCTGATCCACTTTACTTCGATGATTTATCCCAGCGGTTATACGGTGATGCTGCCGGGGTCGGTGGAGAACACGCCGGGGGCCGAAAATAATTCGGTGAAGGATCAGGAAGGGACGATTCAGCAGGACAAAGATACGGGGAAGAAGATTGAAGAAGGCGCGAAGGCCGGAGTGTATGGAGCTTCGGGAGGCGCGCTGGCGGGCGGGCTGAGCTCGGGGATCAACGGCGCGCGGATTGGAGCGGCGGCGGGAGCGGCGGCGGGGATTGGGTGGGCGCTGCTGAAGCGGGGAAGCGATGTGAGGCTGGATGTGGGAACATCGATTGAGATGGAGATTCAGCGGGAGATTACGGTGGATGGGACCCGGATTGCGGTGGCGAGGGCTGCGCCGTAGGAGCAGGGGCGGGCGGAAGGCGGAAGTAAGAGCAAGAGCAGAATCAAGAACAAGAACAAAGTCAAAAGCAGCGGGCAAGAGTGCCCGCTCCACACGAGCGCCTCGCTTCGCTCGGCTGTCGCCACACTAGCAGTTTCTCATTTCAAATTGAATACCGCGTTCACGTGGGCGGTTACGGTTACCGTTTGCGGTGTGAATTCTTCCGTGGGAGCCGGGGCGGATGGCGCCCTTTCTGCATTAAAGCGGGCCATGCGCGGGACTGGTAGCCGCTGATTTTCGAAAGTATCGATCGAGGCGTAGGAGAGTTCTCCGACGGTGCGGCCGCTGGCGCGGGCCAGGGCGTCGGCGGAGTTGCGGGCGCGGCGGTAGGCGTCTTCGACGGCTTTGTTCTTGGCCTCGTCGATGGACTCAAGGGCGTAGTTTAGAGTTTGGGTCTCGCTGACGTTGGCGTCGGCTAGCTGCTGGGTGATGGGGCCGATTTTGGAGAAATCTTTGAGTTTGAGAGTGACGTTGGTGGCGACACGAAAGCCGATGGCCTTTCTTTGGGAGCTTTTCCAGTCGTAAATGGGTTGAACGGCAAGGAATCCGAGGTTAGCGGCTTTGGGCTCGATGCCGTTGGCGCGCAGGACGTCACGTACCTGCTCAGTTTGTTGGGAGGCGTGCTCGTAGGCTTTCTGAGCGGTGCTTTCCTGCACCGAAATGTTGAACTGAATTACGGCGGTGTCGGGAGCGGATTCAAACTTGCCGTCGGCGCCCACGTAGACAGAATTGGGAAGTGCAGTGACGGCGGGATGCTCCTGGGCGAGGGACGCGGTAGTTAGTATGGTAAACGCGAGAAGAACGAGTGTGGATTTCATAGTGCCTCCGTGGCGAGTGCGGTTCTTCAATTGTAGGACCCTGCGGAGCTAAGACTGCAGTGAAGGGACCGGTCCTTAGATAAGAACGCGGCGCTGGCTGGGTCTTGCGGAGTGGCAGAGTCGGAGAGCCCACCTCAGCGGCTGAAGCCGAATCGATTTCGGCAGATTTACGGCACGACTGAAGTCGTGCCCTTCCCGATCTGTATAGATATCGGGCTTTTCTTGCTGATTGCTTAGTTGCTTTTGGCGCTGGCGGAGTAGCTGATGGGGTTGGGTTGGCCGTTGATCTCGCGGCGGACGTACTCGAAGATCTCGTCGGACATCCGCAGAAAGACCTCGACGACCTCGGGATCGAACTGGCGGCCGCTCCAGACCCGGATCTCCTTGCGAGCTTCGGCGAGGGTTCTGGCGGCGCGATAAGGGCGGTCGGAGATGATGGCGTCGAGGGTATCGGCGACGGAGAAGATGCGGGCGCCGAGGGGGATTTCGGTGCCCTTGAGACCGCGGGGATAGCCGCTGCCGTCGAAGTGCTCCTGGTGGGAATAGACGATTTCGCAGGCTTCGGCGAGGAAGGGAATCTTCTTGAGCATCTGGTAGCCGTTATAGCAATGCTCGCGCATGATCTCTTTTTCTTTCTCGTCGAGCTTTCCGGGTTTGAGCAGAATGCGATCCGGGATGGCGATCTTGCCAATGTCGTGAAGGAAGGCGCCGCGGGCGATCACGTCGATCTGCTCTTTCGGCAACCCCATCTCCTTCGCGATTGCCATGGTGAAAGCGGTAACGCGCTTGGAGTGGCCCTGAGTCTCTGCGTCTTTGAAGTCGAGCGCGTCGCCGAGGGCCTCCAGAGTGATGTCGTAAGAGCGCTCCAGATTTCGCAGGGCCTCTTGCAACTGGTCGGTGCGGGCCTTCACCAGCGACTCTAAATTGATTTGATAGTTGCGGTTTTCCACCTTGAGGCGGCGATTCTCGAGAGCGCGGCCAGCGGCGTTCAGTAACTGTTCGCGCTCGAAGGGTTTGAGCAGGTAGTCGAAGGCGCCGTTGCGGACGGCAGCGAGGGCGACAGAAATGTCGTGGACGGCGGTGACCATGACCACCGGCATGTCGGGAAACTTTTCTTTAGTGCGTTCGAGCAGGCCGATGCCGTCGAGGTCGGCCATCATCAGGTCGGAGAGCATGAGCTCGAATTCCTCGCCGGAATTGAGCAGGGCAAGGGCCTCCATGCCGGAACTGGCCTGCTTCCACGAGTAGCCGGCGGCAGCGAGGATGGCGCAGACAATCTCACGGATTGCCTCTTCGTCGTCTACTACGAGAATGCGGTCAGCCATGGCGCCCTGTCAGTATACTCTCGGCAATTCCAGCTCCGCCGCTAGGTGCCGAAAGTAACCATAGGGGTCCTGAAAACGCATGGATAAAGGGCCGGGCCATGATATTCAAAAGCAGGGCACTGTTACGTCTGGATAAGGAAGCGAGCCCAACGCGCGATCTCGAAAAGCAGGTTCCTCACCGGGCTTGGCGCCCGGTTCGGAATGACAAAAGTCGCGCGGCTCGCCCAGATTCCTCACGGCGCAAAGAACGCTTGTTCGGAATGACATTGAAATCAAGATGAACGTTTCCCTCTGGTCGATCTGGAACACTACCGCGCAGCCGGCGTTTGCCGGGCTGAAGGCCGGGGAGTGGGCGCTGCTGCTGATGCTGGCGGCGTCGGTGGTGGTGCTGTGCGCGCTGCGGGAGCGGTATCTCTTCATTTGGACAGCGGGGTGGGCGCTGCTGGTGACTTCGCGGCTGGCGGGCGTGCACGGGGCCGCGATGAGGATTCCGGAGCAATATGTTCCGGCGGTTGAGCAGGCGGCGTTCGTGGTTGCGATGGGACTGTTTGCAGGGGCGATCCTGGTTTACGTCCGAGGACGGGATCTGCTGGTGCCGCTGGTTGTGATTACGGTGAGCGTTGCGGGATTTGCCGTGGCCCGGGTGGTGCTGTGGGCGGATTCGCTGCCTTTGCGCTTCGCCCTGGAAGTTTCCTACCAAATCATCCTCGTGACGGCGGCAATTGCGTTACTGCGTGCCCGCAAAGGGCGTTGGGAACTGGGGGCATGGCTGCTGGCGAGTTGCCTGCTGGTGCAGCACCTGGATTGGCCGCCTTTCACGAATCAGATTCCAGCGGGGATTGGTGTGATGGCAGATGTGCTGCTGGGACTGAGCATGCTGCTGATTGTGTTTGGAGAAGCACGGGCGCGAGGCCGCCGGTTGAAAGTGCTGCGGGCTTTGACCGAAAGTATTGTGCTGGCTCAACAGCAGGGCGGCATGATGGACGACTCGCTGGGAGAATTGCAGCGGCTGACCAAGAGCAAAGCGGCGTGGTTCCGGCTGATCGAAGGCGGACACCTGGTGGCGACCCATGCGGTTGGGGTTTCGGCAGACTTTTTGCGGGAAGCCGGTTTTGCGCAGTTGACGGAAAGCGTTTCGCAGATGCTGGAGCGGGGCAGGCCGGTCACGGAGCAGGCGAGTGAGGCGAGCTCGGAAGATTTGGGACTGCTGGAGTTGGAGAAGCTGTGCTATTTGGTTTTGGTGCCGGTGGTGGGGAAGAAATCGTCGATCGGCCTGGTGGTTCTGGGCAGCGCCCGGGTGCGGAAACTGACGGCTGAGGAACTGGATTTTCTGGAGACTTGCGGACGGCAGTTGGGGATTGCGATTGAGAATTTCAGATTGCTGGAGCAGGCGCTGCGCTCGCAGCGGCAGTGGCGGAACACGTTTGACTCGGTGCACGACATTATCCTGGCACACGACGCGGAGTTCCGCATCATCAAGGCGAATCAGATTCTGCTCGAGCAGATACAACTGGCGTCGGCGGACGTGATCGGCAGCACCTGCGAATCGGTATTGCCGCACGGGCTCGGCGAGTGGACGGGATGTCCCTATTGCGCGCGCGGGGGCGAGGAAATCAGCGAAGGAGCCGACCCGTGCTTCGGCGGATTCTCGATGGTCTCCACTTCTTCGTATGCGGAGCAGGGGAGCAAGCAAAAGGGGACCATCCACATCGTGCGCGACATCACGGAGCGGAGGTCGGCGGAAGAGAAATACCGTCTGTTGTTTGAGCAGGTGCAGGAAGGGGTGTATGTGGCGACGCCGAGCGGGCGTTTGCTGGACTGCAACGAGGCATTTGTCCGGATGCTGGGGTATGAGAACAGGGAAGAGGTGCTGCCGCTGAACCTCGACGAGGATATTCGGGTGGATGCGGGCCAGCGGGACGCGTTTCACCGGGACATCGATCTGCAGAATTACGTGCGGAACTTTGAAGTGACGATGCGGCGCAAGAACGGGACGCTGCTGCTGGCGTCGGAAAGCAGTTTCGCCACGCGGGACACCTCGGGCAAGGTGGAACGGTATCAGGGATTTGTGCTGGATGTGACGGAGAAGCGGCGCGCGGAAGACGAAATGCGGCGGCGCAACCGCGAACTGAATGCTCTTAATGCGATGGCGGTGGTGGCGACGCAGTCCTTCGATCTGGATGAAATTCTGAACTTGACATTGCGGCAGGTAGTTTCGTTGTTTGGGGCGGAGAGCGGAGCGGTCTACCTTTCGGATTCGGATGCGCCTACGTACCGGCGCCGCGCGGCTTGGGGACCGAGCAGCCGGGACAAGTCGCGGCCGGCGGAAATCAGTTTTGCCGAGGGTTTTGGGGATCTGGTGATGCGGTCGCGCGCCGAAGTGATCACGGCCGAGTACCTGCCGCATCTGACTGGAACCGTGGCGGGGTTCATCCGATCGGACAGCGACGGTGCGTGGATCTGGGTGCTGTTCTGGGGCAAGGACAGTCCGATTGGCATGATGGGATTGCGCAGCCACGCGGAGTACCAATATTCGAGCGGGGAAGAGAACCTAATGGTGGCGATCAGCCGGCAGCTGGCTACGACGATTGAGAAGGTCCGGCTTTACGAAGAGACTTGCAAGGCTTACGAAGATCTGCGGCGCACGCAGGAACAGCTCTTGCAGAGCGAGAAGATGTCAGCGGTGGGGCAGCTGATTGCTGGCGTCGCGCACGAGCTGAACAATCCGCTGACTGCGATTCTGGGTTATGCGCAGCTGCTGGAAAGCGAAGGATTGAACGAGCGCGCGCAAGACTACGTGGGCAAGATGTTCAAGCAGGCGCAACGGACGCATCGGGTGGTTCAGAACCTGCTTTCGTTCGCGCGGCAGAGAAAGCCGGAGCGATCGGAAGTGGACGTCCGGAAGGTGCTGGAAGAGACGCTGACGCTGCGCGATTACGATTTGAAGGTCAACAATATCGAGGTGGAAAAAGATCTGGGGGCGGATGCGGCGCTGGTGGTTGCCGATCCGCATCAGATCGAGCAGGTGTTTCTGAACATCATCAACAACGCGGTGGATGCGGTGCTGGAGACCGGACGGGCGGGGAAGCTGAAGATCCGGGTTTATTGCGAGAAGGGCGATGTGTGCGCGCAGTTTGCCGATGATGGGCCGGGGATTAAGGATCCGAAGAGAATTTTCGATCCGTTCTACACCACGAAGAGCGTGGGAAAGGGAACGGGGCTGGGGTTGAGCATCTGCTACGGGATTGTGAAAGAGCACGGCGGCGACATCACGGCGCACAACGCGGCTGAGGGCGGAGCGGTGATCGAAGTGCGGCTGCCGATGGCGGTGGCGGCCGGGGCGGTGGTGGAAGCGGCCGTGGTTGCTCCGCCGAAGCGCGAAGGAGCCATTCAGGGCCGGGTGCTGCTGGTGGAGGAAGAAGAGGCGGTGCTGGAGTTCGAGCGCGACGTGCTGACCGGCGCCGGGGCCAACGTGGTGACGGCCAGCAGGAGCGACGAAGTGAAGACGCGGCTGCTCTCCGAGCCGTTCGATGCGGTGATCATGAGCGGCAAGATGCCGGCGGACTGGAACGCTAAGGAAGCCTACCTGTGGTTGAAGAAGAATTGTGCGGACATGGAGAAGCATGTGCTGTTTACGTTCTCCAACGGCGTGGAGCAGGGCGATGAGCGGGCGTTTCTGCAGGAAAACAACGTACCCTATCTGGTAAAACCCTTCGAAGTGGCGGAGCTGATTTCACAGGCGCGACGGCTGTTGCAGAAGGCTAAAGCGGCGGCGGCTGGCGCGAGCTAGGCGTCTTCTGAGTTGTGCGAGATTCGGGCTGAATCGCAGCGCCTGAAGGCGCGATTGATACTGCGGCGCCTTACGGTATGCCTGAAGGCATACCCTGATACGAATCTCCGTAGTCCCCTAGCCAATTTCCGTGGCTCGTTAGGATTCCATCAAAGTTGCGTGCGCAGGCTCTTCACCAATCGGCGAAGGGCTTTTTCGTTGCGGCGGTACCAGCGCCATTGGCCTTGCTTCACGGCGTCGACCAGGCCGGCCCTGGTCAGGATCGCCATGTGATGTGAAATTGTCGGCTGGGAGAGGCGCACTCGCTCTTCGATATCGCCGGCGCAGAGGCCGGGGTGTTTTCCAATTGCTGGGTTGCTCGTGGCAGCCGGGCCGCGTTGTTTGAGGGCTCCGAGGATGCGACGGCGCGTGGGATCGGCAACGGCGTGCAACGTGCGGTCGAGAGATGTGGGCGAATTGGTCATGTCGACTAGGAATATCGGTTAAATTGACGGTTGTCAATGTGCAGGATGAAGGTTATCAGGTGCGCTGGCGGGCTGCTCGCAGCCATTCGATGCGGGTGAACTCGAGGAAACGCACGTCGTTATTCTGGGAACAATTGGATTGGTCGAGTTGAGGGGCCAGAGTGCCGCCGCGAATCCAGTAGCCGGTGGCGTCCTGCTTGAGAATGGTTGAATCGAGTGGGTCCATGCCGTGGAGCTTGAAGATGACACGGCGGTTCAACAGAGGGTCAAGCTTCATAGGGGGCTTCGATCTTTCTTACTTCTTCGGGCTTCACTTTTTCAGGATTGGGTTGTATCCGTCGTTGATGAGCCGGAAGCGTGTTGCTTCGGCGTCTTTGACGTCGGTGAAGGGGCCAACCTGAACGCGAAACAACCTTTCGTTGGCAGAGTTGGTGGCCACAAAGGCGGGATACTGTTTCTTTTTGAGGGCGTCGACCAGGGCCTCGGCGTCCTCCTGCTTGGTGACTGCGGCGACCTGCACGAAGTAAGAAGCGGTGGGAAGCACGGCCATGGGATCGGGCGGGTTGGCCGTCTGCGAAGGCTGCTGCGCGGGCGTTCCCGAGGTTCCGGGGGAAGACGCTGCCGGGGAAGACGCGGGTTGACCGGCTGCCGCGGTGCCGGCGGAATTCGTGTCAGAGGAGGCGGGCGTCAGTTGCGGATTGGCGTCCTTCTGCTCGACTGCTTTGTAAAAGGTCATTTGGGGCGCGGGTTGAGGAGACGCCGAGCCGCCGGGTTTGAGGCTGTTGGATGCGGGCTGCAGAGGAGCTGCGGCGCTGGGGGCGGTGAGTGCGGCGTCTGACTTGCGGCCGAGGGTGTAGCCGAGCGCGAAGAAAACCGCGCAGACTATCACCAGGCCGAAGAAGAGGCCGAGGAGTTTCGCGGTGCCTAATGTTATTTCAGTGTCTTGTTCGGGATCCATCGCAAGTAAGTACCTCAGGGGCTAAAGCCCGCTCATCGCACGACGCCATTTACGGCACGCCTGAAGGCATGCCCTGATACGAAACTCCTTCACGCTACGGGCTAACCATCCTTAATTTCCGCCTTCACGCGGCAGCTTTATCGTCCCCCTTTGCCAGCAGCTTCTGCAGGCCTGAGAAGAAATCCACGGGGACGGGGAAGATGACCGTGGTATTTTTCTCGACGCCGATTTCGGTCAGAGTCTGCAGGTAACGCAGTTGCACGCTGACTGGCTCGGTGGCCAGCAGATGGGCCGCGTCTACCAGGCGCTGCGCGGCGGAGAACTCGCCTTCGGCGTGAATGATCTTGGAACGCTTTTCGCGCTCGGCCTCGGCTTGCTTGGCCATGGCGCGCAGCATGGATTCCGGCATGTCGACCTGCTTGACCTCGACGTTGGTCACTTT
>Ga0209415_10012743_pt1 | contig 13964 bp, 10 predicted proteins | sample PeaSoiSIISIP2007_FD_187696 | JGI IMG/M metagenome (GOLD analysis project Ga0209415, IMG submission 187696) | Peat soil microbial communities from Weissenstadt, Germany - SII-SIP-2007 (SPAdes) (version 2) | ecosystem: Environmental > Terrestrial > Soil > Wetlands > Peat | place: Germany... | reverse complement strand
TCGGCCGGCGCCGGCCGATGCTCGACGAGGTCGCCGGCGAGATCGCCAGCCGGGGCGGCGGCGCCACGGTCGTGCCCCTCGACGTCGCGCAGCGCCCGGCGGTGCAGGCCGCCGCCAAGTCATTGCTCGATGCGCAGGGTGGCGTCGACATTCTGGTCAACAACGCCGGAACGAACGTCGTCAATCGCCGCCTGGACGAAATCACGCTGGAGGACTGGGACGCGGTCCTCGCGGCCAATCTCACCGGCGCGTTCAACATGGTGATGGCGGTGCTGCCCGCGATGCGGGCGCAGAACAGCGGCCTGATCATCAACGTTGCCTCCACCGCCGCGAAGCGGGTCAGCGGCGCCGCCGGCATCGCCTATTCGGCGTCCAAGTTCGGCATGCTCGGCATGAGCCTGTCGCTGACACAGGAGGCCTGGAAGTTCGGCGTCCGCGCCTGCTGCCTGTGTCCCGACGACGTCAACACGCCGATCATGCAGCGCCGCAAGATAAAGTACTCGCAGGATGTGCTGGACCAGTTCATCCAGCCGGAGGATCTGGCGGCGACGATGCGGCTGGTCGCACTGATGCCGGCGCGCACGTCGATCCCGGAGATGATCATCACCCCCACCAACATCCGCGCCTACACGCCAGCCGAATCCGGTGTCCCGTCGTGACGCTGCCGCACCGGATGGCGGCGCGGCTTTTCATGTGTCCAGCCAGGAGTAACGCCCCCATGCTCATCCACAAGGCCCTGTTCGCCCTCATGGCAACCGCCATCGTGGCGCTGGGCGCGGCGCCGGCCCATGCGGACAACACGCAGGGAATCACCGATACCACGATCAAGATCGGCAATCTCGGGCCATTCAGCGGCGAGGCCACCGTGTTCGATCCGCTGAACTACGGACCGGAAGCCTATCTCCGCTATGTCAACGCGCAGGGCGGCGTCAACGGCCGCAAGTTCGAAACCGTCTTCGCCGACGACGCCTGCAACGAGGCAAAGGGCATCGCCGCGGCGAAGAAGCTGATCTACGAAGACAAGGTCTTCATGATCATGGGCCAGCCGTGCAGCGGCGTCGCCATGGCGATCAAGCCGATGCTGGACAAGGAGGGCGTGCCCTGGATCGGCATCTCCGCCAATCCCAAGCTCACCACCCCGCCCGTGCCGAACATGTTTCATGCCACCTACACGGGGGTTCAGTCCGGCCGCGCAATGGCGAGCTTCGCCATGAGCAAGCCCGGGGTGACGAAGATCGCCCTGGTCGAGCATAGCAACGACTGGGCGCACGGCTACTGCGATCCCGCCGTCGACTACATCAAGCAGCATGGCGGCGAGGTCGTCGCCATCACGGCGATGGAGCGCGGCTCGACCAGCGCCACCGCGCAGGTGCTGCAGATCAAGGCCGCCGGCGCGCAGGCGGTCATGGGGTGCCTGTATCAGCAGGAGCTGGTGATCTTCCTGCGCGACATGCAGAAATTCGGCGTCGATGCGATCACCCTGGGCGCCCTCGGCGCCGACTTCGAGCAGACCACCCGCGATGTGGGCGATCCCGACGCGGTGCGCGGCAAGTTCTTCCAACCGTATCAGTTCAAGGCGATGCTCGGGCAGGGTCCGTTGCAGAAGTTCCACGACATCTTCGTCAAATATCTGACCAAGGCCGAGCTGCCCAAGCAGGGCGAGCCCACCAACTTCTACTATTTCGGCGTCCCCGCCGGCATCGTCACGGTCGAGGCCTTCCGCCGCGCCGGGCCGCACCCGACCCGCGAATCCTGGGAAGCCGCGATGGAATCGATCAAGGACTTCGATACCGGCGTGCTCGCCGACAACGAGAACCTCAGCGCCACCAACCATGTCGGCGTCGAGCGCATGTTCGCCATCGGCCTCGACGGCACCGGGCAGGAGGTCGTCTACAAGTCCTGGGGCGAGAAGCAGGGGAACTGAGCGGCCATGCGGGTAAGGATGCCGCGCATGGTTCAGGGCACACCCACGCTCCGTCATGGCCGGCCCACGGGTCGGGCCGGCCCTCGGTCGGACCCGGGGGCGGGTCATGACGGGGTGCGCGCCGTGCCCGGCTGCTGATGCTGGCACGGCTCGTGTGATGCTGGCACAGCTCGTGGTCAGCGGCGTCGCCGCGGGGATGCTGTACGCGCTCGTGGCGCTGTCCATGACCGTGGTCTACCGCGCCACGACGGTGGTGAATTTCGGCCATGGCGACATGGTCGCGGCCGGTGCCTATGCGGTGCTGGTCTTCGCGGTCGGTCTCGGGATGCCGTTCGCCGCCGCCCTGGCGCTGGCGACCGCGGTGCTGTTCCTGTTTGGCGTGCTGTTGCAGCGCGTGCTGCTGCAACCCATCATCGCCGGGCCGCATCTGTCGTTGGCGATGATGGTGCTCGCCGTGGGCTTCACGCTGCGCGGCGCGGAGCGGCTGGAATGGGGCAACGAGGTGATCAACCTCGCGCGCCCCTATCCGCGTGGCGTGTTCATGCTTGGATCGGTCGTCGTCACCATGGACGACGTGGTGATCACCGGCTGCGTGCTGGCGCTGCTGCTGGTGCTGTTCGTCGTGTTCCACGTCACGCCGATCGGGCGGATCATCCAGGCCGTGTTCCAGACCGAGCGCGGCGCGGCCCTCGTCGGCATCAATGTGCGCGCGTTCCACGCGGTGATGTGGGGCGCCGGTGCCGCGCTTGGCGCGATCGGCGGCGTGCTGCTTGCGCTTATCGTGCCGCTCACGCCGGACATGGGCCAGTGGGTCCTGCTGCAAGGCTTTGCCGCCATGACGATCGGCGGGTTCGGCTCGCTGTACGGCGCGCTGGTCGGCGGCGTGCTGTTGGGCATGATGCAGAACGTTCTCGGTTTTTATGTCGGCACCGTTTTCATCGATATCACCGCCTATCTCGTGATCATCCTGGTCCTGCTGATCCGGCCGAATGGGCTGTTCGGCCGGCAGTCGACGGTTCGCGTGTGAGCGGCGGCACGGCGAAGCTGCCGCAGGGGGATGCCCCGGCTGCGTCGTGGCGCGGCCGCCGCGCCTTCTGGCTGGTGCCGCTGCTGCTGCTGCCGGTGCCGGCCTTGCTGAACCAGTATCAGCAATACGTCGTCAACATGATGCTGATGTACGTGCCGGTCGCGGTCGGCTTCAATCTCGTGGTCGGCAATCTCGGCCTGCTCGCCTTCTCCAACGTCGCCTTCTTCGGCATCGGCGCCTACACCACCGGCGTGCTGATGCTGCAAGCCGGCCTGCCCTGGTGGATGACGATCATCCCCGCCGGCCTGATGGGCGCCATTGCCGGCTGCGCGACCAGCGTTCCCGCCCTGCGTGGCGTCCGCTCGTTCTATCTTGCCATCATGACGCTGGCGTTCGGCGAGCTGATGCGCTGGGTCTACATCCGGTGGGAGCCGGTGACCGGCGGCTCGATGGGCATGGCGGTGCCGGCGCCGGACTTTCTCGGCTGGCCACTGATCACCGAAGGCCGCAAGTTCTATGTCTTTCTCGCGCTCGCGTTGCTCGTGGTGATCGCCACCGATCGCCTGCTGCGCACGCGCTTCGGCCGCGCCTTCCTTGCCATCAGAAGCAACGAGGTCGCCGCCGCCGCGATGGGCATCCCGACCGACCGCTACATCGTGCTCTGCTTCGGCTGGAGCGGCTTTGCCGTCGGCATCGGCGGCGCGATGTATGCCGCCCTGGTCGGCCACCTCACGCCGGTCTCGTTCGACCTGACCGAGCTGCTCGTCGAGTTCGCCATGATCATGGTGGGCGGCCTCGGCAGCCTGGTCGGCTCTGTGATCGGCGCGGTCGTCATCACCGCGGCGCCGCAGGTCTTCCTCGATTTCCCCGGCTTTCAGGAGCTGGTGTTCGGCGTCCTGATCATCCTGGTTCTGCTGTTCCTGCCGAACGGGCTTGCCAGCCTGCTGGCGCGCCTGCATCCCGGCTTTCGTGACCGCTACCATCGGGAGTGACATGGCAGCGCTGCTCGAGGTTTTCGAAGCCATGGTGCGGTTCGGCGGCCTGATCGCGGTGAACGACGTTTCGCTGCGCGTCGGCGCCGGCGAGATCTGCGCGCTGATCGGCCCGAACGGCGCGGGCAAAACCACGCTGTTCAACGCCATCGCCGGGTATGTTCCGCTGAATGCCGGCCGTATCCTGCTGCACGGCACGCCGATCCAGGATTTTGCGCCGCACCGGATCGCGGCCGGCGGCGTGCGCCGCACGTTCCAGAATGGCGGGTTGTTCGGCCATCTCACCGCGCTGGAGAATGTGCTGGTCGGTCTGCACACCCAGGTGGAAAGCGGCTTCTTCGGCGTCGTGCTCGGCAGCCGGCGATCGGGCGTCGCGGAGGCCACCGCCAGCGCGCGCGGGCGAAAACTGCTCGACCTGATGGATCTCGGCCATATCGCGGACCAGCCGGCGCATTCCCTCTCCGGCGGGCAGCAGCGCATGGTGGAGATCGTCCGCGCGCTGGCAACCGACCCGCCGCTGCTGCTGCTGGATGAGCCGGCGGTCGGCCTGGCGCCGCCGATGCGCCAGATTCTCGGCGGCGTCATCCGCCGCCTGGCCGAGGAGCGCGGAATCGGCATCCTGCTGATCGAGCACGCGATCGAACTGGTCATGAGCATCTCCGACCGAGTCATCGTGCTGAACTATGGCCGCAAGGTTGCCGACGGCTCACCGGACGAAGTCCGCGCCGACCGCAACGTGCTGGAAGCCTATCTCGGCCATGCCTGACGCGTTGCTCACCGTCAGCGGCATCGCCGCCGGCTATCCGAACAAGCAGGTGCTGTTCGGCGTGGATTTCGCCATCCATCAGGGCGAGGCCGTGGCGCTGCTGGGCGCCAACGGCAGCGGCAAGTCGACGTGCCTGAACGCGGTCAGCGGCTTCGTGCGTCCGTGGTCCGGATCGATCCGGCTGGATCGGCAGGAGCTCGCCGGGTGCCTGCCGCACCAGATGTTCCGCCGTGGCATCATCCAGGTGTCGCAGGGCCGCGACCTGTTCCCGGATATGTCGGTCGAGGAGAATCTTCGACTTGGCGCCTGGGTGCGCGGCGGCCCGGTCGCCCGGCTGCTCGACGGCGTCTACGCCTCGTTCCCGCGGCTGGCGGAACGCAGGGGCCAGGCGGTGCGCCTGATGTCGGGCGGCGAGCAGCAGATGGTGGCGATCGGCCGCGCCCTGATGGGCCAGCCGCGGATTCTTCTGCTGGACGAGCCCTCCGGCGGACTGGCGCCGAATTTCGTTGCGGAGATCGCCGCGATCGTGGCGGCGCTCAAGCGCCAGGGCGTCACCATGATGATCGTCGAGCAGAACATCCGGCTGGCGCTGTCGGTCGCGGATCGCTTTCTCATCCTGCGGGACGGGCGCGTCTCGCAGCGGCACGACCTGCGTGGCGGGGTTGCGTCCGAGGACGATATCGTGCGCAGCATCTATCTCTGACGGGGACTATCGGCATGGGCTATCGCATCGGCGTCGATATCGGCGGCTCCTTCACCGACTTCGTCGCGTTCGACGAGGCGACCGGCCGGCTCGAGTCATTAAAAGTGTTCTCCCGGCCCGACCAGCCCGGCCAGGAGGTCGTCGAGGGCATGCGCCTGCTGGCCGAACGCAACGGCATCCACCCGGCGGAGGTCAACTATTTCACCCACGGCACCACGGTCGGGGTGAACGCCGTCATCCAGCGCAAGGGGCTGCGGCTGGCGCTGTTCACCACGCGGCATTTCGAGGACGTGCTGGAGATGGCGCGGCTGAAGATCGCCGACATGTACAACCTGCTGTCGCGCCGCCCGCCCGTGCTGATCCCGCGCGAACATGCCTTCGGGATCGACGAACGCATCGACGCCGACGGGGCCGTGGTGGAAGCGCTCGACGAAGCCGCCGCCGAGCAGGCGGTGCACGACGCCGTCACCGCCGGCTGCGAGGGCGTGGTGATCGCCTTGCTGCATGCCTACCGCAACCCGGCCCACGAGCAGCGCGTGCGCGCGATCGTCCAGCGCGTCGCGCCCGGCCTGCCGGTGGTCTGCTCCAGCGATGTCTGGCCGATCATCCGCGAGTACGAACGCACCATCACCGCGGTGGTCAGTGCCTATGTGCAACCGCGCATCGCGCATTACCTCACCTCGCTGCAGGCGGCGTTGCGCGATGTCGGCGTGGTGGCGGAACTGCGCGTGACAAAATCCAACGGCGGCGTAATGACCGCCGAGCAGGCGAAGACCGACTGCATCCAGATGGTGTTCTCCGGCACCGCGTCGGGCGTGATCGGCGCCGCCCATGTCGCGCGGCTGGCGGAGCTGAAGAACTGCCTCAGCCTGGATATCGGCGGCACCAGCGCGGACGTGGCGCTGATCGTGGACGGCGCGCCGCAGTTCGGCACCGGCGAGTTCATCGGCGACTTTCAGGTCTTCATCCCTTCGGTTTCTGTCAGCTCGATCGGCGACGGCGGCGGCTCGATCGCCTGGGTGGACGAACACGGCGTGCTGAAGGTCGGGCCGGTCAGCGCCGGGTCCTCGCCCGGGCCGGCCTGCTACGGCCGCGGCGGCGAGCTGCCCACGCTGACCGACGCCTTCGCGGTCAATGGTTGGATCGGCCATGCCGCGCTCGGCTACGACGCCGTCCGGGTCGACCGCGCGGCGGCGCGGCGCGCCATCGCCACACTCAGCGACCGCCTCGGCCAGGACGTGCACGCGACCGCCGCGGCGATCATCGATGTCGCGGTCTCCGGCATGTACAACGGCATCAGCGGCGTCGTTTCCCGTTACGGCATCGATCCACGCAGCTTCTCGCTGCTGCCGTTCGGCGGCGCCGGCCCGATGATGGCGTGTTTCATCGCCCGCGAGGTCGGCATCCGCCATATCGTCGTGCCGACCACCCCGGGCGTGCTGAGCGCGCTCGGCGGGCTGATCGCCGACCTGAAGAACGATTTCGTCCATACCGTCTATCTGGACCTGCGGCCGGCCGCCATGTCGGACCTTGCGATGGCGGTTGGCGCCTTGCGCGCGCGGGGCGAGCGGTGGTTGCGCACCGACCAGCACTACGACGGCCCGGCAACGATCAGCGTCTCGGCCGAGATGCGCTACAAGGGCCAGTCGTTCGAGATCGATACCGTGCTGGAGGAGAGCTGGTTCGTCGACGGAAGGATGCCGGCGATCGCGGATGCCTTCCACGCCCGCCATCTTCATGTCTACGGCTATGCCGATCCCGCCGCGCCGGTGCAGATCGTAGCACTGCGCGTCGTCGCGGCGGGGATCGCGCCCAAACCCCAGCTTGCCCGCATCGGCCGGGCACAGGGCGCGCCGGTGACCGCGGGCGCGGCGGAGGCGTGGATCGACGGCGGCTGGCGACGCATCCCGCTGTATGACCGCGCCGCGCTGCTCGCCGGGCTGCGGTTCGACGGCCCGGCGATCGTCACGCAGTCGGACAGCACCACCTGCATCCTGCCGGGTTTTGCCGCGCGGATCGACGACTATGGCAGCATTCACCTGGAGACCGCGTCGTGACGAACCCCAGCACCCCGCGCGATGGCGCCGCCTTGCAGATCCTCGCCAACTACTGCGCCGCCGCGGCGGAGGCGATGGCCTACACGCTGATGCGCACCGCGCATTCCACCTTCGTGAAGGAGACCGAGGATTTTTCCTGCGGCCTGCTGACGCCGGAGGGCATGACCTTCGCCTCGCCCAAGACGCTCGGCGCCACCTGGTATGTCGGGCTCGATTACGGCCCGGCGATCCGCATGATTGACGAGTACCGCGAGGGCGACATCTGCATCACCAACGACGTCTACAGCGGCTTCGTCGCCACGCACACGCCGGACATCCATATCTGGAAGCCGGTGTTTCATCAGGGCCAGATCGTCTGCTTCGTCGCCGGGCATATCCACAACACCGACATGGGCGGCGCGGTGCCCGCCAGCCTGTCGCGCACGCTGACCGATATCCATCAGGAGGGCATCCGCATCCCGCCGACCAAGCTGATGCAGGAAGGCAAGCTGGATGAAAAGCTGCTGAGCGTGTTGCGGCTCAATGTGCGGGCGCCCGAGCAGAACATGGGCGACCTCAATGCGCAGATTGCCTCGGTGAACACCGGGGAGCGCAAGATCCACGAGATGATCGAGCGCTTCGGGGCGGACAAGCTGCGCGAGGGCATGTACGCGCTGATGGACTACGCAGAAGCCCAGGCGCGCGCGATCGTCCGCGGGGTGCCGGATGGCGACTACTTCTTCGACGAATATGCCGACGAGGATTCCGCCGGCGGCTATCCGCTGCGCATCGCGCTGACGCTGCGCGTGCGGGGCGAGGAGCTGGTGCTGGATTTTTCCGGCACCGACCCGCAACTGCAGTCCTCGCTGAACGTGCCGACCGGCGGGCGCGAGCGGCACGTGCTGCCCACCGTGGGTCTGGTCTACGTGCTCTACACGCTCGATCCGCGACTGCTGCTCAATTCCGGCATCCTGCGCGTCTGCCGTTGCGTGCTGCCGGAGGGCACCATGCTCAATCCGCAATCGCCGGCCGCCGTCGGCATGCGCAGCCTGACCTGCGTGACGCTGATGCATGTGATTTTTGGCGCGTTCTCGCTGGCGCTGCCGGAACGTCTGGCGGCAAGCCCCGCGGGCGGCTTGGCCATCATCAACGTCAAGACCACGACGCGCGACCAGCGCAGCGTGATGGCATCGATCGGCCCGGCCGGCGGCGGCGCCGGCGGCAGTGCGACGATGGACGGCACGGAAGGTTCTGGCGCCAACACCTGCTTCCTGCGCAACACGCCGGTCGAGATCATCGAATCCGAGGTTCCCATTCGCATGCGCAAATACGGGCTGGCGCTGGATTCCGGCGGCCCCGGCCGGTTCCGCGGGGGGTGCGGGACGTTGATGGAGTTCCAGGTGTTTGCCCCCAATTCCGTCGTCACCGCACGCAACCGGGACCACAGCCGCTTCGCCGCCTGGGGTGTGCGCGCCGGGCAGGCCGGCAGCCCGTCCCGCTTCACCCGCAATCCCGACAGCAACGATCGGCAGGAACTGGGCAACGCCGACATCGTGAGCCTGGAGCCGGGCGACATCCTGCGCATCCAAGGCCCCGGCGGCGGCGGCTACGGCCCGCCGTGCGAGCGCGACGTCGAACGTGTGCTGCGCGATGTGCGGGGCGGCTTCGTGTCGGCGGACTCCGCGCGCCTTCACTATGGCGTTGCCATGCGCGACGGGCGCGTCGATCTGCCGGCCACGCATGCACTGCGCGGGCAGATGCGCCAACGCCCGAACGGCGGGCACTTCGACCTGGGGGCGGGGCGGACCGAGTACGAAACGGTCATGACCCGGGAGCGCTATGACGCGCTGACCCGCATCCTGGCCGCCACGCCGGTGACCTGGCGCTTCTATTTGAAGCACCGCATTCTCGACGCGCTGCTCAAGGAGGGGGAGGCGCTTCCGGAAGGCGCTGCCGCCATCTCGGTCGCCTACGAGGCGCTGCGGAAGCGCTTCCCCGACCTTGCTGCGGTCGCGCCTGAAGCGCGGTAGGAACGCGCACGGCTGAGCGCCCTGGGCACCGCGCCGTCCGCACGGGGTGCCGCCGATCCTGCCACCGCGAAAACCCCTCGACGCCGCGCCCCGGACGCGCCATCTCTTGGGGTCCGAGGAGCCCCCATGTCGGCCACCACGCTCGCCCGCCCCGCCCCGCCACCGGTGCTGTTCATCCCGGCCAAGCAGCCGCCCAGGCCGATGACGCGGCGGTTCCGGGTGGTGTCCGAGTACCAGCCCAGCGGCGACCAGCCGACCGCGATCGCCGAACTGGTGGCCGGCGTGCAGGCGGACGAGCGTGACCAGGTGTTGCTGGGCGTCACCGGCTCCGGCAAGACTTTTACCATGGCCAAGGTGATCGAGGCGGTGCAGCGGCCGACGCTGATCCTGGCGCCGAACAAGACGCTGGCGGCACAGCTCTACGGCGAGATGAAGGGGTTCTTCCCCGACAACGCGGTGGAGTACTTCGTCAGCTACTACGACTACTACCAGCCGGAAGCCTACGTTCCGCGCACCGACACCTACATCGAAAAAGACGCGCAGATCAACGAGCAGATCGACCGCATGCGCCACGCCGCGACGCAGGCGCTGCTGGAACGCAACGATGTGGTCATCGTCGCCTCGGTGTCCTGCATCTACGGCATCGGCTCGGTCGAGAGCTACGCGCGCATGGTGGTGAAGCTGGAGGTCGGCGGGCAGATCGACCGCGACAAGCTGGCCAAGGCGCTGGTCGAGCTGCAATACCGCCGCAACGACGCGGCGTTCCAGCGCGGCACGTTCCGGCTGCGTGGCGAGGTGGTGGACATCTTCCCCAGCCATTACGAGGACCGCGCCTGGCGCGTGTCGCTGTTCGGCGATGAGATCGAGGCGATCCAGGAATTCGATCCGCTGGCCGGCGACAAGACCGCCGCGCTCGATACGATCACGGTCTACGCCAACAGCCACTACATAACGCCGCGCCCGACGCTGACCCAGGCGATCTCCGACATCAAGAAGGAACTGAAAATCCGGCTGGACGAACTGACCCATGAAGGCAAACTGCTGGAGGTGGAACGGCTGCAACAGCGCACCACGTTCGACATCGAAATGATGGAGACGACGGGAAGCTGCAAGGGGATCGAGAACTACTCGCGCTACCTGACCGGGCGCAATCCGGGCGAGCCGCCGCCGACGCTGTTCGAGTACCTGCCGGAGAACGCGCTGCTGTTCGTCGACGAAAGCCACGTGACGGTGCCGCAGCTTGGCGGGATGTATCGCGGCGACTTCAACCGCAAGTCGGTCCTGGCGGAGTATGGCTTCCGGCTGCCGTCCTGCGTCGACAACCGTCCGCTGAAGTTCGAGGAGTGGGAGACCTATCGGCCGCAGACGCTGTTCGTCTCCGCCACCCCCGGCCCGTGGGAGCTGGAGCGCACCGGCGGCGCGTTCACCGAGCAGGTGATCCGCCCCACCGGCCTGATCGATCCCATGACCGAAGTGCGTCCGGTCGAGCACCAGGTGGACGATCTGTTGGCGGAATGCCGCATCGTGGCGGCGCAGGGCGCGCGGGTGCTGGTGACCACGCTGACCAAGCGCATGTCGGAGGATTTGACCGAATACCTCACCGAGCACGGGGTGAAGGTGCGCTATTTGCACTCCGACATCGACACGCTGGAGCGGATCGAGATCATCCGTGACCTGCGGCTGGGTGTGGTGGATGTGCTGGTGGGCATCAACCTGCTGCGCGAGGGGTTGGACATCCCGGAATGCGCCCTGGTGGCGATCCTGGATGCCGACAAGGAGGGTTTTTTGCGCAGCCAGACCAGCCTGGTGCAGACCATCGGCCGCGCCGCGCGCAACATCGACGGGCGGGTGATTTTGTACGCCGACACGATGACAAGGTCGTTGCGTGCGGCGATCGAGGAGACCGAGCGCCGGCGCAACAAGCAGCGGTCCTGGAACGAGGCGCACGGCATCACGCCGCAATCGATCAGGAAGCAGATCGCGCAGGTATTGGAGAGTGTGTTCGAGCAGGACTACGTGACTGTCGCGCCGATCGCCGATGCCAGCACGGCGGAGTTCGTCGGCAAGGACCTGAAGGCGACCATCGCCGAGCTGGAGAAGCGCATGCGCGCCGCCGCCGCGGATTTGGAGTTCGAGGAGGCGGCGCGGATGCGCGACGAAATCAAGCGACTGGAGGCGCTCGACCTTGGACTGGAGCCGCCGCCGGCGGCCAGCGCGACGCTGCGGCCGCGGCGCGATCGCACGCCGGAGCCGATGGGGCCTGGCGGGGGTGGGTACGATCCGAGCAAGCGACGCGGTGGGATGCGGGGTATGCGGCGACGGGGGCCGTAGCGCTGGGTTGGGCTGATTGGAGAGGTGCGCGCGTCTGCCGCACGCGGGCTTGGGCCGCGAAGAGGACCGGGCCGGCTCGCGGAGCGATTCCGGGTGAGGGCCGTTCCGCTTGCACCACCCTCACCCTCGTCGCTTCGCGCCTCGACCTCTCCCGCGAAGAGCGGGAGAGGTGTACTCCTGGCGGCGCGGTTCCTGTTGTGCTGAGTGCGCACCTATAATCATTCCGCCACTCGGCGCACCTCGGCTGGCGTCGCGCCCTGCTCCCGTAGCGCCCGTAAGGTCATCGCCTGATCCCGCTTCGCCAGACGTCGCCCCGCGGCGTCGGTCAGCAGCCGGTGGTGCAAGTAGCGCGGCGGGGGAAAACCCATCAGCGCCTGCAACAGGCGGTGCACGTCGGTCGCCGGCTTCAGGTCCTCGCCGCGGGTCACCAGGGTGACGCCCTGCACCGCGTCGTCGTGGGTGACGCACAGGTGGTAGCTCGCGGGCGCGTCCTTGCGCGCCAGCACGACGTCGCCGAAACGTTCGGGCCGGCAGGTGACGACGCCCTCGCCATCCTCGTCGAACGTCAGCGGTCCCGCCACAGCGGCCAAAGCACGCGCCATGTCGAGCCGCAGCGCATAGCGCTCGCCCGCTGCGATGCGGCGTGTCCGCTCGGCCTCCGACAGATGGCGGCAGGTTCCGGGATACACGGCGCTGCCGTCGGGCGCGTGCGGCGCCGCGGCAGAGTCGGAAATCTCACGCTGGATGTCGGCGCGCGTGCAGAAGCACGGGTACAGCAGCCCGCGCGCCGCCAACGCATCCAGCACCGCGCGATATTCGGGCAGGTGCGCCGACTGCACCCGCACCTCACCGTCCCAATCCAGGCCCAGCCAGGCCAGGTCTTCCTCGATCGCCCGGGCGAACTCCGGCCGGCACCGCGCGGGATCGATGTCCTCGATCCGCAGCAGGAAGCGCCCGCCCGCCTGCCGCGCGCGCCGCCAGGCGATCAGCGCCGAACAGGCGTGACCGAGATGCAGATCCCCGGTGGGGCTGGGCGCGAAGCGCGTGACGATGGACATGCGGACACCGCGCAGAGTACTCCGAACCACGTCGCGGAAGGAGGCCATCATGCCGGAGCTTGACGGACCACGCTGGGGCCCGGCCTCGAAGGGCGCGCCAAAACAGCTTGTCGTGCTGTGCCACGGCCTCGGCGCCGACGGCTACGACCTGATCGACCTGGCGCCGACCTGGGCGAACGCACTGCCGGACGCCGCGTTCGTCGCGCCGGACGCGCCCGATCCGTGCGACCTGGGCCCGACCGGCCGGCAGTGGTGGAGCGTCGCCGACCGCTCGGCCCCGGTGGTCGAGGCCGGGGTGCGGCGCGCCGCAACGTTCCTCAACCCGTTCCTCGATGCCGAGCTCGCCCGCCTGAAGCTGCCGGCGGACGCCTACGCGCTGATGGGCTTCAGCCAGGGCGCGATGACCGTGCTGTTCACCGGGCTGCGCCGGGCCACCGCGCCGCGCGCCATCCTGGCGTTCTCCGGCGCGCTGATCGCCCCCGACAGCCTGGCCGCCGAGCTCACGCATCGCCCGCCCGTGCTGCTGATGCACGGCGAGGCGGACGACGTTGTCCCGGTCGAGCGCTCCCACGAAGCCGAGGCCGCGCTGCGCGCCGCCGGCGTGCCGGTGGAGGCGACCTATGTCCCCCGCCTGGGCCATGGCATCGACGATACCGGGCTCGCCATGGGGGCGCTGACCCTGCAGCGCGCCTTCGCATGACAGCGCCATGAATCCGCGCCCCGCGCGCGCCGGTCGTGCTTGCGGCAAACGGCGGCGTTTGTCATAAACGCATCGGTTTCTCGGCGGTGCACAACATCTGGCGGGTCGGTAGCGGTTGAGCCACCAGTGTTTGCGCGCCGCGCGCAAGGGAGCGGCGCTTGCCCGACGGCGGACAGTTCTATCCGGCGCTTGTGCTGAACGCGGATTTCCGCCCGCTGTCGTATTTCCCGCTGTCGCTCTGGGCGTGGCAGGATGCGGTGAAGGCGGTGTTCCTCGATCGCGTCTCCGTGCTGTCGGAGTATGAGACCGTGGTCCGCTCGCCCAGCCAGCAGATGCGGCTGCCCAGCGTGATCGCGCTGAAGGACTACATCCCCTCGGCGCGGCGGCCGGCGTTCAC